>CEVF01097520.1_pt1 | contig 27793 bp, 25 predicted proteins | sample 356441 | NCBI WGS metagenome assembly CEVF01 (sample SAMEA2622765, study PRJEB7988) | marine metagenome | biome: marine biome (ENVO:00000447); feature: surface water layer (ENVO:00002042); material: "saline water (ENVO:00002010), including plankton (ENVO:xxxxxxxx)" | depth 5 m | reverse complement strand
CTTTGAATGCCATTTTTTTGATAAAATAACTCAAAAGCAAAGGTGGGCAAGCTTTCATTTATATAATCCAGCTGGGCCTTTTCATCCACAAAAAACTGCTTTTCCGAACGATTATCCTTTAGGATAAGGTCAATGCCCAACAATTGTTTTTTTAGATTGGAAACACGCTCAAAACTATAATGCTTCAGGTGTTTTTGATAATACGAATCCAGTAAGGGGGTCAGTTTTTTTTCTTTGGATAGATCAGCGTTAAAATTGCTTTTCAAATTCGGTTATTTTCCGGAACAGGGAAACACCTACTTTCTCCACAATCCCGACCACAAGTGCATTGCCCATAAAAAAGGCACGTTTGGTATCAGAAATGCCATCCAATTTGGTGTGATTATCGGGAAACATGTTCAACCGTTCCAATTCAACTGGTAAAAGTCTTCGCAGTCCCTGGGGGGTCTGGACCACGTGCTTAAACCGGGATGGGGATTTACCGCCCTCGCCGGTTATTATAGTTCTGGAAGGTTGATCAAGGGCATCTGGGAAAACCATGCTGCCCTCGCTGTAATTGTATTCAAAACCAGCTTTGGTCTTGCGGATTTCTTTTTTGGAGCCTTTTAAATATTCCCATTTGGGCAAATCGGCATCGTCTATATAATATTCGGGAGCAATCTCCTTCTTTTCCAAAATATCGGACAGTACTGTTCGTTTGCCGTCGAAAGAAGGGAAAGTTTTTAAAGTGGTCACTTTTCCATTAATGCAAACACCAGAGTTTAAAAACGGGGAAAGCCCTTTTTCTTTATTGAAAGTGTTGGATAAGGTCACTAAATCTTTCTCCAGCTCAAAAGAGACCAAGTTTTGTGTTGTCTGTACAACTGGAAAAGAATCACAGAAAGTGCCTTCCTGCAATATCCAATTGACAGGAGGAGTTTTTTTTAGTTTTGAATGGATTCCGCTTCCCTTTAAATACGCCAGAAAAAAAACGCGCCTTCGGCGCTGAGGCATTCCATACTCGGCCGCATTGATTACGCGCCATTCCACAGCATAACCCAAATCCGACAAACTACGGAGCATTACAGCAAAATCACGCCCCCGTTGTGTAGAGGGCGATTTTAGAAGACGATCTACATTTTCTAAAAAGAGATATTTTGGTTTGTTCTTTTTTTCGGAAAGAATCCGATGGATAGACCACCAAAGCACCCCTTTTTTACCGATAAGACCCTTGGAATTTTTTAAGGATGTGGCCACGGAATAATCTTGGCAGGGAAAACCACCCACAAGAATATCATGGTCTGGAATTTCTTTGGTTTCCACGGTTTCTATATCGGTGTTGGAATGATTTTCCGAACCAAAACGGGCCTCGTAGACCAAGGAAGCGTGCTGCGTTTTGGTAGAAGGTTCCCATTGGTTGCTCCACACTACTTTGTAGTGTCCTGTGTTTTCCAGTCCCAAACGAAAACCTCCGACCCCGGCAAAAAGTTCACAGACCTTTAGTTGTTGCATGCCCAAAAATAGGATTATTCTATCTTTTTTAATGTATCATCATGTTGAGAAAATCCTTGGAGCCCCTGTTTTATGACCAATTACTGTTTTGGCTGATGATCTAGATATCTTCCTAGTTAATTTGTTAAAAAAGAAAACATTTTCCACTCTTTTTTGTCAATTGACAAACGGAGTTAATAATTTTTTGGGTATTGTTGCAGGAACAATCCCAAAAACTTACAAAAATGAAATTTACCACTATCGCCTGCGCCCTACTTTTTACTTGCATGGCATGTAATGACACAAAACACAAAGAAACCAAAGATCAATCGATAGAAGTAATGGATTCCACAGTACAATATTATTATATTGATGAGAATGAACCGGTTGAGAAAAAAACAGTTGAAATTCAAGAAAGAGTGTACAACGAGGAGTCTGAAATTGGCTGTTATTCCCCATACGATTTTCCATTGGAAGTAGACGCAATCAAAACCCTATTGGGCAGTAAAGAAATTAAAGTAGAATATTTTGAAGACCAATATGGAGGTCATCTTTACACGGAAGGCCCTCCTGAGGATAACCCAGGGGAGGACAACGCTGGAGAAGAAGCCAGAGTAATTAGGATTACCTATAAAGACACCAAAATAGAGTTTCCAGAATTTCCGGAAAGATGGGATTGGTATTGGTATATTTCATATATAACTACCCCAAAACTTTCTGTTTTGGGAGGAGTAAAAGTAGGTATGGCAAAACAGGAATTTCTAAAAATCACGGATGTTGATAACCCAGGTGCGTTAGCAGCCACTAAAATTGTATTTACCTGTGAAAGGAATCATGAAATGGGGTTTTTCTTTAGAAAAGATACTTTGTGCCGGATTAATATTGATTATAGAATAGATTATTAACAGTTCCAAAAATGCGAAAACAATGTTTTTCAACTTTTTTTATCAAAAAATCCGGAGAATAACTATTCCAAAAAACAAGTACAAATTCCATCTTTTTTAATTCTAATCACAAGTGTTAAAAACCGTTTGGTAAAAAGAAAAGATGAACACTCCGGAGAAAATAAAGGCAGATATCATAAACAGCAAATTAAGAAATCGGCTAAACTCCATAGACTCCAAGTTGTCGGTAATACGGGAAACAGAAGGGTTGTTTGGAATGTACATCACCTCTAATTGTTCGGTTTCTTCGGGGGATTGGCCCTTTCCCATCACTTTTTTGTCACCTCCTTCAACGAGTTGTCCACCTTGACCTTTAAAAGTGTATTGGAACTGTACCACGAGATTATTTTTTACAAATGTTCCTGTGCTTCGGTATCCTGAAACAGTTGCTGTGGCCCCAATACCGTAATACAAGAGGTTCCAGTTTTGAACCATGGTTTTTCCATTCACCAAAACCCCAATTTTTTGTAAAAGCAGGTATAGTAAAACACTGACAACAACAAAAAGAACGCCTATCTGCCAAGTGTTGGATGATTTAAATATAAGTTCATATCTGTTCGGTTCAGAAAAAACCCTTTCCAGGGCCTCACCCATTAGAACATAACATCCCATAACATAAAGAACCGTTTTTAAACTACAGATAATTACAAACACAAATGAAAAACGACACAGCCGTTGTGAAAGAAATACGGGATCTTTGGGTTTTCTGGCAATATTGAGGCCAATAGGGATAGTTTTGTCCGGCTCGAACCTATTTAATTGGGGCTTACTGTCCCACACCCTTATTTTTCTATGGATATGATGACCAGAAAAGTTTTCGAACAGCACCAATAGTTCCAATAACGGTTTTCTTCCTTTTTTAATGGTGGTCACGGAAATAATGGATGCATCCTTTGTGGTAATGGAGCCGCTATTTCGGTTTTTCAGAACACAAAAGGACCTGGAAAAACAATTGTACATTAAATTGTAAAGCCAAAACAAAAGTATAGACCCGACCAAAATCAGGGTAAGTATTGTGTAGGTCATGAACAATTTTTTCTTTAAGGTAGGATTAATAATCCGACCCTATTTGAAAAATTTGACGGTTACACGATATGAATTGATGGATAACCCTTATGGGTTATTTTGTAGTCTTTCGCTATTCTAAAATGCTGGAATATATCTTGTCATTGGCAAGCAGTTCTTTGGCGGCAAGAATGGCATCATCATGTTTTAGGTAGTATTTGTAAAGTCCTTCACGGTAAAAATAGCGTATTATTATTTCGTCCTCCAGATTCTTTTTTATCTCATTTTTATAGTTGTCCAAAGCAGTTATCTTGCCCTTGTTTACAGCCAATAGAAGGTCCTTATATTTCTCTTGGACCTCTGGGCCCAATAATGTATCATCGGCGTTGATGGACTCTTCCAAAAGCTTTTCCGTTTTGGTCTGAAAGGAGAAGTTCTTTTCTTTTACAAAGGATTTGAAAGCAGCATAATCATTATCTGAAAAATTAAAATCATCCACGGAGCTGAAGCTGTGATTGTAAAAATAATCCGTTGCAAAATCAAAAACGACATTGTTCGCCTCCAAAGCATCAATAAGCGAATTGGATTTTAAGGATTCCACGGTAACATCCGGCATAACGCCTCCACCATCCCAGACTTTTCGGCCATTTCTTGTAGTGAACTCATTAAAATTGGTGTTGCGAACGGCGTTCCCTTCAGCATCACGATTCCAATAGTCCAAGGATTGTATACATCGTCCAGAAGGGGTGTAATACCTGGAAATAGTGACCTTTAATTGCGTTCCATACGTAAGTTTAAGCGGACGTTGCACAAGGCCTTTGCCAAAACTTCTCGCCCCAACAATTACGGCACGGTCCAGATCCTGTAATCCGCCGGAAACAATTTCACTGGCAGAAGCACTTTTTCCGTCTATGAGAACAACCAACGGGATTTCTTCGTCCTCAGGTTGGTTTTTGGTCCTATATTCTTGATTGAATTTTTTTACTTTGGATTTTGTGGTTACGATCAATTCGCCTTTGGGAACAAAAAGGTTGGTTACATTAATGGCCTCTGACAACAATCCTCCGGGGTTTCCCCTTAAATCCAAAATTAATTTTTCGGCGCCCCGGCCCTTAAGGTCCTGTATGGCCGATTTGGTCTGTTTGGAAGCTTTTCTATTGAAACGGGACAGGACAATGTAGCCTGTTTTTGAATCAATCATATCATAAAACGGGACAGCATCCACTTCTACGCCTTCACGTGTAATTGTGGCGGTTTTGGTTTCTCCTTGTCTTAAGAATGTAACTTCTACCGTGGAGTTTTTTGCCCCCTTTAACAGTTCTCCGGCATTGTCATCAAAATCGGAAACCAGGGTTTCCCCGATCTTTATAATTTCATCCCCTGCCTTTAATCCTGCTTTGTCAGCAGCATAATTTTGGTAGGTCTCCACAATTACCAATTTGTTTTCGTAGGAACGCACAAGCGCTCCAATGCCCGAATATTCTCCAGAGTTGTTGATTTTATAGGATTCAACGTCCTGTTCGTTCAAAAACTGGGTGTACGGATCGAGTTCGGCCAACATGTTTTTTATGGCGGAATCCATTAGCTCCGCAGGATTGGTTTCATCCACATAGTTCATGTTGAGTTCTTTAAACAGCGTTGTGAAGATTTCTATCTGTTTGGCAATCTCAAAAAAGTCGCTTTTGAAACTACTGGCCCCAACCAAAAAGGCAACTGCCAAAACGGGAATCAAAACCTGCTTTTTAATCAATCTTTTCATGAAATTCTTTATTTAAAAATGTCCCCAACAGTTTTTTCATGGCCGAATCAACTTCATCAAAACTAGGGGTCTTCTTGCCAAGGTATAAAAATATGAACGCATAATTTCCCTCAATGTTGTTAAAAATAAGGGGTTTGTTGAGTCTGTATGCTTCTCGCAAAAGACGCTTTATCCGATTGCGCTGCACCGCGGTCTTAAACTTTTTCTTTGGGGCGACGACGGCAACCTTTATGGGCACTTTTTCTTTGAAATCAGTCTTGAGGTATATTAGTTTTAAGGGAAATTCACGCAAACTTTTACCTTCCGTAAAAAGGGCTTCGAACAATTTTTTGTTGGTAAGTTTCTCTTTTTTTGGAAATGAAAAATTCAGTGCCCCCCCTTGAGGGGACTTTAGGGATGATTCTGTTTTTTTTGAATCCGTATTTTCTTCCAGCATAATGGGGACAGCTCCTTTTAAGGGGTAAATTACTTAAATAAATTGTACCATGAATTAAAAAAGGGCGGCACAATTGGCCACCCTTTAAAATTTAGAGCATGAGGAGGTTATTCCTCCACTTGATATACATTGTTTTCACCGTCCACATCCGCCATTAATTGTGATGGGTCGATCATGATGGCCTGAACGTTTTCCAAGGGCATGTCCAACGTAAATTCATATGTTGGGTAAGCCCAAGGCCAATCTTCCAAAACCGTGCGCTTAAGGTTGGGATAAGGGTTGTCTTTTTCACCGTACATCATGCGCAATGGCACATAATAGGTTTCCTGATTTCCATTTTTATCTACCACCAAAATATCTAAAGGCATGGGCATTTCCCCAATGCGCTCCATGGTTACTTTGGTTTTATCACCATCAGCTTCAACACTTTTGATACCGTAATCAATGGTGTTGGTGGTCTGTGTCCAATCGGTTAAGTACCAGTCGAGTTCCATACCGGAAACTTTCTCCGCTGTTCTTTTGATGTCGTTGGGTACAGGATGCTTGAATTTAAAATCATCAAAATACTTTTTGATGGTTTCCATAAGCTTATCTTGACCAATCACATAACCAAGTTGGGAAAGGAATATAGATCCTTTGCTATAGGCCGAAATGCTATAAGCAAAATTTGTGGTGTATCTGTCGGCATGGGTAGTCTGTGGCATCTCCAAACCAGAGTTCACCAAGGCGTAGTAACCTCTGTACGATCCTTCAAATGGATTTTGTTTGTTCTGTTCCATAATCTGGTTCATGCACAGGCTGCTGATGAATGAGGTGAACCCTTCATCCATCCATTCGTGTTTGGACTCGTTGGTGGCAAGGACATGTTGAAACCAAGAGTGTGCCATTTCATGGACCATTACGCCAACAAGACTTCCAAATTTGCGTTGCCCCGTGATCAATGTGCTCATGGCATATTCCATACCACCATCACCGCCTTGTACAACGGAGTATTGTTTATAGGGATATTTACCGATGTTGTTACTGAAAAAAGTCATCGCCTCTGCTGTTTTTGGCTGAAGTTTTTTCCAGTTTTCATTGAATTCAGGATTGTCTTTGTAGAAGAAATGAAGTGTTGGGCCATCTTCCATTTCGTAAATATCATGAATGTATTCAGGGTCTGCGGCCCACATAAAATCGTGTACGTTGGGCGCTTTAAAATGCCATGTAAGTGTTTTCCCCTTAGTTTTTACTTTGGTTCCAGGGGCTTCATAACCATGCCCTATCTCTTGAGGGTTTTGTAGGTAACCAGTACCTCCTACCGTATAATCTTTGTCCAAAGTGATTTTTACATCAAAATCGCCCCATACGCCATGAAACTCACGGGCTATGTATGGGTTTGGGTGCCATCCTTCAAAATCATACTCAGATAATTTTGGGTACCATTGGCTCATGGAGAGGGCGACACCCTCTTTGTTGTTTCTGCCGGAACGTCTTATCTGTACCGGAACCTGACCCTCGAACGTCATGTCCAAAGTGGTTTTCCCTCCCGATGGAATAGGTTGTGCCAAATCTACCACAAGAATGGTCCCCTCTTCGGTAAAAGAAACCGGCTGGCCATCTTGGGTAAGGGATTTTACGTGCAAATATCCAATTTCATCTTCAGTAAGGGAGGCAATACGACTTTTCCCGTTTTCCATCATCCTTTTGTCCGGATCTTTGATGTTTTGGAGTCTAATGTCCATTTCACTGCCGGGTTGAAAAGCGTTGAAGTACAAATGATAAAAAACACGGTGCAATTCGTCTGGGGAATTATTGGTATAGACCAATTTTTGGGTTCCCGTGTATTGATATGATTCTACATCCATTTGTACATCCATGGTATAATCCACATGTTGTTGCCAATAACCGGATGTTTGCGCGCTTAAGAATATGGTAGCCCCAAAAAAGGCGAAAAAAAAGAGGAATTGTAAACGTTTCATATATTATTTGGAATTACTTTCTAAGGCCATTTTACCTTTTGAGATGTTGTTTGCTAAAATTAAGGCATTATAGGCATTTACCATGGTACCGGACTTGGAAATTTTATCGAAAGTTGTGGCTTTGGTCTCATCACCGGCCACAATTACCGATGTCTTTGTCTTGAGACCGGACTGCATGATGATGTTTTTTACCTGTGATGCTGTCAACTCAGGGTGAAAGGAACGAATGAGCGCCGCAACACCGGCAACCGCAGGAGCAGCCATAGAGGTACCTCCCTGAAACTCATAGTCGTTATTTGGCATGGTGGAATAAATTTCGTCTCCTGGGGCAAAAACATCCACATTTTGACTGCCATAGTTGGAGAAAGAAGCCACCATTTCAGAGCCATATTTGCTGGAAAGGGCTCCCACTGTAATCATGTTGTCAACAAACTCAGTGCCCTCAAAACGATGGTCGTTGGGATAATTTTTGTTTTCTGGTTGTTCCAAATCCTCCCCATCATTACCGGCGGCATGGACGATCAGAACATCGTTTTTGGCAGCATATTCTATGGCATCGTAAACCCATTCTGCTTTGGGAGAAAAGGATTTTCCAAAACTACAGTTGATTATGGAGGCGCCGTTATCCACTGCATAGCGAATGCCCAAAGCGATATCTTTATCGTACTCATCGCCATTTGGAACGGCCCTAATGCTCATTATTTTAACATTGTTGGCAACACCGTTGACCCCAATACCGTTGTTTCTTTTTGCGGCGATTATTCCCGCTACGTGTGTTCCGTGGCTTTCGGTGGCCACTTGATTTTTCGGGTTTCCATTACCATAGGGAACATCCGTAATATCGTAAGGGTCATCACCCACGGGAATCCTTCCATTAAAATCTTTGTTGAGGTTATAATTGACCTGCTCGGAAAAGTATGTGATTCCCTCCTCAAGTTCCTCCAATACTTTTGGGATACTATCCCCGTAGGTGAACATTTGTGTCAATACGGCAATACTTTGTTCCATTTGAGCGGTTTTTGGCTCAATGGAAAGCAAATCTTTTTTGGTGTAGGTTTCTTTCCCCAACTCATTTCTGACCAATTTATCAGAGGCTTTTACAACTTGGTAGATTTGCTCGTACTGCTGTTTGTTTTGAACAGCTTCGGAGTACTCCTTGTCCAATAAGAGACGGGCCTCTGCTCTTTCTGATGGATCCCCAATGTTCAAGCGGAGCATTCTAACATATTCCAACTGCTCATTATAGGAATCCCCTAAAAAATTATACCCATGAACATCGTCAACATATCCGTTGCCGTCATCGTCCTTACCGTTATTTGGGATTTCATCGACATTGGTCCAAAGGACATCCTTTAAATCCTCGTGTTCCAAATCCATACCCGAATCCAAGACAGCTACGACCACGGTATTGCCCCTTTTGTTTTTGATGATCTCGTTGTAGGCCTTGTTCACGCTCATACCTGGGATGGTATCCGTAAAAAGGTCCAGATGGCCCCATTGTTTTTTCTCAGTCTCTGTAAGTTCCGAAACTTTTAAAGGTACGGTGTCAATGTTCTCAATGGGTGTTGATACCAGAGAGGTGGATCCACAGCCCATAAAAAGAAGGGAGGCGGCGATTGAAAGGAATGATAGTTTGCTATATGTGCGATTCATAAAATTGATTGTATAAACTGGTTATTGTGTTTTGAAGAGTTCGTCATAGGAAAACAGTTGATCCAAACGTGCCCCCTTCTCGGTATGCTTCAAAGAACAGATTTGGTTATGGGCATCATGCTCAAACAATAGAAGCCAATCGTTTGCTACGGCCTGATTTAAAAAGGATGCTTTTTCTTTTAAGGTCAATAAGGGACGGGTATCATATCCCATTACATAAGGTAACGGGATGTGGCCCACGGTTGGAATCAGATCAGCTACAAAAACCAAGGTTTTTCCTTTGTAGGTCAAATGTGGCAACATTTGTTTGTCCGTATGGCCATCTACAAAGTGAATGCCAAAACCGAGCTCGGAATTTTCTACAAAGGAGCTTTCTTTTCTGTCCACAAAATGGAGTTGTCCACTTTCTTGCATGGGCAAAAGGTTCTCTTTCAAAAAAGAGGCTTTTTCACGGGCATTGGGTTTGGTGGCCCATTCCCAATGATCTTTGTTGGTCCAAAATCGTGCGTTTTTAAAGGCGGGTTCGTATCCGGTTCGGTCCTTGTTCCACTGTATACTTCCACCACAATGGTCAAAATGTAGGTGGGTCAGGAAAACATCGGTTACATCATCACGATGAAAACCAGCATTTTTTAAGGATTTGTCCAAGGTATGTTCTCCCCAGAGATAGTAATAACTAAAGAATTTTTCGGATTGTTTGTTCCCAAGGCCATTGTCTATTAAAATGAGCCTATCGCCATCTTCAATCAATAGACAACGTGCGGCCAGATCTATCATATTGTTGGAGTCCGCGGGATTGGTTTTGTTCCAGATAGACTTGGGCACTACACCGAACATGGCCCCTCCATCCAACTTAAAATTACCGGTTTCTATAGGATAAATTGTCATTTGGAAAATAAAATGGCTTGCAAAATAACAAAAGCACTGTCCAAATGGAGAAAAAACAAAGATATATTGGCCGTATTTTAACAAAAAAGGGGTCAACCACATTTTTTGACATGGGGTTTATGTGACGAAATGGTCAAGGTGTATGCCCTAAAATAATTTTGTGGCAGGTCGGGTAAATGATATTGTAAAAGAAAAACAGTAAATTTCCACAAAACTTTGACCATGGTCGAACTTGCGGGAATTATAATTCTTGGCATTATTGCACAATGGGTAGCTTGGCGATTTAAATTGCCGGCGATCTTGCCCCTTATTTTAATTGGCTTATTGGTAGGTCCGATTGCGACGCTGTACACGGAAGATGGGTCAAAACTGATTGAACCCATTTGGAACGGTGAGAAGGGACTGTTCCCGGGAGAGGGGCTTTACTATTTTGTGTCATTGGCAATTAGTGTTATTCTGTTTGAAGGTGGACTAACTTTGAAAAGGGCGGAGATTTCCAATGTCGGCCCCGTTATAAGCAAACTGATAACCATTGGAACCATAGTCACATTTTTTGGTGCAGGTGTTGCCGCCCATTATATTTTTGGTCTTTCTTGGCAAATTTCCTTTTTGTTTTCAGGATTGATCATCGTTACCGGACCAACCGTTATTACCCCTATTTTGAGAAATATTCCCCTCAAAAAAGACGTGTCCGCCGTATTGAAATGGGAAGGGATACTAATCGACCCGATAGGCGCCCTGGTTGCCGTATTGGTATTTGAGTTTATCAGTGTCGGTGAGGGCCAGGCATTTACCCAAACAGCCTTGGTTGAGTTTGGCAAAATTATTCTGTTCGGAACCACCTTTGGGTTCACGTTTGCCCATGCGCTTGCCTTTGCCATAAAAAAAGACCTTATTCCACATTATTTGTTGAACGTGGTTTCCTTATCCACGGTACTTTTGGTATATGTGGAGTCAGATTTGTTTGCCCACGAGTCTGGGTTGCTGGCCGTAGTGGTCATGGGAATGGTACTTGGCAACATGAACCTCCCGAACATAAAAGAGCTGCTTTATTTTAAGGAATCCCTTAGCGTACTGTTGATTTCCATTCTTTTTATTCTGTTGGCGGCGAACATCAACATTAGTGACCTGGAGCTGATATATACTTGGAAAACGGTAGCCCTTTTTGCTATAATTGTTTTTGTTATACGGCCCTTGGGAGTGTTCCTGAGTTCGCATGGATCAAATTTAAAATTCAACGAAAAACTTTTTATTGGTTGGGTGGGGCCACGGGGTATCGTGGCTGCTGGTATTGCCTCTCTTTTTGGGTCAAAATTGATGTCAAGGGGAGAACCGGGAGCAGAATATATAACCCCTCTGGTTTTTATGATCGTATTGGGCACCGTGCTTTTAAATGCAACAACAGCAAGACTTTTTGCAAAAATGGTCGGTGTTTTCTTGAAAAAATCCGAAGGTATTTTGATCATAGGGGCTTCCAAGTTATCCAGACTTATTGGCAATTATTTAAGGAAAAATAATAGGCACGTAGTGTTGATTGACAACAACCAGAATAATGTTGAAAAGGCAAAAAAATTAGGGCTTGAAGCTTTCTCGGCCAATATTTTTTCGGATTCCCTTACGGACAATATTGAGCTGAACGACATGGGCTACTTGATGGCATTGACCGGAAATTCGGACATCAACAAGTTTGCCATCAATAAGTTCCGCAAGCAATTTGGAGAAAACGGGGCATTTCGCCTGGTAAACACCGAGGAAGTAAATGACCCGGAGAACAACCCGAAAGAGGGGCTTTTTTCACATACGGATGATTTTATCCAATTAATGGACACGGTTCGCAAATACCCTACGATCCACGAAATAGACCTTAAGAGCAAGGAACATTACGATGGGCTTATAGATATTACCCAAAAGGAGCGGGATATCGTTCCGCTGTTCACCAAGGCCCCCAATGGCAGCATTGAAATTATACCGGCAAACAGTAAGGATTTCACTCCAAAGGGAGACGGCTATAAATTGGTTTACCTTGGTAAAAGATTCGAATTGGAGGAGAAAAAAAAGGGCTAATCGTTCAACTTTAGCACAGCCATAAAAGCTTGCTGTGGAATTTCCACGTTCCCTACCTGGCGCATTCGCTTTTTACCTTTTTTCTGCTTTTCCAACAATTTACGCTTACGTGAAATATCACCACCATAACATTTGGCGGTTACATCCTTACGAAGCGCTTTTATGGTTTCTCTAGAAATAATTTTTGATCCAATCGCGGCTTGTATTGGAATATCAAACTGTTGCCTTGGAATCAGTTCTTTCAACTTTTCGCACATCTTTTTACCGATGTGGTATGCATTGTCAAAGTGCACCAGCGCAGAAAGGGCATCAACAGGTTGCGCATTCAACAGGATATCCACACGTACCAGTTTTGAGGGCCGCATCCCAATTGGAGAATAATCAAAAGAGGCATACCCTTTGGAAACGGTTTTTAAACGATCGTAAAAATCAAAAACGATTTCCGCCAGTGGCATATCAAAAATGAGCTCAACACGTTCCGTGGTCAAGTAGGTCTGGTTGACAATTTGCCCACGTTTTTCTATGCAGAGCGACATAACGTTGCCAACAAAGTCGGCCTTTGTGATGATGGTGGCCTTAATGTAGGGCTCTTCAACCCTGTCTATTGTGGAAGGGTCGGGCAAATCCGTCGGATTGTTCACTATGATAGGCTTACCATCGTTCTTGGTGGTGTAGGCATGATAGCTCACGTTGGGAACCGTTGTGATTACGGTCATGCCAAATTCCCGTTCCAAGCGTTCTTGGACAATCTCCATATGAAGCATTCCCAAAAATCCGCATCGAAACCCAAAGCCCAGGGCCGCACTGCTTTCCGGGGTAAATACCAGAGAAGCATCATTTAGCTGTAATTTTTCCATGGAAGATCGTAAATCCTCAAAATCCTCCGTATCCACGGGATAAATACCGGCGAAAACCATAGGTTTTACATCTTCAAAACCACCAATGGGGTTTTTGGTCGGGTTTGCAGAATCGGTAATGGTGTCACCCACTTTTACCTCACGGGCATCTTTTATTCCTGTAATCAAATAGCCCACATCTCCCGTAGAGATTTTATTTTTTGGAATTTGGGTCAGTTTCAAAGTTCCGATTTCATCCACGTCATAAGATTTTCCGGTCGCCACAAACTTTATCTTCTGCCCTTTGGTAATTTCTCCGTTTACCACCCTAAAATAGGTCTCGACACCCCTGAACGGATTGTAAACCGAATCAAAAACAAGAGCTTGCAGGGGTTCGTTTGGGTTTCCTTTTGGAGGCGGGACGCGGTCAATAATGGCGTTGAGGATCTCTTGTATTCCAAGCCCGGTCTTTGCGCTGGCGGGTATTACTTCCTCAGGAGCACAACCTAAAAGATCCACAATATCGTCGGTGACTTCTTCTGGATTTGCACTTGGAAGGTCAACTTTGTTGAGCACCGGAATGATTTCGAGATCGTTTTCCAGCGCCAAATATAGGTTGGATATGGTCTGTGCCTGAATACTTTGTGCCGCGTCCACTACCAATAAGGCCCCTTCGCAGGCAGCAATGGAACGGGACACTTCGTATGAAAAATCAACGTGTCCGGGAGTATCGATCAGATTGAGCACATATTTTTCGCCATTATGGACATAGTCCATTTGTATGGCGTGGCTCTTAATGGTAATGCCGCGTTCCCGCTCCAAGTCCATATTGTCCAGTAACTGGTCCTGTTTCTCGCGTTCGGTTACCGAGCCGGTAAAGTCCAACAAACGATCCGCCAAGGTGCTTTTACCATGGTCTATATGTGCAATGATGCAAAAATTCCTGATCTTTTCCATATCAACAATAACATACCCTAAAAAAGGGATATAATCAACTGCAAATATAACTGTTTTAAATACCCAGAAATGGTTTTTTGTCAATAAGAAAATTCTTGCGTATATCGCTCAAAAATAATTTCTTAGATTTGGTGTCCAACCCAAACTTAGAATGAAGAACCTCGGCACTACAACTTTATTGGTGTTTTCTATGGTATATGGTATGTACGGCCAAACCTTCAAAATTACTGGAAGGGTTGTGGACGAACAAAATCAGACGATTCCTTATGCCAATATATTGCTTCTCCAAGCAAATGACTCCACGTTTGTTAAAGGTACATCTGCTAATGATGAGGGTTTTTTTGAACTTCTTGAGGTGGAGCCCGACCTTTATTTATTACAGGCAAGCTATGTGGGCAGAGGCTCGGAACCTAGGGCTTTGGACATTGCCGGGGATGTGTCGCTGGGCGCCTTGGTGATTCCACAGGAAAACAACAAGTTGGACGAGGTAGTGGTTACAGCGCAGCGCCCCAAGCTCCAAAGATTGCCGGACAGACTGGTCTTTGCGGTGGAAAACACCGTGGTTTCCCAAGGAACATCATGGGATATTCTTAAAAGCACACCAGGGGTCATTGTAAACCAAGAAGAATTGTTGATTCGTGGTCAAAATGCCACGGTATACTTGAACGATAGAAAAGTGCAGCTCTCTGGGCAGGAGGTCCAGGATTTGTTACAGGGACTTTCCGGGACGAACATAAAGTCCGTGGAAGTGATTGCCAATCCTCCTGCAAGTTATGATGCCGAAGGAGGCCCAATCCTGAATATCGTTACGAGCAAAAACATTGTTCCTGGCTATAAGGGAAGCATCAATGGAACATTTACCCAAGCTGTTTTTCCAAAATTCAGTGTGGGAACCAGTCATTATTATAAAACGGATAAGCTCAATCTGTTCGCCAATTACACCATCAACCCCAAAAAAGAACTAAAAAAAACGATAAAAGGCATCAATTTTATCAATGATAGCAACGCTGTTTTCTCCACTTGGGACACTGATTACAACCAAACAGATAAATCACAATCCCAAAATGCAAGTTTTATTCTGGATTATGATTTTGATGAAAAGAACAGTTTGAATCTGACATCCAACCTTCTTTTTAATTTAAATCAAGAACAGGAAACCCTGCTCAATAACGAGATGAGGAATGCTCAAGCACAGTTGGACTCCACATTTGCAACACAGAACAATGCCAACATGGACAACACCAATTTGGCATTTGACCTTACCTACGTACACAAACTGAAAAAACCGGGGGCTCAATTAAGGGCAAACGGTCACTATACATATTACAATGGGGAGTCTTTCCAGCGGCTTGCCTCCAATTATTTTAGTGGCGATGGTGCTTTTTTGAGGGATTTTGGATTTGATTCGGACACTGACCAAGAGATTAAAATTTTTACTGGGCAATTGGATTATTCCACACCAATTGGCAACGCTTCTTTTGAAACAGGAGCGAAGATTTCGTCGATTTCGTCGGAAAACAACGTAAACTTTTTCAATTTTAATGGATCCAGCAATACAGTGGACACTTCCCTGTCGGATATGTATACCTATGACGAAAACGTGTATGCGGCATACTTGAGTTTTGTAAAAAATTGGGAAAACTGGTCCATGAAGTTAGGGGTGCGGGGAGAACTGACCGAAGCCGAAGGAAGGTCCCTGACCCTGAACGAAACCAACACCCAGGACTTTTTTGAGCCTTTCCCATCGGTTTATGTACTTTACTCACCATCGGATAACCATAGTTTTTCCTTTGATTATGGAAGAAATATTAACCGGCCCAAATACAACGACCTAAACCCATTTCGATTTTTTTACAATGAAAATGATTATGAGGAGGGCAACCCTGGGTTGAAACCTAGTTTCAGTAACAATTTTAATTTTAACTATACCCTCAATAGCGAATATTTCTTTGATGTTTACTACCGGGACAATGGAAGCAACATTGCCTATTTGGTGTTTCAGGACAACGATGACCAAACGTTGGTGGAACTAAAACAGAACGTATTGGAAAGTAAATCCTATGGTTTGGACTTCACATTGAGCAAATCCATTTTGCCCGCGTGGTATATGTATGCCTACACATCCATTTTTCATGAAGAGGAAACCTTTTTGGCAGAACAAAGTGGAAATGTGCCCTTCACCAACGAGGTAAATGGTGTGTATGCCTATGTGGGCAATTATTTAACGCTGTCCAAAGATGGAAGCTTTACGGGAGAGATCACGGGAACGTACATCTCCAAGTTTCTTTTTGGTTCATACGTATCCGATGAACAGTTTAACCTCACCATTGGTTTACGAAAGACACTGTTTGACAATAAAATCACCTTATCGCTGGCTGCAGAGGATATTCTGGAGCAATACGTACCCACCTATCGTTCGCAGTACCTCAACCAGGACAATTTTTATCGAAGACGTCCCGAAACGCAGTTTATCCGTTTTGGTTTTACCTATAATTTTGGAAATTTCCGTTTGGAGGACAATCAAAGGGGCATCGATAAAAAAGAGCGCGAAAGACTACAATCTCAAGACTAGCTATTGGGTTGTTCCCTATTTTGTACTTTTGCAGTCCAAAAAAACAAAGGAATTGCCAAAAATTGGAAATATAGAACTCCCTGATTTTCCGCTTCTTCTAGCTCCGATGGAAGATGTGAGCGACCCGCCTTTCCGTAAATTGTGCAAGGAGCAGGGTGCCGATGTGGTCTATACTGAGTTTATTTCCTCCGAAGGATTGATCAGGGATGCCGCCAAAAGTGTCATCAAATTAGACATTTATGAAAAAGAAAGGCCTGTGGGCATCCAAATTTTTGGCGCTGAACTGGATTCCATGTTGCAAGCGGTGGATATCGTGGAGAAATCCAACCCTGATATTATCGACATCAATTTTGGCTGTCCCGTAAAAAAGGTGGTCTGCAAAAATGCTGGTGCGGGTATTTTGCGTGACATTCCGTTGATGGTAAAGCTTACCGAAGAAATTGTTAAGCGCACCAAATTGCCCGTAACAGTGAAAACACGTTTGGGCTGGGACAACAACTCCATTAAAATCGTTGAGGTCGCAGAACGTTTACAGGACGTTGGAATTCAAGCTATTGCCATCCACGGACGTACCCGAGTACAGATGTATAAGGGCGAGGCCGATTGGGCGCCCATCGCTGAGGTAAAGAACAACCAACGGATGCACATTCCGGTATTTGGGAACGGAGATGTGGACACGCCGGAAGCGGCCGTAAAAATGCGTGACGCATATGGCTTGGATGGCGCCATGATCGGTAGGGCAAGCATTGGTTACCCTTGGTTCTTTAAAGAAGTAAAACACTATTTTAAAACAGGAGAGCATTTGGCTCCCCCAACCATGCGGGAACGAGTTGAGGCAGCCCGAAGACACCTACAGATGGCCATAGATTGGAAAGGAGAAAAATTGGGCGTTTTTGAAACCCGTAGGCATTATACCAACTACTTTAAAGGTATTCCCCACTTTAAGGAATACCGTATGAAAATGGTGACCAGTGATGAAGCCGCAGATGTTTTTGCCGTTTTTGACGAGGTACAGGAAAAATTCGGGGATTACCAGTTTGCTTAGGCAGTAATCAATTTCTTGGTGATTCGGCTACTTGCAATTTTCGAAGAAATAAAGCCCAATACCAGAATTGTTCCTATCACTATAAGCAAATTTATCAGGCTATACTCAACCGGATAAGCCAAGGTAGGGGTGATTTTTAACCAACCGAAGGCCAGCTGGGAACCAATCAATAAAGAACCGATCAAGACTCCTATCAACCCACCAAAAGAGGTGACCAATATACCTTGGATAAAATAGATGCGTCGCAATGCCGAAATGGTCGTGCCCAGACTGTACAATGTTTTGGAGTTCTGTTGCTTGTCCAATATCATCATTATGATGGCCCCCACCACATTAAAAAGTGCAATGATCAACACCAGGGTAAAAATGAGATAGGTTGCCAAATTTTCCGTGTTCAACATACGGTAGAGCGAAGTGTTCAGTTCCCGGCGTGTCAAAACAGAAGCTTTATCGCCCAAAACTTCCATAATGGAATTCCGAACTTCATCCACGGAGGCACTTTCCATCAATTTAAAATTGATTCCAGATACTTCATTACGATTCTTTTGCAATAGATCTTGAACTATGGGAAGATGGGCAAACACATATTTTTTGTCCAAACTTTCCTCAACTGCAAAAACACCGCTCACCACCAACGCGAGCTCATTGTATGGTTTGGAGTTAAACCCTTGTTGCGAAAAAGAGCCTTCGCCGGGTTTTGGAACCAATACTTCCATGGCCGTCCTGTTGTTCATGGGCACTCCCAGGATATTATATATTCCAATACCAATAACCCCGTGGTACATATCCGAACCCCAGTTTCCAAAAATCAGGGTGCTGTCCACCCCTGTAACAGCTCGGTAGTTTTCATCCACTCCCTTTATGTAGGCGATAGTACTTTTTTCTTTGTACGTAAGGTAGGCCCGCTCTTCCAATTCTTTGGAGAAATTGGCCAATCCCTCTATTTCTCGAAGTGCAGATTCTTCATCTGGGGAAATGGTAAAATATTTGCCCGTGGCCGGTGAAGCTTTCAGATCGGGATCAAAAGTGTTGGAAAACGAAAGACTGAACGTTTTTAGACCTGCAAAAGCGGAAAGCACGATAAAAAGGGCCGCGGAACCTATCACAATTACCAAAAAAGTGATAAAATTGATGATATTTACCGCATTTTGGCTGCTTTTGGACCGTAAATAACGCTTTGCGATATAAAAAGGAAAGTTCAAAATCAGGACTTCTTACGTTTATCGAGCAAATCCCTGTTTTCAATAGGGTTTTCTTCTCCCTTCAAGGATTTTTCAATCTTTTCAATGTATTCCAAAGAATCATCCAGATAAAAATTGAGCTCTGGTACCCGTCGTAATTGATGTTTGGTACGTTGGGCCAATTCATACCGAATGGCAACTTGGCTTTCCTTGATGCCCTCCAACAATTCTTTGGCACCTTTGTTCGGAAAAATGCTCACATACACCTTGGCCAAGGATAGATCCACGGTAACAGAAACTTTGGATACAGAGATCAAAGTTCCCTTGAGGCCACCATCGGTAGCGGCACGCTGTAATATATCGGCCAGGTCTTTTTGAATGATTCCTGCTATTTTTTTCTGTCTCTGTGTTTCTTCCATAGTGCAAAAATAAGCGAATTAATGACTAACCTCACGTTATTAACCATTTACAGTGTGTAATTTTGGAAAAATCAGAATTTTTAACGGTTATTATAATTCCTATGGACAAAATTGAACACATTGGTATTGCTGTAAAAGATTTGGAAGCGTCCAATGCATTATTTGCCAAACTTTTGGGCACGCCCCATTATAAAATAGAGGATGTGGCCTCGGAAGGAGTCAAGACCTCTTTCTTTCAATCGGGGCCCAATAAAATTGAGTTGTTGGAGGCAACAAAGCCAGATAGCCCCATTGCCAAGTATTTGGAAAAGAAGGGCGAGGGCATTCACCATATCGCTTTTGCGGTGGGGGATATCGTAGCCGAAATAGAACGATTAAAAGGAGAGGGCTTTATCGTTTTGAACGAAGTGCCCAAAAAAGGAGCGGACAACAAACTAGTGGCTTTTTTGCACCCTAAGGGCACGAATGGGGTGCTGGTAGAGCTTTGCCAAGAAATAAAAGAAGGGTAGAAGCAGTAAAACCTTGCGCTGAAGAAAAATAAACACTAATATTGCATCCGCAAAATGCGGGTCCTATAGCTCAGCTGGTTAGAGCACCTGACTCATAATCAGGGGGTCCATGGTTCGAGCCCATGTGGGACCACATCAACAAAGATAAGCCTTTCAAGCAATTGGGAGGTTTTTCTTTTTTATACGGGTACAACATAGGTACAACATTTCAAAAAAAGTTATTTTATTCCTTACAACCAACCCCTTTTCTTAATAGGATAGTGAACAATGTTTAAAGTGGACTTGCAATAAAACGGTTGGATTAAAAAACCTTAATTATTTAGCAATATCTGAATTATGTACTTTTAAGCTATCTATTACAAATTAATCTTTTAATGACCAATATTACATATTTAGTCGGTGCAGGAGCAAGTCACGGAGCTTTACCTATAGTTGGAGAAATGTCCGAAAAATTTTTAGAAGCTAAAGATTTATTAAGAAATCATGTAAGTAGTTCAAATGACCAACCACTTGCAATTGCTGGGAAACAAACACAATATACTGTTCATACTGCAAGTGCTAAATTGATGGATGATTTTGATTGGTTAAGTAAATGCGCTATGAATCATGCGAGCATTGATACATATGCTAAAAAGTTATATTTGGCCGGTCATCAACAAGATTTAAGAAGGTTAAAATTGGCTTTATGCGCCTACTTCACCCTTGCTCAGGCCGGAAAGAAAATAGATGTTAGGTATGACACTTTTTTCGCCTCTATAATTAAAATGTCTCAAATAATGCCTGAGAACATTAAAATAGTTACTTGGAATTATGATACTCAATTTGAAATGGCATCCTGTGATTATAACCAAGAATTTAAAGATATAGCCACAAATGCAATAAAATTACAGGTTAGAGTAAAGGGATTGCAAAAAACTAGTGCTAACGGATTTATCATTAGTAAATTAAATGGTGTAGCTGCTTTTCACCAATTAGGGGATAATCAAAACAATTATTTAGCAAACCCGCTTGAAAATCTAAATGATGAGTTTTATAGAGTTTTACTGACAAATTATATTAATATAAGCTTCAATACTCAATATATTCCATCAATATCATTTGCATGGGAGAGAGATTCTGCTGATCGAGAACCAATTGTTGACTACACGACAGAAAGGATTGCAGACACTGAAACATTAGTGATTATAGGTTATTCATTTCCTTTTTTTAATAGAGAAGTTGATAGAACGCTATTTGATTCAATGATCAACCTCAAAAAGATATATTATCAAGATATCAATGCTGTTAAGCTTATTGATCGATTGCAAGCAGTACAACAACGAATTGACGCAAAACAGATAATTCCCATATCTGAAACGGGTCAATTCTTTTTACCCTATGAATTATAAAAGAATAATTCTATATAAATCTCCTTAATCTATAGTACTTAGGGAAATATGGCAGAGAATTTCCCAAAATGGTATAAGTTATTGAACCTGTAGATTCCCTGTTAACCTTTACAAGATGTCTTATAGAGGTGCATGAAGACGAACAATCAAATACATTCATTTTATCATTATCTTGAAGTATGGAAAAATTGGGAAATATTTTGGCGGTCTGGATACATAGGCAAAGAACGATGTCTAGAAAACTGGAATCCAAGGCTAGACATCTTTCCCTTAATGAGCTCTCCATTTTAATTATCATTATAAGTTTTATACCCTTAACACTTCTTTTTTTCATTAGCGGGAAGAATTACACGTGGTTACAGATATCCGCTTACTATATTTTTCAGTTCCTACTATTATTAATAGTTCTAGTGTTTGTAATTGGCTGGTTCAAGGCCAAAGAAATGGCAAATGCTGATGTAGAAGGGTTCTCATTTGTAAAGCTATCATCTAAAAAAATAGACAAGGAATATTTTGGGTTTGATTACTCCGATATGGAAAATCTGGAGCTTTTGACAAATCTTTTGCCCTGTCAAGGGAAGATAGTCATTAGGGAGGTACCAAAGAACAAGCAACCGGGTAATCTTAGGTTTCTTTTCTCGTTGTTGGATTATATAATTGAAGATGGCATTCAGGGACTTGGTAAGGAGTCGAGGAATTCACTTTTGAGATTGGTTCAAAAAAAATTTTCCTTCGATGGTTCCGAAATCAACGAGAACACATTTGCATCCAGTTATTCCAAATGGTCACAGAAGACCAAAGAAGGGGACTATAATGATACACGAAAAGCTATAGCAAAAGCACTAGGCCTACCCTAATTATTATAGATTTTTTGTTCCAACCCCGAAAACAAAAAGCAATTAAAGCGCAATCTTCAATTCTCTATTTTTCACTTGCATCAGGTGATATATGTTTGTCGTGTACAAAAAAGTAGGCGGCCGTTTACATATTCTCTAATTCCAAAAATCAAAAGTTATGGAAGAGCAACAGAATGTGTTGACAATACTCAAAGAAATCAAAACTATCTTAGGCCATCAAAAGAAGGTTATGAACGTGGAAGATCTCGCAGCCTATACAGGTCTTTCCAAAAGCAAGATATACAAACTTACCTCATTAAAGCTTATCCCTATGAGCAACAATAGGCATATACGGCAAATATTTTTTGACAAGGATACCATTGATAAATGGCTTATGGGCGACCCAAACCTATCGGATGAGTTTCTGGAAGAGAGGTTCAATCAACAGCTTCAAAGAAACAAAAACCACTGAATTTATTAATGCCTATGCACTTAATGTGCAGTATTTGGGTTTTCACGCTCGCGTGAAAAATCGAATAGCAAGAGGGTGATGCGCAAATTGCGCCATCACGGTTGTTTTCAGGTCTTCAACAAGTTGAAAACCAGTGTATTGAACAGATTTTGGAATACTGTACAAAATCAGGGACTACAGTAGACTTTTCCGAAATCTACAGTAAACCCTTTGGGAAGCCCAATAAACACTGAAAATTTTTGACGAAAAAATTGACGCAATTTGACGCAAAAACAAAATCACACCTATGGAAAAGAAAAAAGCAAACGGCAGAACAAAGAAAGGAACCGGCGGTTATTCCAACATCACCGTAAAGAAAGAAACGGCCACACGTTTTCGCAACTATTCCAAAAAGTTCAGCAAATCGCATAGTGAGGTTTTGGATGGAATGATACGCTACTTCAAGGAGAACCAACTTGACCCTTTTGGGGAGGGAACAAAGATTATCCTTGACAGTATCAAAAAATTGGAGCGTCAGATGATGAAAAAATTTGATAGGATCATCGCCATTATCAAGAACATGGAAAAAACCAGTATCCGGCCGACCTATGAAATGATGCTCATTCTTTACGAGGCCTATGTAAAGGATGGAAGGAAACCTAAACGTGAACCCGTTAAGTTACAGGAAGAGCGAATGGATTTTCTGGAGCCAAGGAATACCGTTCCGAAAACAGAGCACGACAGAATGCTACAAGAATTCAAAGATTATAAGGAGCACTGCAATGAAATCCTCAACAAAGTTGAGAAGGTGGAGCCAATGATGGGAAAACCATATCTAAAGATCAATATGGGGATTGGGGATTTTGAAAGCCTGAGATACCAATTAAAACAACGCTAATGTACCTTACCATCTCGGCACAGAAAATGGGCAGCACTTACAACTCCAGTGTAGGGAACTATGTGGACTATCTGGAAAAGGAGAACCAAGATAGGTTGCCCGAACAGAGGGAGGAATTCTTTGACCAAGAAAATGACAGCGTAAGCCCTGAAAAGGTCATCGAGAAAATAGATGCCAATACGGCCAAGTTAAGACAGAAAGACCCGAAATTCTACTCTATAGTGGTCAGTCCCAATAAAAGGGAATTGCAGGCCATCGGAAATGACCCAAATATGCTACGGGAATATACAAGGAAACTCATGGAGGACTATGCAAAGAGTTTCCACAGGAACCAAGAGGTCAAGGCCGAAAACTTGAAATATTATGCCAAGATAGAACATGAACGCACCTATAGGGGCTTTGACAAACAGGTTCAGGAGAATGCGCCCTACCGAGGCGAGATAGCAAGGCTCAGGAACGAGATACGGAAAGTGGAACGGGGCGAATCCATGGGGAATGTCAATGAGCTTGAAAAAAGGATCAAAGAGCAAGAAAGATTGGCACCACATAAACAGAACGGACAATTGGTGGCCGCGGGAATGCAAAAAGAGGGGCCACAGACCCATATCCATATCATCGTTAGCAGAAGGGATGTATCCAACACCTATACGCTTTCCCCAATGGCAAAACACAAGGCTTCCGAAGTGGAACTGAATGGAAAGACGGTCAAAAGGGGCTTTGACCGGGACAGTTTTTACCAAGCAGCCGAAAAGACCTTTGACCGAACAACGGGCTTCAAGAGAAATTATGTGGAATCCTATGTTGGAAGAAAGGCCCATGCCAAGGAACCAGGAAAGTTCTTTGCCAAGGTTATGGGACTGCCCACCAAGGAAAAAGACATGGCCTTTAAGCTACTTAAAACGATGGGTGTCAAAGCTCCCAGTATACCGACCAATAAAGTGCAAATAGCGGCCAAGATTATAAAGGCTCTTGGAAGGGGTATCGATAAGGCAAGGGGAGCGGGTGAGGATATGGGCTACTGAAATCCAAGAAGTAGGTTGCTCCCTATCGGGTTTTTGCTTCACGCTTTTCTACCGGAACGCTACAAAAACCCGACAGGATCCATGCGCAAAAGTTGGGGGTAAGATTTGGGGCTATTATTGTTCCACTTTTAAATAGCTTGGTTTTAATATGTAATGGTTAAGAGTGCTTACATCTCTAACATTTTCAAAAATGTCAGCGTAGTGTTGTAGGAATTAAAGCTTTACTTTTTTATTTGCATGTTAGGATTCACAATAGGTAGGATAGCACCATTCAAGAATGTTCCTCTAAAAATTCCATACATAACACCTCTAATAGTTGAAATGGAAATTGAGTTCAACATTGTGATTACATCTTGAGGTAAGTTTGAGGTGTTTTTTTCTTTGTCAAAATATTGTTCAAAATTTTCAACATAATATAAGCAACTGGCATTAACGTGACCTAATTTATCTTTAGAATTGTTGTCTAATACTTCAACATTACAAGTTACTATTACCAACTCTCTTTCTAAATTAAAGCTGTGTTGTGCTTGCAATTCAAACCCAAATACTGTGTTGCCATCAATTCTGCTCTTTGGTCTTACAATACTAGTGTCAAGGATTTCAATTCCTTTTATTTGAAAATTGAATTGTTTTTCTTCAGACATAATTTAAGCTTGGTATTCTGTACAATTATTGTTCGGGGAACTTGATAAATTGATTTGATGAGAATTCAAAATATAATCCAGACTACTGAAAGAATCAAATCCACTTGTTTTATTTTCCATTACAGGAAAATTAAATTCAATCGTAATCTTTTGCTCCTTTGTTTCGAAGAAGTTAATTCCTAAAACATCTCCAATTTCTACTAAGGTGTCCTGAGTAAAATTATGAGTGCCACTTAACCATTTAGTTATAATGCTTGGGCTTTTCATATTCAAGGCTTCTAGTAGCTTGGTATTATTCCATTTTTTAGCATCCATTGCTTTACGGATTTTCTCCGAATTAAGCATGCGTTGTTCTATTTTTTTCATTTCTACAGGTGATATTTCCTCTAAAATATCATCTATAAAATCAAAATTTTCTTCTGCTGATTTATTCATAGTAAATGTTTTCAATTGTTAAGTCGCCTTCAAAATCTAAGCCATCTTCACTAAACCAAATTTCTTTATCTTGCATTTTTTGGGTAATAAGTTTTGATAAGTCTCTTAAGATAAAATTTTGTTTCTTTAAATTTTTATCTTCTTGGAAAGCTCTAATAGATTTTGGTTTGTGACCGCCACCACCGAGTATTATGATTTGAGAGCCATAGCGAATACAATATAATCTTAAATTACTGTCTTCTTCGTCATAAAGGGCACACACACCGTCTCCAGGATTTCCTTCATAAAGTTTGAAAAAATCTTCTCTCATTCCTGTTTTAAACCCCATAGTTTTTAAACGTCCAACAATGTCTTTTATTTCACTTTTAAATGAATCATTATTGTTTGTTACAAAATTTCTGAATGCGGTACTCTCCTCCCCATCAACCAGTATAGTGTATACAGAACCCATTGGGCCGCTGAGTTGTGGTATTTTTATCAATTGACATTCCGAAAACATATGGCTTGCAAATATAACTGTATTTTACTTATAAGTGAAATATTTTTCATGTTCATTAAGTTAAAAGTGTATTAATCTGATTAGCTTGTGGATTTATTTTATAATCCTTTTCCAAAGAGTGTGATAGTGGTGAAAAAACATTGAAATCGGAATCGACAATAAGAATTTACCGTTGTTAATGGGTTTTGAATCAACTTATTCAGAAACTTTCTTAGAGACAATTAAAAATTAGAAACTGGCCAAATAAAGTTACATAGAGAATAAAATATTGTAGGAATTTCAATATGTGAAGTTGTTGGCCTACTTTGAATTATAAAAACTAATCCTATGAGAGATTGAGGTTTTTTATTTCTTTTTGAAGTGTTTATTTACTTTTTAGCAATTTCTCCAAATATGCGACCTTATCTTTTTCTGCCTGAACAAGACGCTCATAGAGTTTCTTGTTTTCGTCATAAGCATCAATCAACTTGTCCAGTGGATTGAAGGTGCAGCCATAATTAACGGCTGAAGAGTTATCCACGTGGTAAGTGTTACCAATAATATTCAAGATTGCTTCTTCAGAGAAATTCTCAATACTTTCTTTAGTTACTCCCAAGGCCTTGGCAATCTCCTCCAATTTTACATCTTCCACTTTCTCACTATTCTCAATATTGGAAACGGCCTGTTGACTTATGCCCAGTTCCTCGGCCAGGGTCTCCTGTTTCATTCCACGGAGTTCCCTGATCCTGCTGATTTTTCTACCTATATGGTTGTTCTTGGTCTTTGTCTGCATATCTCAAATATAGGGTGTTTCGTACAATAATCCGATTGTAAAATACAAAACAGTTTCAATAAAATACAAGTGCCTATGGTGGGGTACTTGGGAACATGGCCTTAATATAGTTGGTGATTCTCGAACCCTTTAAACCCCAATTTCATGAAACATGACACAAACATACCGGAAAACTTTGAAAAAAAGGAAGAGCTTTCCGAATTACTCGACAGCATCCTGAACATCATAACCATTGACAGTGCCTTTTTGTCCAAAAAGCAGAAGGAGGGCAATACTGAATATTATTTCCTTACCCTTTTTGTGGATGTCAACAATGACCCACTTCCCAATGAAATCCGCTCCCTTATAACAAAAAAAGGAAAGAAGCATCCCGATTTCAGGATAAGGGTCTATACAGAAACCCAATCTGAAACAGGTCTTGAAAGAGGCGCACTTTATTTTTTGGAACATTGCTGTCTGGGAGAGAATGTTTTTGCTCGTTTACAAGGAGAGAACATCATGGATTATTCCTCAATGGCATACGAGACCCTTGTCAATAGGGCCATTCGATATCATAAATCGGAATTGGCAAAAGTAAATGCCTTTGCCAATACTGCGGACATACTGATAAAGGAAGGGGACTATGCCATCGCCACCTTTAACATGCATTAGGCCTTTGAGCTTTCGTTCCGATTCATCGAACAGATGTGCATAGGAAGGAGTATGGTGACCCACAGTATCATCAGCCATATTAACTATAGCAAACAGTTCTTTCCCTCCCTGCAACCCTTTATAGAGCCCTCTGAGATGAAAAGCAATGAACTGTTGCTCCTTTTGGAACATGCCTACAGTGTTGCCCGTTATGGCAATGAGTTTGAGATCACAAAGGTGCAGACCAAGACCATCCAATCACAGATGAAGGAATTCATCCAAGAAGTGGAGTCCATTTTTCAAAGGCATCTTGATCAGTGCAACAATCAAATCGAGGGAATTGAAAAGGATTTTGAGAAAGCATTCCCAAAAGAAACCAAGAGTGTTGAACACAATGGTGAATCATGCCTATTCGAACAATTGAAGGAAATGGAAAAAATGCATTTCCATGCTTTGAAATCCTATATCCCCGAAAAGGGACTCTATAGCGTAGAGCTTATTACCAAGGGATACCAAGAA
>CEVF01017772.1_pt1 | contig 27882 bp, 20 predicted proteins | sample 356441 | NCBI WGS metagenome assembly CEVF01 (sample SAMEA2622765, study PRJEB7988) | marine metagenome | biome: marine biome (ENVO:00000447); feature: surface water layer (ENVO:00002042); material: "saline water (ENVO:00002010), including plankton (ENVO:xxxxxxxx)" | depth 5 m | reverse complement strand
GAAATGGCATCCTTTCTTTGTTCCGAAAAGGCCTCCTACGTCACCGGGCAAGTTTTTACGGTTGACGGAGGGATGGTGATGTGAAGAAAAGGAAACAACCTAATAAACCTAACTTAATTACCATGTCCGAAAGCAACGCCGACCGCGTAAAGAAAATTATCGTCAGCCAACTTAACGTCAGCGAGGAGCAAGTTACTCCCGAAGCGAGTTTTATAGATGACTTGGGAGCGGATTCCCTCGATCAAGTCGAGCTCGTTATGGCGCTGGAGGAGGAGTTCGAGACCGAGATTCCGGAAGAGGAAGCGGAAAAGCTTCAGACTGTTGGAGCCGTAATCAGCTACGTTGACAGTAACCTCTCTTCATAATTCCTTTCTTTGTTGGGGAGTGGATGGGAACCGACTCGCTGGCTAGGAGGTCTTAGCTGATGAATCAAGTCGTAGTCACGGGGATTGGTGTCGTGGCTTCCGTGGGTGATGGGATCGATGAGTTCTGGTCGTCTCTAAAGTCGGGTAAGTCCGGCATCACTTCCGTCACTCGCTTCGATTGTTCCGACATCGCCAGCAAGGTTGCTTCCGAGATAACCGATTTCGACCCGGAGGAGATCATGGACCCCAAGGAGGTTCGCAGGAACGACCGCTATGCCCATTTGGCCCTCGCCGCCACTCACCACGCGCTTAAGGACGCCAACCTTTCCAGGGATGATCTAGTGCCCGAGAGGACCGGTGTGCTTGTGGGTTCCGGCATAGGAGGAATGGAGACGATCGAGAAGCAAATGACCACTCTCATAGAGCGGGGTCCCCGCCGCGTGTCCCCCTTCATGATACCTTCCCTTATTGCGAACATTGCCGGTGGAGTCATCGCTATCGACCTTGGCGCACAAGGTCCTAACTTTTCCGTCGTCAGCGCCTGCGCATCAGGTTCCCATGCCATCGGTGAGGCATTCGAAATGATTCGCAGGGGAGTCGCGGACATGATCTTTGCAGGAGGTAGCGAAGCTGCGGTTACCCGCATCGGTTTTGCAGGGTTTTCCTCCATGAAGGCCATGAGCACTAACTTCAACGATGATCCCAGCCGGGCCTCCCGTCCCTTTGACGCCCACAGGGATGGCTTCGTGATGGGGGAGGGAGCCGGTGTTCTTGTCTTGGAAACCAAGGAGAGCGCCGAGAAGAGAGGCACCCGCATCTATGCCGAGATTGCGGGATACTCCGCTACCTGCGATGCCTTTCACGTGACTACCCCTGATGGAGAGAGCAAGGCCCTTACCCTCTGCATGAAACAGGCCCTTGAATCGGCCCACATCGAAGGCTCTCAGGTCGACTACGTCAACGCCCACGGAACCTCCACCCCCTACAACGACCGGTCTGAGACCGTGGCCTTGAAAAACGTTTTCGGCGATCATGCCATGAACGGTCTCCAAATCAGTTCGACCAAGTCCATGACGGGGCATTTGCTCGGAGCGGCCGGGGCCATTGAGGCCGCCGCCGTCTGCAAGGCAATCGAGGAAGACGTTCTTCCCCCCACCATCAACTATGAGGAACCGGATCCTGATTGCGATCTTGATTACGTGCCCAATGAGGCCCGCGAGTCGACGGTCGGGGTAGCCATGAGCAATAATTCGGGGTTTGGCGGGCATAACGCCTCTCTGGTCTTTAGAAAGATTTGATGCGGGCGGGCGGGCTTTAAATGCTTGCTAGCACCGTAGTGGTCTCTTACCCTGCATCCCTGTTATGCACCCGTAGCTCAATTGGATAGAGCGCCTGACTACGGATCAGGAGGTTGGGAGTTCGACTCTCTCCGGGTGTGCCATTCCAAGCTAGTCGAATGACTCTTTGTCCGAATGGATTTCTACGATGGGGTCTTTTGGGTGGACGTGATTTTGTTTCATTGCGTATCAATACTTTCCCTTGGGTAAGGTTTGAGGGTAACGGATCCGGCAATTTGAAGGTAGGCAGTAGCAATTAACAAAGAGGCAACGGGAAGGTCATACGGGTTGTTCATTTAATTTAAACATGAAGTCATTTCCTGATATAGAAGACTACAAAGGCCGATTTTTCCAAGGGTCCAACATTCCCGATGGCGATTACCTAAACACTCACTACCCGAGATTCAAAATGACTTGGGATTTTGCCTGGAGAAAAACGGACAAGATCGCGACTCTGCTCGACATCGGCGCCCACTGGCTGCATCAGAGCGTAGTTTACGCAAAGAGAGGAGTGGAGGTCACGGCGGCTGAACTTCCCACCACTTTGAGCGCTCCAGTGGTGCAAAAAGTTGCACAGGAACACGATATAAAATTGGTTTCATATACTGATTTAAGCAAGCCCGAGGTCTTCGGTCAACTGCCTGAAAATCATTACGAAGTCGTCCTCTTTACCGAGATTATCGAACACATCACCTTCAACCCCGTTGATATGTGGAAGGCAATCTACCGGGTGCTTCGACCTGGAGGGAGGATCATCGTTACCACTCCAAATTACTATCATCTGGGAGGAAGGGCTTGGGCTCTCAAACGGTTTTTATCTCGTTCAGGCGGTGGAATCTCCCCTCAGGAAATCCTCAACATACCTACCTATGGCCCACATTGGAAAGAATTCTCCGCGAGGGAATTACGGGATTACTTTACAATGCTTTCCCCCGATTTCGAGGTTACCGAAATCCAACACGTCAGTATTCCCTATTTCCAGCCAACCAGCTCTAGGCAAAAAGTCCAAAGCATGCTGGAGAGTTGGTTTCCTTTGCTGCGAAACAACCTCTTTGTTGAAGTCACTCTTTCCCGCAAGGAGGACGGAATCGTTTCGAAGCCAAGCTGGTCCCATCCGGTTCGAGGCTGATTTTGGTTTCTTGGAATACCCTGTGGCACTCTTCCGCGAAACACTCGTTGGGTAACTCAGCAAGTAAATGGAATGAGGGTGAGGGGTGCGATAATACTCTCCGGGCGCATTACCCGGATTCGTTTCCTGATGGGGATTAATTTTCTTCCCGCTTGTTCTCGCCGGAATCTTCCTCTTCCTCGGATTCTTCGGAAGCAGGTTTGTCGCCGGAACCCGAATCTTTCGCATCCTTGTTAGCCTCAGAATCGTCCTCACTTTCGCTGGAGACAGGCGAGCCGGATTCCTTTGCGTGATCTTTTTTTGGTTCTTGGGCTGAACCTTCTTCAGTCTTCTTGTCGGTAGGCTCTTTCTCCTTGGAATCTTTCTCTTCCTCGGCACCATCGGGCTTTCCATCGCTCTCGCTGCGGAAGGGTGAGCGAAATTCCTTTGCCGGTCCCTCTTTCCGGTCTTGGGTTCGTTCGCTTTCAGTTGTGTTAGAGGCAGGCTTATCCTCCTCCTTGAGATCGTCCTTCGACTTGCGGTCTGGCTTGCTTTTGACAGGTGGGTCATCGGTGACTTTTTTGGCCCCTGACGAATCATTGTCCTGGGAGGCGTCGGTTTTCTTGGCAAAGCCTTCCTCCTCATCGGGTTCATTGGGCTTTTCGCCGTCCTCTTTTTTCTTGGAAGCCTTGAAGGACTCCTTTTTTCCGGAGTCGTCCTTCTTCGAATCCTTGTCCTTGGCGTCATCATCGTCGCCCTCTCCCTTTTGCCTTTGCTTTTTCCGGTCTGAAATCTCCGCCTGGGCAGCCATTTCCTTGCGGGCCTGGACGAATGAAATTACGCAAAGAATAACGAAAATCAGAAGGATTCCGGCCGAGGACAACATGGAGAGAGGTTTCAGCATGGAGGTCTGAATAATCCCATTGGGTTCCCCCTTGAGCCAGTTCATTTCGGAAACGGCCGGAAAAATCATCTTGGCTACGGCAAAGAAGCTGAGTAAGCCGATCAGCACGGCGATGTGCATAATGTGCTTGCGGGCGTTAGGCTTACTTTCGGCGAGCAGGACTAGGAGGATGAGAGCAATGCCGATAAATGCCGGGATCATGGCTGTTACGCTCTTCCCGAAATGCAGCTTCTCTCCAGGTTTGGGCTTGGGCTCGATAGCCACGTTCTTCCAGTTCGATAATTGCAAGGTGACGTTGCCGTCGTTTCCGGCCTGGTTCTTGTAGACGAACTTGATCGTGGCTTCTTCTTTGTCGACTTTGCTCCATTCGACGACAACCGGGTCCTCATCCCCAGCACTCTGCATATTCTCGGCCTCCTGCAGGAGTCCGGCAAGGGTGTCCCCCCTCGAAGAGGCGTACCAGAAGGATTTTACTTTACCCTTGTGCTCATGATCGGTAACGCCGTAATTCGACAGGGAGGCTTCCTTTGCATGAGAAGTGTTCAGGCGGTCGATCAGCCAGTATGCCTGCTCGCCCGCAGAGTCGCTGGAGGAATAGCCCAAGTCCACATTGTGCGTCTGAGTGCCGTCCGAGAGGATCATCTTGGCTTCGTTGTCCAGAGGTCCGGTGACCTTGATGGATAAGCCCGAGTCCTGCATTAGGTAACCGAGCGAGCCGGTCAGGATTAGCAGGCCCCCAAGGATAAAAGTTGGTATTTTGAGCATCGCGTCAGAGAACTGTTTTCAAGGCTTCCATGCAAGCATGGAAAGAAGAAAATGTAAATTTGATAAAAATTCCTTCGAATTTTCTCCTAAAACCGATATCTTCCCTCATAATTCGATCCTATGCCCCATCAAGCCATACCTACGCCGGAAACCGAGGAGAAGACCAGTCGAGAGATTGCCGCTCCATGGAAGGTCATTGTGCTGAACGATCCTGTTAACCTAATGAGCTACGTAGTCATGGTTTTCCGCAAGGTTTTCGGCTACGGTGAGCAAAAGGCGACCAAACACATGCGTGAGGTCCACGAGTTGGGCAAGTCGATTCTTTGGACGGGTGATCGAGAACAGGCCGAAACCTACGTCTACGAATTGCAAAGATGGCGCCTGCAGACGGTCCTGGAACGAGATGATTGAGTTTTCTCTCCAAGTGGAATCCAGAATCATTCAGGCCATTTTGCCCGAACTTGGAAAGATATATGCGGCTTCCCAGCGCGAATCCGTCTACCCGTTCGTCTGCCCCAATCCACTTGATGACGATCTGGTTGAGGCTTGGGAGAATGGCCTGGCCGAGGAAGGACGAGGGGACCGGGAGGCGGTCGCCCGCCTGATGAGCGACCCGAAGTTTGCTCATGGACGAGTGGCGGTGCCGGAAGCCGAGGCCGAGGATTTGCTTCGTGGATTGACTGAGTTGCGCCTGGCCATCAGGAGCCATTGCCTGGCGGAAGTGCCCGATGAGGAATTGCAATCCTCAGAGTTTTCCTTGAGCGGAAGGGATGCCTCTGAGCGTTTAGGCTACTTCGGCTACCTCGTGCTGGCGGAAATACAGGAACGGCTAATCGAGCGCATGGGCTAGGGCCTAGCCGGGGCGAAGGATCCGGTTGTTCGCGATGGCAATGCCGCCGAGCATGGCCCCTACGATTCCGACGTAACCTTGGTCGGTTCCGGCAAGGAAGAGATTCTCCAAATGGGTCGATCCATCCCGTCTCTTGACAGGGGACCCGTAAAGGGCTCCGTTTCGATGGTCGGTGTACTTCTTTATCGTCCTCGGGGTGAAGGTATCGCGAAGGATAATCTTGGCGTGAAAGTCCTCCAGTTGCGATTCTTCCTTGGACAGATACCGCAATCCATTTGCCAGGACTCGTTCCTCCCACGAAGCCTTTTCCTTTTCGTAGTCTTTCTGCGGCAGTCCGGCCCAATGGCCGAAATTAGCGGGATGAGTGATGCGGAGTTTGCTTCTTGCTCCTTGTGCATGAACGTCCGGGCCGTAATTCTCGGGCAGGCAAATAACCCCCGATCGCACGTCCAGGGCGCCCTTAGGTTCATCGAAGTGGAAGGTTTCCGAATCATTGAAGAAAAGGGTGGTCTCATCCCAGCCGAGATCCCCCGGTTGCCCTTCGTAGACGAAAATTGACTCCATGATGGAGAACCTTCCCTCAGTGGGAGGCTCGGGCGAACCGGTTGGCTTGAGGAGAGACTGGGTCTCAACCGCCCCGCAGGTAGAGATGACGAAATCCGCCGAGAGCCTCTCCCCGTTTCCCAGCTTGAGCTCGGAAGCCTTGGAGCCATTATTTACGATTGCCTCTACCTGGCATTTCATTTTCCGCTTCACTCCAAGTTCCCTGAGTTTCCTGGTTATGGGATCGAGGATGGCCCGGATTCCTCGTTCGGGCCTTGATAACCCTTGCCTGAAGATTGCGTCGAAGAGCATTACGAAAGTCGGGAAGTCTATGTCGTTGGGTCGGGCTGAGCCGTAATAACAAGTAGGGCAGAGAAGCATTTCGCCGAGCAAAGGCTCACGGATGGCTTCCCTTAGGATTTCACGGGTTGAAAGTTCCTTTGCATCCACAGAATAGGCAGGGAATTCCTCCATTTGGGAAAGGAGGGAGAGGAACCTGTCTTTTTCCGCGGGAAATTTTTCTTCCACTTGGGAAAGGAAAAAGTCGAAATCGTTGTCGAAAAGGAGGCTTTCCGTTCCAAAGGTAATCCTAGAGTGACTCTGGGGGTGGAGTTTAAGGGAATCGATGGGGATCCTCAACTGCCTGCAAAGCTTGAGCAAAGGGGACGACTTCCCTGATTTTTCGGAAGGATAATTGGTCAGGGCGTGCAGCCCTACGTCGAACTTGATGCCTTTTTGGGAATAGAAGCTGTTGAGGCCTCCTACTACGGAGTGTCTTTCCAGCAAGACCACACTTTTGCCGAACATGGCCAAACGCAGTGCTGCGGAAAGACCGGAAAGACCGGCCCCAATGACGGCGACATCGCAGTGGCTGTCTGCTTGTTTGGGTGAGGAGGCTGCAGGCAAACCAGAGGACCCGAGATGGATAGGGGGCTAGGCTGCTGCTCCCGACTCGAACTTGGGGAGAAGGTAGTTGGCGGAGCTGTCGAGGGACTCGAGCTCGCGGTACTCGGCCTCGGGTACGTCTATACCGTGCTGCTTTCTAAGCTCCATCACTATGTCGAGGAAGTCCATGGAATCCAAGTCCAGTTGATCCCGCAGGCGGACTTCGGGCTTGACGTCCGACAAGTCCTCGTCGGGGGCAATCTCGGCAATGATGTCGAGTACGATTTGTCTGACCTTTTCTTTGTTCATAGCTCGGTGGAAGGCCTTTGTAACCTAATCCTCGAATTTTTTCAAGATAAGAACGGAATTGATTCCAAGCATGCCAAATGAATTGTTGAGGATGATTCGGACGCCCTCCTCGCTCTCCCGCGGTTCGTCCACGACCAAACCCGGCAGCGCGCACTCGGGATCGAGGTCGTCGACGTTGATAGTCGCGTGAACGAGGCCGTCCCGGAAGGAGGGAAGATTGCCGGCAAGCTCCAAGGCCCCGGCTGCTCCCATGGTATGTCCGATGAAGCTCTTGGTGTTGTTGATCAAGGTCTTTGTGTCTTCCCCGAAAACGTTCCTGAGAGCTTTGCATTCCTGTTCGTCCCCTTGTGGGGTGGAAGTAGCGTGGGAACTTACCATGTCGACCGTCCCTGCTTCGATACCGGCGTTGTCGAGGGCTTGACGGATGCACTCCTCCTGTCTCTCCGGATTGGGTAGTACGTAGTCCGTGCCATCGGAATTGATTCGATAGCCGAGAATCTCAGCTACTATCTCGGCTCCTCTCCTGCGTGCGTCTTCGAGCCTTTCCAGAACGTAGATGCAGCCCCCTTCGCTTACCACGATGCCGTTGCGTCCGCGATCGAAGGGTCGGCTTGCCTTGTGTGGATCTTCATGAGAGGCCAAGGCTCCCTGGCTCTTGAATCCCGCGAATATTCCATAAGCCCGGATACTTTCGCTGACCCCACCGGCAAGGGCAAGGTCGCATTCCCCAAGCCTGAGCATCTGGGCGCCCTGTATGATTCCAGCGTTGCCTGCCGCACAGGCGGCGCCCACGGTGTAATGGGGACCGGTCAAACCCAGGTTGACGGTAATTTCACCGGCTGGGTTGTTGGCTACGGTACGGGGGTTATGGTGATGGCTCCAATATTTCACCTCTTCCTCGTAGTGATCGAAAAGTTGGCAGACCTCCGTCTCGGTCTCAACGTTTCCGTGCTCGGTGATGCCCAAGTAGGTCCCGATCCTTGATGGATCCAAACCTGAAAGGTCGAGTCCTGCATAAGCCAAGGCTTCGTGAGCGCAGAAAATCCCGATTCCTCCGGCCCGGGTTCCGACTCTGACCTCCTTGCGATTCTGGTACTTGGTCTTCTCGAAATCACATACTCCCGCCGGCAGGTCTCCCATGTTGCGGACCGGGAATGAGCTGACGCCACTCCGCCCTTCCAAAAGGGCTTCTCGATAGGTGCCCAAGTCGTTGCCCAGCGGGCTGGTCAAGCCCACTCCGGTTATCACGATACGCTCTTTGCTCATAGTGGATGAAAATGGTAAATAATCATCAATGCATCAAATCGTACCGAAAGGCAAGTAGTCACCTGAGGGTTTAGTACCTTATCCCGTATGCGTCTATTCTTTTGCGCAGGGTTGTTCGGGTAATGCCCAGAATAGCGGATGCCTTTACTTGGTTCCCACCGGTCTCCCGAAGGGTTCTCCGAATCATTTCCCTTTCCACGGCCTCGAGCAGTTTTGACTGTGAGTTTTCTCTAGCATGGGCATAGGCCATGTCGTAGCTTTCCTCGGATGAAATGGAATGAGGAACGCTAGGAGTCGGCTTTTCGTTTTCCACGGCTTTGGTCTGACCGAAGGCTTCGTCATCCTTTTCGAAGTGAGCATCCGGGGCTTGGTCGACCGGAGCCTTGGGCCCCGTTCGCTTTTCGGCCGGAGGTTGGCTACCCGGGGCGGAAATCTCTTGGGCTCCTGCCTCAAGGAGATTTCCGAGAGTAGAGGGCAAATCCTTGCTCAGGATTCGTTTTCCCTTCGAAACCACCGAAGCCGAGTGAAGGACGTTCTCCAGTTCCCTCACGTTGCCGGGCCAGTCGTATTTCTGCAAAACCCCTACGGCCTCCTTGGAAATTTCCGTGGTGCCGGTGGATTGCTCCCTGCTCAGCCTTTGGAGCATAAAGTCGACCAACTCGGGCAAGTCCTCCATCCTTTTCCTCAAGGGAGGGGTCTCGATCCGTACTACGTTCAAGCGATAGTACAGGTCCTCCCGGAAGGTCTTCTCCTTAACCATATCCTCCAGGTTCTTGTGCGTGGCCGCAATTAGCCTGACGTCGACCTTCTTGACCTTGGTAGCTCCCACTCGCTGAATTTCTCCCTCCTGGATAGCCCGCAGAATCTTGGTCTGAGTGGGGAGCTGCATATCCCCGATCTCGTCCAGAAAGAGAGTTCCGCCATGGCAGAGTTCGAACTGTCCCGCCTTGGCGTCGGTAGCTCCGGTGAAAGAGCCTTTCTCGTGTCCGAAAAGCTCGCTTTCAATGAGATTTTCTGGGATGGCCGCACAGTTGACGGCATGAAAAGGACGCTTGGAGCGATGGCTGTGCCTATGGATGCATCTGGCGATCAATTCCTTTCCGGTGCCACTTTCCCCGGTGACCATAACGGTTGCCTCGGATGCCGCTACCTGCCCGACCTGCTTGAGGACCTGCTGCATCCGCTCGCCGCTCCCGACGATTCCTTCAGCGTAATCAGAGGAGTTGAGCAAATGCTCGTAAGTTTCCTCCGCCCCGACGTAGTCCTTGCCGGCCTTGAGGGCCTTGGCCACGAGTTCCTTAAGCTTTTTCAGGTCGAATGGCTTGAGCACGTAGTCGAAAGCTCCGTGCTTCATGGCCTCGATGGCGGTTTGGGACGTGCCGTATGCAGTCATCAGGATGACCAAGGAGTTGGGTGCGGCGGTTCTCAGGTGCTGGAGAGTCTCGATGCCGGAAATACCGCACATGCGGTTATCAAGGAAAATGAGATTCGGGTTTTCCTTGCGGGCGGTCTTGATTCCCTCTTCTCCCGAGTCGGAGCAGATTACGGCGTGACCCTCTTGGGAAAGGACGCGGTCGAGCGAATACCGGATCTCGGCATCATCATCGATTAATAGAACGGTAGCCTTTGAGTTCGTCACTAGGTCGTTGCTGGTTGAGGGAGTGGGCATAATGACGTATCTGGGAAAATCGTAAAGCCAAAGGCATGGATCCTCGAATAAAACTAGCATGAGCCTTGTTCGAATTTTTGTAGACCGATCAAAAAACCGGTAAAGCGAAAGCTTTTTGTTGAAGATTTCGCTGGTTGGCCCTTTGATGAATCTCCCAGAAACACCAAACTCAAGCCCCATGAAAAAGACGATCCTTTTCCTTTCCCCAACTATCTTGGCTCTTGTTGCCGGCCTGCATGGTGATCCTGCCGACCCCTCGAAGGTGGATTCCGATTATGCCATACAGGGTGAATATTCCGGGACGGTCAAGGGTGAGGAAGGCGATTTCAAGCTGGGTTGTCAGGTCGTGGCCATGGGCAATGGAAACTTCATGGCCAGAGGATACGTCGGCGGTTTGCCAGGAGACGGGTGGAACCTGAGCAAGGAGGAGACGGTCATTGCCTCGATCCGGGAAAATCGAAGCACGGTTTTCGAGAACGACAAGCGCCGTGCCATCCTGAAGGAAGGAGCCATGGAGATACAAACACTCGACGGGAATAAAATCGGCTCGCTCGAGCGCATCCTCCGCAAGAGCCCCACCCTCGGGGCAAAGCCTCCCAGGGGGGCCGTTGTTCTATTCGAGGGTGCCTCGACCGAGAATTTCAAACCTGGCCGGATGACCGAGGATCATCTCCTTATGGAGGGAGCCAAGAGCATCAAGCTTTTCGGGGATCATCGTCTGCATGTTGAGTTCCGCTTGCCTTATAAGCCGACCGCCCGGGGGCAGGGCAGGGGGAACAGCGGACTTTACCTCCAGGGGAGGTACGAAGTCCAGATGCTCGATTCTTTTGGACTGGAGGGCAAAAGCAACGAATGTGGCGGAGTTTATGGTATCGCTCCGCCCCGTGAAAACATGTGCTTTCCTCCTTTGACTTGGCAGACTTACGACGTTGATTTCAGGTCGGCCCGCTTCGAGGACGGAAAGAAGACCAAGAATGCATTCATGACCGTCCGCCACAACGGAGTGGTTGTCCACGACCAGCTGAACTTGCCCAAGCGTACGACCGCGTCTCCACTCAAAGAGGGGCCCGAGCCCGGCTTCGTGTACCTACAGAACCACGGCAACCCGGTCCGCTATAGGAACATCTGGGTACTCCCTCTTTCCAAGTGATGCATACCCGAGCTGGAGCCTTAGCCCTTTTCCTTCTCTTATTTTCCTGCGGACGCGACCAGGGCGAGGAGTCGCCGGACGGATCCGACTCCGGAACAAAAGAACAAGTGCCTCATGAGGGTAATGCTTCTCTTCAAGGAACCGAGCCACTCGGGACAGGGAACGATGACACTTCCTCTGAAACCGCCGATAAGGCTCCCTCGTTGGAAGCGGCCTTTCCCGAGCAGGAGCGAATACAGTTTATCCTGTCCAAGGCAAACCCCGCATATAAGGGGCAGGGACGCTTCGAGGAAAGGGACGGTCGAATCGTCGCCGCCCACTTTCCCGATTGCGGACTGCGTGATCTTTCCCCTCTGCGGGGGCTGGATCTTGAGTTCCTCGACTTGAGAGGGAACCCCGTTCGTGAAATCCGTCACTTGGAGGGGATGCCCCTCAAGAGTCTTTGGATGGAGGACACGGAAGTGGTCAACCTGAAGAGCCTGAAGGAGGCTAAGCTGGTGGAACTTGGGCTTAACAACAGCCCGGTCGAGTCCCTTGACGGCCTCCAGGGGCAACCCCTTGAGAAACTCTATGCCGTGGCTACGCGCATCACTGACGTCGAGCCTCTTGGACGAACCAGTCTACGACAGCTATGGCTTACCGACTCGCCCGTGGCCGATCTTTCCCATTTGGCCGGTCTCCCGCTGGAGAGCCTGACGGTCCACCGTACCCTGGTAAGGGATCTTTCCTTCGTTCGCAAGTTACCCGTCATCCAGAGGCTCCACATCGGCGAGACCTTGATAGAGGACCTTACCCCTCTTGAGGGCCTGAGGCTGTCGCGCTTGGTCTTTACGCCCTCCCGGATCAAGAGGGGACTGGAGGTTGTCCGTAGGCTTCAAGGCTTGCGAGAGATCGGCACCGCCTTCGACGACCGCCGAAAGGACCTCATGCCTCCGGCGGCCTTTTGGAGCTCCTTAGGCAAGTAGTACGAGGGGTTCACGCTTTTCGGCCGTGTCCCTTGAACTTTTCCGAGGGCGGTGGAATAGGTAGCGGTCGGGGCAAACTCAAGATCTCCTCCTTGAGAAAAAGCTTTCGGTTGTTTCTCTCGTTGGGATAGGCCTTCAGATAGCCCTTCTTGACGTATTTCATGACTGGGTGCGTCTGTTTGAAGCCGAGGATGTGGGCCGCTTCGCTCGCACTGATCGTATCCGTACTAACGACACTTTTTTTATTACTATGGGAGTTCATACTTCAAGCATTGGCATCTTCATAATTTTGGCACTGCCTGCAAGTAAAAGAAAAACTCGCTTTTTTCCGCGTTTGTTTTCATCTGAATTTCTACCGAAAAATGAATATTATTTCCCTGTAATTTCTTTAAGGAGTTTTTCTGTGGATTGGTTACTTTTGACTCTGGCGGGATACATTTTTGTGGTTGCACGAGTCGTAATCTTTACTAATTCGGCGTATTCCCGACCTGCGACGTCGATGAATCCGCATTGATGGTTTTCACGATCCTTCCGCCCTGAAGCCGGTTGATCAATCCACTGAAACCAATGAACGCCGACGAATCGAGGGTCGGCTAGAGCTGATGCTAGGTAGTGAGCAAAGGACAAGGCTCTTTGTCTTTGATCCCATGAACCAGACAAACCGGGACTTGGCACGCCCCGATCTACCGCTCCAAAATGAAATTCGCTGGCCATAATGGGAATATCGGCATTGGCAGGCACCTGCCAGGATCGTACTCTTGAATCGTATACGTTGACCGAAAAGACGTCGACGGATCCGAGCGCTCCTTGGCCCAGAACGCTTGGTCCGCGGTGCGTGCGACATCCTAGATAGAGGGTGCCGGGTAAAACGTTTTCCACCGCTTTCTTACACTTGGAGAAAAAAGTCCGAACAAAGGGAAGATAGAGCTTGTCCAGATCCTTTGCCAACGCCGGGGAGTTTGGCTTGCCCAGCTTTTGCAACTGTTCAAGAGCCCACTTTTTGGTCGGATGCTCCGTGGGCATCTTGAGAATGGTCTGTCCGATCCGGTCCGGCCACTCGAGTTCGTTCCCAATGAATATGCCGAGACAATACGGATCATTTTTGGCCCATGCCAGTTTCTTGAGTCCCTTTTCCATGTCGGCTTGGAAATCAGGGCGGAAAGGGGAGGGGAACTTCCGGTGTCCCCAGACCTGCCACCAAATCGATGAGATCAGGACATAGGGCGTCTTGCCCTCCTTTTGCAAATTTTCATCCGACCAGCAACCCAACGTGTTCAAGCCCCAAGCCCGATAGCGGTCGTGTATTCCTTGGTTGATTTTCTTTTTCCAACCTTCCCCGAAATACCTCTGATAGTTCATTGCGGGAAAGTTCACGAATTGTTTGCCGCCCACCTTTCGCATGCCGGTCCATTGCAAGTAGTCTTTTCCTTTGGGCAGGTAGCTGAAGAAGTTACCGTGCGCCCTGTCCGGTTCGGCCAAAGTCTCGGTACGGTGTCCCGTAAGGCAAGCTCCGACCGAGAAGAACAGATAGCCCTCCGGGTCAATCAACCACCATTTGCCATCGAGTTTTTCCGTACGAAATCTGCCCGTCCCTTTCTGCTTGGGACCTCCGGTCCATCCACCGAATTTGCCAACCTTTCGCTTTTTGGTTAAGTCCTCAGCTGCCTTGAGCTGTTTGGCCATGGTTTTGCGAGCGTCCGTTATGCCTGTTGCCTTGCCAGGCCAGTCAACTGCCCGAACTTGTCCGAGTTCGTCGAGGTAGGGTAGTTTCTCCAATTTGTTGTTGAGCCCGTCCGACTCATGCCATGCCAGAAAAGGAGGGTCGATGAGAAGATCAACCAATCCGCTCGTGGAAGTAATGACCATAGTGATTTCCCTAAGGTCTTCGGGGAAAAACCTTCGCCAATGAATACGATGGCCGTTGGGACGGGCAAGTTGACCGTTGAATGGTTTCGGTCCCCTGTATCTTTCCTCGACCATGGGAAAAGGAAAGCCGAGGGTCGTCTTTTCCCAAGATGGAGCTACCGCGAACCCGACGGCATGATGAGACCAACTGGTTAGTTTTCCGTTGTTCAATCGACCCTCGATGGTGGTGAGTCCATCGGTCCAGTTTTGCACGGGGATGCCGATTAGCTTGTACGCGCTTGCGTCCCAATGGAGCTTGTCTTGCGGGATGAATGAAAGGTTCATCGGGCTCTTTCCGGTAACCTTGTACTTTTTCCCCCATCTAACAGCCTTTCCGCCCTCGATTTTCTTGAGCTCGGTGAGCAAGGTGGCCCGGGGCGCGAATAATTCGGCAGAATGAATAGCCGGGCTCTTTTGCCTGCCGATCCGTAATGCAACCGTGCTGCGCTTGGACTGCATAACCTCCTTCACTTCTAGTGCCATGCGTTTCACTCTGGTTTTTTGGGAAACCTCTTCGATCTGGTTGGAGTTTTCCAGTGGATCGGATGCAAGGTCATACAGTTCGACTGGCTCAAGTTTTTTTGTCACGATCAGTTTCCATGTGCCATTGCGAAACATTTTCTTGGATTGTTGCCCTTGAAAAGTTCCGTTGTTTGCCTGGACGAGCAAAGACTGGCGCCCTATGGCTTCCTTTTTGCCAAGGAGAATTCCAAGGAAGGATTGGCTGTCCAACCCATGGGCACGGTCGATCGTTTGCAAAGTTATTTCCGCTAAGGTTGCGAAGATGTCTTGTAATCCGATCAGGCTATCGGACATCGATCCTGGTTTAACGGGTGAATCTTTTTGTCCATTGCCCCAACCGACGATGAAAGGTACGCGATGCCCCCCTTCGTAGATTTGCCCTTTGCTTCCGCGAAGGCCCGCGTTCGAATTGTGACCCCTTCTATGCTTGCCAGGAGCTCCGCGGGAAAGTCCGCCATTGTCACTGGTGAAGATAATGAGTGTGTTTTGGAGTTCGCCTGCCCTCCTTAGCCTGGTGATGATTTTTCCAAGCGTCAGGTCGGCTTCCACCATCATATCCAAATGTGCGTCAAGCGATGAGTCTCGCACTTGCTTGCCATCCATTTCTTCGGGAGGAGTGTGAGGGACATGGCAGGACTGGCTACAGTAATGCATGAAGAAGGGCTTGCGAATTGCGGTTTTTGAATTTTCGGAAAAGTGACGGTCCAAGAAGGAGATCGCCCGCTCGGTCAAGATCGGTCCGGCCCTGGACGAATCCCAATCCGCGGAGCCGAATCCATCCGCTTCGATGACTGATTTTCCATAGGTTCCCTTCTTCCATTCCCGTAAATTGTGTGGACCTCCGACCAACATTCCATTTTCTAAGGCGATGTAGGGAGACCCTTGAATGCCCTGCGGAAGCTCATAGGCATAGTCGAATCCAAAGGAAGCTGGAGTATCTTCGACACGTTTTGAAAAATCGAAATCTTCAAAGCCTCCCTTCCTGTCGAACTTGGGCATGCCCGTCGTCTTGCTTATCACCTTTCCGCCCAAATGAACCTTGCCAATGAAGGCTGTCCGGTAACCGGCATCCTTCATGAGTTGACCGATCGTTTTCTGTCCAGGAAGCACTTGGCTGGGCATGTTGAAAAGCCAAGTGCCGTTTTCCAAACGACCCCGCCAGGGATAATTTCCGGTCATCACGCTGTAACGCGTGGGGGCACAAACTGCGGAAGGCGAATGCGCATCCGTAAAGCGCATTCCTTGCTCCGCTATTTTTTCCAAATTAGGAAGGAAAACTTTGCTTTCCGGGTTGTAGACACGGCAGTCTCCGATGCCCATGTCATCCATGAGGAAAATCAGAACGTTAGGAGGGGAGGGCGGCAGCGCTCCTCCTTGAACTGAAGTGGCCAACAAGCTGACATAGAGGCATGTCCAGAATAAGAAGCTTAGGGATGAGCAATACGGGCGTTTGCCCTGAGGGCTGAGCTTCAAAGATTTCACAGGCAACCCTTGACCCGACCTAGGCACCTTTTTTCCTGTGGGCGTGGAATTCCGGCCAAGAGAGCGTTCCGTCTTTGTTTGCATCGGCCTTGGGGTTTTTCTTGAAATACTGGTTCTTCCAATACTCCGCATCCTTAGGCACATCCTTCGACTTCTTATGCGCGTTCAGTTCTGGCCAGGAGAGCGTTCCGTCTTTGTTTGAATCGGCCTGTGGGTTTTTCTTGAAGTATTGATCCTTCCAGTATTCGTTGCTTTTTGGCTTTTCAGGAATGCTTTCCGGGATGATGGACAGTAGTTTCTTGCGGTACTTTTCGAGGGTTTCGGAATAGTTGGAATCGAGAGCCAAGTTGTTCCACTCATGGTTGTCTTTGGCCGTGTGATAGAGCTCTTCCTTGCCGTTTTCATAGCGGACGTAGCGCCAATCCTTAAAGCGGAGCGAATAGCTTTGGTAGGCTGGGTCATAGTATTGGGCCCACTTGTATAGGGTGGTGAGCGCGTAATCAGGTCCTTCCCATTTGTCTTTTTGCGGATGGGTGAGGAAGGGCTTGAGCGAGAACCCGTCCAAGGGACGCCCCTTCTCATTTTTCATGGTGTTTTCCGGCAGACCGCACAGGTCAAGAAGCGTAGGGTATAAGTCGACGAGGGAGACAGGGTGGGCGGAACTCTTTCCTGCCTTGGAGACCCCCGGTACTCTCAAAACGAGAGGCACGCGGGTGCTTTCCTGCCAGAGGGAATTCTTGTAGAGATAATCCTTTTCTCCATTTCCCCACCCATGGTCACTGGTGAATACGACAATCGTATTCTTTGCAAGGCCGGTTTCGTCGAGCGCATGTAGAAGATCACCCACCAAATCATCGATCGATGCCACGCTTGCGAGATAGGCTTGAATGAACTTCTTCAAAGCCAGTTCGCGCTCACCCCCGTAGGATGCGATCAGGCTGTCGTACATTTTTGTTCCGCGATCTCCACTCCGGTCGTCTTCTTTCGACGTTACGGTGTTTTTAAAGGTATCCTTGGCATCGCCTTGGAGGATTTTGGGAAGTTTGATTGAATCCAAGGGAAAACGGTCGAAGTATTTTTGCGGGACGATCAAGGGGGTATGCGGACGGACGAAACCGACTCCCATGAAGAAGGGTTTACGCCCCTTTTCCGACGCAAGTTCATTAAGCCGATTGACCGCCCATTGGGCGTTCAATTCGTCTCCGGTCAAGTCGCGGTCGTCATCCGATTCGTATTTGAGTTCGCGTTGTTTTTTCCATCCCCCGGTGATCCAAGAGTAGGGCTTGCCAGTGTCGGGAGATTTTTTATGGGAGACTTTCTCCAGAGGGCCAAAGGTACCGTCGATAATCCCGAAGTCATCCCTGAACGGGCTTGGGACCGCAAGGTGTGGAATCTTATTCTTTCCGTCGAAGAGGAAGGGGCCGTAATCGGAAGGGTGTCCGTACTCGTCCCATTCCTGATGATCCCTGTTGTGCATGACTTTTCCGGTGCCTAGGGTGTGGTATCCGTTGGCTGAGAAATGAGCCATCATGGTGCGCGAGTTCTTGAGAATCTCGTTCTTGTCCCAGTCCTCGAAGCCGAACTGTTGCGAGGTATGCGGGTAAATCCCGGTGGCGAAACTGGCCCGCGAGGGGTTGCAGATGGGGATGTTGCAATGGGCTTGGGTAAAGGAAACCCCACTCTCGATGAGCTTGCGCAGGTGGGGGGTCTTGGCTTGAGAATGACCGCCCAGGGTCTCGACGTAATCGTTCAGGTCGTCGCAGACGATAAGAAGGACGTTGGGCTTTTGGCCCGCGTAAACCAAAGAGCATACGAGCGTGGCAAGGGCAATGCGGATGGAGAGGGTCATGGAGCTTGAATGCTTAAGGAAACGACGGGCCGACAACAACGAGTTTCTGGGCCATCCTGAGCCACTCAACGCGCAAGGGACCTAAGGAGTCTCTCATTATTTCGCCCAGTCCGGAATTTTGCCGTCCCCGGTGGACTCTCCTCCGAGGACCCAGCTTAGGTTGAAGCGGGCGAGGGTTCCCGCTCCTTTCGGGCCACCTTCGTAGAAGAGATATATCCAACCTTCGCTCTTGGTGCCGGGGCGACCGGAGGTGAGGGAGGAATAGGCAAACCGCTTTTCGTAAACCAGGCGCTTGACGGGCCAGGTTTCGCCCCCGTCTAAGCTTGCCCAGATGGTTCCGTGATGCCTGCCCGACGGACTTTCGATATTACTGAAAATCAGGACGTCCCGGTCCTTGATCGGCAGGCGGGTGAGACCGCCCATGAGGCCGTAGTTGCGAATCTGGTCGCCATCAGGGAGAATCTCGCAGATGGTGAGATCTTTCCAAGTGTGACCACCGTCCTTGCTCCGAGCAGTCCATCGTCTCTTCGGGTTTACCCCCTTGGGAGCCCAATGACGACGTGAGTTGTAGTAGATGGTTCCGTCCGATAGCTCGGCGATGGCGGCTTCTCCGGTGCCGTTGGCTGGAAAGGGGTCGCTGGTCTTCCAAGTCTTGCCTTGGTCGTCGCTGTAGATTGCATTGGTATAATGCTTGGGCCAAAGTGAGTTATGGTTCCGTCCCGCATACCAGCGGGATGGACGGATAATCCTTCCCTTGTGTTCCCCGTGCCTCAAGGTAATGCCGTGATCGTTCATATGCATGGAGGGCAGGTTCCCCATCTTGTCCTTCTCGATTTTGCATTCGTGCTCCTCCCAAGTCTTGGCGTGGTCGTCGCTACGGTATACGGTCAGCTTGCTCGGCGGGTGTCCGTCCTCCACGAAGGCGAAAATCGAACCAGTGGTCTCGTCCACGGTAACTCCTCCGCCCATGAAGCCCTTGCCGACCAACCGCTCCTTGCCCCAAGTCGCTCCGCCGTCCTCGCTCCGTCGGCAGACCACACCATTCCAGACAGCCACGACCGATCCGTCCATGGCCACGACCACGTTGGGCATCCGGTCCGAGGAAAAGAGCGATTGCGACTGCAGTTCGGGTTTGCCGAGGAAGGGATTGATCTTTCCTTCCACGGATTTGGCGACAAGGTTTTTGCTGGCCGCGAGCATGAAAAGGGCGGAAATGAGGCAGGTTGTGGTTTTCATCTTCCCTTCGTTCTTTAACGGAAAGGGCCGGAGGGCAAGCAGTCTTTAACCGGTTCTTGAATTATGCCCCTTGCAAAGGCTTCTCATCGCAGCAGGGTCTTGCGGTTCTTCAAGCCTAAAGTCCCCGGGCCCGAGGTCGCGTGCTTGACGCAGGGTGCAACGAAGCCTATCGCAGAAGTATGAAACCCTTGTTTTTTCTTCTTTCGCTCTGTCTTTGCGTCCTTGCCGTTTTTTCAGCCCAGCGGCCGAACGTACTTTTTGCCTTTGCCGATGACTGGGGCAGGCAGGCATCCATTTATGCCAAGATCGAGGGAGCGGGCGGAATCAACGACGTCGCCAAGACTCCCCACTTCGACAAACTTGCGAAGAGTGGCGTTCTTTTTACAAATGCTTCGGTAAACGCGCCATCCTGTACGCCTTGCCGCAGCGCCATTCTTTCGGGTCGAAACTTTTGGGAGACGGCTAGGGGAGCCATTCTTCAAGGAGCGGTCTGGGACGAGAAGATCCCGACCTGGCCTTTATTGCTGAAGGATTCGGGTTACCATATCGGTTATACTTATAAAGTCTGGTCGCCTGGTACTCCTCGGAATGCCGGGATTGGAGGGAATGCAACCGCTTATGGGAAGGCGGGTGGGAAATTCAATGGGTTTTCGCAATACGTTTCCGGTCGGTCCTCCAAAGGGGTTGCCGTAGAGGATGCGAAGGGGGAGCTCTTTCGGGAAGCCCGGGGAAATTTCAAATCCTTTTTGGAAGGCAGAAAGAAAGGTCAGCCTTTCGCCTACTGGTTCGGCCCCACGAACGTACACCGAAAATGGACCAAGGGCTCAGGTAAAAAACTTTGGGGGATCGATCCCGACGGTCTCAAGGGCAAGATGCCCGCCTTTCTGCCGGACGTTCATGAGGTTCGCCAGGATTTGGCCGATTACCTCGGGGAGATCGCCGCCTTCGATGCCGGACTTGGGATCCTTATCGAGGAGTTGAAGAAAGCGGGCGAGTACGACAGTACGATCATCGTGGTAAGCGGTGATCATGGTCCCCCCGGTTTCCCCCACGGCAAGTGCAACCTCTATGATTTCGGGACCCGGGTATGCCTTGCGATTGCCGGCCCGGGCGTTGCGGGAGGCCGGGTGGTCGATGATTTTGTCTGCCTGCCTGACTTGGCGCCGACCTTTTTGGAGGCCGGCAAGGTGAAGGTTCCCGGAAGAATGTCTGCGAAGAGCCTTTGGAAAGTTTTGAAATCCAAGAAGGAAGGACAAGTAGACCCTAGCCGAGATGCCGTGATAACGGGTCGGGAACGCCATGTTTACTCCTCCCGTCCAGGCTACTTGCCTTATCCGCAACGCGCCATCCGTACTAAGGATTTTCAGTTCGTGATCAATTTCAAGCCCGACCGATGGCCCTTGGGTGATCCGTATCTGCTCGATACTCCCAAGGAACCAGGCTTCGCTCTATTGGAAAACCAAACTTTCGTGACCTTGGCCGACGAGGACGCAGGTCCGACCAAGGCATGGATCGTTACGAACCGCAAGGATCCGAAAGTGAAACCCTTTTTCGAGCACGCCTACGGCAAACGCCCGCGCGAGGAGCTCTACGACGTGAGAAAGGATCCCGACCAAATGAAGAACCTCGCAAATGATCCCGCATATGCCGATACCGTTAAGAAGCTGCGGGCCCGCTTGATGAAATACCTGCGGGAGAACAAGGATCCTCGGTTGGTGGAAGACGGAAAATTCTTTGAAACGTCCCCCATGACCGATGGGTTCAAGCGCCCGGCAAGGCCCACAAAAAAACCAAGTCCCAAGAAATGAAGCTGGTTCAGTTTTCCTTCTTTTTTGCCGTAACCCTTTCCGTATCAGGTGCTCTTGCGGGCAATTCACCGGTCGATCGGACGGCGCTGCTTAAGTTGGTTTCCGATGATTTCGAATTGGCCGACGGCCCTTCCTGGTCGGGGTGGGCCCTGGCCGTGTCCGATCCGAAGTCCCAGGTTGCGAAGCGTTTTGTTCCCAAGCAGAAAAAATGGCACGTGGTGGCCAAGGAAAAGCGCTTTAGCGCGAGTTTCTTCAACCATGGAAAAACCTATTTTGCCGATAATGGTACGGGTTCGATCCGTTGCCTGGATCAGAATAATCAATGGAAGCTCCTGCACCAGGAGGATTTGTCGAAGGACAGACGCCGAAAGCCCAATGACTTGGTCGTCGACCGATCGGGTGGGGTTTACTTTACCCTGACCGGACCGGGGGAAGTCGTTTACGTTTCCCCGAAGGGCGTGGCCCAAACCGTTGCCTCGGAGGCACAGACTCCCAATGGGTTGATCCTGAGCCCCGATGAGAAAACTCTCTACGTATCCGAATACGTTCCGAAAAAGATCCTCTCTTTCAAGGTGGGCAAGGATGGAGCTCTTTCCGGAAGGAAGCTCTTTGCCAGAATGGACGACGGTCAACCCGATCTCAAGGGAGCCGATGGAATGTGTGTGGATCGGGCCGGCAACGTTTACTGCGCGGGACCCAAGGATATTTGGATTTGGGACTCGAAAGGCAAGCTGCTCGACAAGATCGTTTGTCCCCAGAGGGCTGTGAATTGCGCCTTTGGCGGAACCCAATTACGTGATCTCTATTTGAGTGGCTTTGGCGGGGTTCGCGTCCAACGCATGAAAGTATCAGGCGTTCCCACGCAACCTCCTGCCCAATGGCCTGAGTCCCAAGCGAGCCGTCCAAGTATTCAGGTTCCCGAAGGGGTTAGCCAAATGCTCGACCTGACCTATGCCGAATATGGACCTAGGAAAATGTTGGCTGATCTTTTTGTCCCCAAGGGGAAAGGTCCCCATCCGGCCGCCTTGATCATCCATGGAGGAGGTTGGATCAAGGGTGATAAAATGAAGTTTCGGGCCATGGGACTGGAAATGGCCAAGCGTGGCTTCGTCGCCATGGCGATTGATTACCGGTTGGCTGATGAGGCTCTTTTCCCTGCCAATATCCAAGATTGTCATGCTGCAGTCAGATACCTGAGAGCTCATGCCCAGAAATATAAGATCGATCCGAAAAAGATCGGTGTGGTGGGTGGTTCGGCCGGCGCTCACCTTGCCGGATTGCTTGCCACCACTGCCAGGGTCAAGACTCTGTATGGAAAAGGAGGAAATCAGGATTTTTCCTCAGAAGTCCAAGCCGCTGTGGTCATGTCCGGCCCCATGGAAATTTCAACGGGCAGTGTGGCGGAGCGTTCCCTCACTGCTAAGAATCCCGTAGCCAATGCAATCTTTCTGTTTGGTGGGACGGTCAAAGAAAAATCCGGCCTTTATAAGCTAGCCGATGCGCATCTCCATATCGACAAGAACACGCCTCCCATCCTTTTCCAATTTGGCGGAACCGAGGATCCGGCCAAAGTACAAACTTCGATTGATAAACTAAAAAAGCTTGGCGTGCCTACCCAATTGCTGACTCATTACGAAGATGGCAAGCATGGTTGCTGGAACCGCCATCCATGGTTTCTGCCCATGATGGACGATATCGAGAAATGGTTCGACAGGCACCTCTAAGGCTGAGCCGAGCAGCTACTTTCTTTGGAATGCCTGGCTTGTTGCGACCTTGATGATCAGGTCCCGAAAACCAAATTGACCATTATTGACCGTCTTGGCGATTTGCTTGAGTTCCTCATCGTCTCGCAGGCTCATTGAACGTCCGGTTCCATAGGTAAGCAGTTTTTCAGCAAGGTTTCGGGCCAGCAATCCTCTCTTGTCAAGTAATGCCTGCTTCAAGGTTTGCGGTCCATGGATCTTTTCTCCAGTAGAAAGCGTTGCGGATCCGTCGATGGGTTTTGATGGGAAGAGCTGTGTAGACTGAGTGGAGTTCTTCCAAAACCGTGAGCGATAGTAGGTCGGGCGGTAGCCACCCACTGGGTCGAAATACTCAAGGGCAAAGCCGTAAGGGTCGATCTTGGCATGGCAATCGGCGCAGGCTTGTACGGAGCGATGCTTTTCGAGAAGATCCTTGACGGTCTGGGCTCCCCGTACGTCTGGGTCGATGGGGTCGACGTCGGGTGGCGGAGGAGCGGGTGGCGTGCCCAACAGACTTTCCAGAACCCAGATTCCTCGAATTACGGGTGAGGTATCAACCCCATTGGCGGTTAGGGTCAGTATGCTCCCCTGACCAAGCAATCCGCCCCGCATGCTATCTTCTGGGAAAGAAACTTTCCGGAAATGGATGCCCTCGATTCCCCTGATCCCATAATGCCGTGCCAGATCCTGGTTGAGAAACCCGTAATCGGAGTGAATGAAATCGGTTAAGGGAACGTTTTCCCTGACCGCATGATCGAGAAACCGGTGAGTTTCCTCAAGCATGGCATCCTGAAGTCCATATCGATAATATTCGCGAAACTTCAGCGAGGCGGGTGGCATGGCGCCCAGTTTGTCGAGTCGAAGCCAGGACTCGGCAAACCCCTCGACGAAAGCATTGCTTCGCGGATCATTCAGCAGACGCTCAACTTGTTGCTTGAGTACTGAGCGGTCTGTCAGCTTGTCGCTTTTGGCAACTTGGAAAAGATCGTTGTCAGGCAAAGAGGACCAAAGAAAATGAGAGAGGCGATTAGAGATTTCGAAGGAGCTCAAGCGGTTCGTCTCTCTTTTTTCTTCCTTAAGGTAGAGGAAGTCCGGGGAGACCAACATGGCCTTGAGAGCAAGAAAGAAGGCATCCTCATGGGACCTCCCGAGCTTCATGCGGGCATGGTTCTCGATTGTCAAGTAGGGTTCGACTTCCCACTTGGCAACGGGTCGACGAAAGGCTCTTCGGGCAAAACGGGTAAAGGCGACTTGGAGGTCAACTTTTGCAAGATCACGTTCGCCGTCCAGGAAGACCTGATGGGCTCTGCTTTGATAGGTGAGGGCCAGGGGGCCGTTGATCCTAAGTTCATGCAACCTGATTGCGGGGCCTTTCCATACGTCCGAAACAGTGCGACCGGGGACCAAGTCCTTTCCGATCACGTGCCATGCATGGGAGCCCTGTTTGCCGCGAAACTCGATGTCGGTGTGGTATTTTTTGCAGATGTCGCGCATCCAGTAGTCGGAAGGCCCCGGGCCGTTGTCCCAGTTGAGAAAAGGGGCATCTCCTTTGTCCAGCCAAACGGTCGCTTCGAATTTTTTCGCTTGGTGGTCGGCAAGATCCCAATGACCAACTTTTGACCTGGACTTGACCGAGTCGGAGGCCATCCCCTTGTTTCCTCTGGATACGAAAAGGGCAAGCTGCATGGGAGGCGACAGGTCGGTCGGAATCATCTTCGGGTCGTAAGGGTGCGTCACGCGACGCACGGCCTCGGCCGTTAAGACGATCTTGTAGTAGCCCGATCGTTTCATGCCTTTGGTCCGCCTGTACCATTCGTGAGGAAACGTCCCCAAGTCGAAATGGTCCGACAGTTGTTTTTTTCCTGCTGCGAAATCGAGGTAGTCGTTTGGCTTGTAAAGCCTGTACATCCAAGGAGTGTTTTCCTGCCGGTTTGGATAACCCCAATCCTTGGGCTTGATGACCTCGCTTTTGAAAGACGCCTTTTCTTCGAAGCGAAAAGCTATGCGGAGGTACCGTTCGGCTGCAACGAGGTATGCATCGAGATGTTGATCGGAAAGACTTAGGGAGTCTCCAAGGTTGGTAAAGCCATGCTCGTTTTCATCGGTCGGGAAATTCTCGGTGAAGTCAAAGGGTAGGTCATGCAAGCCGAGCAAGTCCCGCATGGTGTTGCGGTATTCCCTTCGATTCAATCTGCGCAGAACGGTTTCTTTCGGACCCTTTTCATCTTCAAAATCTAGCAGAACCTTGGTCAGCCAAGCGATCGTTCGTTTGGTCTCCGCCGATTCAGGTTGTAGGACGTCGTCTTTTTTGGGAGGCATCTCACCCAAGTTCAACTGATCGAGAACGTCATGAAGAAGATCCCTTTTCTTCGGATCGGCAAGGTTGACCACCCACGCGTCGTTTTTCTTTAGGGCGAGTTCGTGAAAGGTACGGTCACCCTTGTCCTCATCGGGACCGTGGCACTTGATGCAATAGCTTAGTACGAACTGGCGCACCCCTTCGTCGAGAACCTTTTCCTTAGATTGAAGGGCAAGCGGCAAGGCAGCCGAAAAGGCGAGGATCAGCACTGAAAAAAATCTGGGCATTTTTGCTCAGCTTCTTTTCTCGAATCCCGTGAGCGTTCCGGAAGAGGTGTTGAACCGATCGATTTCCAAGCCGAAGTTTTGCAGCATGGAAAGGTAAAGGTTACAGAGTGGGGTGGAATGTTTTCCCTTGCGGGCGTAGTGCTTGTGCTCGCCGTGTTTAAATCCTCCTCCTGCCAAAACGACGGGCAAGTCGCGGTTGCTGTGGGAATTGGCGTTGCTCATACCACTGCCTAGCAGAGCCATGGTGCTGTCGAGCAAAGTAGCTCCGTTGGGCTCTTTGATTTCCTTGAGTTTCCCGAGAAAGCGGGAGAATTGCGAAACGTGAAAGGTCTCGATGATGGAGAGTTCATCGATGGCGTCCCGTACCTGACCATGATGAGAAAGCGTGTGGTATCCCCTCGTCACCCCGGGGAGTCCCCCGTTTTCTTTCCCTAGGTTGGTGAAGGCAAGACTGATAACGCGGGTCGAATCAGTTTGGAGAGCCAAGGCCATCAAATCGTAAAAGAGAGGAGCTCGGTCCTTCAGGGTCAAGGAATCCACTCGTTTCGGAATGTAATAGTCGACTTTCGGTTTTTCTTTGTCTAGCCAGAGGGTTGACTGTTCGATTCGTTTTTCGAATTCGCGGACGGAAGTGAAGTATTGATCGAGCTTTTCGGAGTCCGCGTAGCCCAATCCCTTTTTAAAGGCTTCGGCTTGGCGTTTGGCCAAATCAAGAATCGACCGCTTGTCGGTCAAATCCTTTTCGTTTTGTTTGCGCACGATACCATTTCCCTTGCGGAAAAGCATTTGGTAGAGTTTTTCCAAGCTGCGGACGGGCTGTATGGTGTTTCCATTCCCTGTCCAGGACAGAGTGTGTTCGTTCCCACGGTCGGCATCGAGGGTCAGGGACGAGTACCTGGTTTTCCCACCGACGAAATCGGCGGCTTTTTGATCCATGGAGATATTCGCCTCGGTGTAGCCTTTGGATTGGTTGGTCGGAATACCGGAGAGAAAAAATTTGGTAGCGTTGTGCCCGCCGCTGAGGTTGTGGTCGAGTCCGGAAAACACCGTGTAGTTCTGGCGGAAAGGGTCGAGCGGTTTGAGTAGGAGTGGGGAATGGTAGTTTTGCCCCGTATCCTTGGGATGGAAGTTTTCCGGCACGAAACCGTAGAATACGCCAGTTGCGACGATCCGCTTCGGTGAAGAAACCCTCCCGGTGGCCGAGTTTGCCTCCAGCAAGGGCAGGGCGAGCATAGAACCACCCATTCCTTGGAGAAAACGTCGTCTGTGCATGAAATTACTCATTCGGCAAAATCAAAGTAATCTGTTGATTTTACCCACCCTTGCGGATCTTTTCAAGTTTTTGAAAAGGCTTATTTGAAGAGAGCGTCAACCATGTTCCCGTTGATTTTTTCCCAACCTTCGAGGAGTAATTGAAACTCCTCGGGCCGTTCTTTGATCAAGTCCCTGGTTTCGGAAGGATCCTTGGCCAAGTCGTAGAGTTCCCACTTTTGGGGAGTTTGCCTGACGATCTTCATATCTCCCAAGCGGAATGCCGCTTTATTGCTCTGTCTCCAGTAAAGACACTCGTGCGGATCTTCCTTGTGCTTTCCGACGAGGTAGGGAAGGAGATCATGGGACTCAAGGTACTTGCCTTTGGGCTTGGGCGTACCGGCCGCAGCAAGGATGGTTGCAAAAATATCCGTGCTCAGAACCGGCCGGTCAAAAGTTTTGCCGGCGGGCACCTTTCCAGGCCATTGAAAGAGGAAGGGAACGCGGATCCCGCCTTCGTACATTTGTCCTTTTCCTCCCCTCAAGGGAAGGTTGCTGCTGGTCAGTTCCTTGGTTGGTCCCCCGTTATCGCTGAGGAAGAATACTAAAGTGTCTTTTTCCAACCCCTCATTCGCCAGCTTGTTCATGATTCCACCTACGCTAACGTCGAGGTTGGCCAACATGGCAGCAAAAATTCGACGTTGGATATCCTCAATGTGCTCGAACTTCTCCATGTATTTGTCGGCAGCCTGAAGGGGGCTGTGAACCGCATTGTAAGAGACGAACAAAAAGAACGGCTTGTCCGAATGCCGGTCAATGAAGTCTACGGACTCGCGGGTGATGGCATCGGTGAAATACTCCTCTTCCTGAACGGGCTGGCTGCCCCTCACGATCGGGTTGTTGGCATCGTAGTCGGGCTCGTTGCCCAAGTGAGTCGAGTAGATTACCTTGCCGAACCTCCTTATGCCCTTCCCTCCGCCCGGAAGGACTTTTCTTCGTAGCCAGGTTGTCGTTCCATCCCATGGTTCCGGAACGAAGTAATGCCCCTCGTGGGTAAATCCGAAAAACTCATCGAATCCGCGGCGGAAAGGATGGTAAGGCGCAGTCCCTCCCAAGTGCCACTTGCCGACCAGTCCGTTCACGTAGCCCGCCGTTTGGAGGGAGTCGGCAAGGGTCTTCTGGGAGAGCGGAAGTCCGAATCCCAGCTGCTCGTTCTTGGCTCCGGTCGGGTTGAACTCATGTCCGAATCGAGTGCCGTATTTTCCAGTTATTAGACCGGCCCGGGAGGGACTGCAGTTGGGAGCAGTGACGTAACCCTGAGTGAAGCGAACGCCCTTTTTTGCAATCCCATCGATATGGGGCGTGGGAATTTCCTTGTTTCCCTG
>CEVF01014902.1_pt1 | contig 27915 bp, 23 predicted proteins | sample 356441 | NCBI WGS metagenome assembly CEVF01 (sample SAMEA2622765, study PRJEB7988) | marine metagenome | biome: marine biome (ENVO:00000447); feature: surface water layer (ENVO:00002042); material: "saline water (ENVO:00002010), including plankton (ENVO:xxxxxxxx)" | depth 5 m | reverse complement strand
TCGCGTGGATGTTCTTTTCGTCCTTCAAGACGAACCGGGAAATCTACCGTCCCGCCCAGCTTCTGCCCGCGAACTACGAGTGGGATTCCTATTCCGCTCTCTGGTCGGGCGAATACCTCCCGTTTCTCGATTACTTCATCCATTCCATCCTGGTCTCGGGCGGGCAGGCAATCCTCGCGACCCTGGTGACGGCGGCGGCGGGCTTCGCCTTCGCGAAGTTCGGGTTCCGGGGGAGCGGGTGGCTCTTCGGGGTGGCGGTCCTGGTGATCCTGGTGCCCAAGCAGGCCCTCGCGGTTCCCCTTTTCGAATGGATGGCGTGGCTGGGCTGGCAGGGAGACCTTTGGTCGCTGGCCCTCCCGGGCGTGGCGAGCGGGCTGGGCGTGATCTTCTTCACCCAGGTCTTCCGCAAGGTGCCCGGGGAACTGGTTGACCTGGCCCGGGTGGAGGGGCTGAGCCCGGTCAGGATCTTCGCCTTGCTGCTTCCCCTGGTGGCTCCCGCCCTGGTGACTTATTGCTTCCTGCACTTCATCCTGAGCTGGCAGGAGCATCTCCTGCCCCTGCTCATGCTGGACGACGAGAACCTGACCCTGCCCATCGCGCTGGCCAAGCTGAAGGACTCGAGCCACCGCATACCCGAGGCGGTGGGGATGGCGGCGGCCACCTTGTCGCTGATCCCAGTAGTCGTCCTGTTCGGGCTGTGCTTCCGCAAGATGAAGACGGCCCTGGTTGAGCTGAGCCTGTCCTAGATTCTCGCGCCGCTTGAAGGGTCGAACCAATGGGCCCGTTCCCAGTCGGGACGGAGGTGGACCGTGGAGCCGGTTGCGGGAGCTTCCCCGTCGGTCCGGATGACCAGTTCGTGGCTTTCGCAGGATAGGCGAAGGAGGCGGGAATCGCCCAGGTCCTCGACCCGGTCGAGGGTGGTCTCGAGGGTCGAGCCGGGTTCGGAGCAAGGAACGGCGGCGAGGCTCTCGGGGCGCAGGCCGAGCAGAGCGGGCCCGGGGGTTGGAGCCGTTTTCGCCACTAGGTCGAGGGCCTGTCCGCCAAGCAGGAAACGGGGGTCTTTCCCTTCTTCGGCGGCCACTTGGCCTGCCAGCAGGTTGATGGCGGGGGAGCCGAAGAACTCGGCCACGAAGCGGGTGGCGGGACGGCCGTAAATCTCGGAGGGGGGCCCGAGCTGGACGATTTCGCCCTCGTTCATGACGCAGATGCGCTGGCCGAGGGTCATGGCCTCGACCTGATCGTGGGTCACGTAGAGGGTGGTGCGGCCGTGTTCGCGGTGAAGCCGGGCGAGCTCGTCGCGCATGGAGGAACGGAGGTTCGCGTCGAGGTTGCTGAGGGGCTCGTCGAGGAGGTGAATCGCTGGGTTGCGGGAAAGCAGGCGGCCCAGAGCCACGCGCTGGCGCTGCCCGCCGGAGAGCTCGCCGGGCTTGCGCTTGAGCAGACCGGACAGGCCGAGCCGGTCGGCCACTCCGCGGACGGCTTGATCGACTTCATCCTTGGGACGCTTGCGGGCCCGCAGGCCGAAGGCGAGGTTCTCGAAGACGGAGAGGTGGGGAAAAAGAGCATAGTTCTGGAAGACCATGGCCAGGTCGCGCTCGCCAGGCTCGAGCCCGGATGCGTCGGTGTCGCCGATGAGGACTGTTCCTGAGCTCGGGCCCTCGAGGCCGGCGAGGATGCGCAGGAGGGTAGTCTTTCCGCAGCCCGAGGGGCCGACCAGGGCGATGAATTCCCCTTCCGCGATTTCCAGGTCGACGCCCCGCAGAGCCCTCGTCCCGTCGGGAAAGGTTTTGCTCAGGTTCTGGAAGGATACGGCAGACATTCTATGGATAGATAATGAAGAAAGGGCGGGTCCGGGTAAAGCCAAGAGGCAGGAGCTTAATCGCTTGAGGAAAAGGGCGTTATTAATAGATTAATGGGTAGATGATCCTTACGGCATACCTACGGACCGGGCTTATGGCCGCCCTTGCGGGATCGGTCGGGTGCAAGTGGCAGTCCAAGTCCGTGGAGCCGGAAAAGACCCTTGCCGATCCCATTGCGAAGGCGGAGGCCAAGGCCATGGAATGCATGGTCTGCCACGGTACAAAGGAAGCCCAGCGGGGACCGATCCTCGACGGGATGGAGGTCTGGTACCTGACCGAGCAGATGGAGAAGTTCAGGTCGGGAATCCGAGGGAACCGTCCAAGCAACCGCTCGGAGCATCTCATGGGGGTGGGAGCGAGAAAGATCGAGAGCGATCTCGAACTTGCATACCTTGCGGACTGGTTTGCGAACCGGCCCCCGGTACCGGCCATCCGGACGGTGAGGGGGGAAGTGGAGAAGGGGAAGGAATTCTACGAGCAGAGGTGCGCCTCCTGCCACGGGGCCAACGGGGAAGGGAACCGGTTGGTGCGCGGGCCCTCCCTGCAGAGGCTGGAGGGCTGGTATTTTCTCGAGCAGATGCGCAAGTTCAGGTCGGGGGAGCGGGGATACCACACTTCCGACGAGGGGGGACGGGTGATGGCGGCCGCCTCCAAGGATATTTCGGACCGAACTTTGCGCGACGTGGTGGCGTATTGCGTGGAGACCTTCGGTCCGGAGGAGGCCCCTTCGAACCGGGACAAGTACCTTGGGCCCAAGCCTTCGACCAAACTATTCTAATCCCCGAATTTCCCCTGCAGGGCGGAGAGGCGCTCGGGCGTCCCGACGTCGTCCCATTCGCCGGGGTGGAGAATGCCTCCCACCCGTCCGTGGGCAATGGACCCGCGAAGCCGGGGGACGATGGAGAATTTCTCGACCTTGGCCCCGTCGAGGATGCGGGGATGGTAGAGGGCGATGCCGGCGTAGAGAAGATCGGGGGACTCGGATTCCACGACCCGTCCGCCGAGCAGGGAAAAGTCTCCCTTCTCCCGCCAGGCGGGACGAGGAACGAGAAAGAGAAGGGCGTCGTCCTCCCCGGGCAGGTCATCCGGGATTTTGGCAAAATCGAGGTCGCACCAGACGTCCCCGTTGACCACGAGAAAGGTGTCGTTGCCCAGCAGGGGGAGGGCCTTGGTGATGCCGCCCCCGGTCTCAAGCGGTTCGGGTCCCTCGTCGGAGTAGGCGATTTCGAGGCCCCAGGCGGAACCGTCCCCGAGGGCCTCGGGAATCCTGGAACCGAGGTGGCCGAGGTTGATCACGATCTCCTGGAAGCCGGCGTCCGCGAGCTTCTCGAGGTGGTGAACGACGAGGGGCTTGCCCCCGACCGGGACGAGGGGCTTGGGCGTATGGTCGGTAAGGGGACGGAGCCGTTTGCCGTAGCCTGCAGATAGGATCATCGCCTTCATCGCATAGTCAGGCGAGAAGTTCGGCTTGCCCGTAGAGATCGGCGATGGCCGAGAGCTCGGGGTAGCGCTCGAGGACGGTCTCCACGTACCCCCTGACCCGGGGAACGTCGGAGAGGTAGCCGTCCTTGGCGTCGCGAACCTTGAGGCGATGGAAGATACCGATGCACTTGAGGTGTCTTTGCAGACCGGTGAGGTCGAACCAGCGCAGGAAATCCTCGTCGCTCATCTCGGGCATCGAGGAAGAGCCCTGTTCGAGGGCTTGTTGGAAGGAGGATACTTCCTCCTCGATCCAGTCCTCGTCGTTGTCGACGTAGCAATCCCTGAGCAGGGAAACGAGGTCGTAGGTGACGGGGCCGAGCATGGCTCCCTGGAAATCGATCACGCCGATCTTTTCGGGGGATGGGAGGAGGAGGTTTCGGCAGTGAAAATCCCTGTGCATGAAAGATTTTGGTATCTCCTCGATGGCCGAGACGAGGGGGGCGACGGCTTGCTCGTAATGGGCTTGATCGATCCCGGGCAGGCACCACTCGCGAAAGATCCCGAGCTCCTTGCCCTGCCAGGCCCGGTCGAACTCGGGCAGAGAATCGGCAAAGCCCGCAAGGCCGTCCTGAAACTTGAGGATCTCCGTGATCGCCAAGTCGTAGAGATCTTCCCGGTCGGGGCCGTCCAGAACGTCCTGGTAATGGACGTCCCCGAAGTCGCTCAGTACGAGAAAGCCCTGCTCGAGGTCCCGGGCGATGATCTTTGGCACGTTGACGCCCGTTTCCAGCATGCGCTCGCCGATCCTAACGAAGGGTTCGCAGGGCTCGAGATCGGGGGGGGCGTCCATGACGATCCAGGACCGTCCGCCCTCGGACAGACGGAAGTACCTGCGGAAACTGGCGTCCTCCGAAGCCGTCTCCAGCCGGGCGCTCCCAAAGGAGGCCTGGGCGCTCAGCCAATACTCGAGCGCGTCCTTCCTTTCATCCGTAACCGACACCACGCTTTCATCTCTGTTCGAAAGGGGAGGCGGGTTCAAGGCAAAAAAGAGCCGGAGGGGACCGGCTCATGCCTGATGCGGTCAGGCCTCTATGTTGGCCCAGACGTGGACGTGGGGCTTGCCCCGGAAGTACCAGACCATCTTGGGCCCCTCGACCTGCCAGACGTCCCAGACCTCGTCGTCGCCCACGTTCTCGTTCTTGTAGTAGGATAGGTGGAGCTTGTCCATGTCGTTGGCCTCGATGAGCTTGAGGGCTTCGTCGGCGTCCTTCTTGCGGAAGGGGGCGAGAAGGTCGCCCAGAACCTTGGACGTAAGCTCCTTCTGGTCGCGGCTGAGGTCGGAGACGGGAAGACCGTCGAGTCCCTCGACGGTGCCTTTGGTCTCGATGGTCTTGTTGCCGCGCTCGCCCCGGCTCCTCTTCTCGAGAAGGGCGACCTTGCGCTGCTTGCCGTCGAGGGCTTGGTAGAGCTCGTTGGCCCGCTCGGCCTGAAACCAGTAGACGTTGCCGGCGTGGTCGGCCTTCTCGGTGAAGCCACCGGCCGCATGGCCGTAGAAAATGGGTCCTCCGAAGGCGGTTCCCTCGACCGAGTCGCCGTCGCACCGACGGGTAACGTGGCGGCCCGTGAGCACGAACTCGAACTTGCCACTGCCCGGTTCGCCGAAGAGGGCGATGGAGCTGCGGTCGAACCCGCCGTCCTCCTCGACCTGCTCGTAGACCATTTCCGCGTATTCCTCACTGTGGAGGCCGAGGAAGATCTCCTTGACCAGGGCCTGCTGGTCCTTGGTGAAGAAGTTGCGCAGCTCGGGCTTCACGATCTGCCAGTTGTTGTTTATCTTGGAGCGCAGGGGATGTTCGAAGGGGAAGCAAAGCTCCTTGCGCTGCTCCTCGGAAAGGGTCTTGTGCAGGGACTGAACGAGGGTCTCGGAATCGGGTTTCTTCTTCGCCTTTTCCCTCTTGTTCTTCTTGCCGATAAGAGACCCGCCGCCCGCAAGGGTAAGGCCAGTGGCGGCGGAGGTCACGAATTCGCGACGGGAAAGCGGGCTGAGGGCTGCCTTCTTCATGGCGTTTGCTTGGTATGGGTTCAGGCGAGAAGTTCGGGGATGACCTTGGGATGCTCGACCCCGGTGAGCCGCTGGTCGAGGCCGAGGTAGCGGTAGGTGAAGCGTTCGTGGTCGATCCCGAGGCATTGCAGGACGGTGGCGTTGAGGTCGTTCACGTGGACGGGGTTCTCCACGATGTTATAGGCGAAATCGTCGGTCTTGCCGTACTCGAAGCCGGCCTTGATGCCCCCCCCGGCCAGCCACATGGAAAAGCAGCGCCCGTGATGGTCGCGCCCGTGGTTGTCCTTGGTCAGCTTGCCCTGGGAATAGATGGTGCGCCCGAACTCGCCCCCGCAGATGACGATGGTGTCCTTGAGCAGTCCGCGCTGCTTGAGGTCGCGCACGAGGGCGGCGGCGGGCTGGTCGACGTCCTCGCACTGCTGGCGGATCTTGGAGGGAAGGCTGCCGTGCTGGTCCCAGCCGCGGTGGAAGAGCTGAACGAAGGGAACCCCTCGCTCGGAGAGACGGCGGGCGATGAGGCAGTTGTGGGCGAAGCTGCCCTTCCTCATGGCGTCCTTGCCGTAGAGGTCGAGCACGTGCTTGGGCTCGTCCTTGAGATCGACCAGTTCGGGCACGCTGGTCTGCATGCGGTAGGCCATCTCGTACTGGGCGATGCGGGCGTCGATTTCAGGGTCGCCGGACTCCTTCTTCTTGGCCTGGTTGATTTTGGCTATCCCGTCGAGCATGGAGCGGCGCATGTCGCGTGAGACGCCCTTCGGGTTGGAGAGGTATAGCACGGGATCCCCGGCGCTTCGGAATTTGACTCCCTGGTGCTTGGAGGGGAGGAATCCGCTCCCCCAGAGGCGGTCGTAAAGGGCCTGGGACTGCCCGCGCCCCTTGGAGATCATGACGACGTAGCCGGGCAGGTTCTTGTTCGGGCTGCCCATTCCCCAGTCCAGCCAGGCCCCCATGGAGGGCTTGCCCGGCTGCTGGACGCCGGTGTTGATGGCGGTGATGGCGGGGTCGTGGTTGATGGCCTCGGTGTGGACGGATTTGACGAGGGTGATCTCGTCCGCGATGCTCGCGATGTTCGGAATGATCTCGCTGAACCAGCTCCCGTTCTTTCCGTGCTTGGAGAACTCGAACATAGGGGCCACGCAGGGAAAGGATTTCTGGCCGGAGGTCATGCCCGTGATGCGCTGGCCGTTGCGGATGGAGTCGGGAAGCTCGATGCCGTGGTTCTTGCGCATCTCGGGGTGGTAGTCGTACATGTCGATGTGGGAGGGGCCACCGGAGAAAAAGAGGTAGATGATGCGCTTGGCGGTGGGCTTGAAATGGGGACCGGAAAGGGTCCCTTGGAAAGGGCTCGAAGGATTGGCCTCGGCAAAGAGGGAGGGGTTGAGAAGGCTGGCCGCCCCAAGGGCTCCGAAGCCGCGGGCCCCGAGCTGAAGGAGTTTTCTGCGACTGAGGATTTGCTGGATTTCTAAATTACTCATTGGAGGAGGATTCCGGGATCATTCGCGGTTCAGGGTCTCGTCGAGGTTGAGGATCATGGAGGCAAGCAGGGTCCAGGTCGCGTGCTCGTAGGGATCGAGCTTGGCGTCGCGGGCGGACTCGCCCACGGAGAGGAGATCCTCGGCCCGCTTGGGGTCGTCCCGGAAGACCTTGGACTGCTCGTCGTGAAACTTTTGCAGAACCTCGATCCGAAGCTGGTCGGCGGGTCGGCTGGTGGCCCACTCGAAGGCGAAGTTCAGGCGGTCGGAAAAGGTCTGGGCGCCGCTCGTGAGGATGCGCCTGGCAAAATGCCGGGCGGCCTCCACGAACTGTTCGTCGTTGAGGGTGACGAGGGCTTGCATGGGGGTGTTGGTACGCTGCCTCTGGAGAACGCAGACTTCTCTGGTAGGGGTGTCGAAGGCCATGAGGGCGGGCTGGGGAGCGGAACGCTTCCAGTAGGTGTACATGCTCCGGCGGTAGAGCTTTTCACCCTTGTCGCGGATGAACTTGCGCCCGCCGCTGAGCGAGACCTCGACCCAGAGCCCGGGCGGCTGGTAGGGCTTGACCCCGGCCCCACCGATGTCGCGCTTGAGCAGGCCGCTGATGGCGAGGGCGTTGTCCCTGACGAATTCCCCCATCATGCGGAAGCGCGGAGCGCGGGCGTGGTAGAGGTTGACGGGGTCCTTCTCGAGATGCTCTGCGCTGGTGACGGAGGACTGGCGGTAGGTGGCGGAGGTGACCATTTGCCTGATCGCCCGCTTGACGTTCCATCCGTTGTCGCGGAAGTCGGCGGCCAGCCAGTTGATGAGGTCGGGGTGGGTGGGCCAGCTTCCCTGCGACCCGAAGTCGCTCGGGGTGTTGGAGAGGCCGCGCCCGAAGATGGTCTGCCAGTGGCGGTTGGCGGCCACCCTGGCGGTAAGGGGATGCTTGGGATCGACGATCCATTTGGCCAGGCCGAGACGGGTCTTGGGCAGGTCCTCCTTCATGGGGGGCAGAAAGGCGGGCGTGTCGGGAAGGAGTTCCTTGCTCTTATCGGGGGAGGAGTACTGGCCGCGCATAAGGAGGTAGGTCTTGCGCATCTTGTTGGCCGGGTTGTCCGCCATGATCATGGAGGTGATCTTGGTCTTTCCGAGGGATGCAAGCTCGCCCCCGATCTTGTCCCTTTCCTTGCCCAGTTCCCGGAAGGGCTTGTCCAGAGAATGGAGGTAGTGGTCGAAGAGAACCTTGGTCTGCTCGGGGGTGCGTTCAGAGGCGGCGATGGCCAGCAGGGGGGTGATCTGGTCGGAGCCGGAGAGCGACTTGACCTCGATGGAGGTGAGCTCGCGGTCGTAGAATCGGACGTCGTCGATTTCCACGCCGTTTACGATCGAGGTGCCGAAACGGCGTCCGAGCCGGAGGGGCTTGGCAGTCGCGATGGTAGCGGTGAGCCCGTCGGCTTCCACGGTATGGTCGAGCTTCTCGCCGTTGAGGTATACCCGGGTGCCGGCGGCCCTCCCCGAGCCGTCGTAGGTGATGAACAGGTGTTGCCACTTCTTGGCCGCGACCTTCTTTTTGCCGACGACCTTGACCGCGTTGTCCTGCCACTTGTGGATGATGTGGGCCCCGGGCTTGCCGTTCTGAAACCAGAGGTCGAAGCCACGAAAGGAATTGCCCTCGTCCATCTTGGCGAAGACGGCCCCGTTCTGGTTGCCGTTGGGGGTCTTGACCCAGCAACCGTAGCTGAAGGGCTTGTTCCATTGCGGATCCTTGAAGCCCTTGACCTCGAGGTAGCCGTTGCCCTCGATCTTGAGGCCACCGTTGAACTTGGCCCCGCCGACGGGCTTGGCCTTGCCGTGGAGGCGGCACTCGGAATCCTTGCGGACGAGGTCGGGGGTAAGGTTCTTCTCGAAGCCGTCGAGCGGAAGGTGGGAGACGAGGCCAGCCGGGGCGACCGTGGTTTTCTTTTCGCCCGCGTTTAGGAATTGTTCATCGGCCCATTCTTCAAAGGCCTTGCGGGCCTCCTTGCGACGGGCCTCCTGCTTCTTCGAGATTTCGGCGTCGCGCTTCTCGAGCTCCTCCTTCTTCTTGCGCTGGTCGGCCGACTGGACGTTGACCACGGGGGCCTGGTTGCCCCGGCGGGTCTGCATGCCGGGGTCGGCGTTGTTGTTGTAGAAGGCGTAGAAACGGTAGTACTCCTCTTGGCTGATGGGGTCGTACATATGGGAGTGGCACTGGGCGCACTCCATGGTAAGGCCCATCCAGACGTTGGCCGTGGTCTTGACCCGGTCGACGACGTACTCCACGCGGAATTCCTCTGCGATCACGCCTCCCTCGTCGGTGGTGGCGTGGTTGCGGTTGAACCCGGAGGCAATCTTCTGCTCTACGGTGGACTCGGGCAGGAGGTCGCCGGCCAGTTGCTCGACCGTGAACTGGTCGAAGGGCATGTTGTTCTTGTAGGCGTCGAGAACCCAGTCCCTCCAGGGCCACATGGTCCTGGGGCCGTCGTCGTGGAAGACGGAGGTGTCGCCGTAGCGGGCGGCGTCCATCCAGACAAGGGTCATCCGCTCGGCGTAGCCATCGGAGGAAAGGAGGCGGTCGACCAGTTTTTCATAGGCATCGGTCGACTTGTCCTCGAGGAAGGTCTTGACCTCGGAGGGGGTGGGGGGAAGACCCGTAAGGTCTAGGTGTATCCGGCGGGCGAGGGTGCGCCGGTCGGCCTCGGGGGAGGGCTTGAGCCCGCGGTTCCGGAGGCTCCTTAGGACGAAGCCGTCGATCGGGTTGCGTGACCAGGCGGGATCACCGACCTCAGGGACGGAAGGCTTCTCGAGAGCGCCGAAGGACCAGTGTCGTTCCCATTTGGCTCCATCCTTCAGCCACTGCTTGAAGAGCTCGATCTCCTGACTTGTCATCGGCTTCTTGCTCTCGGGCGGAGGCATCATCTCCTCGGGGTCATCGGAGAGGATGCGGTGCCAAAGCTCGCTTTCGTCAAGCTTGCCCGGGACGATGGCCCGGATACCGTCGCGGTCGGCAAGGGCGGATTCCTGGAGGTCGAGGCGCAGCTTGGCCTCCCTCGATTTCTCGGAGGGCCCGTGGCAGTGAAAGCACTTGCTCGAGAGAATCGGCCGGATGTCGCGGTTGAAACTAACGGAATCATTACCAACTACCGGGACGGATAGGGAAAATGACAAAACCGCTAAAATTGTATGGCTTTTACCCATGTTGCAGATTGAAGATAACCACTGTAATTGTAGTAGGACGTCCGAAGGGTGGCAAGTTTTCATGTTCTTGTTTGGGCCGATTTATTTTTCAGCCTTTCCTTCATCGGATCTGCGTTCGTCGTCGGGCCCGGGCAAAAGCCAGCCGGAGGCGCTTGATTGGCGTTGAAGTCGGGCCGGATTTGACACAGAATGTTCGCCTATGACAACGGAAACCGAATCGGAAGACCACCAGGAGGAGGAGAAGGAACCCGAGACTCCCTCCTTCGATGCGGTCGACTTGATGCTCGATGGCAACCTCAAGGACCAGATCAATTATTCGATGGTAAAAGCCTTGGCGGAGGCCCTGGACGAGAAGGCCGGGATTCTGGTCCGTGCGGAGAGCGAGTTCGAGCCCCAAGAGGGCGAGACCTTTGCCGAGGTGGCCATGCCCGAGATCGAGGCCATGGCCCAGGCGGTGACGGAGGGTTGCGTGGATTTCTCGAAGATCCGCTTCTGGGAGGCTTGCGAAACGGCCGAGGTGGCGTGGGACGAGGCCAAGGACGAGGAGGGCAAGGTCATCGGCAGGATGCCCTACGGCAACCCGCACGACGAGCCTAGGGAAGGGAACCGCATTCTCGCCAACCTAGAGAAGATTCTGGAGTGGCTAGTGCAGGTCCACGACATGCACGAGAAGAACGGAATGGGATGGGCCTCACCGTATGGTTGCCCCGAGGACGGCCAGCACGCCTACGACAAGCGCGAGAAAAGTAGGGAGCGACTTGCCGCCACGGTAGACAAAATCAAGAATAACCTCGATTTGTAGGGGCTTGGCCCGTTACTCGCGCGTGGTCTTGTAGATGCGGGGCACCCGCTTCGTGATGGAGCAGAGAAGCTCCCAGGGAATGGTGTCGGCATGCTCGGCGAGGGTGGAGAGCGCAATTTCCCCCTCCGCTTGCCTTCCCACCAGGGTGACCGTTTCGCCAAGCTCGATTTCCTCCGTGGCGTCGCTAAGGTCGATCAGGGTCTGGTCCATGGTCACGCGACCTACTAGAGGGTAGGGCTTGCCTTTGATCAGCCCGCAGGCGCGGTTCCCGCAATGGAGCGGAATGGCGTCCCCGTACCCGGCGCTGATGATCCCTATTTTCGAGTCCCGCTCGAGTAGGTGCTGCCGTTCATAGCTGAGGGTCGTGCCCTTGGGCAGCCGCTTAACCATGGCGAGCTTGGAATGAAAGGACAGGACGGGTTCAACCTGCAGGTCGGCCAGGAGACTGCCCCGAGGGGATGCGACGCCGAACTGAAGCAGGCCGATCCGGACCGCGTTGAAAACCGATTGCTCGGAAAAGGAGCGCAGAGAGGACGAGTTGTCCGCGTGAATAAGGAAGTCGGGGCCCGGTTCGACCCCGCTTCGCTCGATTACCTGCCAGAATCTCTTCCTTTGTTCCTCAGTAAAGGCGTGGTCGGAGGGTTGGGCGAAATGAGTGAGCATGCCTTTCAGGCTGATCTCGGGGGACCGCGCGATCTCATTGATCAGGGGAACCGCTTCCTCCCACCAGATTCCAAGTCGCCCCATTCCGGTGTCGACCTTGAGGTGAACCGAAACGGGTTGACCGCTGGACCTGGAGAGTTCCTTGAAGCGATCGAGTTCCCGGGGCGAGGACAGGGTGGCCACGAGGTCGTAGTCAATGAGAGCCTGATCTTCTTCCTCGAGGAGCGGGCCAAGCACGAGGATGGGCCAGCCCGATCCAAGTTCCCGGATGTCCGCGGCTTCCTTCACGTTGGCTACTGCGAAGAGATCGGCCCCGCTTTGCATGAGGCGGGTCGCAGTTGGGTGGATGCCATGACCGTAGGCGTCGGCCTTAACGACCGAGAGCAGGCGGACGCCGGGGGGTAGCGATTCCCGGATGAGGGCGAGGTTCCGTTCGAGTGCGGCCAAGTCTATCTCGGCCCAGCAGCGCATGCCTTTCACTTCTCTGGTTGCGGACGGCCCGTCATTTCTGCGCAGGGGTCCGGGAAGGTTCCCATTTCCTGAAGGAAGGCGGCTTGGGTGAATACACTTCCGGTGAATCGACTTGGCTCGAGACGGCCCGCAGGTCGCTTAGTCCCCGGGTGTCCGAGAGATCATAGGGTATGGCGCCGGAGGCGGTGGCCGGGTCGTCCGGGTTCCTGGGGTCGGGCAGGTGAAGGCTGTCGGGAAAGAGGGATAGGGCTTCCTCGCTCTTGAGGATTTGCTTTTTTCCAACCGGCTCGTTCCCCTCTTGGGCGCGTACGAATCGCCAGCCTTTGCGGAAGGGGGCCTGGAGGTGCTTCGGAGAGGTCTCCGGGATCCTGGCAGCCAGATCGAGAGCGTTGTAGGCATAGATCGGAAGTTTGTCCCGACTCTCCCAGAGGAGGGTCTTCACCAGGGCCGCGGCGAGTCGAAGGCCGAGGGTTGAGCCCGGTCCCTCGCAGAAGAAGACTGCGTCCACCTCGCGAAGGGAACGGCCTGCTTTTTCCATGACTAGGGTCGTGGCCTCGAACAGACCTTCCAGGGCTTGCTGGTCGAGGGCCTCGAGGTGGATCCATCCTTCCTCGGAGGGGATGCCCGCATGAATGGGGGAGGAAGAGGCGTCCAACAGGAGCGGAAGCTTATGTTTCACGGGCTCAGAGACATCTTTCATTCCCTGGAAAACGGAAGCCCGGCCCTTTGCCCAAGGCTTGGGCTCAGTACTTGAGGTACTCGATGTAGAGGGCCTCGGAAGTGTAGATTTTCCACTTCTGTCCGTCCTGCTTGAGGGTATGGAGCAACTTGATCCGGTTGTCCCGGAAAGCAGCGTTGCCGGACCTTTTCTGGGTAACCTGCAGGACTTCGACCTCCGCTTCGTCCCCATCGATCTTCTTCACCTCGATTGCCTGAAGGGTGTAAACCAACTGTACGCGGGCGAACATATAGGTAAGCATATCCTTGCTGCTCTCGAGCAACGGGGACTCGGGATGGAAGGTGGAAAGGACGAAATTGATGTTTCTCTTACCCATACCCTCGACGTTGGTCTTGATTACGTTCTTGAGGGCCTGGACGGTGGCCGGGTCCATCTTGGGCTTCTCGGGAGCCGCCTCTTCGACCGGCGCTCCGGGCGCGGGCGGTGTATTGGCTTCGGGGGTGACCGTTGTGGAGGTCCCCGGGAGGACCGTGCCGGGAAGATCCTGGCTCCATAAGGAGGTTGCGGCTACTAAAGCCAAAGCAATACAAAGGTATCTCATCTCTTCAACTTTTACTAATTTGAATTTTTTTCAATGACAAAAAAACGGCCTCAGGGAGTCGGGGGATCAAGGAACGGAAAGAGGGACTCGGATCCTCAGGTACTTGTTCGGCAGGTTGTTGCCCCAGCCGTCCTTGAGATATACGAGACCACTGAGTTCCTTCTCGTTTTTCAAACTCCAGGGGGTGCGGCGCATGGAGAGCGTCCAACCGTCCTTTCCCTTGCGCAGGACTTGGGGGGCGTGGGAGCGCACGAGGCGCCCGTGACCGAAGAAGTAGGGGTAGCGGTCGGGACCTGCCACCGAAGCAGGCAGCAAAAGGTCGATCTTGTCGCCATGGGCACGGGCCTTGAACGCCAAGTCTTGGGGAGCATCGATGGGCAGGGATTCACGGAAGGCCTCGAACCTCGGACGCCAGAGGGGATCATGCTCCACCCGGTCGGTCACCGGGAGATCGAGCGAAAGGTCCGCGAACCCAGGAAGGCATTGACTGGAGCAGGCCAGCCAGGAGGCTTTGCCGGCGATCCTGGCTACGGTATCGGGCCGGAGGGGCACGACGGGTTCGATCCTGCAGAGAAAAAGGGTTTCACCGTAGTTTCCGTGAGCCTTTACTTTGCCCATGCTGACCCGCTGGGGGACGGCGTAGATCATTTCGCCTGCCCTCATGCCGTCGGGGAGAACCCAGTCGATCTTCGGGGGGACCCCGACGTCGCCCGGGTGTTTCCAGTAGGTGTGCCAGCCTTCTTTGCGGACGATTCGCCAGCCGATCCAGAAAGGACTTCCGTCCACGATGGTCTTTTGCTCGCTGACCAGTTCCATGGTGAGCGGGCCGCGCTTGACGGCTTGGCCGGAGCAGAGGTACTGCAGGGCAAAAAAAGCCAGCCCCCAACGGATTACAAGAGTCAATTGAAGGACTTTCCGCATCCGCAAGTCGACTCGGCGTTCGGGTTACGAATCTCAAAACCTTTGCCGGACAGGCCGTCGTCGAAGTGGATTTCCGAGCCGGCCAGGTAGTCCAGGCTGTCCGCGTCTACGGCGTAGTTGACGCCGGAACACTCGCCCACGCGGTCCGTGCTCTTGGGTTCGTCAAGGGCCATTCCGTACTCGAAACCAGAGCAACCGCCCGCCTCCACGAAGATACGCAGGACTTTCTCAGGGGAAGCCTCGGAGGACATTTCACGCACCTTTTGGAGAGCCGAATCAGTGAACTTGATCATGTTGGACATTCTAAGGGATGGGGGCTTCAAGTCAACGAGGAGATTTGCAGCGATATTTGCGCCAAAATTCAATGTAAGGTCCATTTTATTAAATCTTTTCTTGATGCCTGCTGTTTTTCCCAGTAGTTTTCCAAACTCTTGTCAATATTTTCGCCAAGTAAATGAAACACATCTTCAACGAGGTTCACTACGAGCTCACGCGCAAGATCGCCGAGGGGGGCATGGGTATGGTCTACGAGGCGACCCAGAAGGGTATCGGCGGATTCCGCAAGGTCGTGGCGATCAAGCTTATTCGGGAGGAGTATTCGGCCATCGAAGAATTCCGGAACAACTTCATCGGGGAAGCCCGGTTGGTGGCCGACCTCATTCATACCAACATCGTCCAGACCTACCATCTCGGGAAGATTGGGGAGCAGTACTTCATGACCATGGAGTTCGTCACGGGCTGGAACCTTGAGGAGTTTCTCGAGCGGCACGTCGAGACGGGGCAGTACATTCCGGCCGACCTGGCCGTCTTCATCGTTTCGCGCATTTGCCGGGGGCTCGGCTACGCACACCGCAAGCGGGACGACAAGGGAAGGCTTCTGGGCATCGTGCACCGAGACGTCAATCCCAAGAACATCATGATCGCCAGGGAGGGCGACGTGAAGCTGACCGACTTCGGAATAGCGAAAGCCCTCGACTTAATGTACAATCAAGAGGGCGAAGTCATCGCCGGGAAGGACGAGTACCTTTCGCCCGAGCAGGCCCGTTGCGAGGTGACCGACCATAGGGCCGACCTATTCTGCTGCGGAATCGTGATGTCAGAGTTGATGCTTAACCGCAACATTTTCGAGGATCTGGGCGACGCTCCCATAGAGGCATATCACGAGAAGACCATCGACAACATCCTGAACCTTCCCATCCCCAACTTTACTGAGATCAGGTCCGACGTCGATCCAAGGCTCAACCAGATCCTTCACACCGCCTTGGAAAGGCCGAGGGAGAAGCGCTACCAGTCATCCGAGGAAATGCTTACGGAACTGGAAAGCTTCATCTACGGGGACGGTTACGGGCCGACTAATGAAAAGCTGGCGGCCTACGTGCACGACCTCTTCGGCGACGATGGCGAAAAGGCGGCCGCCAGGTGGCACAGGGGGGAAACGCCGTTTCCTGAAGCGTAAAGCCAGCCAATGGCCATTCAGTCCCAAGGCCTCCGCCAAGTCCAGAAACAGACGCAGAGTCTGGTCTTGGCTCCGCAGTTGCGCCAGTCCCTGAAAATTCTTCAGGTTCCGGCCCTGGAGCTCAGGTCGGCCATACTCGAGGAGCTCCAAACCAATCCCTTGCTCGAGGAGATGAGCGGAAACGACGAGAGCCTCGACGCCGAGGAAATCGAGCCTTCGCCCGATGAAAAGCAGCACGAGGAGGTTGAGGAGTTCCCTGAGGATCCCCAGCCCGCGGCCGAGCAGGCGGAGAAAGAGTCCAAGGACGAGCTGGAGGTCGAGCTCGAGGAGGGAACGGCGGATGACTTGACGGACATGGATTTCTCGGATGAGTTCGCCATCCTCAAGGAGATGGAGGAGGACCTGCGCGAGCACTTCGAGAGGGAGTACGAGGGGGAAGCTAAGCTAGGTAACTCCGAGGCCGAGGATAAAAGAAAGTTTTTCTTCGATTCCCTGGTTGCGGAGACTTCCCTTCAGGAGCACTTGCTCGACCAGCTCAAGCTCGTTGAGACTACCGAGGGCCAGCGCCTGGCCTGCGAATACATGATCGGGAGCCTGGACGAAAACGGTTTTCTCTCCACAAGCCTTTCCGACATAGGTCTTCTCTCTGGGATCGCCCTGGAGGACCTTCAGCATGGCCTCGAGATTCTCCAGTCCTTCGAGCCGATAGGCATCGCCTCCCTCAACCTGCAGGATTGCCTGATCAAGCAAATGGACGCTCGCGGCTGGGAGGAATCCCATGCCTATGAGATCGTGAAGGATCACTTTCCCCTTTTGGTGCGCAGAAGAGTCCCCGAGCTTGCTCGCAAGCTTTCCCAGTCGACGGTCGTCATTCACGAGGCGATCGAGAAAATTTCCGAGCTCGATCCGGCTCCCGGAAGAAGGTTCTCCGAGGACTCGAACCAGTCCGTCTCACCCGATGCGACCGTCGAGAGGGTGGGGGACGAGTGGGCCATCAGCCTGAACAACGACTACATCCCCAAGCTGAAGATCAACCGGACCTACAAGGAGCTCATGACCAAGGGCGTTCTTTCCAGCAAGGAGAAGGAGTACGTCCGCAACCAGATGCGGGCGGGCAAGTTCCTCATCAGCTCGATCGATCAGCGCCAGAACACCATCGAGCGCATAACACGAAAGATTCTGGCCCGCCAGCAGGAGTTTTTCGACGAGGGGACTTCAAAGCTCAAGCCAATGACCATGGCTGAGGTGGCGGAGGCCATCGAGGTTCACGAGACGACCGTTTCGCGGGCCATAGCGAACAAGTTTCTCAAAACCCCCCACGGGACCTTCCCCTTCAAGTATTTCTTCACGCCCGGTTATTCGGGCAAGGATGGCGATGCGGTGTCCAACACCAGCGTCAAGGAGATCATCGGGGCGATCATCGAGGGGGAGGATCCCCAAAAACCGCTCAGTGACCGAAAGATCATGGACTTGTTGGCCGAGAAGGACATATCCCTGGCCCGTCGTACGGTGGCGAAGTACCGGGAGGAGCTGGGGATTCCAGCCACCAACCTGCGCCGGCGATACTAGCGGCTCAATGTTTCCCCGCGAAGCAAGAGCTTAAGATCTTCTTGCACTTCGGGCGGAAGCGTTTCCTCCGTTAGCTTGGCCACCACGGTGGCGGGCCGTGGGGTGGGGCAATAATCATTGAGCCGGCATCGTTTTCCTGAGGGACGTTTTGGGCCGAGGCGGAAAACAGGCAAAGAGCCGCAAGCAACCCAGGAACGAGGCATCTCGGGGAAGGGGGAAATGCCTGTCTGTTCTCGTTCACATTTCTTCCAGAGTTTCAATCCCGAGGATTTCCAGCCCGGTCTCGAGAAAGAGCTTGGTCCGGGCGCAGAGCATGAGTCGAAGACCCTGCTCGCGGGAGTCGTCCACCATGACCTTGTCGTGGTTGTAGAAGGAGCTGAAACCGGTTGCCAGCTCATAGAGGTAAGTGCAGAGGAAATGGGGCTTAAGCTCGCGCAGGGTCTGCTCGATGGCAAGGGGGAAGAAGATGAGCTTGCGGGCAAGGGATCTCTCGTGCTCGGTCTCAGGCGGGCGGGCTTGCTCCATAAGGGACGACGGGTCGCCTTCGAGCTTCCTGAATATGCTGCTGATCCTAGCCACGGCATACTGAAGGTAGGGTGCAGTGTTCCCCTGCATGGCCAGAAGTTTGTCCCAGGAGAAGACGTAGTCGAGGGTCCGGTCCTGGGAAAGGTCTGCGTACTTGACGGCGCCGATTCCGATGATGCGGGCCCGGCGCTGAGCTTCCGCGGGCTCTAGGCCGGGGTTCTTCTCCTCCACCATGACCAGGGCACGCCGGACGGCCTCGGCCAAGAGGTCGGCAAGCTTGACGGGTTGGCCGTCCCGCGTCTTGATGGCCTTGTTGTCCTCTCCCAGTATGGTTCCGAACCAAACGTGGGACAACTCGGGGAGCGTCTTGTCCTCGGCCGCGAACCATTTGCCTGCGGTAAGGAAAAGCTGCTCGAAATGATCCCGCTGGCGCCCGTCCGTAACGTAGACCACCTGATCCGCCGCCCACTCCTCGCTTCGGAACCATAGGGTGGCCAGGTCGGTGGTGGCGTAGTTGCTGGCCCCGTCCTTCTTGCGGACGAGGAAGGGTTGCTTGGCGAACCTCTTGTGCTCGGGGTGGAAAACGACCAGTGCCCCCTCGTTCTCCTCGCAAATTCCGTGCCGGAGCAGAGAGTCGTAGACTTGATCAACCCGGTCGCGATAGAAGCTCTCTCCATGAGCATGATCAAAGCGGACGCCGAGCAAGTCGTAGATGGCCTGAAAGGATTCCATGCTGATTTCTCGGATCCTCTCCCAAAGGGCCATGCTTTCTGGGTCGCCTCCCTGAAGCCCGACTAGTTCCCCGCGGGCCTCGGCCAAGGCACCCTCATCCTCCTTGGTCCAGGCATTGCCTTTGCGGTAGAGATCCTCGAGCTCGGCTACCGGGTCGTCGCCCAGGTCGTCTAGTGACGATCCTTGGCGCTTGATGGCGTAGAGAAGGATGCCGAATTGCGTCCCCCAGTCTCCCAGGTGGTTGTCCCTGGTCACTTCGTGGCCGCAGAAGGCAAGGAGGCGGGCCAGGCTTTCGCCAATGATGGTGGAGCGGATGTGTCCCACGTGCATCTGCTTGGCGGTGTTGGGGGAAGAGTAGTCAAGGACGGCCTTGAAAGGATTTTCAGAGGCCACCGCACGGGCCAACTTCTCCCGGTCTTCGAAAGGGGCGATCCATCCCAGCAAGTAGTCGGAAGAAAGCCTGAAGTTGATGAATCCGGGACCTGCAATGCTGGTTTCCCAGTGTTGCGAGGAGGGGAGGGCATCGACCAGCTGGGTGGCCATTTCTCTGGGGTTACCTCGGTGTTTCTTGGCGTGAGGCAGAACGCCGTTGGCCTGAAAGTCCCCGAACTTCTCGTCCGCGGTCCGTATCTGGGGCGCGAAGTCGTCCCCGAAGCCATCGAGCGTTGCGGAGGTCTCGAGGAGCGCCTTTTCCAGGACCCGAGTACAGTCAAAATCGGAATTCATCGGAGGTTATCCAAGCAATTAGAACCCAAGGGTCAAGAACCGTTGATAATAAAAAAGGCTCGACTAATTATCTTATTTGCTTATAAATTAGTGCTTTGCATTGATTTCATACCCCCCAACCTTAAGGAGCAGCTGATTATGCCTAAGGCCAAATTATCGAAGGACACCAAGCCGTCTTTTTCATACCTCATCGAGAAGAAAAGAGATGGCGGAGAGTTTAGCGACGAGGAAATCCGCTTTATCGTGGACTCGATCCTCGACGAGGAAATGCCTGAATTCCAGCAAGCCGCTTGGGTCATGGCTACCTATTTCCAAGGGATGTCCGCCCAGGAAACCGCTTCATTTGCCGAGGAAATGATGCTTTCCGGCGAAGTGATCGAAATGATGGACGTCTCTCGTCCCAAGATAGAAAAGTACTCGACTGGGGGCGTGGGAGACAAAACTTCCCTCGTTCTCGGCCCCCTGGCGGCCGCCGCGGGCGTCGCCATGCCTCTTATGAATGGGGACGACGAAGAATTTCTTACTTCCAATGGGGAGAAATTGGCCGCCATTCCCAAGATCAGTACCTCGATCGACCTGGAGGACTTTTCCGCCCAGGTCAGGAAGGTCGGTTGCGCCTTTGCCGAGCTGCACGAGGAGATCTCACCCGTCGAATCGATCCTTTACGAGCTTCGCAAGAAGATCGGGGCGATTCCATCCATCCCCTTCATCACGGCCGGTACCTTGAGCCGAAAGCTCGCCGCCGGCGCGGAGGGAGTCGTGGTCGACGTCAAATGGGGGAAAGGCTCCTTCATAAAGTCGGCGGAGGATGCCAAGCAATTGGCCCGTTCCATCACCCGTGTGGGGAGAACCCTCAAGCGGCGTTGCGTGGCTCTCGTGACGGACGTCAATCAGCCGCTCGGCAGTTGCGTGGGAGCCTCGCTGGAGATCAAGGAGGCAATTGAGTTGCTGAAAGGCGAGGGACCCGAGGACCTTCAGGATCTGGTTATGAAGCTGGGCATGGAGATCGTCCGCCTTGCCGGCGTGGCGGGTTCAACTCTTTCGGCCAAGCAGACCGTACGCAAGCATCTCGAAGATGGTACTGCCTTGGAGAAGTTCAAGGAAGTCATTGAGTATCAGGGAGGAAACAGCAAGGTCATCGACGATCCGGAAAAGCTTCCCACGGCCAAGCATACAAAGAAGCTTCCCGCACCCAAGCGCGGCTACGTCCATACTATCGACGCCGGCCAGTTGGCGAGGGGCGTGCAGATTCTGGCCCATGGCGATGGAAAGAAATTCGATCCCGCTTCCGGGGTGGACGGCCTGTGCAAGGTCGGAACCCAGATGAAGCAGGGGGAACCCCTCATGATCATTCACTACAACGACGAGAAGCGCCTCAATGCGGCCATGGAGTATTTCAAGGCATCCTATCGTCTTGCTCCTAAGCGTCCGAACCCGGCTCCACTCGTAGTCGAGCGGGTGGCTTAGGCTGACTTTAGCCCCTTCCCGCACGGGCGGGAGTAGGGCTTGCCCTAGACCCGGCCCAGGTAGGACCTGTCGCTCGTACTGATCTTAATGACGTCGTCCTTCTTGATGAAGAGCGGCACCTGAACGGTAATCCCGGAGGTAATGGTCACGGGCTTGAGCACATTTCCAGCGGTATCCCCCCGGATTGCGTCCGGAGCCTCGGTTACCTTGGCTTCCACGGAGGCAGGGAGCTCGAGCCGCACGGCTTGACCGTCGACGAGAAGGATGTCGTAGCCGTTACCCTCTACCAGAAAGCAATCGTCGTCCCCGATGATTTCAATTGGGAGAACGGTGTCCTCGTAAGTTTCAAGGTCCATGAAGTGATGGCCTTCCGCATCCTTGTAGCTGTATTCTAGCTTCTGGGTGGTGGTATGGAGGAACTCGACGTTGTCCGTGGAACGGAATTTCGTGGTCGTAGTCGAACCGCTCTGAAGATTCCTCAGGGTCGTCTGGACGAACCCGGCTTGGCGGCCCTGGGTGCGGTGAAGCATTTCGAGAACGAGGTGCGGGGCGCCTTGGTAGACGATAACGCGACCCTTGCGGATATCAGTAGGTGAAGCCATGTTGATTTCTTTTTCTTGTCGAGTGCCTAGAATCTTGGGTAGTGATTCGACCCAATGTTACGATTTCCTTATAAGAGATTGAAAATTCGATGACTACTCAAAAATCTACCTTGGACCTCGTATCCTGGAACGTGAACGGCCTGCGGGCGTGCAGGTCAAAGACCTTCGACCGCTTCATCGAGGAGCGAGGGCCGGACTTTCTCTGCCTCCAGGAGGTCAAGCTCAACCCGAGCGCAATCCCCGAGGAGGATTTCGGCTATGCCTTTACCCATTACCATTTGGCGGATAAAAACGGCTATTCGGGGACGGCCGTCTTCTCACGAGAGATGCCCCTTTCCGTGAGCGAGGACTTTCCGGGTGGGAAGCATGCGGGGGAAGGAAGGGTCATCACTTGCGAGTTCGACGGCTTCTTTCTGGTCAACGTATACGTTCCCAACTCCAAGGGCGACCTCTCGAGGTTATCCTACCGCTACGATTCCTGGGACCCGGATCTCAAGAATTACCTGATCGACCTGGGCAAGGACAAACCGGTCGTCCTTTGCGGAGACCTCAACGTAGCCCACCGCGAGATCGACTTGGCAAACCCGAAGTCCAATCGCCGCAACGCCGGCTTTACGGACGAGGAGCGGGAAGGCCTTTCCAACTTGCTGGCGGAGGGATTTCTCGATTCCTTCCGCCATCTTTATCCCGATCGGGAGAATGCCTATTCCTGGTGGTCCTACCGGAGCGGGGCAAGGGCTAGGAACGTGGGCTGGAGAATCGATTACTTCATCGTTTCCGAGGACCTTGCGACTTCCGTCCGCGAAGCCTATATTCTCCCGGAATGGGAGGGCTCGGACCATTGCCCCGTCGGCTTGGAGCTTTCCCTCGCCTGAATCCTCCTTACATGGACCTTGAGCCAGAGAACGTCCGCAGCCTCCTTGAGAGGAGCCTTGAGTTGGCCCGTCAGGGGTGGGGGAAAACCCATCCCAACCCAATGGTCGGGGCCTTGGTGGTGGAGGGTGGAGAGATCGTGGCGGAGGGGTTTCATAGCTCGGCCGGTTGCGCCCATGCGGAGGTGGAGGCGTTGCGCAACCTGGGGCGAAAGCCTAGGGAGGGCGCCGCTCTCTTCGTCAGTCTCGAGCCCTGCTCGACGAGCGGTCGAACCCCGCCCTGCACGGATGCCATCATCGGTTCCGGAATCGGGACGGTAATCGTGGGATGCGAGGATCCCAACCCCTTGCATGCCGGCCGAGGGCTGGATCTCCTGCGGGCCGCCGGCATCCGGGTGGAGGCGGCGGAGGATGAATTCGCCCGCCGAGCCTCCCGCCTGAATTTCATCTTCAATCATAAAGTGACTACCGGCGAGGCGCTCGTTGCCCTCAAGATTGCGGAAACCTCGAACGGGATGGTGGCGGAAAAACAGGGAGTCCGAAGCGCCGTCACGGGAGAGGATGCCCTAGGCGACGTCATGATATGGCGCCGTCTTTTCCCAGCCATTTGCGTAGGTGCGGGAACGGTCGCCTGCGACGATCCCAGCCTGACCGCGAGGATCGAAGGCCTGGCTTGGTCCCCAGTCCGCATCGTCGTGGACGGCTCACTCTCGAGTTTCTCCGAGAACCTTTCCAGGAGGAGGCTCTATTCGGACGAGTTTGCCGACCGTACCATCGTAGTGACTTCCCGGGACGAGGAGGGGAAGGAGTCGAGGCTCAAGAGCGCGGAGGAACTGGGCGTGAGACTGTGGCGGACCGATGCCAGGAAGGATGGAAGGATTCCTCCTGCCTCCCTGCGTCTCCTGCTGCGGGAGTTGAGCTTGAACGGCCTCTATTGCGAGGGTGGCCCGCAGTTGGCCCGTTCCATACTCGCCGAGGGTGAGGCGGACTACCTTTTCCGTTACCGGGCCCCGAAGGTCTTTGACGGCCCCGATGCTTTGCCCGGCCCCGATCTTTCAAGGTATCCTCTGAAGGATGCGATCGAGCAAACGCTGGGCGAGGACCACCTGAACCACGGTTTTTTATGAAGACGATCTATCTGGCATCGGGCAACGCCCACAAACTCCACGAACTGCAAGCCGCCCTCGAGGACGCGGGCCTGCCGATACGCGTAAGGGGGCCGGGCGAGATCGGTGGCATGCCCGAGGTGGAGGAGACCGGTTCGACTTTCAAGGCAAACGCTTTGCTGAAGGCCGAGGGGCTTAGCTCGGTTGGTCCGCGGGATGGCTGGTTCCTGGCCGACGACAGCGGAATCGAGATCGATGCCCTAGGCGGGCGCCCTGGCGTTATCTCAGCCCGCTATGCGGGGACTGACTGTGACGACGAGGCCAATAACGACAAGGTGCTTGAGGAAATGAGGGAGGTCCCCAAGGAGCGACGGGCGTGCCGTTTCCGCTGTGTGCTTGCCCTTGTGGGGGATGGGCTGGAGGAAACCTTTTCCGGGTCTTGCGGGGGACTCCTTCTGGAAGAAAGGAGGGGAACCGGTGGCTTTGGATACGATCCGCTTTTCCTGCCCGACGAAAGCGAGTCCACCTTTGCCGAGATATCCCTTGAGGAGAAAGCCAGAATCAGTCACCGGGCACGGGCCTTGGTCAAGCTGGTCGACTGGCTGGGCAAGGAAGTGGCTTAGTCCTTGGCCGAGCTTCCCCACCAGTCTTTGTTCGGCTTGTAGTCGGCCTTGAGAAAGCCGGCGTGCTGTTTCTCAAGCCTTTGCTTGCCGGTAGTCTCGATGCTTTTCCAACGGGAGGAACGCTTGGCGGGGTCATGCCGTTCGTCCTTGCTGGGAAACTTGGCTTTGGTTTCCTTCAGCCAGGCGTCGAGCCGCTTTCTCATTTGCCCAGCCCTTTTTGATTCCCTGGCAATGAGGTCTTTCTGCTCGGCCTGGTCCCTGCCTAGGTGGTAGAGCTCGTCCCGTCCGTCCTCGTGGTAGTGAATGAGCTTCCAGTCTCCCTCCATGATCATAGAGCTTGGCTCGCCGCCCTGGTTGCCGTAATGGGGGTAGTGCCAGTAGAGAGGCCGGTACCCAATTTTTCCTCCCTTGAGAAGAGGAACCAAGCTGACGCCATCGACTTTTTGCTTGGTGGGAATGGGAACGCCGCATAGCTCGAGTAGGGTGGGGTACCAGTCGATCCCGCTTACAGGCGTGTCGCTGGTGGATCCGGGCCGGGTTATCCCAGGAGCCTTCAGGTAGAAGGGTTCGCGGATACCGCCTTCCCATTGACGTCCCTTGCCGCCACGGAGGGGGAGGTTGGAGGTAGCGTAGGCATCTCCCGAGGAGACGCCGCCGTTGTCGGAGGTGAAGCAGACGATGGTGTTCTCGTCCAGGCCGTGTTCGTCCAGTTTGTCCAGGACCGTTCCGATGGCGTCGTCCATCAGTTCGATCATGCCCGCATAGATCGGACAGTCCTGAACTTGGCGGACGTTGAGGCGACGGTCGAAGAGAAAGCGTTCCTTGGCGAGCCCCATTTTCTCCGCCTTGTCCCGGTATTTCTTCCAAAGAGCTTGGGTGGTCTGGATCGGGCCGTGAACCGTGTAGAAGGAAAGGTAAGCCAGAAAGGGGCGGTCCTTGTGGGCCTCGATGAATTCGGCGGTCTCACGCCCGAGGCGGAGGGTGAGGGATTCACCGGCCGGACCGGATTCCAGGTTGGGGTTTTGCCAGGGCGAGAAAAATCCCCCGCGCGGGCCTCCCACGTCCCATCCGCCCTTGTTGATCTCGAAGCCATGGTCGGTGGGCCAGGAGCCCTTGCTCCCGAGGTGCCATTTTCCTGCGAAGAAGGTCTTGTAGCCGGCGTCCTTCATGGCCTCGGCCAAGGTAATCTCGGAGGCCCTGAGGTTCCGCTCGTATTCCGGGGGCAGGTGGCTGTCGTGTCGGTTGGCTCCGCGCCACGCCTCACCCGAGCGATCCCCGATCCAGGTCGTGATCCCATGGTTGGTCGGGTATTTGCCGGTAACGATGCTCGCCCGGGAGGGACTGCAGACTTGGCAGGTCGCGTAGCCCCGTGTAAATTTCATGCCCTCCTTGGCGATACGGTCGACGTGGGGACTCTCATAGAAAGCAGATCCTTCGTTGCCGAGGTCCTTCCAGCCCATGTCGTCGATCAGAATAAACAGAACGTTGGGCTTCTTCGCAAAAGAGGAAAGGAAACCAAGGGTCAGCCCGAGGAGCAATGTGCAGGAGCTTTTCATTTGTCTATGAGTTTAGGCGATGGACGAGCAAAGGGGAGCGACGCGTCAGCCGAGACGGGAAAGGATTTCATTGAAGGTCCGGCTGGGGCGCATGGCGGAGGAAACCTTTTCCACGTCGGGCAAGAAGTATCCACCCAGGTCAACGGGCGAGCCTTGGGCATCGTTTAGCTCGCGGATAATGGATTCCTCCTCCTGCATGAGAGCATCCCGGATGGGCGAGAAGCGACCGCCCAAATCGGGGTCCTCATCTTGGGCTGCAAGGGCTTCCGCCCAGTAGAGAGCGAGGTAAAAGTGACTGCCGCGGTTATCCAGTTCATTCACTTTGCGGGAGGGCGACCTGTTTTCATCGAGAAACTTTCCGATGGCATCATTGAGTGAGTCGGCCAAAACGGCGGCCTTGGCGTTGCCGGATTTTCGGGCCAAGTCTTCAAGGGAAACCCCTATGGCAAGAAATTCGCCGAGGGAATCCCAGCGCAAGTGTCCTTCCTCCACAAATTGCTGAACGTGCTTGGGGGCCGATCCCCCAGCCCCCGTTTCAAAGAGGCCACCTCCGGCGAGGAGGGGAACGATGGAGAGCATCTTGGCGCTGGTGCCCAGCTCGAGGATGGGAAAGAGGTCGGTAAGATAGTCCCGTAGGACGTTGCCGGTGGCTGAAATGACGTCCATGCCGTCCTTGACTCGTCGACAGGTTGCCCGGGTTGCCTCGATAGGGGCGAGGACGAGCACCTCGAGCCCATCGGTATCAATCTTCTCGAGCTCGGACTCGAGGTATCCAATCAGGTTGGCGTCGTGGGGTCTGTTTGCGTCGAGCCAGAAGATGACCGAATGGCCGCTTTGGCGGGAACGCGTTATGGCAAGCTTGATCCAGTCCACGATGGCGATCTTCTTGGTCTGGCACATCCGCCAGAGGTCGCCGGTTTCTACCTCGTGGCTGAGGAGTTCGACGCCCGCATGGTCCACGACCCGGACGGTCCCGGGTTGCTTGATCTCGAAGGTCTTGTCGTGCGAGCCATACTCCTCCGCCTTCTTTGCCATGAGGCCAACGTTCGATACGTTTCCCATGGTAGAGACGTCGAAGGCCCCGTTTTCCTTGCAGAAATCGATCGTGGCTTGATAGACCCCGGCGTAGTTGCGGTCGGGAATTACGGCCTTGGTGTCCTTGGGGTTCCCGTCCGGGCCCCACATCCGACCGGAGGTGCGAATCATGGCGGGCATAGAGGCATCGATGATGACGTCGCTGGGCACGTGAAGGTTGGTGATACCCTTGTCGGAGTCGACCATTGCAAGATGAGGTCGTCGTCCGATTTGCTCCCGGAGGTCGTTCTCCATGGATTCCCTTCGTTGCTCGTCGATGTTTGCAAGGACACGGTAGAGGTCGCTTAACCCGTTGTTGGGGTTGAATCCGGCGTCCCGCAGGGCGTCCCCATGGACTTCGAGGAAGTCAGCGAGGTAGGCTTCCACGCAATGCCCGAAGATGATGGGGTCGGAGACCTTCATCATGGTGGCTTTCATGTGCAGAGAGAAGAGCACGTCCTGATCGATGGCCTCATCGAGTTGTTCGGCGAGGAACGATCGAAGGGCGTTTCTGTTCATCACTGCGGCGTCGATGACCTCGCCCTCAAGGAGGGCAAGCCCTTCCTTGAGAATGGAGGAGTTGCCGGCTGCGTCGACGAACTCGATCGTTACGCTGGACTCTTTGCCGATGACGACCGATTTTTCGCTTCCGTGAAAGTCCCCCGCCGGCATGTGGGACACGTGTGTTTTGGAGTCGCTTTCCCATGAACCCATCGAATGGGGGTTCTTACGGGCATATTCCTTGACGGGCCTGGCGACCCGCCTATCCGAGTTTCCTTCCCGCAGGACGGGATTGACGGCTGATCCGAGTACTTTTGCATAGCTTGAGCGAACGGCCCGCTCCTCCTCGCTTTGGGGTTCATCCTTGAATTCCGGAACGGGAAACCCTTTTTCCTGCAGTTCCTTGACGGCGGCTTGAAGCTGAGGCACCGATGCGGAAACATTGGGGAGTTTGATGATATTGGCTTCCGGGCGGGTAGCCAGCTCACCTAGCTCGGCAAGCGCATCCGGGACCCTCTGGCCCGGCTCGAGACAATTGGGGAACTGGGCCAGGATGCGTCCGGCGAGTGAAATATCCTTAAGCTCGAACTCGATTCCCGTGTTTTTGGTGAAGGCCTCCAGGATCGGTAGCAGGGAATAGGTCGCCAAGGCCGGAGCCTCATCCGTTTTGGTGTATGCAATGCTTGTTTTCGAGGGCATGGATGGAAAGGGGGTGAACGAAAACAGGCGAACCTAACCATGAAGGGCGCGTCCTGCAACCTTGTTTGGCGAAAATCCGGTTCTGGCGTTTGGCCGGAACGGGTAAGGCTGATGAAGTTTTTAGGTACTGGAGAAATTTCCCCGCTCACAAGCGTTCAGGAAGGACTCTCCTACCGACTTCAGTTCCTCCCACTCCATCCGTATTCTCTTGCTGTCCTCGGCGCAGATCTCGCCGTCCCCGGAGTAGCTTGCCGAAA
>CEVF01154729.1_pt1 | contig 28003 bp, 26 predicted proteins | sample 356441 | NCBI WGS metagenome assembly CEVF01 (sample SAMEA2622765, study PRJEB7988) | marine metagenome | biome: marine biome (ENVO:00000447); feature: surface water layer (ENVO:00002042); material: "saline water (ENVO:00002010), including plankton (ENVO:xxxxxxxx)" | depth 5 m | reverse complement strand
ATGTAAAAGCATATCTTTGCAGCCGAAAAAATAGCGGTTATTTTCCGTGTATTCAATTATAAATAAACACACTAATGTCTAAAGTAACAGGTAAGGTTGCCCAAATTATTGGCCCGGTCATTGATGTTGAATTTGAATCAGGAGTAGAAATCCCAAGAATTTACGACTCCCTTGAAATCGCAAAAGCTGATGGCTCAAGATTGGTTTTGGAAGTACAATCCCACATCGGTGAAAATACCGTAAGGACCATTTCTATGGACTCCACGGATGGTTTGAGCAGAGGGGTAGAGGTTGTAGCCACTGGAAACCCAATCCAAATGCCCATCGGTGAAGATGTTTACGGACGTCTTTTCAATGTGATCGGTGACGCCATAGATGGTTTGGAAGAATTACCTAAAACTGGAGACAATGGACTTCCGATCCACAGGGAAGCCCCAAAATTTGAAGACCTTTCCACTTCAACAGAAGTACTTTTTACAGGTATTAAAGTAATCGACCTTATCGAACCTTATGCAAAAGGTGGTAAAATTGGATTGTTCGGTGGTGCCGGGGTTGGTAAAACCGTATTGATTCAAGAGTTGATCAACAACATTGCAAAAGGACACGGAGGTCTATCCGTGTTTGCTGGTGTGGGTGAACGTACGCGTGAAGGAAACGATTTGCTTCGTGAGATGTTGGAATCTGGAATTATAAAATACGGAGACGATTTCTTGCACTCCATGGAAGAAGGAGGATGGGACTTGTCCAAAGTGGATAAAAAGGCAATGAAAGATTCCAAGGCCACTTTCGTGTTCGGTCAGATGAACGAACCACCAGGAGCACGTGCCCGTGTGGCATTGTCCGGATTGACCATTGCAGAATATTTCCGTGATGGCTCGGGAGAAGGACAAGGAAAAGACGTTCTTTTCTTCGTAGATAACATTTTCCGATTCACCCAAGCAGGTTCCGAAGTATCCGCACTATTGGGTCGTATGCCCTCAGCGGTAGGTTACCAGCCAACATTGGCAACAGAAATGGGTGCTATGCAGGAAAGGATTACATCAACAAAAAGAGGTTCCATTACATCCGTACAAGCGGTCTACGTTCCTGCGGATGACTTGACGGATCCAGCGCCAGCGACAACATTTGCCCACTTGGATGCCACAACAGTGCTTTCCCGTAAAATTGCCGAGTTGGGTATTTATCCAGCTGTGGATCCTTTGGATTCCACTTCCAGGATTTTGACTCCTGAAATTTTGGGTAAAGAACATTACGATTGTGCACAACGCGTAAAAGAGTTGTTGCAACGCTACAAAGAACTTCAGGATATTATCGCCATTTTGGGTATGGAAGAACTTTCTGAAGAAGATAAATTGGCTGTGGGTAGAGCAAGACGTGTACAACGTTTCTTGTCCCAGCCATTCCACGTAGCAGAACAGTTTACCGGTATTCCAGGGGTTTTGGTTGATATTAAAGAAACCATTAAAGGATTCAATATGATCATGGATGGTGAATTGGATCACTTGCCAGAATCAGCCTTCAACCTGAAAGGAACCATTGAAGAAGCTATTGAAGCTGGAGAAAAAATGTTGGCTGAAGCATAAACAGAATTGGGAGGCCAGTATTGAGGAGTAGAATTATCTCAATACTTATATCTCATATCTCAATACTAATAAATATGTATTTAGAAATCGTATCACCCGAAGCTACTTTATTCTCAGGCGATGTAACCGCGGTTACTCTTCCAGGTGTAAATGGTGAGTTCCAAATGTTGGAAAACCACGCACCGATTGTATCTCTATTACAAGCAGGTAACGTTAAATTGCAGGGGGACATTACCATTGATGAGGATTTTGAGGACAAATTTTCCAAAGGAAACAATGGAGAAACCGTGTTGGCAATTACAAGCGGAACAGTGGAGATGAAGGACAATAAAGTTATTGTTTTGGCTGATTAAAATAAATGAATTCATTCTCAAAAGCCGCTCAACTGAGCGGCTTTTTTTTTGTGATATTCGAAAATATGAATCGCCCAAAATTAAAGAATCATATTTTGACTTCTAATGTGTAATTTTAATGGGCGCGTTTTTTCTTAGAGTGATTAAAATCAATAACTTGTAGGAAATGAAGCTTGATTTACGGGCAAATTTGGGCATATGCTTGTGAAGAATAGCTGAAGATAACCTTGGTTAATTACGTTTTTAGTATGAAAATCGCTTTCTTCTTTGTGACTGTTGCTATACTCCCATGGGCTGTTATAGGACAAAATATTACTCCAGAGGTAGTCCGGACTGTGGAGGTTAATCTGCAGGTGCAAAAAAATAGGGGAGAGATTTATAATGAATATGTGGGTGTGGACGGTACGCCTTATATGAACGATGATTTTATGCCCGCCATGCTATATCCTGATGAAAAACTCTATTTGGCCAGATACAATGCCAAAGATGATGAAATAGAGGTGCAGATTGCCGAAGATAAAATATTGGTCTTGGACAATTCCAGACGGGATTACAAGATTGTTTTTAGAGACAGTGGCCTTACGTATACTACGCTTTACAATCAAGAGGAGAGAATGCCAGGATATTATGTTGAATTGGTAACAACCGATAGGGTATCCGTATACAAGAAACAAAGAAAACGTTTCGTTGAAGGAAGGGAGGCGACAGATAATTTTTCAAAAAGCAAGGATGCCTATTTTACAAAGGCCAGTGAAACGTTTTTTATCAAGTTGGACAAAGATGGACCAATCGAGAAAATGCCGACAAAGCGTAAGAAGTTTGCGAAGTTATTTGATTCAATGGAGAACGAAATAGAAGACTACATAAAGAAAAATAATATTGACCTTGAGGAAGAAAGAGGTATCAAAAAAGTAGTTGGGTTTATTATTGCAAACTAGTATAGTTAGGAACCTATTCTTCCGAATATTCCAATATATCCCCAGGTTGGCAATCCAACGCTCTACAGATGGCTTCAAGTGTGGAAAACCGAATTGCCTTGGCTTTTCCCGTTTTCAGAATAGACAAATTGGCCGTGGTTATCCCAATTTTTTGGGCAAGTTCATTGCTTTTCATCCCACGTTTAACCAACACTGCGTCCAAGTTTATTATTATGGCCATATTTTAAATGGTAAGGTCGTTTTCTTCCTTTAAATGATATCCATCTTGAATTAGGTCGGCCAAAATCAAAATAAATATCCCGATTACCAATCCTGGAATTCTGCCACCAATGGCCTCTCCCATATGATATCCTAGGCTATAGTTTGAACTATAAACAAAATCGTGTGCGCTTGGATTGTTGGTAATATCGGTGTTCTCAGAATAAAGTTCCAGTACTCGTATAATAAAAATGGCAATGGAGTAATAAATGAATCCTTTGCCTACCTTTTTGAAAATCGATTTATTTTCTTTCGAAAAGAGTGATTTCGATTCGGGGTTATGCACAGTTTTCCTGAGTTTTAATAGTAACCATCCCATATACATTAACAGAATCAAATTGATGGTAAGTAAGATGATATCCAAAATATTGAAATCTGAGGGAGTGTATTCATGGATCAAATTGAATTTTGCCAGAATTATCAATGGAAATTTCAAACCCTTTGAGAGTATATCGAGTGCAAGGGCAATCAACAAAAAGTTGACGATATATTTTAAATAAGTGATTGATTTTTTCATTTAAATTATTGTTTTTCGATAATAAATATAATTAAATTATCGAAAAACAATAATAACCATATAATATAATTATGACCTATCCCTGAATTGGTGGTGCCAAAACCACTTAATTAAGGCAGTTTCTATTTCATCGTTTGATACAGTTTATTAAAAGATACCTTTCCCAGTCTAGGCGCACAAATCGGTCACATACCCTTCAAAAACCTTTCATGTTTGTAACTGACCATTTATTCCGCTTTTAGCCATTCTTTTCGTTGCTCAAGCATTTTTTTTGATGGTTTTTGCTCTTTGTCCTCCATCAGACTAAACGAATAATCCGGACTTGGTGTTAAAATCAGCTCTGTATTTTTTTCTTTTCCGTATCGGGTGAATTTAACCTGTAACTTTTCCCCTAAGTTGAATTGTTTCAAGTAATCATCAAATTTTTGGTCTTCGTCAAACGGTTTGTCATTGATGCTTAAAATAACATCACCGTTATCCAGACCCGCCAAGTAGGCAGGACTGCCCATTTTTGTGTTCCTCAGTATGGTATAGCCAGATTTATCTGCACTCATAGATGTGAAAGCTCCAAAATAAGGCTTTTGCTCAAGCTGTTCCAATAGTACACCTACCGATGCCATAAGCGTTTTGTAATCGGGCATTTCGCTTTTGTAGATATAGTTGTTGAAGAAGTGGTCCCCAAATTCTTTTCCTGCGTATTCGCCCAAGGCATCATGGAGATTTTGGATGGTATATGGAATTTCTGTCTTACCATATTTCTTCCAGACGAGTTTCATAAAATCATCTAGGTTTAGACCTTTTTCCCTTAGAGATAAGTCTAAAGCCAAGCCCAAAACACTTCCGTAGGAATAATACGAAATAAATGTATTGTCCCGGTTAACAGGATCAACAGAGGTTGCGGCATCCACAAAAGGAGCCTGAAAGCTCATTTCAATGGGGTTGAAAAACTGTAGTGCAGGAGAGTTCCAAACATAATTGAAAGTTCCCGCCAAACCCTCTACATATTCTTTAGGGGAAGTAAGGCCAGCTCTACACAAAATCAGGCCCGTGTAATAACTGGTAAATCCTTCGGCAAACCATAGGGCTCCGCTCATATTCGCTTCTTCAAAATCAAAAGGCTCCAAACTTTTTGGGCGAATACGTTCGACGTTCCAAGCATGGAAAAATTCATGGGAAACAGTTCCTATATTACGTTCCATCCCTCCGTTGGCCAAGCTACGTGTACTCGTTACAACAGTGGAGTTTCGGTGCTCCATACCATCTCCGGAGGCATTGGGAATATAGCAGGCTAGAAATGTGTAACTGCCATAATCAAACTCGGGCAGTTCACCATAAACCTCTTTTTCTGCAAGCACCACTTTTTTTACTTTTTCAAAATACGTGTCGGCCTCTTCTTCCGTTCCATTGTGGTGTAGCACAAGATTGATTTTTTTCCCATCCACCGTAAAGGAATGGAGCATATAATTGCTTATTTCCGTAGGGCTATCCATAAAATAATAAAGGTTGGGAGCAGCATACGTAGTACCAGAGACCAAAGGAAGCTGGGTGGCCACCTTCCAATCCAAATCTTCCCTAACATTAAAAGTCACCTCAATTTTTCGCTCGCTCAGATCTGGAGAAAACATAAATGTCGCCGGAATATTGAGGTGTGCATGCGTTTCGTCCACTTGTGAGTATGTTCCCCCACCACGATTGGCAAACAAAGTGTATTTAATATTTATGGTGCCATCATGTCCAGTAACGTGCCATGCATAAGGGTTAGGGCGATGAATTGCCAATGCATTTCCTTTGCTATCCGTAGCTTCAAAACCGTAGACGTTTTTCGCGAATTCATGCAGGGCATAGCGACCGGGAGAAGTCCTGCTCATCCGAAATTCAACTGTATCCATTATTAAATCGGGAAAGGAGGCCTCAATCACCGCCTCGTGATGAACAGCATTATCAAAAGAAATTTGATAGGTATTGGTCTGTGCGATTAGTATGAGACCCATGAAAAACGCACAAATGGAAAAAATAAGTTTCATTTTGGTAAAGGTTTAAGAACAACTAAGATACTGTTTAATCGTGGTAAGTACTACATTTGTGTTATGGATAAATTTCCACAAAAGTTGGTACATAAACTGTTGAAATGAAGCAAGTTTTGTACTTGCTGAAAAGATATATGGCAATATGAAAAAGCAATTTTACACCTTGGGTACTTTTGAGTTTCCAGCCGATGCCGTTATCATCAAGGGCAAATTGGAAGCCGAAGGCATCCCTGTGTTTTTAAGGGACGAAGCCACCATAAATTCCGACCCTTTGATAAGTACGGCTGTTGGCGGTGTAAAACTTCAGGTGTATTCCACTGATAAAGAACGGGCCAAGGAAATTTTTGATGAAGTCAGAAACTATGCAACCGATGAATTTGGAAATCCAGTGGTCTGTCCCAACTGTAAAGCCGCCAAATCTGAAATATATTACTCCAGAAGTACGGTGTTTTATAAACTGTTTCCCTTTTTTGAACCTAGAAAGTACCAATGCATGCAGTGCAATTTTATTACCAGGCCCACCAAATGAATTATTCTAACCGTTGATAAATAAGCCCCCTGCCAATAGTTGCCGTTAGCTGATAATGCTCTTCTAGGTAAGAATCGATATAGGCATTGTAGTCTACCAATTTTTTGTCAAAAATTTCTTTTCCTTCCCTGGCCACCAATGTTTTTGGTTGAACAACTTCCATAATGTATTGGATCTCTTCCATTCCGGTTTTTCTCGGGTTGTTCATAAATGGAAACATTTCTTCACGGGTAATGTTGCTTGGGTGTGTGGCTGCTTTTGTGGGCGGTTCTTCTCCCAATACCCAGTATCCAATGTGGTATTCGGTAAAAAAAATGTTTTCGGTTTCTAGATTATGCTCTGTTATGTACGTTGGCACTTCAATGCCTTCCCCATTAAAAAAAGTACCCGTTTTAATTTTATTGGATATGATATTTCCATACTCAAGGTATGACTCCACGGGAATTAAAATCAAAAGAAAAATAATTAAAGGATGATACTTTTTCTGGATAGCCGGCAGTTTTGCAACGGCTATTCCTAAGGGAATCAAAACAAAGGGATATAGTTGGATCAAATAGTGCCCGTTCACCTTTCCGGCCTGAACAAAAGATAAAAGGATACAAACGATTACAACCGTTAAAATTTGAATCTTTTTGTCTTTCCAATCAATGATTTTAAATATAAAACTACTCAGTAACAGACCTAAAATCACTATTGCAAAGGGCAAAGTGTTTAGTGGGGAATGAAACTTTCCTCCGGAATATGCCAATGGTGCCTCAACGATGGATTGCCTGCACAGTTGGATTTCGTTTTGAAAATAATAGGGCAATATGGTCAATAAAATAACGAGGACTACTCCTAGCGTCATCCAAAACAAATGTTTTGCTCGCCATATTACTTGTTTTTTGTTATAGCCATCCCACAAAAGATATAAACCTAAAAAGGTTATTGGGTACACCATGTTCAATTTGGACATTAGGGACAGCCCGAAAAGAACCCCTATCCCGAAAAAAGAACTTCGGTTTTCTTTTAGAAACAGTAGATAAGTTCCGGCAGCAAAAAATAGGATACTGATATGTTCGGACATTACCCCTTGCAAACTGCCGAACAAGCTTTGAAAAAATACGCAAAAGACAGAGACCCAAAATGCAACTTTTTTTGTAGTGAGTTTTGTGGCAATCCCGTAGGTGAAGAGGGCAGTGATAGCAACCATGATGGAACCGAACAGCCTTATGGCGATGAAACTTTTGCCGAAAATTTTGATGATAATGGCAAAATATAGAAAAGTGATGGGGGGTTTAAGGTCCCATAATTGGGTATAGGGCAAATGGCCATTGGCCCATGATTGGCCCATGATGATAAAAGTGCTCTCATCCCGATCTATATAATCCCTGAAAAAGAAGGGAAAACGAACAAATATGGCCACAATCACCAAAACGAAAAAAACTGTTTTCCAATCCAGATTTTGATAGCTAAGCGGGTTGATTTTTTTAAGCACGGTCGTATAAAGCTTTTTGGCCATTGATTATCATCTTTGCAATATAGATAAATTTGAATGTTTTGAGAGATTCCGCAGCTGCGGAAAAATTATCGTAAATAGATAAAAAAACCTTTGCCCCAACATAAGATACGCTTTAAAAGACCATTTCTAAATGGTCTTTTTCTGTTTTATGCAGCTATTACCTGCAGATAAGCTTGTTTTAATTTTTCCATTACGATTTTGAGTTCTTCCTCGTTTAGATGTCCATGACCGAAACGAATGGCGCAGGTATTTTTATCTTGATAGAGAATAGTTTTAGGTAAGAATAAATCTAATTGCTCTGCTTTTTCGGCCAGTTTTACTAGTGATATCGGAGATCTGAATTGTAACCACATGGCAAGCCCCCCAGAAGGTATTTGCCAATCAAGGATATTGGCAAAGTGCTGCTTTAATAAAGTGCATAAAGCATCTCTACGTTGTTTGTAGGTAACTATATTTTTTTTCTTGAGCCGGTATATTTCGCCTTCGGATATTAATTCAGAAAGCATTTGTTCCTGTATTAAATCTCCCTGGGTATCCAATAATTGCAGATAATTTTTGACTTCGGTGATTACCTGTTCCGGAGCCACGACAAATCCCGTATGAAAACTCGGAAATAAAGACTGGCCCAGTTTGCCCAAATAAATAACGTTTCCATCGGCATCAGCACTGGCCATGGGCAACATGGAACTTCCTTCAAACTGAAAGTCATGGTCAAAATCGTCCTCGATTATGGCAAAACCATGGGTTTTGGCCAATTGCAGTAACTGCAACCTCCTTTTGGCGCTTAAGGTTATTGTGGTGGGATAGTCCCTGTTGGAGCAAACATATATGCAACGAATGTTCTCATGTATAACATGTTCATTTATGTATCCAATATCCAAACCTTCATCATCTACGGGAACTGTTTTTATTTTTGCTCCCGCTTGCTGGAATATCATATTGGCCACATAATTGCTCAGTTGCCCGACCAGTACCAAATCACCTGGATTAATTAGCACCTGTGAAACGATATATAGGCTCATTTCCGTACTACGTGTATTTAATAAATTGTTTGGTTTTATATGAAATCCTCGTGTGGCATTTAAATAATTGCATAGTTGGGTGCTGAAAACGGAAGGGATTAATGCACTTGTTCTGTTCCATTTGTTGATCAATGGCTTTCGTTTCATTGCAGCACTATACCACCTTGAAAATTGGTGTACGGGATGTAAACGTAAATCGGGCTTACCATCATTTATAGCGTATTTAGAAGAGGTCTCTTCCTTGGTGGATGCCAGGTGAAAAGATTGTTGAAACGGGAATCCTGGACTTTTTGGATACTCGTATGCCTGATTGATGTGTTGGGTACTTGCTCTGATTTTTACATTGGAATTTTCCGGAACCACCACAAAAGTTCCTTTATTGGGAATAATGTTTACCCATCCCTGCGAGGCCAATTCATCATAGATGGCCACGGCAGTATTGCGGTGGACGTTCAATAACCCACTTAAAACCCGCGTCCCGGGCAATTTGCTGCCTTTTTCCAAATAGCCCCGTTGTATGGCGTTCACGATTTGCTGTGCCACTTGCACATATACAGGCTGTACCATGGACTTGTCTATGGATACTATCTGTACCAACAAATCAGAAACCGGACTATTCATTGTTTTAAAAGTGGACTAGTTTAATCGTCCGGAAAGTTAGGACTTTTACAGCATTAATCTAAATGACTTAAAAATATACGTTACAAGTTCAGATAATGAAGAAATCAATTTTATTTTCCACGATTTTAATTGTCGGTGCCTTTCAGGTACAGGCACAACATGACGATGCTGTAAAGGTAGATTCGTTGAGCGAAGTAGTAGTAACCGCGAACCGGATCAATCTTCCATTTAAGGAAAATTCTAGAACGATAAACATAATAACCTCTAGTGATATCAAAAATAGTGCAGCGGTTAATGTTACGGATTTATTGCAACAAGTTGCGGGCGTAGATATTAGAAGACGCGGTACAGGTGGCAGCCAAGCAGATTTGTATATAAGAGGGGGTGGATTTGACCAAACCCTATTATTGATAGATGGCGTTAAAATGGACGATGCACAAACGGGCCACCATACCATGAACGCAGCTTTGCCATTAGAGGTTATAGAAAGAATAGAAATTATAAAAGGCCCTGCAGCACGGGTTTTCGGACAAAACGCATTTGCTGGGGCCATCAATATCATTACCAAGAAAAATTTGAACAATTCCGTTTCCTTGAACGTAGAAGCGGGTTCTTTTGGACAATTGAATGGTAGCGTAACCGCTGGTACGGATATGAAAAATTCGTCGCATATTATACATGTGGGAAGGGTAACATCTGCAGGTTATAGATATAACTCAGATTACGATAATGGTAATTACTATCTAAAAAGCATCTTCAATAAAAATGCGCAACCCATTGAAATGACAGCTACTTTTTTGGAACGTAATTTTGGGGCTGAGAACTTTTATACCACCAATCCTGCGTATAACGAGTACGAGGAAACCCAAAATAGTCTTTTGGCGTTTTCTACAACTTTTAAGAATAACAAGCTGAAGATTCAACCAAGAATCTATTGGAAACGTAACCAAGACTTGTTTCTATTAAAAAGAAATGAACCTAGTTTTTTCAGGAACATGCATATTTCCAACAAGATAGGCATGGAAACCAATGCCTCTTATGCATCTAAATTAGGAATTACCGGTATGGGGGTAGAACTTTCTAAAATATACCTTAGAAGTAACAACTTGGGTAACCGAAACCGTTTCATGTCCAATGTGTTTTTGGAACATCGTTTTAGCATTGCGGACAACAAACTGGATATTACCCCTGGCGTAGCATTAACCTATTTTTCAGATTTTAAGTTTCATGCTTTTCCTGGATTGGATATAGGTTATGATCTTACCGATAATTTCAAGGTGTATGGTAATATTGGCTATACGTACCGCATACCCACTTATACCGATTTGTATTACAATGACCCTGTTACCAGTGGTAATGCAAATTTGGAACCAGAAGAAGCTCTTGCACAAGAATTGGGGTTAAAGTATACCACACCCAAATTCAATGTTAGTATTGCCGTTTTTAATAGAGATGCGGACAATCTAATAGATTATGTAAGAAACAATGTTGCCGAGGATGTGTTTGTGGCGACAAATATTACCGAGGTAAACACCAAAGGCTTGGAGTTGGACGCTGTTTATAATTTTAAATTTAAGGACTATATCCAAACATTAAGTGTTGGCTATGCGTTTTTGGATGACAATATTTTAGATCAAAATGAAGAATTGTCGCGTTACTCTTTAAATACGCTTAAACACCAATACACCACACGTTTAAGTACGCAATTTTTCAAAAACGTACGTCAAAATATAGTTTACAAGTATGCGGAGCGTACTACGGGGCAAACGTATAATGTTTGGGATGCTTCATTGGCCGTCAAAGTAAAGCAGGCAGAGATTACCATTACTGCAAGCAATATTTTTGATGAGGATTACATTGAGTCTGGATTTGTTCCAATGCCGCCAAGTAATGTGCTTTTCGGTCTGCGTTATAGTTTTAAATAGGCACAAAAGAATTGCCTTTGTAGGCATTTAAACCTTTTATTAACTTTACGGTTTCAAATTCATTGAAATCTTGAAACTGAACCTTGAACAGATAACTCGGGAGAAAACCCTGACCAAGAAGGAGTTTATCCAAAAATATTTCAAGCCTCAAAAGCCAGTGGTTATAGAACGCTTTATTGAGGATTGGCCGGCATATTCCAAATGGAACTTGGATTATATCAAAGAGATTGCGGGCCATAAGGAGGTTCCTTTATATGATGACCGTCCCGTTAAGCACGACGAAGGCTTCAATGAACCTCATGCCAAAATGAAGATGGCCGATTATGTGGATCTCTTAAAAAGTGGCCCCACCAAATACCGGATATTTCTATGGAACATCCTAAAGGAAGTTCCCGAATTGCAAAAGGACTTTTCCTATCCAGATTTTGGACTACGCCTGATGAAAGGGCTCCCCATGCTCTTTTTTGGAGGGGAAGACTCGCATACCTTTATGCATTACGATATTGATCTGGCCAATATTTTTCACTTTCATTTTGAAGGGAAAAAGCAATGTATTCTTTTTCCACAGGACGAAACGAAATTTTTGTACAAGATTCCACACTCTTTGATTACCCGGGAAGATATCGACTTTGCCGACCCAGATCTTGAAAAATGGCCGGCCCTTCAACATGCCAAAGGGTATATTGCACAATTGGAACACGGTAACATCCTTTATATCCCTGAGGGATATTGGCACCATATGAAATACATAACCCCGGGTTTTTCCATGAGCCTTAGGGCGATTGCCAGAAAGCCCAAAAATCTTGGAAAGGCCATTTACAACATCTTTGTAATGCGACATTTTGATAACATTATGCGTAAACTGAAGGGACAAAAATGGATTGATTGGAAAAATGAACAAGCCGTAACCCGCACACAGAAGCTGTTACTTCAAAAATAAAGTACTTATTTTATAAGTTCATTGGCTTTTTCATATACCAGATGGCTTTCCCATCCTCGGTATAGAAGATAATCGACCAATTTTTTCTTTTTTTTGAGGTTGTTGGTTTCCTTGATTTGATTTAAACGTTTTCTGGCCAGTTCATCAAAAGTTTTTAGGTAATCCTCGTTCGTAATTTCTGAAAGTGCACTTTTTATGTTGTAAGGGGAAACATCACGAAACTTCAGTTCTCGGATAATACGGTTGGCGCCCCACTTCTTTATATTGAACTTGCCTCGGGCAAATGCTTTGGCAAAGCGCTCTTCGTTGAGGTAATTCTCTTGGATAAGGTGTCCAAGGATTTGGTCAATGGCCTCGGGAATCATGTTCATCTCCTTCAGCTTTTCGCTAACCTCCTTATGGCAGCGCTCTTGATAGGCGCAGTAGTGCTCCATTTTTTTTGTGGCCTCTTGGAGCGAGTAAAATTTTTTGGAAGAAAACCGTGAGTTCATTTTGGTTCAGCTTTTGGTTACCACAATGATTTGATCAGAAAAAGTGAGTATGGTCTTGCCGTTTTCCGTACTTGTTTTTGGATTTCCTTCTGTTGTTACATAGTCTCCCTCTGGTAAAATAAGTTTTATCTTCCAGTCTCGTGTTTGTTGTATTTTAATTTGATGGGATCCCTCTGATTCTGAATGCCATATAGAAATCTCGTTCTCTCCTACCTTTACATTTTCCAATGAAGCTGTATCCCATTCATTTGGCATTTGGGGTTCAATAACAATTGTTTTTTTGTGTGCCATCGGCTCAATTCCGAAGAACTGGTTTATAATGGGCACAGCAAAGGCATATATGTTCCAAGCTTGGGTCATCATTCCATAGTCAGGGGAAACCTCATAGATGCTCCCTGGAAGAGCATAGCTAAAAGAGCGGGACATTCTTTTCAAATAATCCAGTGCTTGGTCGGGTCGGCCATAATTGTTTTCCGCAACAGCCTGTACGCCTGTGGGCAATGTCATCACGGCCCCGGTGTAGGTAAACACCTTACTTCCTTTAAACGAGCCAGCGTCTGCCCCAGCGGTCTCGTCACGATCAATACCTGTTACGAACACTCCAAAAGGATTTGTGAACTTTTTAGCGTTGTCCAAAGCCAATATCGCTTTAGTGGAATCGGCTATACCCATTTCCATGGGAGTGTTTACCACCCAATTGTGGTATAACACAAAAGGTCTGGGTTTATCCGATGGATTGTGTAAAATCTGCTGTTTGGTGGCTTTAAGCTCCTCGACCGCCCAAGGTTTGTTCAATGTATCTGCCCTTACCAAGGCATCTTCTATCAATTTTAGTGCTTGCTGGTCCGTTCCGATAAAATCAGCATAGGATTGAAAAGTCTCCGACCAAAATTTAGTGTTTATTTTTTCTTTCAACTGATCTGACAATTTCTGATAATCCTGGGCCAATTCGGTTTCTTCCAATTCTTCGGCCATAAGGGCGGCATCGGCAAAAGCTCTTTGTGTATAGGAGGCGACATCGATCATTTCACTGTCAAGGCCATGTATCTCCATCATACCAAAACCATCGGGGAAGAGATTTTTGTTGTCATCATTTTCCTCCAATAACCATTTTAAGCCTTTTTTTATCGTTGGAAAATATCTTTTTAGAAATTCTTTGTCACCGTTCCATTTATATATTTCCCATATCAATGATGCAAATTGGGGCGTTTCATTGATATTCCCCTTATTGAAGACAACGCCATTGGTGGACATTTCATGAATAATCCTACCGTTATTATTGATTGCCATCGATACACTGTCCAAAAGCTTTATGGTATTTTCCACAATCTTATCCTGGCCAACGGCCATATATCCTTTAAGTGCATATTCGCTATCCACACCAAAATACCAAGGATAATCCGGAATACCTGCGCCAATGCCGGAACCAATCTCTGGAACCGTGCGAACAAGCCAGTCACAATTGTATTTTAGCCACTCAAATGTCTCTTGCAAATGTTTGTCCGGAATGGTAAGCTTGGATTGGGTTGCCAATTGTTCGTAACGGGATTTTTTCGCCTTGGCCATCGAAGCAAAGTTCTCAAGAATATTATCATGGGCCTTAATGGCATCTTCACGGGAAACGTATGAACCGGTCAATGCAAAATTTAGGATTTTCTCGGATTTTGCAGGAATCGCAACGGCATATTCAAGGGAATGGGATGTCCCATTGGGTTTGGTATGGTTTTCAACCTCTTCGGAAGAAATTGGTGTTTGGTCCGACCCAAAGACATTATACCAAGGATTTAAACTGTCCTTGATGATCCAATAGCTTTCTTCAAAAACACCTGAATCTTTGGAGTCCATCATATTACTGCGCTCCCCTAACCATGTGGGGCGCAAGTTGGTATGGCCAACAAAACTTACACTGCCTTCAATGTTTTTTTGAGAGATATTTTTAATGATAAATTGGACTAAAATACCCTGTTCATTATCCGGGACAAATTGAATCCTCTCAATGATAAGGCCTTCGTCCTCAAATTTGAATATATGTTTGTTGGAATACGGATAGTTTATAAACTCAGAGGCCTTGTTAAGTTTCAAAACGTGGTCGTTCAAGGTCATTTCCACTTCAAAACCGTCCATTAGCTTTATTGGATGGTTCCAAATTCCGCCCATTTCCCCTTTTATGTGCCAGCCCAAATCTGGAAAGGCCCCATCTTGATGACCCACCATGTATACCCTGTTTCCAGCGGTGACATATGGAGAGTCCAAGTAGTCTTTTTTCCCCTTTATATTTGGTGCTTTTTGCATAATACTTGATAATGGTTCCTCTATCCGTTGGGAACAGGACATTATCAAAATACTGAATAGGAGAAGGGTGGTTGTTTTCATTTTTAGGATATTGGGATATTCAAAAATAATGTTTTGATCCAAACTGTTAAAAACAAAAAAAGCGACCCCAGAAAGGGGTCGCTTTTTGTTATGGTCGTATTGTTTTTCCGTCTTTATCCTTAAAACGGTATTCTAGGTATTTATACGCATCCCGCGGTTGGATTTTAATCCATTTCTTATAGGTTTTGAACCATTTGGAACGGATAGAAGGGAATCCTTTCGTAAGGTAAGCTGCAATAAACGGATGGATGTTCAATACAATTCCGTTGTGTTTGCGGTTTTGCTTAAGGATTCGCTCCAAATCTACCTGGATCTTGTCAATCAGGACAATTGGAGCTTCCACTTCGGCACCCGATACGTTCGGGTTTTCCTCGCTGGTCTTGATATTCATTTCGGGACGAACCCTTTGTCTTGTAATTTGTACAAGACCAAATTTACTTGGGGGCAAAATTTTGTGTTTGGCCCTGTCGTCCTTCATTTCGTCCCTAAGGTGGTCATATAATTTTCTTCTGTGCTCACCTTTGGTCATATCAATAAAATCTACCACGATGATTCCTCCCATGTCTCGCAAACGCAATTGTCTGGCAATTTCAGTTGCGGCCAATAGGTTGACCTCGAGAGCGGTATCCTCTTGGTTTTTGGCCTTGTTGGAGCGATTACCACTGTTTACATCTATTACGTGCAAAGCTTCGGTGTGCTCTATAACAAGGTAAGCCCCGCGGCTCATGGATGCTGTCCGGCCAAAAGAGGTCTTGATCTGACGCTCTATCCCAAATTTTTCAAAAATTGGGGCCGAACCGGTGTACAACTTTACAATGGATTCTTTTTGAGGTGCAATTTCGTGCAAATAATCCTTGATTTGGTTGTAGAGTGTTTCATCATCAACGTGTATTCCGGTAAAGGAATCATTGAAGACATCCCTAAGGATGGATGACGCCCTGTTCAATTCCACCAATACCTTGGATGGATGGGTCGCTTTGTGCAATTTTTTGCACATGTTTGTCCATTTGGAAAACAAATTCTGAAGATCTTTGTCCAGTTCTGCAACTTTTTTGCCTTCTGCTACGGTACGTATGATTACTCCAAATCCTTTGGGCTTAATGCTTTTTACAAGCCTGATAAGCCTGTCCTTTTCTTCCTTGCTCGCTATTTTTTGGGATACCGAGACTCTGTCGGAAAAAGGCACCATGACCAAGAAACGGCCGGCTATCGAAAGCTCGGAGCTTATCCTGGGTCCCTTTGTGGATATGGGTTCTTTTACTATTTGTACCAGTAATGACTGATTGGCCTTCAACACATCGTTGATACTGCCATTCTTGTCAATGTCTTTTTCAAATGGAAAATCTTTCAGGGAATAATCTTTTAGTTTCCCTGTTCTAGCTTTTTTGATGAATTTCAACATGGAAGACAGTTGCGGGCCCAGGTCATGGTAATGCAGGAACGCATCTTTTTCATAACCTACATTGACAAATGCTGCATTTAGGCCTGTAACGGGTTTTCTGATCTTGGCTAGGAAGATATCCCCTACGGAAAAGTTGTTGTTGTCCTCTTCTTTGTGTAATTCTACTAATTTTCCATCCTTTAGTAAGGCAAAATCGACTGCATCAGGAGTAGATCTTACTATTAATTCTCTATTCACCTGAATCGATTTTTATTTATCCCACATGAATTTTGGGATAAATGATTAAACAATATATGGAATCGGTCATTTTTCGAACCGATTGAAATTCGTTTTTTGAATCTCTATGTCAAAGAACGTGATTGGGTAAAACGAAAAAGTAGTTGAAACAACTACTTTTTCTTGTGTCGGTTAGCTCTTCTGCGTTTTTTACGCTTGTGTGTAGCTACCTTATGTCTTTTTCTTTTCTTTCCACTCGGCATATGGCTCTTGCTTTAGTGTTGTTAATTATATTATTTTACTTGTACATTGGTTTTTACACCTTCCACAAAAACTTTTGCAGGTTTGAATGCAGGTATATTGTGTGCCGGAATTTTAATAGTAGTATTCTTAGAGATGTTTCTACCTGTTTTTTCCGCTCTGGTCTTGATGATAAAACTACCAAAACCTCTTAAATAAACATTATCACCATTCTCCAAGGATGATTTTACCTCCTCCATAAAGGATTCTACTGTCGCTTGCACATCTCCTTTTTCAATACCTAGTTTTTCTGAGATCCTAGTTACAATATCTGCTTTCGTCATTTCGTCTTATTAATTTTCAAGTTTTTTTCGGCTTGCAAATATAAACATTATAATTAATCTTTCTCTTTAACCCTTTAATTTTAAGTATATAAACTGATACATTTGAGCTTTATTACTTTCTTTAATGAGTTTTGCCCAAAAAATCCTGAATTGGTACCATATCCATCATCGTGATCTTCCTTGGAGACAAACCCGCGAACCTTATAAAGTTTGGCTGTCCGAAATTATCCTGCAACAGACCCGTGTGGCGCAGGGTATGCCATATTATTTGAGGTTTGTGGAGGCTTTTCCAACGGTCTATGATCTTGCCAAAGCCCCGGAGGAACAGGTCTTGAAACTTTGGCAGGGCCTCGGGTACTATTCACGGGCACGCAACCTTCACCAATCGGCCAAGATGGTGGTCAAGGATTTTAACGGAGAGTTTCCCAAAACCTATAAAGGCCTAAAATTGTTAAAAGGTGTCGGGGATTACACCGCTAGCGCCATTGCATCTTTTTGTTTTGATGAGCCGGAACCCGTCGTTGATGGCAATGTATATCGAGTGTTGTCCCGATATTTTGGGGTAGATATGGCTATTAACAGTACCCAGGGCATCAAATATTTTAAGGAGCTTGCCCGCGAGGTAATGGACGAGGAGCATATTCGGGATTATAATCAAGGAGTCATGGAGTTTGGCGCCATACAGTGTACTCCTAAAAAACCATATTGTACGTCCTGCCCGTTACAGGAAAGTTGTATGGCCCTCAAAGAAAACAAAGTGGATGTGCTTCCCGTAAAACAAAACAAGACCAAAGTTAGGGACCGCCATTTTAATTATTTGGTGTTATTGGATGGGAAAGAAAACACTATTTTGGAACAGCGAATAGGTAAAGGTATTTGGCAAAACTTGTACCAGTTTCCTTTGATCGAATCGAAAAAAAAGCTGCTGGCAGAAGAATTAAACCAAATAATAAAGGAAAAAGAATTAATACCTGAACAGGAATCCTTATCATTATATAATAATGAACCTATTGTGCACAAATTATCACATCAACATTTATATACCCATTTTTGGATCATAAAAACTTCTTGTATATTAAAGGAAGGAATTGCTTGGAAAGAAATAGGAAACTTTCCCGTACCAGTTTTGATAGCAGATTTTATCGAGACATTTAAAATTTAGTACTTTTGATTAATTAAAGAGATATGAGCGGAACATTGAATAAAGTAATGCTGATAGGGCATTTAGGAGACGAAGTAAAAATGCACTATTTTGAAGGAGGAAACTGTATTGGCAGGTTCCCTTTGGCCACCAACGAGACCTATACCAATAAACAAACCGGCGAAAGGGTGACCAATACGGAATGGCACAATATTGTTGTGCGCAATAAAGCCGCTGAGATTTGTGAAAAATATTTGAGTAAAGGCGACAAGGTTTATGTTGAAGGCCGATTGAAGAACAGGCAATGGCAAGGTGAGGACGGGAACATGAGATACACCACAGAGGTGCATGTGCAGGACTTTACCTTTTTGTCCACCAAAAAGGAAAGTATGGCAAATGCTCAGCCGTCCGGTACACCTACAGGGCATCAAGAGCCCTCCAAACCGGCAAGTCCAGTTGCACCTGTTGAGAACACTGAAGAGGATGACGACCTACCATTCTAAGATAAAAGTTTAAAGCGATATTAAATTGGATCCCGAGCCCCATTGTTTGGCATTTTTCTTTACAGCTTTTAGTGGAATTTTCACTTTGAAAATAGTTGTGCTCATACTTCTTTTGGCAGGTTCAGCTTTGATATCTGCTGCCGAAGTTGCTCTGTTCGGTCTTTCCCAGACAGAATTGAACGGAATGGAAGAAAGCGATTCTTCCAGAAGCAAGCTGATCGTGAAACTATTGGAAAAGCCAAAAAAGCTGTTGGCTACCATATTGATAACCAACAACGCCATCAATATTGGAATCGTACTCTTGTTCAGTTCGATTGGCGACACCATATTTGAAGGAATAGATGGAACACTGCGTTTTTTGTTGGAAGTGGTAGTAGCCACATTTTTAATTTTGATGTTTGGGGAAATTCTCCCTAAAATCTATGCTAACCGTAACCGTGTTCAGTTTTCTCATTTTATGGCGGTACCTTTAAAGGTGTTGAACTTTCTGTTCGCACCATTGAACTCGCCGATGCGTTCCGTTACCCTATTTATGGAAGATAAGCTCGGAAAGCGAAAATCCAATTTGAGTGTCAACCATTTGTCCCAAGCCCTGGAGCTTGCATCCGAAGGCGACACCACAAAGGAAGAGCAAAAGATATTGGAGGGGATCGTAACCTTTGGAAATACGGATACGAAGCAGGTTATGCGCCCCCGTATCGATATATTTGCGCTCAATGAGAAAATGAAGTTTCCTGAGGTATTGGAGGAAATCAAAAAGAACGGGTATTCCAGAATCCCGGTGTTTTCAGAAAATATGGACAATGTGATGGGTGTACTTTATGTAAAAGACCTATTGCCCTATATTGAAAGAAAAAGTTTTAACTGGATGTCACTTATCCGTGAACCGTATTTTGTACCAGAGAACAAAAAGCTGGATGATCTGTTGTTGGAGTTCCAAGATAAAAAGAACCATTTGGCCATTGTGGTGGATGAATATGGGGGGACATCTGGAATTGTGACCCTGGAAGATATTATTGAAGAAATTGTTGGGGACATCAGTGATGAGTTTGATGACGAAGATCTGGTTTTTTCCAAATTGGATGATCACAATTATGTGTTTGATGGAAAAACCGCCCTCAAGGATTTTTATAGGGTGGTTAAAATCAAAGAAGAAGAAGAGTTTGAAAATCACAAAGGGGAATCGGAGACGATAGCCGGGTTTGTACTGGAAATATCAGGAAGTTTTCCAAAAATAGGAGAAAAAGTATTGTTCAAGGACTACCAGTTTATTGTGGAAAGTATGGACAAAAAAAGATTGAAACGCATAAAAGTAACATTGCCCCATGAAGCATAAATTTTTGTTTTTCGTTATTGTAGCCGTACTTGTTGTAAGTTGTAAAGATGAAGTCCTACCCAAACCAAAGGCCATGTTGCGGTTGGATTACCCGGTTGCGGACTATACGGTGGCAAACGTTGATTGCATGTATACTTTTGATCAAAACACCCTGTCCAATATCAAAGAAAACAAAGATTGCTCCTTGGTTTTGGACTATCCTATGATGAAGGGCTCCATCTACCTTACATACAAACCTGTCAACGGTAATTTGGACACCCTGCTTGTGGATGCCCAAAAACTATCATACGAACATGTGGTAAAAGCCGATAACATTGTGGAGCAGCCCTTTGTTAACCCAGAAGATGATGTTTATGGGATGTTCTACGAAGTAAGCGGCAATGCGGCGTCACAATCTCAATTTTATGTGACCGATAGTATAAATCACTTCGTGACAGGGTCCCTCTATTTCTATGCAAAACCCAATTATGATTCCATTTTGCCGGCTGCCATGTACTTGCAAAACGACATCAGAAGGATTATGGAAAGTTTGCGCTGGAAAAAATGATTATTGAACGGAATCCTGGGCAAGTAGGGCTTCGGCTCTTTCAATGCTGCTGTTGATTTTTTCCTTCACCATTTTTACCTTTTCTTCCTCTTCATCCAACCATTGTTGTTTTTCTTCTGATAATTCCTTCCCGTTCAAAATTTCATCAGAATTGAACCTGTCGCCAAAATCTTTCATCCAGTCCATCATCGCCGTATTGGCCTCTTGTAGGTCTTTCATGGCCACTTCATATTTTTGGCCCATTTCCGTAGTGTCCACTTTGGCTTTGAGTTCACCCACAAGTTTGCCAATGGTTCCCATTTTGGGCATCACTTCATCATGGATGGCCATAACCTTTTCCATTTGAGTGGGACCTTCCGCTTTCTTCTCTTGTTTACAGGAGAAACTCATAAACAAAACAGTACAGACAAGAATAGAAAAAACTTTTTTCATGATGTTGGAATTTTGTCTGCAAATTTAACCATTTGGCAAACTAAAAATGTATGCCGATCTCTAAAAGTTCAAATAAATGAATAAAGTGACTTTTGTCACATAATAGAATTTCAGGGATACTTAAATTCGTTGATTGATTCAAATCTGAAGTAACATAGTATTGCGAGATTCTTTAAATAGACGGTTTGGTTTTTCTTTGCTTTTCATTGTTTTGATAATGATCAGCAACCTTCGCTTTTCGTCCATGTATGTTTATTACAGCTTGGACAGGGAAGGGTTTATAGAGCAACTTTGTGAAAACAAGGATAGGCCGGAACTTAACTGTGATGGCAAATGTATGCTTGCCAAAATGCTCCAGGCACAAACGGATGATGACGAAAGGCCAATGCCCATAATTGGTTGGGAAGAGGTTTTGGTGTTTTATATGGATTTGCCAAGCTATAATATCCACAATGGGATGGAAGAAAATGGAAATTCTTTCTATTATATGAATTCCTATGCCTATCGATTTATCGGTACCCTCATAAAACCCCCCATGGTTTAAGATTTTACTTAATGAAACGGCAACTACCCGTGTCGAACATGTATAATCTTAAATAAAAATCAAAAATGAACAACAGTACTATAGCAAAACTGTGTGTTTTGCTTTTTAGCGCAAGTGTTTCCTATGCACAGGTTAGCACTGAGCAAGATTCCCTTTCTAAAAAACCGGTTCAATTGGACGAAGTTCTGGTTCAGGGAAAGAGAAAGGTGGATCCGGTTTTTTCGACCTTTACCAGTGAACCGGAAAAGAAAATTGTCCAATCTAAAAATGTGGCCGACCTGTTTGGTGACATCAATGGTTTTGCACTGATCAAGCGGGGCAATTACGCCATAGACCCTTCGTTCCGGGCTTCGCAATACGAGCAGTTGAACGTTCAGTTCAATGGGGGCACCAAGGTAATGCATGCCTGCCCCAACCGGATGGACCCCATTACCACTCATGTGATTCCAGAGGAAATAGAACGAATTGAGGTGGTAAAAGGGCCGTACACCTTTAGGTATGGGCCCACTTTTGGGGGAATTGTTAACCTAGTGACCCAGGAGGTGGAGAAACAGGAAAAAGGCTATCATGGGAAGGTGAATTTTGGTGGCGAAAACAACGGAAATGCAATTACCAGTTTCGCCAATGTTAAATATGTTGGCGAAAAATTTGATGCGAACCTCAATTTTGGATACCGTGATTTTGGAAATTACGAAGATGGGGATGGAAATGAAGTGCCATCATCATTCAAAAGCACCGACTATGGCGTGCAGTTGGGGTACAATCCAACAGAGAACCAAAGAATACAGGTTGGGTTCCGACAATCTTTTGGAAGGGACGTTTTGCATGCCGGGCTGGGCATGGATACGGAAAAGGATGACAGCAATGTACTTTCTGTGGATTATAAGTTGGATAATATTTCAGATGGATTAAAAGCATTGAGTGCGAAATTGTACCGTTCCAAGGTGGACCATCTGATGACCAATGAACTGCGCCCCAGCTTTATGACGACCGAGGCGGTTTCGGAAGTGGATGCACTGACCATGGGAGGTAGGTTTGAGCTTGAATGGAGACCTGTTGATGATTTGAAGCTTTATACAGGGATCGATGCACTTTCTGTGGGGAGAACAGGAGAAAGGACCCGTTTGGTGAAAAGGAACATGATGACCGGAGAGGAGCTTCCAATGCCCATGGAATTCGTGGATCAAGTATGGCAAGATTCCCAAATTGATGATTTTGGATTGTTCGTAGAAGCAAAATACCCACTTTCAGCAAAGTTTTTGCTCAATATGGGGATTAGGTACGATATGGTCCGTTCCGAAGCAGATGCCCCTTCAGATGATTTTGTGGCCGAATATCCCGATTTGGATTCCCGTACCGAGAACAACATCAGTACAACCGCATCTGTTAAATATATGGCAACACCCGACCTATTGTTCGAATTGGCTTTTGGTAGAGGGGTTCGTTCCGCTAATATGATCGAGAGGTTCATCAACCATTTTACGGTTGGTCAAGATTCATACGAATATGTGGGAAATCCCTTTTTGGATGCCGAGGTGAACAATCAATTTGAGTTGGGCGTAAAAGCAAAAACCAATTTCGGGAATTACTTCTTCAACCGTTTGGATTACGGTGCGTCCGTATATTATTCTATTTATGAAAACTACATTGTGGCTGTCATCGATCCATCATTGGATAAAAAGTACATGCCGACGACTGAACCTACGGAAGTAAAAAGATTCACCAATTTGGATGAAGCGTACAAGACAGGATTTGAGGTTTACGGTGAATTGGCCTTCTTGGAAAATTTTGCTTTTAAAACGGAGCTATCCTATGTATATACCAAAAACAAGGACTTGGACGAATCCCTTCCGTTGACACCACCATTGGTGACCCGTTTCAATTTAAATTTTGAAAGGGATAAAATCTGGGCTAGGGCTACCTACACCATTACATCTGAACAGTCGGATATTGCACTTTCCTTTGGAGAGCAAACAACGGATGGCTATGGGGTCGTGGATTTGAGTTTTGGCGCAAAACCCTTTGAACACTTAACCGTTGGGGTTGCAGCGTCCAACATTTTTGATGTCACCTACAACAACCATTTGAATTTTTCTTTTACCAACCAAGCAGATTATGGTAGAGTGCCAATAAATGACCCGGGGAGAAACCTATCAGCATTTATACAATATAGTTTTTGATGCCCTGCTAAAATAGAAAGCAAAAAAAGGCGCCCATTTTTGGGCGCCTTTTTCTATATATGAAAGAATAAGGATGGTTTATTTAAAATCGGTGGGCTCTACACCTTCGTTCACCTTAATTTCTTTTACTATAAACTCAAAGTTTTGTGGCCCCATGCTTTGTATCAACTTAAATGGGAATTTAATTCCAGAAACTTCTTGGTAATCATCGAAAGTAAAAGTGCTCGTCATTTGTTGTCCTTGAACCTCTTGTGTGTTGGTCTCTTGGACTTTTAGACCGGTTTCAACATCATAAAAAGCTGTTTTGTTATCGCTGATTTTTAATTTGTACGCTTTGGTATCGCCAACGGACTCAACACCCTCCAAAGTGACGTTTCCGGCAGACAAGTAGTTCAATTCTGGGAAAGCAGCAGACTCTTCTTTGATTTTTGCAATCTCCTCTGGCGAAAGGTCTTTGCGTTGACCTTGCACCACCATATATCCCGTGTCACCGTCCAAAACCTGTTTTTGCATGGAATTACCTTGCACTTTTATGTTTTGCATAAATTGGTCCTGGACCGTCTTTTTCATCTCAAGTTCCAATTTCATGCCCTGCATTTCAGCTTCGGCCAACATGGAATAGGAATCCACACCTTCAAGTTTGGACTTGCCACCAATGGCTTCAATATACTTTTGCAACACGGTATTGGCATCCATGCCTTCAGGCACCTCTGCAGTATAATCAGGCTTTTCTGTTTTATTGGCATGTTTGTCAAAGTAAAGTACGGGAACATCCTTTCCTTTAAAGGTTACTTTTTCCAGATTTTCCAATACATCACTTCCTTTTCCAGTAACGACCACCCGGGCATTGGTTGTGGAAAAATGTTTTTTTGCCGCTTGTTGCACATCTTCCTTGGTGATGGCGTCCAATCGCTCCAAATAGGTTTCATAAAAATCCTTTGGAAGATCTTCGGTTTCAATATTCAGGGCGTATTCAGCAACAGTTTCTGGTTTCTCCAAGGCCATCACAAAGCTTCCGGCATATTTTGCCTTGGCATTTTTCAGTTCCTCGTCGGACACGGGTTCTGAAATAATTTTATCTATCTCTTTCAATATTTCAACTACGGAACTATCTGTAACCTCGTTTCGTACCTGGGCATAGGCATTGAATCTCATGGGGCTGTACTTGTTGGCCCTGATTCCGGAATACGAGCCGTAGGTATATCCCTTGTCCTCCCTTAGGTTCTTGAACAATCTGGCCTGTCCGCCCCCGCCCAATATTCTATTGGCCAATAGGGCATCCAAATAATCCTCGTCCTTCATTTTTAAGTGGGTAATGTTTTCCACTGCCACTTCGGACTGAACGGCATTGGGCACATCAACGAAGTTGATCTGTGTGTACTGCACGTCTTTTGGGTCCGAGTAGGTGAAAGATGGTGGTGCAGCTTTGGACCAGGGAGTAAAGGCTTCGGTCACCAGTTCTTTTACCGTATCGAAATCAACATCACCGATCACAATCAGATAAGCATTGGCAGGAACAAAGTAAGATCGATAGAACTGTTCCACATCCTCTAATGTCACGTTATTCACGGTTTCCTCGGTCATAAACTCACCATAAGGATGGTTTTTGCCATAGGCCAAGGCCAACTGTACCCTGTTCGCAATGGCGGAAACATCTTTTTCTTCGGATTTGATCCCTGTAATGATTTTCTCTTTTTCCTTTTCAAATTCTTCCTGCGTGAAGTTTGGATTGAGCGCGGCATCGGCCATCAGTTCCAAGATTCTTGGGAAATATTTGGACAATGAACTTGCAAAGGCACTTTGGTCCCCTATGTAAATGTTGGCACCCAAGAAATCCACTTCTTCGTAGAATTCATCTTTAGGGATGTTTTTGGAACCCTTGCCCAACATGCTGGCGGTAAGTGCGGAAACACCTGCCTTGTCCCCTTCCATGATAGGAGGGTTGTCGATGAAAAGTTGAATGCGGACCCTCGGTAATTTATGGTTTTCAACCACCAGGACTTTTAAACCGTTTTTGAGTTCGAATTGGGCAGGTTCCTTTAAGTTGATTTTGGGAGCCGGACCTGGTTTTGGTTGCGTACTCCTGTCTATTTGTGCGTATGTGGCCGTCATAAATAAAGACAGCGCAGTCAAAATTATATACTTTTTCATTTTAATTAGCGTCTTTTTGTTCTGGCAAATATTCCAATTCGACCCGTTGGTTCACCTTTAGGTATTTTTTGGCTACTTCCATAATTTCCTCACGGGTAATGGAGCGGTAAATGTCTATTTCTGTGTTGATGAGGTTGGTGTCGTCCTTCAGCATATAATTTTCGGCCAAAGAGTTGGCAATGCCTTCAACACTACTGTTGGCGTTGACAAATTGGTTCTCGAACTTGTTTTGAAGTTTTTGGTAGTCCTTTTCAGAGATTAACTCCATTTGGAGCTTTAAGATTTCTTCATCTATCTCTTTTTTGATGTCCTGTATGGAATTGTCGCCTACAGGAAGCCCTCCAACAATGTAGGAACCGTAATCTTCCGCATCGATCGGAACCGATAGTACTTGTAGGGCCATTTTTTTCTCATCGACCAATTTCTTGTATAGCTTAGAGCTTTCCCCGCTGCTCAAATAGGTGGAGATCATATTGATGACATAGGCATCCCTTTGTCCTTGACCGGGGGTTCTATATGCCAAAAGAATCGCAGGAATTTGGATGTTTGGATCATGGTATTTGGCAAAGACTGTCTTTGTGATTGGCTTCTCCGACGTTTTTGGCCGTTGTATTTCAGCACCTCTTGGAATCGGTCCGAAATAGTCTTCGATCATCTTTTTGGTCTTGGCGGTTTCAAAATCACCTGCTACCACCAAAACGGCATTATTGGGGACATAGTAGGTTTTGTTGAATTTTTTAAAGTCATCCAAAGTGGCACTGGCCAAATGATCTAAAGACCCAATAACTCCCCATCGATATGGGTGATCGGGATACAGATTTTTCAGGATTTGCTCAAAAAATGCACCGTAGGGGGCATTATCCGTTCTGAGCCTTCTTTCTTCTTGCACCACTTCTTTTTGGGTGTCCACACCGACTTGCCCAATGATGGGGTGCATCAATCGCTCGGATTCCAACCAAAGCCCAACTTCCAAACTATTGGAAGGAAATACTTCATAATAATAAGTGCGATCCAAAAAAGTGTTGGCGTTGGCCTTTCCACCATTGGAAGCAACTATTTGGTCCCATTCACCTCGTTTAATATTCTTGGTGCCTTCAAACAACAAATGTTCAAAAAAATGGGCGAAACCGGTTTTGTCCGGGTCTTCGTCTTTAGACCCTACATGGTACATAACCGAAGTAGTGACCACTGGGGCGCTGTTGTCCTGATGCAGGATGACATGGAGTCCATTGTCCAGATCATACTCTTCGAACACTACTTCCTGTGCAGAAAGGAGCGTAACGGAAAAGAGCATTGTAATTGCAGAAAACAAATGTTTTTTCATTGTAATAGTTAGTATTTAAAAAATTGATGTAGCTAAGAGGTTGGTATCGATTATCCGGTCGATGTTACGATAAATATAGAATATTTTTCTGACGTCCAAATGAATTTGTACAACTCTTACGGTGTAAAATGTAGTATAATTCACAAACATTCAGTAAATTATACTTTGAATTTTAAAAAATGAAATCATGAAAAAGCTAACCCTTCCAATTCGTTTTGGTATAGTTACCAGTGCTGTATTGATTGCATATTTTTTGATTTTGGCCTTAATGGGGAAACATACAAATGTGTTTTACAGCCTGTTTAATGGAATAATTACGGGTTTTGGGATTTATGAGACCATTAAATACACTAAAATAAAGCAAGGCAAAGACTTTAGCTATGGAAATGGGTTTACTGCGGGGGTTACCACTGGTTTTATAGCTTCGCTGTTATTTACCATTTTCTTTGCCTTCTATGCAACGGAACTGGACGTTGGTTTTCTTGATAAGCTTTCCACGGCTTGGGCCAGTGATTATAAGAATTTCCAAGGGATTGTATTTTTTACGGTGGCCATTATGGGATTT
>CEVF01148748.1_pt1 | contig 28109 bp, 20 predicted proteins | sample 356441 | NCBI WGS metagenome assembly CEVF01 (sample SAMEA2622765, study PRJEB7988) | marine metagenome | biome: marine biome (ENVO:00000447); feature: surface water layer (ENVO:00002042); material: "saline water (ENVO:00002010), including plankton (ENVO:xxxxxxxx)" | depth 5 m | reverse complement strand
TGCTGAGGAAATTTTTCGGATTGAAAGAAAACGATGTATCGTACCGTAATTTATCTGCTGCTAGTCAGCCTACCGGTGACAAACGGATGTGACGCTCTCTCTCCCGAACCGGTGGACGCGGTGGTTAATCGGCAAGAGTCGAACCCGAAGCCAATTTCGGAGACACCGGATCCGACAACTATCGATTCGAAAAAAAGTATTGATTCGGATGCATTACTACCCGTTATTCAGTGGGAGGATGCTCCGCATCACATCGGTGAAGAGGTGTTCCTGGTGGGACAGGTTGCGAATGCGGGAAAAAGCAGTGGCGGACATCGATTCTTAAATTTTGGCAGGCAACGATCGGACCTGACCGGTTTCATAGATCGACATATTGTCGATCAGTTCCCCAAACCCCCTGAAACGCTCTACAAAGGGAAAAAAGTCAAGGTTCGGGGGATGCTCTACAAATATCGCGGTAACCCCAATATTCGAATTCTAGGGCCAAAGTTCATCGAGGTGCTTGCAGATGAGGCGGCACTTGATGAAATGACAACTGCGGGGGCACCTGTAAAACGCGTGGTGGGAAATACCTTGACTGTCGCCTCGTTGAATGTCTTAAACCTTTTTGACGATCAGGATGACCCCTACCACGGTGACGAAAAGACAGGGACCAAGTTACGCAAGGATTTGGACCTACTTGCGTCAAGCATTCGCGAAATTGACGCAGACATCCTTGTGCTACAGGAGGTCGAAAATCGCGGATATTTAGAATTATTTAATCGGGCACTATTAAGCGATCTCGGCTATCAGCATGTCGTGCTGACCGAAGGCAACGATCGGCGCGGAATCGATGTCGCCATCCTGTCGCGCCTGCCGGTCGGTCCGGTTATTAGCTATCGCCATTTACGATTCCCCGATGGTAATGGCAATGAAATGTCGTTTAGTCGAGATCTTTTGCACGCGCACATTCTGCCTGAAAAAGGGAGATCCATACACGTTTTAGCGGTGCATTTTAAAAGTCAGTATGGCGGTAAAAGGTCAGATGCCCTCCGCACCGGAGAGGCTCGGGCAGTTAGAGGTGTGCTCGATGATATTTTGAAATCTGATCCCCAGGCACACGTATTACTTTGTGGCGATTTTAATGACACGATCGACAGTGTTCCATTACAAACAATTCTCGGTAATGGAAAAAAAGAGATGAATTCCTTCTTTTCTGATGTGCCCGAGAAAGACCGGGTCACTTACAACAAGGAACCATATCGCTCGATGATCGATTTCATTTTCGCATCGCCAGCGATGGCAAAATTGTACGAAAAAGGGTCTTATGAAATTCTACCTGGTGGCCCGTCACAGACCGGTTCGGATCATAATGCCGTGATCGCCCGATTCCGACTGCAGTAGATAATTTTCTGATCTCATCTCTCATCACAGCCTGTCATGCACGATAGGCCTGCCTAATCAGCTATAAGCCGTACCTCGGCTTTTGCATTTTCGGTCGAGAGTTCGTTAGTCATTTACTTTTAACAAACAAGTAACCCTGTGCACATCTTTTCTTAACGACTGTCGACTAGCATGCTTCAACCAAGGATAAATAATCCGGCGCATTACTTCCGGAAAAGATTCATTTTCTTGCCTTCAACTAAACAATCCTGGAGTCAAATCATGTTGGTGCTCAGTCGACGGGTCAACGAGGAAATCTTCATCGGCGACACGGCGCGAATTATTGTCCTTGGTGTTCAAGGCAGCAGAATTCGCTTGGGCGTTTCTGCACCCCCACACATATCAATCCAAAGGAGTGAAGTGCGAGATCGAATGGCAACAGACCGACCGGTGAGCAGGATGACTCACTTGGCGACGGACAGCGGGAAACAAACGGTGATGATCTGAACTCGTCATGTCGATAAATATTGGCTTCTATTCACCACGACATGGAAGCATAAAGAGTACACTCAGGCAACACGGTCCCTCAGTCGGAATGTTTTGTCCGCAATCTTGGTGATGTTCTCAAAATAAGTTGAATCCGCTCAAACTCGTTGAGCCAATCCTGAACGACCTCCGCATGCCCATTGTTTGCACCAAGTACACCAGTACTGCAGGCAGCACCACCAAGCGACGCTGCCATCTGACGGTACTTCGCCAGGGTGCGATCCCCGTAACGACCCACTTGTTGCATGTCTTCACTAAAGAAAACAACCTGTGGCACCCGTGCGCCTCCACAAATGGTGAGCGTTTCTTTTAATTCCGCATGGGCATCCCGATCTACATAACGCACATTAATCACAGATGCCACCGATTCGAATACTCCGAAGATCGGGCATTGTTCCACGCAATCGCCACACCACGCTCCCGCCAAGCACAAAACATGCATCTCACGGACAAAAGAGCCGAGCAACGACCTCTGTTCGGAACTTAGCGTTGTCTGGTCATAAACCTGTCGCCACCGATCTTGGTCGCCATCGCTACCGTAGGCTTTGAGAAAATCCGAGTAAGAGAAACCCTGCTGGTAATAATCGGCTAGTAACATGGCATTCAATATGCTGGTCGGATCGAGATCAAAGTGCGGCTGAGTGGATTCGAACCACCACGTCCTTAACGGACACTAGGCCCTCAACCTAGCGCGTCTGCCAATTCCGCCACAGCCGCTTTTCCCGATTGGTTGGGAACATTTTTGGCGATCCATGAGTCTAGGGGGCAAGATATGGAGTCGTCAAGTCAGCCGGAAGCGGGATCCACAACTCCGCATGCAGCGGACTCCAGTTCCATCGCCAGTCGCCCAGCGAGGACTTCGAGCAGATTTACCTGAGGATCTGAAAATGAACGTTCCTGTGTGTGATAGATCCACACCGTTCCAAGGACGGTTGTCATGGTCGCTAGAGGGACACATATGGCAGCCTCGAAATCCATTTCCGGAACCTGCCAAAGTTCAAACATTTGCCTATCAGAGAGCACAATTGCATGCCCCAGCATTGCCTCCAGATCAGCCCTAGCGGTTTCAAGGCTTCTAGGCTCAGCGGCCAGGGACTCCAGCGGCAGACCACACATCGTCCTCAACTGCAGAACACTTGTCGCGTCGTCAAGCAGATACACCCCTGCCGCTGTGCAATCGAGTGATTCCACCATTGTTCGTAAGACATGCTTCAAATCGCGTTCCAGATTTTTAGTCCGATGGCACGAAGGTCGGAGCTGTTCTACCCCTATTTTTGTGGCGATTTTTTCTGCGGTTTGACGCGCTTTGAAATAGCCGTCAAGCAAGTCGCCTAATTGTTCCGCAAGGCCCACAATGGCCTCAGATTGTTCCGAGCTAGTTGTGTTGTCCCTCTCAAGCAATCGTAGACGCATTGCGTGTGGTGGAGAACCGACTGTTGCTGACCAGAGATTACAGGCATCACTCGTAGGATCGGTCGGCGAAGATATGGCTGATGCCGAGGACGAATCAGTCGGTGAAAATAAAAGGGTGCTCCCAGTGGCTCGCGAGAAAGCTGTACATAGCGATTCGCATGTGGCAGCGCGTGAGGTTTCCGCTGGCAAAGAGTCGGCAGGGGGCTCAGCGTAGACAGTCAAGCGTTGAGAATTTGGGCTGCGCACGAGAATGCCGGAACAGGAGTTAGGGTAAAGGAAAACGCCCATCATCCCTGACCGGCCCCCTTAAACATCGTCCGCGACGCTAGCGATCCTCAAGCAATTTCGGAAAAAGAAAGGCTACTCCAAGTGACTTTGAGGAGCCGGGGGCTCAAGGATCTCTCCTTTAAGAATGACAGTCTTGGCCATCTGAATTTTTGGGTCCTCTTCAAACTCTACCTCCTGACCAACCTGCAAATCATCGAAAGAATAGCCAGAAACTGCCTTTGCTGCGAAATAGAGATCCTCACCTCCATCGCTCGCTTGAAGAAATCCGTACCCTTTCGGCTGACCGCTGCTGTCGTTAGAGAAGCTCGACTGGAGACTCAGGTGAACGATTTTTGTGATTTTACCATCTGGCATAATCAGTCCGTTTCTATCGTTGACAAAGCCGAGAGCGTTGGAAGATCGCGGAGGCTATGGAGGGGTCGGCAGATAAGAGAAGGCCCTCTGATTTAACTGGCTGCGTAGCGAACTTCTCGTTTCAGCCGTCTTACAAATCCTCTTGCGGTGGCGTAGTCATTGGTGCCCATCTCGTTCATCTGCACTCGGAGTTCTTTTTCAATCCCATCGCAATCTTGATTTACCTGCTGATACGTTTGATAGCTGAATCGGCTCTTAGTCTCGGCGCGTTTGACGAACGCTTCGTCGATCGGTTTTGTAAAATTAGAAAATGCCGGTGCCTCTAAGGCAATCGGCCAGGTTATCTGTCCGGTGACTGGGTCTAGTTCGCTACTGGTAAGCCGGGTGGGGCGGCCCTCCGACCCATACCGAAACAGGGCATCTTTTTCATGTTGTTTTCTCTTCTCAGAGTAGTCGCCAAAGCGGTTTTGCTTATTGGTGTTTTGTGTTTCAAAATAGTCCGTTGCGAGTTGCTTGCGATTCTGCATGACCATTGCGTCGGCCTGAGCATTGTTAATACGTGCCTGCGAAACATCTAGCTTATACTGGCCTCTCGAGCGAGTCACCGCGGAAATCGCGTTGCCCTCACCTTCCGCCACTGTGGAAGCGTGATAGCCCATATTTCCGAAACCACCGAACCACTGAGCAGAAGCATCGATCGGCAGTAGCATCCAGGCGACGCCTGCTACCGCGAATAAGAGCGGTCTAATTATCATCATCCCCATATCCCTGTTCTGACATAGATCACAGCGAAGGTAACCCTGAAAAGCGATCCGTTCGCTTTCGTGCCACATCGAACCTCGGCCACATCCTGCCGATGCATCAGATCTCGTTTGCAAACAAATCGATTTCTTTCTAGATTAAAGGGATTCCTAGACGGATGCAACTGACAAATTCACCGAAAACCTGAAGTAGCGGGTCCTCACTATGACGTCGAAATCAGCTTTTGTAGCTATTTTGTTTGCCCTTGTTTGTCTTCCACTACCCACGTTCGCGGCAACCGACGTCAGTACTTTGATCACCTCGCTCGGTTCTGCGAACGATGACGAGGTGGAAAGTGCGATCGAGAAAATCAGTAATCTAGGACCGAAAGGTGCACCTGCAGTGCCGGCGTTAGTGCGGTTGCTGCGAAACCAAAATCCGCATATTCGTGCTCACGCGGCGATCGCGTTGGGCCGCATGCGGAAAGCAGCCATTCCGGCAGTTTTGGTGCTAGCAAAAATGGTTACCGACCCGGATGCAAGCGTTCGTCATGCAGCACTCGACGCTTTGGCAGAGATTGAACCGGGTAAGAAAATGGTGGTCCCGCTACTGCTCAAGGCATTGAGAGACAAAGACAGCACTGTCGTCAAACGCGCGGTACACGCGCTGGCCGAACGGGGAAAAGATATTGTCCCGGCCATGATCGAAGCACTCAAAGATGATCGGACGGAATTTTATGCACTTCTGGTACTGCACGAAATAGGCCCGGACGCAAAGGATGCCGTGCCGGCAATTTGCAATGTTTTACACGAGGCCAATGAGCCGTATCAACGTCAGGAAGCAGCCATGACACTTGGAATGATCGGCCCGGGTGCAGCATCTGCCGTGCCTGATTTGATCAGACTGCTCGACGATCCGGAAATCGGGGTACAGCATGCTGCGGTTTTTGCCTTGGGAATGATCGGTCCCCCAGCGGCACCGGCTGCCGAATCCATCCGTGAGCATCTCGACAGCGATGATCCATTTTTTTGGGTTGCAGGGGCGTGGGCCCTGGCGAAGATTTTTCCCGAAAATGAAAACATCAAGAAAACAACGGCACGATTTCTCGCACAAATGATTACGAACCCGGATCACCACGTTCGCCGGATGGCGGCGCAAGCACTCCTGGACCTTAGGCCAGGTGAGCAGATTACTCTCCCTGCGTTGGAAGCTGCACTGGCAAGCACCGACGATGGAGTTGTCAACGACACCCTGATCGCGATCAACGGACTAGGTGATGATGCTGTTCCTGTTTTAATCAAAGCGCTCGATTATCCCGCGGCCCGCGCAAATGTTGCGGAACTTATTCAACAGTTGGGCCCAACCGCAGCTTCAGTGACCCCTGCACTACTTCGGGCCTACCAAGACGAATCGGACATTGAAACGCGTACCGGATTGCTGTTTGCCCTGGCCGAAGTTGGTCCACAAGGCAAAGAAGTCATCGATTTAGCGATCAAAGGGTGCGATGATAATGACGAGGGTATTCGTTATGCCTCCTTCTATATTTTGGGCCAAATCGGTCCCGAGGCGATGGCGGCCACCGATGCACTAAAGTCACATCTTGACGATGAAGATCAATACTACGCGGCGACAGCGGCCTGGGCATTGGCTCGGATTGACGAAGATGACCCGGAGGTGGTTTCAAAAGGTGTTCCGCTGTTTGTGGCCGCGCTCAAAAGCCCGAAGTCGTTTGTCCGGCATGAAGCAGCTGATTCGCTGGCCGAACTCGGCCCTCTGGCAAAATCAGCACTACCCGCTCTGCAGGAGGCGGCGAAAGACCACGACCCTAGTGTTGCCGAGGCAGCACGCATCGCCATCCAGAAAATCCGCGATACTCCCTGAGCAAGTGCTCTAATCACCGTCTCGGCACCGCTCGTAGTCGGCATGCCGACTTATTTGTTGGATTCGGAACTGCCACCGCTGAGATGGTCATCGATCGCCTGTTTGACCGCATCACGGAGTTCCCGAGTCTGCTGGTCGATTTCCTTGGAAGCCTGATTCAGCTGACCCTGAAATTTGTCAGCGGATTGCTTCGTGTTTTTCTGTAGATCAGCGGCCGCCTGTCCGGTTGCGTCAATCGTCTCGTCAATGGCGTTACCGACCTGCTCTCCAACTGTCGGCTTGGGTTTCTCACAACCGGTCAACGCAAGGAGGCCTACTGCCACTCCCGCGACGAAACATGCCAGCCAGCTATGAAGACCATGGGTGTTACACTGCATCTCAAAAACTCCTTCATGCCTTACGGGGTGGGTGTCAGGGCCGCACACCGGTCGGGCAGCCATTCCGTGCTTTCAATAGGTACCCGAAAAGGTGCAAGGAAACAATGGGCTCTCCAACTGTAAATTGGCGATGATGCGTTGCCACAGTCGGGGGCGGTAGATACGATATGGGACATCCTTAGGCCGAGTGGCGGAATTGGCAGACGCACGGGACTTAAAATCCCGTGGGGGGTAACCCCCGTGAGGGTTCGATCCCCTCCTCGGCCATTTGTAGACAAACTTTTTTGTTGAAGTTCCGCATGTCATACGATGCTGTCGTTGTAGGCTCTGGACCAAACGGACTCGCGGCGGGAATCACGCTGGCACAATCCGGTAAGAGGGTTCTGTTGCTTGAGGCCCGTAATCAGATTGGTGGGGGCATGCGTTCCGCTGAGTTGACACTTCCCGGATATGTTCACGACGTTTGCTCCGCGATCCACCCACTGGCGATGGCTTCACCCTTCTTTGCTAATTTGCGTTTGGAAAATTTCGGTCTGGAATGGATTGAGCCGGATTTTCCTTTAGTGCATCCCATGCCGGATGGTACTGCCGCGGTCATGGAGCGTGACTTGGTGCAATCGATCCGGGCTTTCGGAGATGATGGGCCCCGATATCAGCGTCTCGTCGAGCCGTTTGTGCAACGCGCAAACACGTTGCTCCCTGAGCTGCTGAATCCTCCCTGGCCATTGGGGGACCTCCGCGTGCTAACACGGTTCGCGATAAAAGGTCTTTCATCCGCGGTAGCGCTCTTACAGAAACACTTTAAGTCGCCCGCTGTGCAAGGCATGTTTGCGGGAATGGCTGCCCATAGTGTCAAACCGCTTGAAAGTCGGCTTACGGGCGCTGTCGGTTTATTGTTTTGCATCACGGCACATGCGAGCGGTTGGCCTCTGCCCCGCGGCGGATCACATTCAATCGCTACTGCCTTGCGAGCTTTATTTGAAAGCCTTGGCGGTGAAGTGCAAACCGATCGGCCAGTCTCTACGTTTTCCGACCTTCCTCCGTGCCGAGCAGTGTTATTTGATCTGGCACCGCGTGCAGTAAGCAGGATCTCTGAAGAGCAGCTGCCCCAAAGTTTTAAAAAAAAGCTAGAGAGATTCCAGCACGGTCCGGGCGTATTTAAAGTAGATTGGGCACTCGACGGGCCAATTCCATGGACCAATGCGGATGCAGGACGCGCTGGTACGGTGCATGTGGGTGGCTCTTGGGAAGAGATCGCAGAATCCGAATCAGCCGTCTGGAAAGGCCGAATTTCAGACCGGCCCTTTGTGCTGCTGGCGCAGCAGAGCCTGTTCGATCAAACGCGGGCACCCGATAAAAAACAGACCGGTTGGGCCTATTGCCATGTACCCCACCAGTGCGACGAGGACATGACTGCACGCATCGAAGCGCAGATCGAACGATTTGCCCCGGGATTCCGCGACTTAATTCTGGACCGGCACGTGTTTTCTCCTTCGGCACTCGAAGCATACAACGCCAACTACATTGGCGGCGACATTACCGGGGGGGTGATCAGTTTGCAACAGCTGCTGGCACGACCTGCATTGCGTCTTTCGCCATACACAACGCCGAATGAAAAAATATTTATCTGTTCGGCTTCAACGCCACCTGGCGGTGGTGTACACGGAATGTGCGGCTACCATGCTGCCCGCGCGGCCCTGCAGCGGGTCCTTCGCGACTGAGGTTATTACCGGGTCTGCTGCTAGCGGCAGCGGACGAGAGTCATGATTGCAAATGCGGTACCGTAGGGTTGATGATAGTCGTAGAGTGGAAAGTCCCACCAGCATCCGTCGCTCTCCTGCAAACCGAGCAACAAGTGCGCGAACTGGGCCTTGTAAAAGGCCTGCTTTTCCTCCGGCAGCTCTAACATACAACCGGATCCATAGTAGTAAGCGTAATACACGAAGTAACCTGCCACCGCAAAATACGATTCATGGGGAATGGGTCGTTTACGTGCCAGATCCAACCATAGCTTACGAGCAAATAGTCGATCGAGCCAATCAATAAATACCTGATCCGTGACGGCTTGGTCCCCATCACGATAAAGCGCCAGATTGCAAACTTGACTCCGACCAAGACTTCCGCCCGGGCGATTGATCGAATACATGGGCTTGTGCCAATGGTGCGCACCGTACAGATAGCTAAAATCAGGCTTCCGCTGCCGCTTGATTGAGCCGAGTGCTTTATCAGTTACCGTGGCAGGGACCTCAAATCCGGCCTTGCGGACCCGCTGCAATTCGATAACGCAGGTTGCAGCGCTGAAACTCGTTACGATGCTCGACGGTCGTTTAGCACCCACGGTGAAGTCATAGTAACCCCATCCGCCGTTGACCGACTCATAACGAGAGAGCAATTCAATCTGATCCCGTGTATATTTCGCGAGTTGATCGACCTTTTCCCTATCATCACCCGCTCGTTCCTGCAACAACACCAGCGTCTGCAAGCTGTAAGCGTGGGCCCAGATATTATACAGTGCGGTCGCGTTAGCCCTGCGTACTCGGGGCAACTCTTTTAGAATCCACGCCTCTCCACGATCAATCGCTTGCTGTACCACCGAACGCTGGTCGCCTGACTGAATCAGTGCGGTTACCGCCATGCACGTGACTGCTGCGCGAAAACCGTGGTGAGCACCGGGCACCGGAGCGTAAATATCAAGGGCTTTCGTTCGCTTGGGTGATCCCCAAGAACCATTTTTATTTTGCTTTTTGCATAAATAATCAACGCCACGCCGGATACTCTCCTGAACCTGCTCCACGCCCGGGTACTCTACGGCTACGGGTCGTGGGATTTTTATATCCTTGGGAGGTCGGTAGGTGTCGATGGGAGCAAGCGATGGCTTGTCCGTATCGGCGGCCCGGCAATCCATCGCAAGAACCCCAGACAGGCCAAGCAATATCAGGGTACTCGGCAATAGTCGTCGCGTCATCAGGGCAAAATCAGTCAGGATTTTTGGCAAGAATTTTTTCACCTGGATTCAATCCTCGAAGAATTTCCAAACGATCACCTACAGTTCTGCCCACACGCACGCGTTGCTTTTTGTTCTCTTTGCCGTCGTGGAGATAAACATATTGCTCTGCATCGTCTCCCTCTTCGGCGACCGCTGCCTTTGGAACCAGAATGGCACTCGGATGCCGGTAAACCTCAATTATCGCAGAGCAGCCCATACCGGCAACAATCCGATTAGCCTGCTCGTCTAATTCAACATCGATCTGTACGTCGAATTTTCCCGGGGCGACCGGAATCGCGGATACGCTTCTAATACTCCCAGTCAACTTTTCACCGGGTATTGCTGCGGGAGTGACAGCAACTGCATCGCCCGGATGCAGGTCTACTAACTGCTTCTCTTCCGCAGTGGCACGAACGAAAAGGTTGTCATTACGAACGACCGTCATCAAAACTGCACCTGGCTGGACGCTCGCACCTTTAACCAGCGTTTTTCCTTTGGCCGTTGCGTCCGGCCATTGTCCCCGTACCGCCTGGCCATAATAAACAGTGCCAGCATGCGGTGCATGGACAGTCATTAACTTGCGGTCATCTTTCATCCGTGTCAGTTTCTTCTCGAGTTTATCCAGTTCGATCTGCTGCTTCTGGAGAGCAATCTCTTTTTCCTTAATCGATGCTGGAAGAGCGGCCTCTGCCCGCTCAAGTGTCAGGGCGGCAGACTGCTGCGCCTCCCGAAGGTCGATCGTCTGCCTGGGCAATAAGACGTTCATGGCGTGATCCTGTCCCGAAATGGCTTTCGCCAGCCGATGCTTGGCAGCTTTGACACCGTGACGTGCGCGAGTGAGAATAATCTCTTCAGTTTCCTCGGTCAGGTCATCCGCCTTATACATCTTCTCCAATTGATCGAGTTCTTCTTGCTGATAAAGCAACCCGTGACGGGCGCCCTCCACTTGTTGCTCGATATCTTTAATGGTTTCGGGACGGTCGATCTCCAAATATCGCTGCATATTCTCGTCCGCTTCCTCGGCAGCCCGCTTTGCCGATTCTAAGTCGCGGGGGACCGACTTTCTGAGGACTTCCAGACTTGCCTCAGTCTGTGCAAATGCTAATTTCGCACCCGACAGTTGCAATTCAAGATCCTCGATAGCCACATCTAGCTTACGCTTATCAATATCCAGTAGCACGTCGTCAGCGGCCACCTGATCACCATGACCTGCTGCGTCAGTCAGAGACATCCCACTCCACGCCTCGGGACGGATCGAAATCTCACTGGTTTCCACTGCCTCAAAAAAACCTTTGAGCTTAACCTCTACTTTAAGGGGCTCTGATTTAATCTCTAATGTACCCTCGGGCTTCGCATCCTTTTTCTTTTCATCCTCGGCATAGGCAGAACTCAAAAAAAATAGCGGCAGGAGACTCCAAGTCAGCCGCTTCACAAAAGAATCTAGGATCATCATTTTTTATTTCCAATTCGGGGGCACAACAAGATATTCGACACGGACGTATTGTAAATCCCGAAGAAGTTTATGGGCAGGGTGTCGAAGTGTACTTTTTACAGTTCCACCCGGATTTAACGCACACCATAGCGGGGTATTCGGTCCTCAACTGACAATCCAACGAGCGGCGGCGGCGGCAGCACCAGCCTCGGGCCCAATAAACAGTAAAGGGGCAGGGGCATCTGCTGCCGAATAGGATCGTTTGACAAGTTCTGGCAGTTGATTTCCCTCGCCGCCCAACCACATCAAACGCGGTGCGTTCAGTGCGAGCAAGAAGGGAACATCTCCATAGCGGACTGCTCCTGGCAACATCATCGGATCGTCAAAACTTGCAACCTCCGTGAATCGGAAACCCGATGTAAATATAGCAACGCGTTCAATCAATCGGGAATCTTTGCCGTTTGCACATGCGGCCGCCGCCGCGGCAACAATCGGTCCGACTTCTCGACCGATACCGACCAAATGCACCCCCTGACCGCGATCAAAAGCCTTGCAGATTGCAAACACATCGTGAACGCGTCGAATAAATAACGGATGGTTGTATCCAAAAGTGTAACCGAGCGCGTAACGGACGTGTGGAACAATCGGAGCTTTGATAAGCCGCTTTTTGCCTTTGAGAAAATCACCCTGGTAGAGGAGATCTGCTCCGATCACGGGAAAGCCGCGACCCAGCAGCTGGGCGAACGGTGCCAGCGGTACACCGTCGGGTGACTCAAGGCTCATCCTGCCTCCATCAGTCAGCCAAATGATCGGCCGCGGGTCGAACCGCTTTGTGTGCGCTGGGATGAAATGCGTAGCCGGGATTTCCTCGCCATACTCGGGGGAACTGACTAGTAAAGATTCTCGCAGAAAATCTCCTTGATCAACCTTTGAAAGCGGTAAACGTTCAATCGAATCGCGGTTGGGCACCTCGCGGCCAACCATTGTCTGCAATGCACCTCCTACAATCTCCTGATAGCGAGCAAAGGACTTGTGGTCGCTAGGGGTCAGTGCCTCAATCTGCTTCTGCCGAGCCCGATTAAAAGCAGTAATCGCCTCGACTTCAGCTGATTCACCACATGGAGGCTTCGGATGATCCGGGCCCCAGACCGTCATCTCCGAACGTGTGAGCGGCTGATAATCTTGCTCGACAACTTCCGAATGACCGAGTCGGAAATGTTTGTCGAAAAAGGCATACATCATCGCGCGGCTGACAGCGTTGTAATTGTGCTCGAAGTCAAAATATTTTCCCTCGATGTTTTCATCTGCACCGTACAGCGAGTAAAGCTGTTTGAGTTCGGGTAACCCCTCACTTTCCAGATGAACAGTCCAATCGTTAGCCGCCGAGAGTCCCAACGGGCGGGGTGCTGCTAGGGCTGTGAAATCAATATTTCCTGCATCAATTCTCAGGTAGCACGCATTCTCGCAGGGACACCCCCCCTGCATTGAGGTTGAAGCCATTACTGCTGGAAAGGCCGCTGAAATGCGATCGTCAATTGCGGTGAGCATGAAAGTCTGCGTACCACCGCCGGAGGCACCTGTAACACCAATTCGTGAGGCGTCAACTTCGGGAAGCGATGTGATCCAATCGACCGTGCGGAGGGAATTAAAGGTCTGCAGGCCCAAGGCACTGATTAATCGCAACTCAGCTTGCGGGCTGAATAATCCCCAATGGTCAGCATGTTCCATCTGTGGACGTCTTCGGGTGCCATGCGCAATCATTTTGATCGGTGCACTGTCGGCGTAGCCAAGCATATCGTAATGAAATACCAAGCACCCCATGCGGCACAATGTTACACACCGCGATTGCAACGGATACCGACCGCTTGGTCGATCCTGCTCGGAACCCCAGGTCAATTCCTTCTCAAACTGCTCCTCGCTATGTGCGTGAAACCGCCCCTCTTTCCAATGTCCGTGTGGGCACAGAATTGCCGGAATTTTACCCTCGATCTTGGCCGGCTTATACAGACTGCCTGTTACCCAAAGGCCGGGACTACTTTGAAAGTAGACTCGCCTGACCGAATACCCTTCACGTTCCACCGGTCCCCAGACCGTCGCGTTTACCGGCTTCGGCTTCGGGGGCGGCCATAGTCCAGCGGCCAAAAGAACCCGGCGGCGAAGTTGTTGCGATCGAACTGCCCATGCCTCAAGCGATTCAGGAGGTTCAAAGGGAAACGAACCGGTTAAATTTTTCAGCGGGCCCAAGCGACGATCGGCAGGGATGGTCGCCGTTTGATCGATCCCGCTCCCAGTTTCCTCTCCAAAGGTCACATCAATGGGCAAGAGTCCTGCGGTAGTCATCGTACCCGCTAAGAGCGTCAACGCGGAACGACGATTAAAGTTATCGGGCATTGTCATCGTTTGACCTTGTTCACAAGTCTATGAATCGCCAAATTTTTTCGATTGAGAAATCCGTTTACTCGCCTGCTTGCAATAAGATTGGCTTAGCCTTTTTGGGCATAAAACCGACCGAAGTTTCCATCCAGGTCCCGCAACTGCATCCCCCTCCAGCTTCAGGTGCCAGCAGCATGCCACCAGCGGGAATTGCGCTCAGCCAACAACCCGGACGCAGTCGGGCCCATTGGGAAGGAATTTCATAACGGTGATCCCAAAGCGTGATGTTACCGGACCGAAAAATGACAAAATTGCCGGCACATGCATACGTGCCACAACCCCCACCAGGCATCACCTTCGCCAGGGTTCGTCCGCTCGCAAGATCAAAAACGCGGGGTCGCACAAACAGATTGCCGTTAATCATCGCCGGTCGTGCCATGGCCTTGCCGTGATCATGCGCGCCTCCGGGCCAGTCAAACCGATCTTCCCACGCCAATTGACCGTTCTCCTGATCGTAAACCGACACATGATACTTGCCCGCTCCCGAAGCGACGATCACCAACTTGCCTCGTTGATTTGCCAGATAAAAAACCGCTTCACCGTCATCTGTATCGAGCGGTCGCTCCCATAAAGGTTCACCTGTTTTGGCATCCAGTGCCACGAGATACTGGTTCTCCCAAAGCCTGGGATCATCGAGTCGCCGTGTTTTGGCAGCCAACAGTTCGGCGTGGCGCGACTCGACAAAATAGACCGTCTCCGGCGTTGCCGTAATGGTGGGATTGAGGATCAAACCTTGCTGATATTCCCACCTCAGCGTACCATTCGCTTTGGATAAGGCAAACAAAGAATCACTGCAAACTTTCGCTGACTGTGGCCCCTTCGGTTGATCATACCACGCCGCATGTCCGCGGAATTCCTCAAACGGTGCGTCGGCCCTTGTCCTGCTCCCAAGCAGGACCGAACCGAGGCTGCCCACATAACTCCACTGCATATCATCCAAAACGCCGCTGGGCGTCTCGGGCAGAGAAAACTGCTGCCTTAAACGACCATCTCGAGCATCCAACTGCCAACATTGATCATCTACTGCCACATAGACCGAATCGTTGTCGGCACACCAATTGCTCGAATCGCGCGGAATATTGAAACGCCGCATCGCAGGAATTTCGGCCGACCATAGGACCGTTCCGTTATACGCATCCAGGGCTACGATCCGCTCAAGCCCCTGCGCGAAAAGCCTTCCTCCGGTGGAAAGAGGCCCCGGCTTGCGACCGTTGCGATCAGGTTGATAGCGAGGCCCGGGGCGTCCGACCCATTGGGTCTCCATCTCATTTGCAACCGACGTGTAGCCCAAAACTTCTCCACCGAAGGCCGAATTATCGGCGCGACCGTATTGATGTGACCACTCGCCGGCACCTTCCAACGCCGGCTTGGTAAATCGAGACCAAACCCCTTCATCGTCAGCAGTGAATGTGGCAAGCACCCCATCGCGGAGAAAGTAATCCTCTAACTGCTTTACCGTTTCTTCGGAATCGGTCGGCTGCAGTTGGCCGAACATGCCAATTCCCTCAAGCGGACGTAACAATCGAAAGGCCTCCTCCGCTCCGACTTCTGGCAGTTGTCCGTTCAGGACACCCTGCGACAAAACAATGTTTGCAAAATGGCTGGGCAATGGAATTGCGTCGAACGATGCGACCGGCAGCAACGCCACGCGGTGTCCATAGAGACCCTCATCCAGTAGTGCTTTGCGAGTTGCTGCAATTTTTTCTGGGTCGGTATCAAGACAAAGCACGGTCAAATCGCTTGCTTTAGCAATAGCGCCGGCCAGAGGGCCGGCTCCAAAAACAACGCAAATGCCAGGGCCATCACCAACCTCGGTGATGAGCTCCGACAATGCTTCGTGATCCATATCTGCCTGCGCGTTTTGCGGAGACCATGTCGAATAATTAAAGAATGTATCGCACTGAAAAGTCGTCCGCCGTTGCTCCCCGTTGACGCCGTTTTGAAAAATTGTGTAGGGATAATTCCGGCGGTGACCCAGGTTCTTCAACCGCACTTTGTGCGTCTGCGTTGGGGATTCATCAATGACAGTTTGTATGCCAGCTGTAGATATGTATTGCAAACCGGTAGGCATCGCTTCTGCGGTACCCCATTGCACGACGGCAGAGGTCGGGCTATCAAACTGCAGCATAGGCCCCCAGGCAAGCACTGCCGGTATCGCATCTTGCTTACTCTCAATCAATAAGTTCTCGCGCACGGGGTGCGGAGTTTGATTCCCTTGAGGGCGGAAACAGGTGAGCTGTCCCTCGTCGGTGCTGACATAAAGGCCGCCATCGGCTACCGCCAGACCGAATGCCCTGCCATGCACGCTAGCCTGCCAGAGCAGCGACCCATCGCTGGCCGAGAGGGCCGCCACGCCATCGACCAAACCAGCATAAAGTGTATCGCCCGCCAAAATAACCGAAACGATTGAGAGGCCGGTTACTCGAAATTTAATTTTCTTTGATTTCCGATCAAAAGCCGTGATCACCGGGCGTCCGAGTGATTGGCGGTCAAATGGAGTCGCAATGATCGGCTCTTTATCGGCATTGAGCGCAATGTTGAGATCTTCTTTCTTTTTAGGGTTGATCGCATTTTTAGTCGGAGTGCTCAGCAGGTAAGCGGTGCTACCCTCGACAATTAATGACTGGCCCATCGGAAAAGTCGCCAAGCGAGCACCGGTCGTCGGATTACTCGCGGTAAAATTCCCGTCCCGATTACCGGGGCCGTGAAAAAGCTCATTGTCCGGGGTGAGCAGGGCAAAACATCCACTGCCGTGATAATCGACTTTTCCTCGAGTTGTCCCGTCTTTGCGATTTAAGATCAGCGGGGCAATCCGACCCTGAGGAATGATCAGCAACTCTTTCGAGGCAAGCATTGCCCCCTCGAAGGAATGGCTGTTGCTGAGCTCTTTGACATAGCGTCCCTCTCCCTCAACTTTTCCCGTTTTGGCATCAACGGCACATAAGTAAGAGCGTCTCCAGGGAAGCATGGAGCAACAAAAATATGCGGTTCCATCCTCGACGGTAACTCCAGTCCGCACCGGCCAAAATGAAATCAAACGATTATTGTTGATTACTTTGCGATAATCACCGCGTGGATTAAACTTCCAAACCAAGTTGCCGGTCTTGGCATCGAGACAATAGGCAGCCCCGTCGTCGGAACCAAAATAGACATTACCATCAGCCACTGCCGGAGCAATCCGCACAGGGCCATCGGTGGTGAAAGTCCATAGCACCGCTCCGGTTGTTGCGTCGAGACAACGGACCGTATCATCGACCGAGGATCCGAAATAGACGCTTCCGCCACTAACGATTGGATGGAGTGCGGCATCATAGTTCCGCATCGAGTTGAGACGCGGAATATCATTGTAAGCGTCCCACTTTGCGGGCCCTGCCCAGGCAGGAATCGGTGGGCGGATTGACTGCCAATCCCATGAGGGGCGCAGGCCTTGAAGCTCCAGCGATTCTGTGGTGTGTCCGCTGCGGGCATTGTCGTGGCGATAGGTCGGCCACTCGGCGAACACGCCATGCGGCACGAGTGAAATGCTGAAAACCCAAAAGAATAAGCGAGCAGTTCGAACGACAATCGTCGTAGATCGGTTATCGAGCAAGCTTGATGTACAAAATGTTTCTGACGATCGATGCATGACGGATTTATCCTTGTTAGCAATGAAGCTAGTGCGAATAGCTCTGATTTGGCACCTCGGAACAAACCTGCAACTGACCCGCTACGATCTGAAAAACCTGATCCGCATAATTCCACGCCGCGCGGGTATGCGTGACCACAAGGACCGTGCCACCCTGATCCCGATACTCGGTTAAGAGCTGATAAACTTCCGCCGCTGAATTCTCATCCAAATTGCCTGTAGGTTCATCAGCTAACAGTACCGGTGGTTTGAGTAGCGTGGCCCTGGCAATGGCCGTCCGCTGCCGCTCACCGGCACTCAATTGCCTCGGCTTGTGATCCATCCGGTGCGCAAGGCCCAAACGAGTCAGAAGTTTCTCGCACTCCTCGAAATTCGGCCTTGCCGAGTGTTTTATCTGCCCCAGGGGCAGTAGCACATTTTCTCTTACCGTGAGATAGGGTATGAGATGAAATTCCTGAAAGACAAAGCCGATTTGCGTAGCGCGAAATGCGGCTCTTTCCGACTTGGAAAGCCCATACAAGTCTTGTTCCAGGACCCGGACTGTGCCCGAGTCAGGTCGCAGCATACCGCCGAGTGTAAAAAGTAACGTCGACTTTCCGGAACCACTGGGGCCGCTAAGGCACGCCATCGTGCCGGCCTCTAATTTAAAATTGACGTCCGAAAGCGCAGTCACCGTCGCATTCCGCGTCGGAAATTTCCGTGTCACATGGCTCAATTCGATAATCATATTTATTGGTTCTCACGCAGAGTGACAGCCGGATCGTGACCGATGGCCAACGTGGCAGGAATAAAACTGGCGAATAATGCGACCAGCGGTGTTGCAACCAGAACGACGCCAAGAATCCGATAGTCGCTTCGAATCGCCCTCGCTGTTTCGGGAAAAATTTCGGGACCGAAGGCAAGGGTGATAAAGGTCCCAATCACAAAACCGAGGAGGGCCGCAGATACACCGACAAGCGCCGCGCGACCCAATATCAGAAATCCGATAGTCCGGCCGCCATATCCCAAAGCCCGAAGCAAACCAATTTCTCCGATCCGCTCCCGGACGTTGATTGCGGCCAGTACGCCGAGCCAAGCGGCACTGGCAAGAATCAATACTATTATCACGAACGGGGAGTACAACTCCATCATCCTTCGTTGACGCACGCGAGCATCGGCAATCTCTTTCATCAGATAGACTTGGGTGTCGGGAAGAATTTTTTTGAGCTGCGCTCGCAGTGTTCCTAATGAGGTATCTTCCGGCGTGTCACACTGCACGCAACTGATCGCCTTGATTTCGCTAATTTCTCCCCTTCGCGCGAGTGCTTGCTGAGCATCCTCCAGGTTTGCCAAAATTGTGATATCGTCAACCGTCCCCATCTCGGGGGCGACTCGCTCCACTACCCAAAGACGGTTCAGAAGCTGAATGTCTTCTCCTTTTTTTGCCCCGAGCAGTTCGGCAACATTATGACCAAGATGCACGTGTCCTGGCGTGACCACCACACCCATCTTTGATTTGCTGGGCCGACCTTTCGGGTGCCGTGCCATGGCGATACCTGTCATCCGTGCCAGGCGACCCTCGACCTTGATCTCGGCGGTTAAAGTAGGGATCAGATGGTTGTAGGCAATTTTTCCGGCCTCCATCATGCGATCGATATTGGTATCTGGCATGGAATCCTTGGAATAACCCTGCTGGTGATATTCGTACAGATCACAACTTGCCGGAATAATGAAGACATTCGAGCCGATATCCCGTGCGTTACGGCGGGTCTCTTTGTCGGCTGCACTCTGCATCATGGTGATACCGACACAGAGAGCAACGGCCGCTGTTGCGGCCAGAAGAGAGAGAGAAAACCCGACCCATCTGTGAAATAATTCTTTTAAAATCAGTCGCAAAGAAAAGCTCACGCAGTACCCTCCCCACTTCGAAGTAAAATGCACAAACCGATGGTGACTACAACTAGTGCTGTAACAATCAGAAAAAGATAAGACCAATTTGTCGGTGGCGTAAAATCCGACGGTGCATCGGCGTCATGGCTTCGGACTTCCTCTTGCCTAGCGGACACTGAAGATGGACGCTGCGAGGAATCGGACGGTATGATACTTGCGATTTCGCTATCTGGATCATCGCCGGTTGGTGCCGTTGATGCCACCAAGTCATTAACTGCAACCGTTTCGGCATTATCCGTTGCTAACTCGTCGGTTGCATCTTCAGTGACCAGATCATCGATCGCAATCTCCTGATAGCTCAGGGCCGGTGCGATTTTCAACGCATCCTCGAGTTCCATCTCGCGTTCCCCCTCTGCACCGGGACCGCGCGTCAAAATACGATCAATCTCCGCCTTTACCAATGGATTGCCAGGATCGAAACCCAATTGTCCAATTGCTTCCTTTTCATCGGCAGCAGTCCAACGATGCGGAACCATCGCACCCTGCATCCAGCGTCGATCCAAACCGCACTCACAGTCCTGGCCAACCACCGCTAATGACTGAACAAACCGTCGCCGGGGATCATCAGGAAAACGTAGCACCGGACCCAACTTTCGCCCTCGGCCGAAAAGCAAAGCCACCTGCGTTGCCTCGGTGGATTCCGGATCCATCCCAAGAGCCCAAAGCAAAACCTTCTCGTTCGCAGCTGCCTCTGCCGTAAGGTGGATCACATGAGGCGGTTCCCTGATCGGTTTGGGGAGAAACTCGAGTGACTGCTCTACTTGGGGAATGGTCTGTGCAATCAAATCCCGCGTCTTTTGGTTGGCTCCTTGGTCGGCCCCCTCGACCATAAGAATCACGCTATGGACGCCGAGCAATTGCGAAAACATTTCTTTCCGTACCGGGGAATCAATAAAATCGCGACACAACTGGCTGAGCTCCTTGGCCGCGGGGGCTGCTTTGTTTGCCAAGCCCTCTTCGATAATGAGTGGTTGCTGCTCCGGACCCACCGCAACCAGTGCGGGAAACTGCGTAACTTCCGTCGCATATTTTAAAGCAGGGTGATCCGTTTCTGGCGATGTATCCACAAATTCAATCACACAGTTGGCATCAATAAGCACCTCCTCGGCAATGTGATCGACAGCCGCTTGTAGTTCTCCCGCTGTTTCTTCATCCGCTAGGTCAGCAAACACAAACAGTCGATATGGTGCGTCTCCCAAGTCAACAAAGGCGACATCCCGTACGGTGTAGCGACAGGCATGGATGGCCGTCACCTGCCAACTACTCAAGAGTACCAACAAAAAAATAATTGAAGTCCGGACCATCGCACATGAGCGGGGTAATCAAGCGAGAATTTCTTGAATGACGCGGCCATCGTTCTCCACACCTGTCAATCGCTGATCCAGTCCCTGAAATGGATAGGTCAGCCGTTTGTCATCAATGCCAAGCTGATGCAAAAGTGTGGCGTTGATGTCGTGAATATGAACCGGTCGTTCGGCGATATTATAACAAAAATCATCCGTTGCCCCGAGTACGGTACCACCGCGAATCCCTCCACCGCAAAGCCAAAGGGCGTAGCAACGACCATGATGATCACGCCCATAATTATCGCTGGTAAGTCTCCCCTGACAGTAAACGGTTCGTCCGAACTCTCCCCCCCAAACAATCAGCGTTTCATCGAGCATTCCACGCTGTTTGAGGTCCTTGATCAGAGCAGCCGTAGGCTGATCGGTATCTTTGCATTGACCGGCAATTCCCTTGGGGAGTCCACCGTGCTGATCCCAACCGCGGTGATACAACTGAATAAATCGCACGCCCCGTTCGGCCAACCTTCGTGCTAAAAGGCAATTGGCGGCATAAGTTCCCGGTTTTTTTGCATCCTCTCCATAGAGCGCGAACGTTTTTTCCGTTTCCTCCGAAAGATCCATGAGCGAGGGAACGGATGATTGCATGCGAAAGGCCATCTCATATTGGGCAATCCGTGATTCAATTTCCGGATCGCCCTGGGTCGCGGCTTTTGCCTCATTGATACGAGCCAGTGTGTCGAGCATGCGTCTTCGACTCGTTCGATCTATGCCCGGGGGATCTGAGAGATATAGCACCGGGTCGCGACCACTGCGGAACTGTACACCTTGATGCTCGGACGGCAGGAAACCGGAACCCCACAATCGGGCAAAAATCGGCTGCGTAACACGTAAGCCCGAGCCCTGCGAAATCATCACGACAAATGCGGGCAATTCTTTGCTCTCACTGCCTAAACCGTAACTCAGCCATGCCCCCATGCTTGGTTTGCCGAGTTGCTGCGATCCGGTATTCATAAGCGTGACACCCGGATCATGGTTTACCGCCTCAGTGTGCATCGATTTAATCAGGGCAATTTCATCTGCAACCTCAGCCGTGTGCGGTAAAAGCTCACTGAGTAGCATGCCGCTTTGCCCACACTTGGCAAATCGGAACGCAGATGCCACACAAGGCTTTTCCTTCTGCTTGTGCGTCATCTCAGTCAGACGCTGACCTTGTCGGATAGACTCGGGTAGTTCTTCACCATGATGTTTTTTCAACTGTGGTTTGTAGTCGAACAAATCAATATGAGAGGGGCCTCCCGACTGGACGAGATAGATCACACGCTTGGCGTGAGGCGGGCGGTGTGGTAACGAGGGTAAACCGTTGGCACTATTTCCTATCGCGGACGCTTGTGCCGACCCGAGATACGGTTGCATCAGCGATGCAAGCGCTGCCGCGCCAAGACCTCCGCCAGCCCGACCGAACAGATGTCTCCGCGTAAGATACGTCTGTGCCTCGTTGGATCCATGCATCCGTTTATTCTTTCGAGATGGTTTCATCCAGATTTAAAATTACGCTTGCCACGCATGTCAGCGCGGCGTGTACCTCAACCGGCAGAGACGAATCGTGCGGTGATTCTCCGACGGAAACCAACGATTCGGCGGCACGGCGATCTTCCCGGTAGATCTCACGCTGCCTCGCAAAGAGGCGCAATAACTCATCCAATTCTTCCGCGCTCGGGCTGCGACCCACCACCCGTAGATATCCCTGATGAATGCAGTCCTCAATTTCCAGACTCGAGGATTTCAGAAGGGATCCAGCCAACGCTCGGGCTGCCTCGACAAATGTTGGATCGTTGAGCATCACCAGAGCGGCCAATGGCGTACTAGTCCGTTGCCGGCGCATCGTGCACACCTCGCGATTCGTCGCATCGAGGGCCACCATATTCGGCGGGGGAACCGACCGCTTGATGTAGGTGTACAAACTGCGCCGGTAGAGATTTTCTCCATGATCAGGTTCGTAGGGACGATTCTGCATCTCGATCCAGAGTCCTGAAGGCTGATATGGTTTCACACTCGGTCCACCCACCCGATCTACCAATAGCCCGCTGGCAGCTAGAGCTGCATCCCGAATCATTTCAGCCGACATACGATAGCGGGGACCTCGGGCAAGCAAGCGGTTGTCGCGGTCCTCAGCCAAGCGTTCAGGAGACACCACCGACGATTGACGGTAGGTTGCTGAGAGTACCAAGTGTCGTATCAATCGCTTAATGTTCCAATCGCTGGACGCGAATTCCCGAGCCAAATAGTCAAGCAGTTGCGGGTGGGTGGGCCGCGCTCCTTGAATCCCGAAATCTTCAGCTGTTTCCACAATGCCTATCCCGAACACCATTTGCCAGAGGCGATTGGCCATCACTCGTCCGAAGAGCGGATGATCCTGATCTGTAAGCCACGTCGCCAATCCCAATCTGTTCGGCGGTGCGTCCTCCGGTAAAGCTGGCAACACAGCGGGGGTTCCAGGATGCACCTTTTCGCCATGCTGGTCATACTGACCGCGGTTCAAAATGAAAGTTTCCCGCGGCTCTTTCATCTCCTGCATCACCATCACCGTTGGATTGTCATCGCCAAGTCGCCGCAATTCCGCCTTACACGCCTCCTGTTCGCGACACAGGCGTTGATAATCATGATCCTTAGTTTTCAGATAATGGGTTTCAAACAGACTGCGGGACTCGGTTGACAACGGTTCTTCTTTGAGACGGGCAAGCAGGTCGACCTTCCCAGAAAGCTGTCCGACCTCTGCATCGGTAAGTTGTCGGTTGTAAACCCGGATATCGGCGGCACGACCTAGCAGGGCCTGACGATTTCCTCGTTGTCCGATTTTCAACGGCTCTGGCACGCGAATCGTACCCCGGAGACTGTCTTTCTCAATATTCGTTTTTAAATGCTCGCCGTTGAGGTAAATTTTCACTCCAGCAGCGCGACTGCTTCCATCATAAGTGACAAACACATGACTCCATGCATTCAGTGGAGCATCTTCCTCAGTCGTCACGCGTAAACCTTTTTCAAATTCGCGGTGCGTCAGACGTGCGTCTATTTTTCCGCCACCGACCCGCACCTCATAGCCACGTAGCGACTGATCGGGTGAAACCCGCGCCAGAAGAATGCCTTCTCTCTCCGGATAGATCCAACCACCAAATGAGAATGCGTCGAGCCGATCGAATGCGGCTCGGTCGCCCAAATCAACATGAGTTTTTCCGTCAAAGCGGAGGCTCGATCGTTTCGCGTCCTCGATCCATTCCGCCCTGCCGCGCACGTACCCTGCTTCTCCACCGAGCGCACTGGCAACTCGGACGCCCTCTCGGTCATCGATGCGAAAATGAGTAACCAGCCCCAAGGTAGGCTGCATGGTCGCTTCTGGTCGATCCACCGTATCCTGCTTGAGCAGCACAAGCCACTTATCTATGTTACTCGCGCGAAGTTGACGCACCTGCTCCATCTTTTGCGTAATCGCTTTTAACCTTTCCTGGGCTTCGTAAGTTGCAGCCAGCAACATAGGATCCTCAACCCGGATCAGGGGATCCACGTTACCAGATCGATTCTCAACCCCCTTGTCTGTAATCGTGTTGAAGTAGGCAAAGAAACGATAAAAATCCTTCTGCGTGATGGGATCATATTTGTGGTCATGGCACTGGGCGCAACCAATCGTAAGACCAAGAAATATTGCAGAGGTGGTTTTCACTCGATCGATTACATATTCCACCCGATATTCTTCTGAGATGCCCGAGGCAGTTACGCCGTGGTTGCGACTGAAGCCTGTCGCGACAAGCTGCTGATTCGTTGCATCGGGAATCAAATCGCCAGCAATTTGCTCCATCGCAAATTGATTGAAAGGCATGTTCTGGTTGATCGCTCGAATCACCCAGTCACGCCAGGGCCACATATCCCGATGAAAATCTTCATGGTATCCGTGCGTATCGGCAAATCGCGACGCATCAAGCCAATCGACCGCCATACGCTCGCCGAACCGCGGCGAGTCAAGCAACCGATCAACCAGTTGCTCGTAGGCTCCCGGCGAATCATCTGCCAGAAAATCACGGACCTCGGAGGGTGTAGGTGGAAAACCCGTGAGGTCAAAGGTCACGCGTCGGATCAAGGTCCGCCTATCCGCCTCGGGGCTCGGCTGTAAACCTTCCGCTTCGATCCGCGCAAGAATAAACTGGTCGAGTGGTTGACGAACCCAATCGTGGCGACGGATCGATGGCAACTTCGGTTGCTCGGGGCTCACAAACGCCCAGTGCTCATCCCAGATGCCGCCCTCCTCAATCCAGTTTTTAATGCGATTTATTTCCGTTGCTGTGAGTTGGTGAAGTGCATCAGGAGGTGGCATTTGCTCCGTAGGATCAGTACTTACCAATCTCCGATAAAGCTCGCTTTGGGCCGGATCGTGAGGCTTCAAAACCGGAACATCGGATGCAGTTAGGCCCGCGAAGCCCTCTGGAACATCCAACCGGAGATCAGCCTCGCGCTTGTTCTCATCCGGGCCATGGCAGGTAAAACAAGCGGTCGCGAGCAACGGCCGAATATCATGGTTGAAATCGGTTTTTCCGGTGGATGCCTCTCCACCGAAAACCCAGGCAGACGGTCCACTGAGTACAAGAACCGTCAACACGATGATCAGGTGAGTACGCATGGGGCAACTTAGGCTCGGGAAAGCAGCAATCTGGTGGCCACGATAATAGAGTCCATTTCCTGCAGCGCAGCACTACTAAATCATTAGAAACGAGCCTGGAAACGATGTAAAGGCACAATCAGATTTTTGCGAGAAAGGCCCGAATCCCTCGGGCGAAACACATTTGAATCTTTCATGCAAACTGCGTTACAATGCCGATCCGATACTAGAAATATCCACTCTAAGGGATTTCGCGCGGATGTCTATTTTTTATCGATGCGCCATGAAATTGATTTTTAAATTTTTGCTGGTCACTTTGTTCATCGGGGAGATAAAGGCCGAGGATACCCAGTTGCCGAAACCGGAATCGGAGTCTGTAAAACAGGCAGTCGAAGACATCCGTGAAGCGTACGCCGAGGATTATAAGGATGCTGAGCAGGGAACGCGTAACAAGCACAACCTAGCTCTAAAACTTACTTCCGCTGCGGAGGAAGAAAATGATGCAGCAGTGCAATTTGCGTTATTCAAAGAAGCGATCCGTTTGCTGGCGGACGCACAACAGGCCGGCGATCTGATCAAAACGACAGATGACATGGCAGAGCGATTTAAAATCGATGATCTTAAAATCAAAGTTTACTTTCTGAAGAAAATTGCCGGCGAGACCAAAAGGAGAAGCTCTGACCGGCACAACTTGAACGCAATGCAAATAGTAACTGATCAGGCAATCGCTCGGGACCAATATGATAAAGCTCTCGAGATTTTGGCGGCTGTGATTTCTATGGGCGAGCGAACCAAAGATCGAAAGCTGCTCCGAGAATATGAAACCATCATTGACGTCACACGCCAGGAAGCCCAGCAATTTCAAGCGGTGCAGGATGCCCGTCAGGTACTGGATGAAAAACCGCTAGATGCCACAGCAAACCAAACGGTCGGGGAATGGTATTGCCTCAAAAAAAATCGGTGGGATGAGGGCGTTACGTATTTAGCTCTCGGTGAGCAAGCAGAAATGAAAGCACTATCGCGACTCGATCTTAAACCAGAAAAAAATTCGGATGATCTCGTCCGTGTCGGCAACCTGTGCTGGCAGCTTGCTGAGGAGAGGCCGGATAATGCGACAGCGTTTAAAAACCGAGCCGTTTTCTGGTATCAGCAGGTCCAACCACTTCTTTCTGGCGTGACGAAAAAGAAAATTGGTAATCGCATCGCATCCTGGCAATCTGAAAACGAGGACGCTCCAGCAGAAGCAGAACCGAAAAAATCGCCGAAAGAAGAGCAAGAACCGTTGCTTGCGAAACGGCCTAAACCCCTAGGTAAAGTGAAGCCGCTGAGGTGGGATGCCCCGAAGAATCTTGCTGGCACCAGTCTCCTGAGTCGCAACGGTCGGGTTGTAATGAGAGCGGGGCAACCAATGATACAGGTTGCCGGGAAAAATGATATTTATTTGCACCCGTATCGAGATCCCGGCAGGTCTGTTCTCGTCTATGACCTGGATGGTCGCTATCGATCATTGACTGGGGCAGCTGGGGTGCCGGAGATTCCCGGCATGCCACGACCCGAGTCAGAAATTACTTTTTCGGTGATCCGAGACGGGAAGACAACCGAAATTTCTCGAACGTCGTCCCGTGGCAAACGAAGTTTTGAGCCCTTTGAGCTCGATGTGACTGGTGTAAAGCAACTGGTGCTGAGCACACAGTGCAGAGGGAATTTTTTGGGTTGCTTCGCCTTCTGGTTTAATCCGGTGCTCAGCCCCGAACCGGTACGCTCTCTGGATTGAATTTCCGAGAAAAAGTGGCTCGTTGGCTCAATTCAAAATCCTCGCACTGGGTGCTACGGCGCAACGACCGATCGCGTTTGTGCCTGGCTAAGATTTCCATTTTTGTCAAAGACGTTCATGATGTAGATGACCGGCTGACCGGCCAATAGATTGCGTGCACATTTGAGCGTAACCGTCTTGTTGTATGTCTTTTTACCTTTTAAATCGACATCCGCCACCATCGCATCAATCTGCCCGCCGCCACGTTGAAAGACAACCAACGGCCCCAGGCCCTCGTCGTCGCTCATATTAAAAGTAATCTGCATTTTCTTTTGTCCACCCTTCGGTGGGCTGGCCAATTTGAACTCGTGGATTTCTGGCGGTGTGGTGTCCTGCTCATTCATCGACTCGTTGAAGAACCGAGAGGCGGCCGCCATTCTCGCGTGACCCCGTGAAAATCGCACGGGGCGTTTGGCAGCGGTCTGAGGATCGTACATTTGCCCAAGATTATCATAGCCACGCATCATAATGTTTCTCGGATCGCGGGTGTCGTGCAACATCCCGAAGATATGGCCCAATTCATGGCTAAGGACGCCGTTACTGGTTTGCGACTCTTTATTTCTCGGAATAGGATCCCTGCCGCCCACTTTTTTTATGGGTGTTTTATCGAAGAAATTTTCAACCTGCTCTTCGATCGTATTGGCAGTTACCTCGTCACGAAAAATATCGCCTGAAACACAGGCAAATCCGGAATAGATATGGGGGATAGGCATTGCTTCAGCCACTGCACCAGCCTCAGAAAAGCAAAGTGTCGGACGGTTACGAGAGTAGCCGGTCTTTTCCCAGGCCTCTTGCTGCTGAGTTTGAAGCAAACGGTCCACATCAAAAGGCTCGCCAGTGTAGAAGACTGAGGGGTGCTTACCCTTTACTAGGTGGACCTTTAGCTTGCCGTCCTTATCGAATTCAAAATCAAGTCCGCGCGTCTTCTGACCATTTGCCTTCATTTCACGTCGATAAATATCCGCAACTATCCGCATCAACACCTCGGATTTCTCGCG
>CEVF01154719.1_pt1 | contig 28114 bp, 20 predicted proteins | sample 356441 | NCBI WGS metagenome assembly CEVF01 (sample SAMEA2622765, study PRJEB7988) | marine metagenome | biome: marine biome (ENVO:00000447); feature: surface water layer (ENVO:00002042); material: "saline water (ENVO:00002010), including plankton (ENVO:xxxxxxxx)" | depth 5 m | reverse complement strand
GGTTCAGAACGTCGTGAGACAGTTCGGTCTCTATCTACTGCGGGCGTCAGAGATCTGAGCGGATCTGGTCCTAGTACGAGAGGACCGGGCCGGACCGACCGCTGGTGCACCGGTTGTCCCGCCAGGGGCACCGCCGGGTAGCCAAGTCGGGATGGGATAAGCGCTGAAGGCATATAAGCGCGAAACCCGCCGCAAGATGAGATCTCTTTAAAGGGCCGTGGGAGAACACCACGTCGATAGGCCGCAGGTGGAAGCATGGCGACATGTGCAGCCGAGCGGTACTAATTGCCCGTACGCTTGCCCACCGGGCCCCCCGGAGGCCTTCGCAAAGTGTTGCCGCCACAGCGTGCGGTTCTTCGACGGCGCACGCGCCGTCCCAATTTTTTATGTCAACATGATATTGAAGACTTAGGTGGCCATGGCGACGGGGCCCACACCTTCCCATACCGAACAGGATAGTTAAGCCCGTCAGCGCCGATGGTACTGCCCGAAAGGGTGGGAGAGTAGGTCGCCGCCTTCCTTGAACCCCGACTCCAAAAGAGTCGGGGTTTTTTTATGGCATTATGTCGAGAATTGTCAATCCTTGGGCATGAAAAGAAAAGCCAGGTCTAAACCTGGCCTATTCCGTTTGTACTTTAGAAAGAAATTAGAGTCTGGGCAAATCGCCGTCCCCTTTTAAAGGTAGCTTCGATGTGCCCATCAGGTACGCATCTACATGATGCGCGGCCTCACGACCTTCCGCAATGGCCCATACGATCAATGACTGGCCTTTTCGTTGGTCACCCGCTACAAAAACACCATCCACATTGGTTTTGAAGTCTTTCGTTGACGCCTCTATATTGGTTCTGGCATCCATTTTCAGCCCCAATTGATCGGCTATGGTTGTTTCAGAGCCTGTAAAGCCCAGTGCCAAGAGGGCCAATTCACACTTCCATTCTTTTTCGGTGCCCGGCACCTCTTTTAATATGGGTCTTTCGCCGAGTTTTGTTATCCATTCAACCTCGGTCGTAACCAATCCCCTTAAATTTCCATCATCATCACCAACAAATTTTTTGGTTGAAATACTGAATATACGTTCGGCACCTTCTTTATGCGATGAACTGGTGCGCAACCGCATGGGCCAAAAGGGCCATGGTTGGTTTTCTGGCCGTTTGGTGGGTGCTTGGGGCATAATCTCAAAATTGATGACTGACTTTGCACCTTGGCGTATGGAAGTTCCGATACAGTCTGAGCCCGTATCGCCGCCGCCAATCACAATCACATTTTTATCCGTGGCCAAAATTTCTTCCCCTAAATCTTTTATATTATCGACCCTTCGGTTGTTTTGTGGCAAAAAGTCCATCGCTTGTACAACTCCCTTTAAGTCTGCACCAGGTATGGGTAGTTCTCTTCGTACGGTGGCACCCCCGCAGAGCAGTACCGCATCGAACTGCGATTTCAGCTCGTCTGCCTTGATATCTACCCCAATATGTTTTCGGGTCTTAAACTGTACCCCTTCTTTTTCCATAACCTTTAACCGCCGGTCAATAACGCGTTTTTCCATCTTAAAATCTGGAATTCCGTAGCGGAGTAATCCACCGATTTTTTCATCCCTTTCAAAAACGGTTACTGTATGTCCGGCACGGTTCAATTGTTGTGCCGCTGCCAGACCTGCAGGGCCCGAGCCCACAATGGCGATTTTTTTTCCTGTTCTGGTCACTGGCGTCTTAGGCTTTATCCATCCATTCTTAAAGGCGGTTTCGACAATATTTTTTTCAATATTTTCGATGGATACCGGGTCTTCGTTGATGCCCAGAACACAGGCTTCCTCACAGGGCGCCGGACACAATCTACCTGTGAACTCTGGGAAATTGTTCGTTGCATGAAGAATTTCAGATGCTTTTTGCCATTTGCCCTTGAAGACAGCATCGTTGAAATCTGGAATAAGATTTCCCAAAGGGCATCCACTGTGGCAGAAGGGAATTCCACAGTCCATACACCTCGCGCCTTGGTTCTGCAGTTCTTTCGCCTTAAGGGGTTTGGTAAATTCTTTGTAATGCTTTATACGCTCTTCGACAGGGGCATACGCTTCATCTTGTCGCTCGAATTCCATAAATCCGGTAATCTTTCCCATATCTTTTGTTATAATGTCTCGATTTCTTCTTTTTCCAACCGAATCAATGCCTGACGGTACTCCTCGGGGAATACTTTTATAAATTTAGGTAGACTGCTTTCCCAGTCTTCTAGAATCCGTTGGGCCAATGGGCTTAGGGTCACATTGTAATGGTTTTCTATCAAATCCCGTAACTCTTTGATATCATTGTCTTCTTCAACTGGAAGCAGGTTCAGTGCTTCTCCATTGCAGTTTTGTTCAAAAGTGTGGTCTTCATCAAAAATATAGGCAATGCCACCGCTCATGCCTGCCCCGAAATTTCGGCCTACTTTGCCCAGGATTACGGCCACGCCACCGGTCATATATTCACAACCATGGTCTCCGATGCCTTCAACAACGGCCTTTGCCCCTGAGTTTCTAACACAAAAACGTTCACCGGCCTTGCCATTTATATAGGCCTCGCCAGAGGTAGCACCATACAGGGTTACGTTGCCCGTAATGATGTTCTCTTCGGGCACCAATGTGGATTTGTCAGGTACCTTGATGACCAATTTTGCACCGGATAGCCCCTTGCCCAAATAGTCGTTGGTGTTGCCATTGACGACCATGGTGAGGCCCTTGGTGGCAAAAGCACCGAAGCTTTGGCCCGCAGAACCGGTGAAGTTCAGTTTCAACGTATTTGGGGGCAGCCCCTCGGCGCCGTAAATCTTCGAAATTTCATTGCTGATGATCGCACCGATGGCCCTGTCGGTATTTTTTATGGGGAATTCAAGTGTTGTCTTTTCTTTTCTAAATAAGGCAGGGTGTGCTTTGGCGATGATATCAAACTCAATTGATTTCTCGATGCCGTGGTATTGTTTTTCGGTATTGTACAATTTAGTGCCTTTCGGAACATCTACCTTGTATAAGATAGGTGTTAAATCAATGCCAGCAGCCTTGTAATGTTCTATGGCCTTTTTTCTATCCAATTTTTGTACCTGTCCCACCATTTCATCAACGGTTCGGAAACCTAGTTTGGCCATGATCTCACGCAGCTCTTGTGCTACAAAATACATGTAGTTGACCACGTGCTCGGGCTTGCCCTTGAATTTTTTTCGCAGTTCTGGGTTTTGCGTGGCGATGCCGACCGGACAAGTATTCAAGTGGCATACCCGCATCATAATGCAACCAGAAGCCACTAATGGGGCGGTTGCAAAACCGAATTCCTCGGCTCCGAGTAGGCATGCGATGGCCACATCACGACCGGTTTTTAACTGACCGTCGCACTCGAGCACGACACGGTTTCTTAGATCATTGAGAACCAAAGTTTGCTGGGCCTCGGCAATACCGAGTTCCCAAGGCAGCCCCGCATGCTTAAGCGAGGTGAGGGGCGAGGCGCCCGTTCCGCCATCGAAACCGGAAATTAAGATTACATCTGCTTTTGCCTTTGCCACACCGGCAGCTACCGTGCCAACGCCAACCTCGGAAACCAGTTTTACATTGATTCGTGCATCGCGGTTGGCAGATTTTAGGTCAAAGATCAATTGTGATAGATCTTCGATTGAATAGATATCATGGTGCGGCGGTGGTGATATAAGGCCCACATAGGGGGTTGAATTTCGGGTTTTTGCAATGGCGGGGTTTACCTTTGGCCCCGGCAATTGACCGCCTTCGCCCGGCTTGGCCCCTTGGGCCATTTTTATCTGGATCTCTTGGGCATTGGTCAGGTAATTGGAGGTTACCCCAAACCGACCTGAGGCCACCTGCTTTATGGCACTGTTGCTCCAATCGCCCGATTGGTTTTTGTAGAACCGCTCTGGGTCTTCGCCGCCTTCGCCCGAATTGCTCTTGCCGCCGATACGGTTCATGGCAATCGCCAAGTTTTCATGGGCTTCTTTACTGATGCTGCCGTACGACATGGCACCTGTTTTAAATCGCTTTACAATCTCGGTCCATGGTTCGACCTCATCAATGGGTATGGGGTCGAAATTGGAGAATTCGAACAGCCCACGAATGGTCATCAGGTTTTTTGATTGCTCGTTGACCATCTCAGAAAACTCTCTGTAGGTGTTGGGTTCGTTATGCCTGACCGCCTTTTGTAGCAAGGCTACGCTCAAAGGGTTGAACATATGCTTTTCACCGTTTCGACGCCAGCGGTACTCGCCGCCTATTTCAGTATCGAGGTTGGCCGGAACCGTTCCTATTTCAAAAGCTTTTCTGTGGCGCTTGGCAATCTCCTTTTCAATCTCATAAAGGCCGATACCCTGTATTCGAGTGGGAGTATTCGGAAAATACTTGTCCACCACTTTGGTGTTGAGCCCGATACACTCGAACAACTGCGACCCGCGGTACGAGTTTAGGGTGGAAATACCAATCTTGTTCATCACCTTCAAGATGCCTTTGCCAATGGCCTTATTGTAGTTTTGGATGGCCTGATCAAATGAATACTCTGTAATATCATGCTCTTCAATCTGTTGTGCGATGATTTCGTTGACCATATAAGGGTTGATGGCACTGGCACCAAAACCGAACAAAAGGGCAAAGTGGTGAACCTCTCGGGGTTCAGCAGACTCTATGATGATACTGAGTTTTGAGCGCTTCTGCAACCTTCGAAGGCCACTGTTCACATATGAGCAGGCCAGAAGTGCCGGAATCGGGGCCATTTCTTTACTGATCATGCGATCGGAAAGAATAATGATGTTGGTACCCTCGTCCACGGCTTTCGAAGCTTGATCCAGAATGGATTCGAGTGCTTCCTCCAAACCGTTGTGCCCCTTGGAGATTTCGTAAAGCATGGAAATTGAGACTACCTTATAGTCTGGGCTGGCATCATAATTTTTGATCTTGTCCAAATCCTCCTTGGAAATAACGGGATTCTGGATTTTCAGTTTACGGCAATGCAGCTCGTTGATATCAAAAATGTTCTGGTCACTGCCCAAGGTCAGGCTGATATCGCAGATCAATTCTTCCCTGATACCGTCCAAGGGCGGGTTGGTCACTTGGGCAAACAACTGTTTAAAGTAGTTGTAAATCAATTGTGGGCGTTCAGAGAGTACCGCTATCGGCGTATCTGAGCCCATTGACCCGATGGGTTCCTTTGCATTTTTGGCCATAGGGAGAATGATAGTATCGATATCCTCCAAGGTATAGCCAAAGGCCGCCCTTCTTTTTTCAAGTGGAAATTCGCCAAAGAACAACGGGCAATCACTGTAGGGGATATCCTTGAGGTGTACCAAATTGTCTTTGAGCCATTTTTTATAGGGGTGTTTTTTTGCAATTTTTTCCTTGACCTCTTCATCGTTTATTATGCGGCCTTCCTCCATATTGACCAAGAACATCTTTCCGGGCTCCAATCGGCCGTGGAATTCGATTTCCTCTGGCTTGAGGTCTACCACCCCTGTCTCTGAAGACATGATCACATAGCCATTTTTGGTAACCGAATAACGCGAAGGCCGCAGCCCGTTTCTATCCAATACCGCCCCTATGTAGTTGCCGTCGGTAAAGGGGATGGAAGCAGGCCCATCCCAGGGTTCCATCAAGCAAGAGTTGTACTCATAAAAGGCCCTTTTGGCTTCTGACATCGATGGATTTTTTTCCCAGGCTTCGGGTACCAACATCATCATTACCTCGGGCAGTGAACGGCCCGTCATCAAAAGTAGCTCTACGACCATATCCATGCTCGCCGAATCTGATTTGCCGGGCAGCACTATGGGGAGAATATTTTTTATTTCATCACCAAACCAGTCGCTTTTCATCAGTTCTTCGCGTGAGCGCATACGGGCCACATTGCCCCGTAGGGTATTGATCTCGCCGTTATGGCACATGTAGCGAAATGGCTGGGCCAAATCCCACGTAGGAAAGGTATTTGTCGAAAACCGTTGGTGCACCAATGCCAGCCTGGTGACCACTCGGGGGTCGAGCAGGTCTTTGTAATAACGACTGATGTCATTCGGCATCAGAAGCCCCTTGAAAATAATGATCTTGGTCGAAAGACTCGGTACATAGAAAAAGCCCGACTGCGATAATTTTGATGCGATGATGGCATGTTCTGCTTTCTTTCGGGCAATAAAGAGCTTCAGGTTGAACTGGAAAGCATCTTTGCTCGTTCCCTTTGCGACGAATATTTGTTTTACGAAAGGCTCTGTCTCTGCTGCGATTCGGCCCGGGACGGATTTGTTTACGGGCACATCACGCCAACCGAGCAATTCAAGCCCTTGTTCTTTGATGTTTTTTTCAAATTCGGCAATACAGTAGTTACGTTGGTTCTCTTTTTGTGGCAGAAAGACATTGGCCACGGCATAATCACCGGGTTCAGGTAATTTAAAATCACAGACATCTGTGAAGAAATCATGCGGAATGTCTATCAAAATACCTGCACCATCCCCTGTTTTGCCATCGGCACTGACGGCTCCCCGGTGCTCGAGTTTGTCGAGAATCTCGAGTGCCTTGTGTATAATGTCGTTTGAGCGGTTTCCCTTTAGGCTGCAGATGAATCCTGCGCCGCAGTTCTCGTGCTCAAATTCCGGTAGATAGAGTCCTTGTTGTTCTGGCTTCATCGATTAGGATATTTCGTGAAAAACATCCTAAACTATAAATAAAATTCAACCCCAGAGAGCAAATAAAAAGGAATAATCAATGTTTGAACCAAACTGCTAAAAAATATGCAATATGCAAATTTGGCAGGGGGTATTTTGAGATATTGGCAATTCGATAATCCAAAAAAATGATTGCGAATTAGTCTCTCAAAATACTCCTTGAAATAACGATTTTCTGTATCTCAGAAGTACCCTCATAGATTTGTGTAATCTTGGCATCGCGCATCAACCGTTCCACATGGTAGTCTTTTACATACCCGTTGCCACCATGTATCTGTACGGCCTCGACGGTTGTGTGCATGGCCACTTCTGAGGCATTCAGCTTGGCCATGGCACTTGAAAGCCCATAATTTTCACCATTGTCTTTATCGCATGCGGCCTTGTAGACCAAGTAGCGGGCCGCTTGGATTTTCGTGTGCATATCGGCCAATTTAAAGGCAATGGCCTGGTGGTTGGCAATCTCGGTGCCGAACGCTTTGCGTTCTTTTGAATATTTTAAGGAAAGCTCATAAGCGCCCGCAGCAATGCCCAAGGCTTGTGCCGCAATACCGATCCGGCCCCCTTCCAATGTTTTCATGGCAAATTTGAAACCGAAACCATCTTCACCGATCCGGTTTTCTTTGGGCACTTTTACATCGTTAAAGATCAACGAATGGGTGTCACTGCCGCGAATGCCCAATTTGTTCTCTTTAGGGCCTATTTCAAAACCCTCCATGCCCTTTTCCACGATTAGGGCGTTGATGCCCTTGTGCCCTTTTTCAACATCGGTCTGGGCCATGACCAGATATATATCGGCCGATCCGCCATTGGTGATCCAGTTTTTGGTGCCGTTCAAGATATAATGGTCGCCTTTGTCAATAGCGGTGGTTTTTTGTGAGGTGGCATCACTGCCCGCTTCAGGTTCAGAGAGGCAGAATGCCCCGATTACCTCGCCAGTGGCCAGGCGGGTGAGGTATTTTTGTTTTTGTTCTTCGGTTCCGAAGGCTTCCAATCCCCAGCAGACCAATGAGTTGTTCACCGACACGATGACCGAGGCCGACGCATCGATTTTTGAAAGCTCTTCCATTACCAATACGTACGAGAGGGTATCCAATCCACTACCGCCATATTTTGGGTCGACCATCATACCCAAGAAACCCAGCTCCCCCATTTTCTTTACTTGTTCTTGGGGGAACTCTTGTTTTTCGTCGCGTTCGATGACACCCGGTAGCAATTCGGTCTGCGCGAAATCGCGCGCGGCCTGCTGTATCATCAATTGTTCTTCGGAAAGTGTAAAATTCATGATAGTTGTAGTATGAACAAAATAACAGTGCAAATATAAGGTTTCACTGCATCTTTTTTATCGATAAAGGGGCAAAAATGAGAATTATGCAAAACCATGTAGAGTTCTGTCCAATTTGAATTGCGCAAAAAAAACATATCGATTATTTAGCCCCTTTTGCCTTGTGATCAAAAAAGTTTTTTGAATATCTTTAGGCGTGTTGAACTTGGTCAACCTTTTACCATAAAACCAACTATACTATGGAAACCATAATCATAATTGTTTTTCTTGCAGGCTATTTGGCCATTACCCTAGAGCACAATCTAAAAATTGATAAACTGATTCCTGCACTGGCGATGATGGCAATTCTTTGGGCCATAATTGCCCTTGCCCATCTCGATGTGTTTGAGGTAAACGCCCAGCTCAAAGAGCTGGAACCCACCCATATCGATGAAATATTGCTTCATCATTTGGGCAAGACTGCTGAGATTTTGGTCTTCTTGTTAGGGGCCATGACCATTGTGGAAATAATTGATTATTTTGATGGTTTTGCCACCATTAAGGGCTATATAAAGACACGGAGCAAAACAAAGCTGTTATGGATATTTTCCATTTTGGCCTTTATATTATCAGCCATTATCGATAACCTTACCGCTACCATTGTTTTGGTGACCATTTTACAAAAAGTTATCAGGGATAGGGAAACACGCCTATGGTTTGCAGGCCTTATTATTATCAATGCAAATGCAGGGGGTGCTTGGTCGCCCATCGGTGACGTAACGACTACAATGCTCTGGATTGCCGAGAAGGTCGAGGCGGCCTCTTTGGTAAAACGGGTGCTTTTGCCAGCTATCTTCTGCACGATAGTGCCTACATTGATTGCCAGTAGGTTCAAAGTGTTTAGAGGGCACATTGATGCAGATGTCGAAGAAACTGAGGCACCAAAATCAAAATTTGGCCCTACCATGCTGTATTTGGGGCTGGGGTCTATTGTTTTTGTGCCCTTCTTCAAGACCATTACACATTTGCCCCCTTATGTGGGCATGATGCTCTCATTGGCCCTAGTGGCGACTTTTGCTGAGATATACAGTAATGCCAAGTTCAGTATCAGTTCTGCCATTGACGAAGGCCATGCCGAATCTTCGCACCATAGCCCCGTACATACAGCCTTGACCAAGATAGAGCTCCCCAGTATCCTGTTTTTCTTGGGAATATTGTTGGCGGTAGCCGCATTGGAATCACTGGGCATTCTATTCAACTATGCCGAGAGCCTGAACGAAGCCATTCCGCAGACCGATATAGTGGTCATGTTATTGGGTATTGGATCGGCCGTTATCGACAATGTGCCGTTGGTGGCCGCCAGTATGGGTATGTTCTCTGAGCCGACAGACCATCCATTGTGGCACTTTATAGCCTATTCGGCCGGTACCGGTGGAAGTATGCTGATCATAGGTTCAGCTGCCGGTGTGGTGGCCATGGGAATGGAGAAAATCGATTTCTTTTGGTACCTGAGAAAAATTGCCTGGTTGGCATTCGTCGGATTTGTCGCAGGGGCACTCGTATTCATTTTGATGCGCGATTTTATGTTCTAGGCATACTTATTTCAAAAAATCTCCGTTATTATTGCAACAAAAATTGGGGATTTTTATGCTATTATTTCAAGATTTGGAAGAAGGGGCTGAATTGGGCGTATCCATTTCAGAAGAAAAAACACTGTCAGTTATCGATCTTATCTTTAACGGCGGTACAGGGAGCATAGTGATTATTTCTGTGCTGTTCGCTATGCTGGCCGTGGCTTTGTACATTTATTTCGAAAGGCTTTTGGCCATTAAGGCGGCTTCAAAGATCGACAAGAATTTCATGAACCAGATTCGCGACCATGTGATGAGCGGCAAACTTGAAGCGGCCAAATTACTTTGTGCACAGACCGACTCACCGGTGGCCCGTTTGACGGAGAAAGGGATTTCGCGCATAGGAAAGCCCTTGGAAGACATCAATGTGGCCATAGAGAACGCTGGCACACTGGAAGTGTACAAGCTTGAAAAGAACGTGAGCATATTGGCTACTGTGGCCGGTGCAGCACCCATGATAGGTTTCTTGGGGACTGTTATTGGCATGATTTTGGCATTTCACCAAATGGCCAGTAGTGGCGGGCAGGCAGAAATGGGGCTATTGGCCTCTGGTATCTATACTGCCATGACCACTACGGTAGCCGGTTTGATTGTGGGCATTATTGCCTATATCGGCTACAACCACTTGGTGAACCGAACCGATAAGGTGGTACACAAGATGGAGGCCAACGCGGTCGAGTTTTTAGATTTATTGAACGAACCCGTTTAATAGCACCATATGAAACTGAAAGGTAGAAACAAGGTCAGTCCAGAGTTCAGCATGTCGTCGATGACAGACATTGTATTTCTTTTGCTGATTTTCTTTATGCTGACCTCAAACGCCCCCAATGCCCTAGATCTTTTACTGCCAAAGGCCAAGGGCAAGTCGACCAATACACAGAACGTTTCGGTTACCATTGATAAGGATTTGAGATACTACGTGAACAACGAGCAGATCAACGGAGAATACATTGAAATTGAATTAAAAAAAGCACTTGAAGGCCAAGAAAAGCCAACAATCATCCTACGGGCAGAAGAAAGCGTTGCCATTAGGGAAGCGGTGAATGTGATGGATATCGCAAACCGCAACAATTACAAGGTCATCTTGGCCGTGCGGCCCAAGTAATGTCATTTTTAGACACGAGACACAAGAAAAAATCATTCGCGCTTACCACTTTTTTGTTAAGCCTGCTACTGCTATTGCTTTTTTATATAGGGCTTACCTATTTAGATCCACCCATTGAGAACGGAATTGCCGTAAATTTTGGAACTATGGATTTCGGCAGTGGCAACCTACAACCAAAACAAAAAATACAATCCCAGCCCAGGGAGATACCCGAACCGCCCAATCCGCCCGAAGAAATTCAGGAACAGGTCGAACAGCCGGTCCAGAAACCGGAAGTCGAAGAGGGGGAGGTCGCAGAAAAAGAACAGCCCACTGAAAAGGTGCTGACCCAAGAATCTGAAGAATCGATAAAGATCAAGCAACAGCGCGAGGCCAAGCGAAAAGCGGAAGAGGCCGCAGAGAAAGCCAAGGCCGAGGCCGAACGTAAAGAGCGCGAACGGTTAGAGGCCGAAGAGCGCAGACGGCAACAAGAGGAAGCCAAGAAGAAAAAATTGGATGCCCTTATCGGGGGCATTGGCAAATCTGACGGAAACGCCTCTGGTAGCGAAGGCGATGACGACCGGCCGGGCGACAAGGGGCAACCCGATGGCGACCCGTACGCTACCACTTATTATGGTGCCCCCGGTAGTGGCAGTGGCACGGGTGGTTATGGCCTTAGCGGACGTTCTTTGGTCAGTAAGGGCAAAGTACAGCAACAATGTAATGAAGAGGGCCGGGTGGTGGTGCGCATCGTTGTCGACAGAACAGGCAAGGTGGTTCAGGCAACCCCTGGCGTAAAGGGCACCACAAACAATGCACCATGTTTGTTGGAGCCGGCCAAAAAGACCGCTTTTCTCCACAAGTGGAATCTGGATTCTGACGCACCTGCACAGCAAATAGGCTTTGTGGTCGTGAATTTTAAACTTGGGCAGTAGTGACCTACGAGAAAACGGTGGAGTGGATGTTTGCCCAGCTTCCTATGTACCAGCAAAAAGGGCCTTCTGCGCTCAATGCCAAACTAGACAACATAAAGGCCTTCGCAGAAAAATTGGGCTCCCCAGAAAGAAAGTTCAAGAGCATCCATGTCGGAGGAACCAACGGAAAAGGCTCCTGTAGCCATATGCTCGCCTCGGTTTTGCAAGAAGCGGGGTACAAGGTCGGACTCTACACTTCACCACATTTAAAAGACTTTAGAGAGCGAATCAAAATAAATGGGGCTCCCATTTCCAAAAGCGATGTTATACGGTTTATAGAACGGAACAGGGCTTTTTTGGACAAAAATAAGCTCTCTTTTTTTGAGATGACCGTGGGCATGGCCTTTGATCACTTTGCCAATGAGGGGGTTGATATTGCCATAATAGAAGTGGGATTGGGCGGCAGGCTTGATTCTACCAATATCATAAAGCCAGAGGTTTCCCTAATTACCAACATAGGTTACGACCATATGCAGTTTTTGGGCAATACCTTAGAGAAAATAGCACTTGAGAAAGCAGGTATCATCAAAAGGCGAGTACCTGTTGTAATTGGCGAAACCCAACCAGAGACCGAAGCTGTGTTTAGGTTGATGGCCGCCCAAAAGAAGTCGGACATTGTTTTTGCCGACCAAATGGCCATACAGGTATATGAAACCGATTTGTTGGGGTCTTACCAGAAGAAGAACCAAGCAGCGGTGGTAGCCTGTTTGAATATGCTGGAAGGCTTTGAGATTACTGAGAAGAACATGGCAAACGGTTTAAAAAAGGTAATCGAGAACACACAATTCATGGGCCGATGGCATGTTTTACAGAACAACCCAACCGTGGTTTGCGATACGGCACATAATAGGGAAGGAATAAACGCCGTGTTGGAACAGATTGGCCAAAATGACTTTAGAAAACTGCATATGGTATTGGGGTTTGTCGCCGATAAAGATCTTGATGCCATTTTGCCCCTATTTCCGAAACAGGCCGAATATTATTTTGTAAAACCTTCTGTGCCAAGGGGGCTCGATCAAGACGAACTCGCCCTTATGGCAAATGAAGTGGGTTTGGCCGGCACATCTTTCAAAACGGTGTCATTGGGGCTTGAGGCTGCACAAAAAGCGGCCCAGAAAGAGGATTTTATTTTTGTGGGCGGAAGCACTTTCGTCGTAGCTGAGGTAGTCTGATTTTTTTGCCAATTTTCTTCTTGGTTACAAAAAAAATCATGCTATATTTGCACTCCATTTACAGAAATGGTACGGGCTCTTAGCTCAGTTGGTTCAGAGCACCTGCCTTACAAGCAGGGGGTCACTGGTTCGAATCCAGTAGGGCCCACACATTTAAAGACAAGGCCTCCGAGAAATCGGGGGCCTTTTTAGTTTGTAACGGGCCACATCTTTCCGCATGAACCCTTTAGTGGGTAAATCCCCATCGGATTTTATCCTTTTACCCGTAAAATCTTATCGGGAAAACCCAGATTTCCTTCATTTCTTGGTAACTAGTGGTTCATCAATTAGTTCATCAATCAAAAAATAATCAGTTCAAAAATGAAAAAGTTTTTAAAGGTCTGGGCCAAGAGGTATCTAATGGAATACGATGTAGAAACAAGTGCTTACACCCAAGAAAAGTATAAAAAATCTGGGTTGACCCTAGAGCAGGCGGTCGCGATTAAGAACAGCATAGAATCGGCGTTCGAAGAAGAAAAGATTTATCGACAAAACGATATTGGTTTGGTCGAGCTTTCTAACCACATCGGTTATGACAGATATAAGGTTTCAGAAGTGATCAACAAATATTATGCGATGAACTTCTATGCCTTGCTGAATTTTTACCGTATTAATGAAGCCAAGGAATTGTTGGTATCAAAACCTTTTTCCAGTGTTAAATCGGTTATGTACGAAGTGGGCTTCAATAGCAAGAATAGTTTCTACAATGCCTTTAAGAAAGACACGGGCCTAAGTCCAAACGACTTCAGAAACCTATGGGCCTATACCGAAAATAGCCCACAGCAGTTTCAATTCCATTGAACTTTAACATGGGAGTTACTTTGGCCTAAGAACAAAAGGTTTGGGTACACATGTGGAGTAAATTCCCATTTTCTTCAAGTTCGGGTTCATAGTAGTCGATATATCTGTTTATATATTCTAAAGAAAAAGGAGCTTTAAAGATGCTTCTTTTTTTTGCGGTGGGCTATCCTGTTCTTTATTAAACCTACCAACTGGCCCACTTTGGCAATTCTTTCACAAACCCCTTTCAATGTAAGGTGCTACCTATAAAATGTTAAAAAGGGTATTCTCCGATGGGCAAGGTTTTTTTTGAGGTACTCCCCGTTTTAAAAGTACCCGAGCTATAGGCGCCTTTGGTTGTTTTGTAGTGCAATTGTAAAGGTAGGGCGGTGAGAGGCCTTACTTCTTTAAAACCAAAACAGCATTCCATTAAGTTTTGTTTTCATTGAGAGGTATTATTTGAATTAGCTATCAACACACTTCTTCCGCCCGCCTTTCTCAATTGCCTGACTCAATTACGATTTACTAACAAAACTTTAACTCTATGAAAGTAAAGAAACTGTTTGGGGCGTTGATGGTCGTGCTGCTCAGCTTGGCAACTGTCCATTCCCAAGAAAAAACAATTACCGGTACGGTCACCGACGAAGGTGGCATACCGTTGCCCGGGGTCAATATTCTTGTTGAGGGCACCAGTGTTGGTACCCAGACCGATTTTGATGGTAATTATGCCATCAATGCAAGCACAGGGCAAGTTCTGGTGTACTCCTACATTGGGCAAAAAGACGAGAGAAGAACAGTTGGGGCGCAAAATGTGATAAACGTCCAAATGCAGGAAGATACACAGGCCCTTGAAGAGGTGGTGGTTACGGCCCTTGGTATAAAAAGGGAAAAGCAAGCCCTTGGGTATGCCGTTGCCGAGGTGGGTACCGAACAACTAGAGGAAAGGCCAGAGGGCGATATTGGCCGAGTATTGACCGGCAAGGCCTCTGGGGTGAACATCACCCAGCAGAGTGGTCTTTCGGGTTCCGGTACCAATATCATCATTAGGGGTTTTAATTCTTTCAGCCAGAGCAACCAGCCGTTGTTCATTGTCGATGGTGTTCCTTTCAATGCCGATACCAATCCTTCTGGGCGACAGGGCTCCCGACAAGATTTTATAAACGGTAACAATGGTTCGAGCCGTTTCTTGGACCTTGATCCGAATAGCATTGAAAGCGTGAACGTTTTAAAAGGTCTGGCAGCTTCCACCTTGTACGGATCTCTGGGACGAAACGGGGTGATTTTGATTACCACCAAAGCTGGTTCGGGAGGTCAAGGAACCAAAAAGACCGAGATTACGGTTACCTCATCGTTTTTCTTTAACGAATTGGCCTCAGAGCCCGAGTACCAAGACCAATATGGTAACGGTTTCGACCAGGCCTTCGGATGGTTCTTCAGTAACTGGGGGCCTAGTTTTGACCGTGATGGCGTAGCAGGTTGGGGTAACAGTTCGGCCTTTGATGATCAGGGCACCTTACCCCACCCATATTCTACCGCATCATTTTCATCGGCATTTCCTGAGTTTGCCAATGCGAGATACAAATGGCAACCTTACGACAACTTTGGAAATTTCTTCAAAACCGGCACGGTGAGCAATACCTCAATCAATATTACCGGTGCATCCGATGACGGAAAGATTAGCTATAACGCCAATTATGGCTACTTAAAAGATGTCGGTTTTACACCGGGCAACTCGCTTAACCGGAACAATTTCGGAATTGGTGGCCGAGCTGTATTAAGCAATAAGTTTACTGTATCGGGCACCCTGAACTACGCCAGAACCAAGTTCATTTCACCACCGGTGGCACTGAGCCAGGGCAATGGTGCAACAGGTAGCGGTTCCTCAGTTTTTGGCGACCTTTTCTTTACGCCACGATCGGTTGATGTGGCCGGGCTTCCCTTTCAAAACCCTATTGATGGCAGTAGTGTTTACTATAGACAGAACAATTCGATACAACACCCTCTATGGACAGTAGCCAACTCGGGTACCAGACAGGAAACAAATCGGGTTTTTGGTAACATCGGACTTCAGTATGATTTCAACGAAAACCTGAATGTCATATACCGGTTGGGCCTCGATAATTATAATGAGGCAAATGTCAATTTCCAGAACAAGGGTGGTGTCAACAGCAACAGTAACGATATTCGGCTTCAGAGCGGAATTTATGAAACCTGGGACAATAACAATACCATTTGGGACCACAACATAGCCCTGAACGGAGATTATGACATAACAGAGCAAATAGGGGCAACCTTTAACGTTGGTTTCAATGGCAGACGCGAAACCTTTACCCAACAAGGCGTTTCAAGTGATGGTCAACAGGTGTTTGGAGTGCTAAGGCATTTCAACTTTTTGAACCAAAACGAAATACAACGAACATTTGAAAGAAATGTAATTGGAGTGTACGGGCAGGTTGAGGTCGATTATGACAATATAATTTTCTTGACACTGGCGGGCAGAAACGATTGGGTGTCCAATCTTGACAAAGACAACAGAACGCTTTTCTATCCCAGTGCAAGTGTATCGTTTGTACCGACCACGGCCTTTGAAGGGTTGAAGGGAGATGCACTCAGTTATCTAAAGCTAAGGGCCGGATATGGAACTTCGGCTGGTTTCCCAGACCAGAACTCCGATTCATACCCCGTGGCGAACCGGTTGTCTCTTGACACCCAAGATTTTCAAGACAACACAGGCACCAATATTGTGACCAACACTACTGGGCTTACCTTGGGCAATCCCGACTTAAAGCCAGAACAGGTCTCTGAGATAGAGGTAGGTATTGAGTCGAGATGGTGGGACAGCAGAATTACCTTGGATGTCTCTCTCTTTCAAAGAACGACCACAGACCTTATTGTTACGCAACCTTTGGACCCCTCTTCGGGCTTTTTTCAAACAAATACCAACGTTGGCGAGATCAAGGGTGAGGGCATCGAAGTTGACCTTGGCGTAAATTGGTTCAGAAGTCAAGAAAGCGATGGGTTCAATTGGAACTCCAATATCAACTTCACGGCCAACGAAACCGAGGTTACCGATCTTGGCCAAGATACTGACTTGATTGTTTACTCCGGATTTGGAAACCTGGGTAATGCGGCCATTGAGGGCCAACCTTTGGGCGTCATCTATGGCAGTAGAATATTGCGCGATGCCAATGGAAATTTTGTCACCAATGCAGTCGGTGATTTTGTGCAAGATTCACAGGATGGGGTAATCGGTGATCCGAACCCTGACTGGACCGCCAACTTGATCAATAGCTTGTCTTACAAGAATTTCAGCTTTGGCTTTCAGTTGAACTACACCCAAGGGGGCGATATCTATTCAAGTACCATTGCCACGCTTTTGGGCAGGGGGCTTATTACCGAGACCCTTGATAGGGAGAACACATTTGTTTTGCCGGGTGTCAAACAAAGTGATGGTACCCCCAATGACGTACAGATCAACAACTCTGACTACTATTTCAACAACGTCTTGTTCGGTCCGAGCGAATTGCAGGTTTACGATGCCACGGTTATAAGGCTTCAAGAGGTCTCTTTGGGGTATTCACTGCCAAAGAAATTTTTGGACAAAACACCTTTTGGAACGTTGTCGCTGACAATTTCGGGACAGAACCTCTGGTGGGATGCCGTGAACACTCCTGATGGGGCCAATTTTGACCCCAATGTTTCAGGTACTGGTGTTGGAAATGGCTTTGGCTTTGATTTCTTGAACGGGCCCAGCTCTAGAAGATACGGTCTAAGCGTAAAAGCAACTTTTTAAGATGAAAAAAATTGACAGAAAAATGAAAAGACTACAGACATATTTCAAACTGGCTTTTAGTTCGGCACTGTTGGTAATGGCTTCATGCGAGACCAACGAGCTCGACCTTACCGAAGACCCAAACTTTTTGACACCTGCCCAGGCAAGTTCAGATTTCTTCTTGAACTCCATTCAAGAAGATTTTGCAAGGCACATCGATGGTGATGCCACGGGCGATCCACAAGACAATTTTCAAACGGGAGGTAACGTAAATGGCGATGGACTCTCTGTTTTGGGAATGGAGCTTACCAGACTGCAGGCGTATGGCAGTCGTGATTATCAAAGTGGTTATCAAGATATCGATACAGATGATGAATGGGACAATGCCTATAGGGGTATCCTATTCGATATCAGAAATCTGACCCCGGTGGCAGAAGAGACCGGATTGACCAGGCACTTAGGGATTTCCCAGTTTATCGAAGCCTACGTCATGGTGTCTTTGGTTGATTTCTTTGGGGATGTTCCCTACACTGAAGCAGTTCAGGCACCAGAGATATTAAACCCTTCGTTGGATGATGGAGCCTCGGTTTACGATGCGGCCTTGGCCCTGTTGGACCAAGCAATTGTGAATTTCAACAATACCGCTTCCACCAATCCGAGTACTGATTACTTCTATGGGAACGATTACTCAAAATGGACCAAGGCGGCCAATACATTGAAGCTGAAGATTTATAACCAACGAAGGCTGGTAGATCCATCGGCCATGGCAAGTTTCAATGCCATCGTAGCTTCTGGTGACTATATTCAAGACAACGCCGATGATTTGGATTGGACTTGGACCGGAACCAGCGCTTCACAGCCAGATACACGGCACCCTCGATATGGCTTGAACTATGCTTCGGCCGGTGCGGGTGACTACAACTCCAATTGGCTCATGAACCAGATGCAGACCAATGATGATCCCAGAATACGCTATTATTTCTATCGACAGTCACCCACCTCTCCAGGGCAAGAAGACCCACCAAATGAAGAGGTTCTGAGGTGCTCACTGCAAACGCCACCTGCACACTATGTTTCTGGCGGCTTTACTTTCTGCAATCTGCCAAACGGTTATTGGGGTAGGGACCATGGTGATGACGAAGGAACACCTCCTGATGGGCTCTTGAGAAGTACCTATGGGGTCTATCCTGCAGGCGGGCGTTTTGACGACAATAGCTTTGAGGCCATTGCACAGAACAGTAATCCGAATTCATTTGGGGCCGGAGGTCTGGGCATAACGCCAATACTGAACGCCTATATGGTCGATTTTTGGATTGCAGAAATGGCATTGGCATCCGGTGATACTGGGGCTGCGGCACTTGCACTTGAAAGTGCCCTCAACAAGCAGATTACTAAGGTTCAATCGTTCGGCAGCAACGATCCCGCTGCAGATCTTTCATTTGCCCCTTCCGCAGCTGATGTAAGCGATTTTGTGGCAGATGTGATTGCAGATTTCAATGCGGCCACCGGCGATGACAAGTGGAATGTTTTTGCTGAGCAGTTCTTGGTGAGCCATTATGGCAACGGAATAGAGACCTATAACTTCTATAGAAGAACGGGTTTCCCAACTACTCTGCAGCCTAACCGCGAGCCAAGTCCAGGGGCGTTCCCTAGGTCGATGTTCTATCCGAACCAGGCGGTTACGGCAAATCCGAACATAACCCAGAAGTCTGACCATACAGTACAGGTATTCTGGGACAACAACCCTGCAGGACCTTCATTCCCTCCAGCTAACTAAAATTTAAAATTGAGATTTATGAAAAACATAAAAAGATATTTGGCGATTGCGATTGGGGTTTTAATGATGGCCTGCAGCGCCGACGATAAAATAATAGACCAAGTTTTCGACACAGTCGAAAGAGGGTTGATATTAAGAACGGTCAATACCATCAGCTCGAGCTTCAATATTTTTGATACCAGCTCTGAATGGGGTGTTACGCTTGAAGTCCAAGACAAAGAAAATGGAAACCTACTTCAAGAAGTGCGGGTGTTTGTATCATTTGTTGACAATACAACAGCTGGAGGCGATCTAAGCACTGGTGAGAATTTGATAGTGACCTTGAGCCCAGCAGATTTTACCACTGGGCCATTTGGGTTGCCAAGAGGAGATTTGACCATAAGTTATGCGGAAGCACTTGCTGCTACGGGTATTGATTTTGATGATGTGGAAGGCGGGGATCAATTCAGTTTTAGACTTGAGGCTCAATTGACAGATGGTCGTGTCTTTACAAACAATGCCGCGGGCACTGTGGCCAGCGGGTCTTTCTTCAGCTCGCCATTTGCATATGTATCTACAGTGGTTTGTCCGCCAACGGTACCGACCCCAGGGGTGTGGACCATCAATTTTCAGGATTCCTTTGGGGATGGCTGGAACAATGCCGCCCTTGTCGTAACCATAGACGGGGAGGCAACAAGCTACACATTGGATAATGGGGCTTCGGGAACCACAACCTTTACGGTGCCTGACGGGGCACAAGAGATTTCCATTGTTTTTACATCAGGAGCTTTTGATGAAGAGGTTTCTGCCACTGTAATTTCTGCCAATGGCAATACGGTGGTTGATATTAGTCCGAACCCACCAGCGGATTCAGAGCTGCTCGATTATTGTTTAAACAATCTTTAAGAGGCAATTTTTTAAGGGGCCGCCCGATGGGGCGGCCTTTTTTGTTGGTAAGATACCACTGGTTATTACCGGTTTTTTTCTTTACTTCGCAGCATGATTGCGACAATTTGCAGAAAGGCCCATTTCAATGCTGCACACAGGCTGCACAACCCCAAATGGAGCCAAGAGAAAAATGTTGAGGTGTTTGGAAAATGTAACAGTCCGAATTATCACGGACACAATTTTGACCTTGAGGTGAGAATCAGGGGCGAAGTGGACCAAGACACCGGTTTTGTAATGGATCTAGCGCAGTTGGGGCAGTTGATCAAGGAAAAAGTAGAAGACAGGTTTGACCATAAGAACCTAAATGAAGATTGCCCGGAGTTTGAGCATATTCTACCTTCGACCGAAAATTTTGTCAAGGTCATCTATGATATATTGAAGCCTGAACTGAAGCCCGGGCAAAAACTGCACATAACGCTGCACGAAACACAAAAGAATTCTGCAGAGTATGGAGATTGGTGATAAATTTCCGATATTGCACCCCCTTTTAGGAGTATTAGCTCAGTTGGTTTAGAGCGCTGCCTTGACAGGGCAGAGGTCACTGGTTCGAATCCAGTATACTCCACGACTTATTTCATATCCTGTTGGTTTTCAATAGGATTTTTTGATTTAGGGATGGCGGCAAATGGGTGACAAAAGATGTTGCCAACATCTATTTCTCGGGTTTTATTATTTCAGATATTGTAGCAATATTTTGAAAGGAAATTCCTTGCGAGGTCATATAGCTATCTGATTTTGTTCTCTCAGCTTTAAAAGTGAAGCCATTTTTTAGCTTAAGCCAAAATATCATATTGGTTTTTGGCCATGAATTTCCATCTAGGATATTTTCTATGATGTTGTTATAGTAGTTAGAAGACATATGCCCGCTAGGTGTAATTAAATCACCATATTTCTTTTTTAGAATTGAAAAGTTTAAAACGTCACCCTCCTTTAGTTCACCAAGTAAAAAATTCAAATTCTTTGTTTTTAGCACATGATTAACATTAAAAACTTGTCTTGGATTAGGCATAATTTCATTTAGTTCTACGCTATTTATGAAGGCTTCCTTAGTTTTGTATAATTCTTCTCGCTCCCCAATAGGATAAAATTTTTTAATTTCTGCTTCAAACTGTGATTCCGTATTATTAGATTTTATTGTTAATTGATAAAAATTATTGTTGAGTAGTTCAAAACGCATGTCTGAAACCCAATTTTGAATGTCAAAGTTCTTAGGGACTTCTCCTTGTAAATCAAATTCATATTCTACTTGCAATAGAACTTCTTGGTTTTCAATTTGATTTCTCAGAATTGTAGTCGCATACTCAACTGTTTTTAAGTGCTGATTTAATTCTCTTTTCATATTTGCTGCAGATTTTGAAATCTGACCAACAGCATTTTTAGTTACAGCTTGTGTAGTTTGCTTCAAATCTTGAGTTGCTTTGGTAACAGCCTTGTTCACGATGTCATCTGTTTTTTCGGTAATTTTATTTTGAGACCTTTCAGCACTTTTTTTGTTCCCAAAATGGATAAGGGCGAATGATCCGGCAGCTAAGATTGCCGCAAAAACAATATACCACCCATTTAAATACAAATCCCCCATTTTATTTTTTGAATTGATTAAAAAATTACGGATTTTCAAAGCTAGAGTCTTTTAATCTTTTAAGAAAAATATTACAATTTGTTGAGATTAAAAATATTTCTACATGTAACTGGATTGGTTTTAGGACTTAGTGGCTCAAAAGAGCACCAAAATTTAGGCAGAAAGAATATTTCACAACTTTTTAAGTTTTCTCAGAGCAATTTGAGTAACCGTTCCAGTGCCATTCCCCGTGATCCCTTTATAAGAATGGTGGAAGGCGGTAAAGGATGTTTGGTCAGATAATCCCCGATCTCATCAAAGCTTTCAAACTTGGGATAACCATTCTCCGTTTTGCCAAAATTGCCGCCGATCAAATAGGCTGTTTCAAAACCGAGATTGCCAATGGCTTCCGATATTTTTTGGTGTTCTTCGTGGGCCGCATCACCCAATTCGAACATATCTCCCAAAAAAAGCACCTTGTTCTTGCCTTCGATGGCCTTGAAGCTGTTCAATGCCGCCATCATGCTGGTAGGATTGGCATTGTAGGCATCCAAGATGATTCGGTGGCCGTTTTTTTCGATTACCTCTGAGCGGTTGTTCTGTGGCCTATATGCTTCTATGGCCTTTTTGATGTCTTCAACGGGTACATTGAAATACTTGCCCATGGTTATGGCAATGGCACAGTTTGTAAAGTTATATTCACCGATCAATTGGGTTTTTACCTGAAGGTCGTCAAAAGCCACTTCCAGAAAAGGATTGGTCATTATGGGCCGTATGATGTAGTATTGAGGGTCGTGTGTGCTAAAGCCTATTTTTTTGGTGTACGATGCCAGCTTTTGCCTTTGTATGGGGTCATCGGCATTCATGAAAACATACCGGTCATTGGCCAGTAGGTAATTGTAAAGCTCGCTTTTTCCTTTAATAACCCCTTCGACACCGCCGAAACCTTCAAGATGGGCTTTGCCAAAATTGGTGATATAGCCATAGTCGGGCTGAGAAATGCCAGAGAGAAAGGCGATTTCGCCCTGATGGTTGGCACCCATTTCAACAATGGCCATCTCGGTATCTGGTTGAATTGAAAGCAACGTCAGTGGAACCCCGATGTGGTTGTTGAGGTTGCCCTTGGTGGCGATGGTCTTGTATTTTTTTGAAAGCACGGCATGGATCAGCTCTTTGGTGGTCGTTTTTCCATTGCTTCCCGTGAGCGAAATCACCTTCGCATTGCTGTAATTACGATGGTAGATGGAAAGTTTCTGCAATGTTTCCAAAGCATTCTCTACAAGAATGGTCTTCCCTTCTGCATGGAATTCTTTTTCATCGATGACCGCGTGGACGGCCCCTTTTTCTATTGCATCAGATGCAAATGCATTGCCATTGAAGTTTGGGCCCTTCAGGGCAAAAAAGAGACAGCCCTTTTCAATTTTACGTGTATCGGTACAGATTTTCGGATGCTCTAAAAACAGCTTGTGAAGTGCGGTTAAAGTCATGGGTCGAAGATAAAAAAAACCCTGACTTTTCAATCAGGGTTTTTATATCAAAACATGTTGTTTTTATTTGGCTTTTTTGTGCCGTACACTCTTGTTTTTTGTCTTTGATTTTGAACCGACCCGTGACATGGCACATCTAAAGCCTATATCATCTGTAGCCATGTACTGTGGTAGGTATCTACGCTGCGCAGGATCCAGCCAGTAGGCCCTATCGCGCCAAGAACCACCTTTGTAGACCCTTACCTCGTCGTTTATCAAAGAGGTTCTGAAGTTCGAGGTATCGTACTGTCGCAAGATTTTGCCGGTCGAGTCGCGCTCAACCTTGTGCTGTGGCGAGTCGTACATTCTTCTGGCATCGTCTTCGTCATCGCTGAAGCGTTCGAAAAATCTTGACGAGCCTGGATCACCATCGCGATACCCTCTGTTGTCACTTTTTGAGAAGTTGATCCTCAAGTAGGTTTCTTCCTCGCCAACGGGTTCTTCTTTGATTTCACCAGGAAGATTGATTGCAACAATCCTTCCGTTTGGCAAGGTATCATAGACGATTGAATCTTTCAATATCTTGACCTTACCATCTTCGCCAATGGCTTTTTTCGTATAGATGTTGCCCCTGAAGTAATTAAAATCACTGATTTCATCGTCGACTATGGGTCGGTAAACATCGGCCACCCACTCAGAGACGTTTCCGGCCATATCGTAAAGACCAAAATCGTTTGGTTTGTATGATTTTACCGGGGCCGTGATATCGGCACCATCATCTGACCAACCTGCAATTCCACCATAATCGCCTTTTCCTTGTTTGAAGTTCGCCAATTGGTCGCCACGGCCCACACGTTGGCCATTACGGGTATAGTCACCTTCCCAAGGATATTTTTTCCTTCCTCTATAATTGTTGTATTCCCTTGTGCCTACGAGGGCTTGGGCCGCATATTCCCATTCGGTTTCAGTGGGCAATCGATATTCAGGCATCAAAACACCACTGCTTCTTTTTGCAAAGACGGGAATAGAATCTTTTTTCTTTTTGCCTTGCAGAGAGTCAATTTGCCCCCCATATACAGATTCGGGGTTGTTCAAATAAGCCTCTGTGCTAAAGGTGCCTTCAACCTCACCGTTCAAGGCGCTGTAAAGGGCCTCTTCTTGAAGGTAGCCCTCTTTGGCCAACATCAATTCGTTTACCCTATCGGTTCTCCATTCGGCGAATTGGGTGGCCTGGACCCAGTTTACGCCCACAACCGGGTATTCTGCATAGGCAGGATGCCTTAGGTAGTTGTTGGTCATCGTTTCGTTGAAACCAAGCCTGTTTCGCCAGACCAATGTATCTGGCAACGCTCCCTTATAAATGTTTTCGTACCTCGGATTTTCGGGTGGATATACCTTTTTTAGGTAGTCAAGGTACTCCATGTACATTTTGTTGGTCACCTCGGTCTCATCCATGTAGAACGATTGCACGTGCTGTTGGGTGGGAGTATTGTTCCAGTCATGCATCACATCGTCTTGCACCCTACCTTTGGTAAAGGTTCCGCCTTCGATGAACACGGTTCCCGGAGGGGTCTCTTGCTCTTTAAAATCAGAGTTGTACTGAAAACCGCCTTCTTTGGCGTTGATCTTCCATCCTGTGGCTCGAGAAATGTTTTTTGACGACGACAACGACGAGTTTTTACAGCCCGTGATGCCTACCATTATTGCTGCACAAGAAAGTACGACCTTTATCGAGTGTTTTTTCATAATTTGGGCTTGAGTACTTAGAAATCGGGGCATAACCCGTTTTTCTTTAATAATTCAATTAGTGTTTACATTCGGTTTCGCCATTAGAACGAATAAAAATGCAAGATATTTTGTGGTACTGCTAATTGTTCACAAAAAACCTTGCTATTCCGACTAAGGCTACATTGATAACGGTGCAAACACCAAATTAGTATAGCCACAGTACTAAAAGTGGAGCTACGGAATTTTGGCAAAGTAAACTTCCTCGAATGGATAAATCACAGGGTGAAAAGTTCAAAAAAAAGTGTGGCCATGCACAAGAATTTGTTAAAACCCCCGTTTACAGGTAATACATCTAATTTATTTTATCTTTCGAGGTGTTTTTTTGACTTTTACGATTATTGTAACTAAATGAGAATAATGAAAAAATTACTGATTTGCTTTCTATTCGTAGGCCTTTTCAAATCTTTTGGCCAGCAAGAAAGGGTAATTACCACGGCCGTTCCCTTTTTGAATATCGCCTCTGATGCCCGGGCGTCAGGTATGGGAGATATGGGGGTGGCCACAAGCGTGGATGCCTTTTCGCAACAATGGAATCCTGCCAAGTTTGCATTTGCCGAACGAAAAATGGGAATTGGCATTAGTTATACCCCGTATCTAGAAAGTATCGTGAACGACGTTTCGCTACTCAACGCGAACTATTTCAACAAAATCAACGAAAGAAGCGCTTTTGCCGTGAGCTTGAGGTATTTTGGCCTTGGTGAGATCGAACTCCGACAGACCATAGACCAAGAGGCAACCTTGGTCAAGCCAAATGAATTTGCCATTGATGGATCGTATTCCTTGAAGTTGAGCGAGACCTTTTCGATGGCAGTCGGTGGTCGTTTCATCAGTTCCAATCTGAGGTTTCAAGAGATACAGAATGTAGATTCTCAAGCAGCCAATGCCTTTGCGGTAGATGTGGCCGGTTTTTACCGTTCGCGCGAAATTGCCTATAACAGTTTTGACGGTCGATGGAGGGCCGGTTTCAATCTTTCGAACCTAGGTGGAAAAATACAATATGACGAAGGGGGCCAAGAAAATTTCTTGCCCACCAATTTAAAATTTGGTGCTGGCTTTGACTTTATTTTTGATGCCGACAACACCTTGGGGCTGCACACAGAGTTCAACAAGTTAATGGTGCCTACACCACGCGATTTTGATGGTGATGGAGACATTGATGCCGAAGATAACAATGAGTACCAGCAGATCAGTTTCTTCAACGGAGTTTTTGAATCGCTCGGGGATGCCCCCGACGGTTTCAGTGAAGAGCTGAAAGAAATTACATGGGCATTGGGTGCCGAGTATAGCTACCAAGATGTGTTTATGTTGCGAACGGGTTATTTCAACGAGAGCGAAGAAAAAGGTTCCCGACAATTTTTCACATTGGGTGCCGGGTTTAAGTTCAAGGCGGCACAGATAGACTTGTCATACCTGTTCTCGACCTCGCAGGTCAGAAATCCGCTGGAGAACACTTTGCGTTTTTCACTCACGTTTAATTTGGGTGAGGAATTCTATAACGACTAGTCAAGACCCAACAAACAATTTTAAAACCTGTCAATCGACAGGTTTTCTTATTTTTAGGCAATACCTTATTTTTTATGGAGAAGAGACATATTGGCTTTGAACTGACAATCTTGGACTCTGAGAGCGAGTTGTCGCCCGAAGAACTATTGCTGATAAAAGAAGCGGAAAAGGCACGGGCCAAGGCCTACGCCCCTTATTCCAGATTTTCAGTGGGAGCGGCAGTGATGATGGAAACCGGGGAAATTATAATGGGCAACAACCAAGAGAACGCCTCTTACCCATCGGGTCTGTGTGCCGAGCGCGTGGCAATTTTTCAAGCAGGGGCACAACATCCTAAAAAAACCATAAAATCAATAGCGATATGTGCTTCATCAAAAGATACCCAAGTGATGACCCCCGCAGCGCCCTGTGGCAATTGCAGGCAGTCGATTGCGGAATATGAGCAACGCCAAAAATCGCCCATAACCATCCTTTTTAGGGGCGAGAGCGGACCTATTTATAAGTGCGGGTCCATTGCCGATTTGTTGCCATTGGCCTTTGACAGTACCTTTCTTGGCAATTCTTGAACCAAATTTTTTTCGTGAACGGATATATATGTATTTTTGTTTTCCCTATTTCAGGGCATCCATGATATAATACGTTGTTTGATGAAGAAAATTACGAAAGAGGTCTATCTTAAATGGTATGAAGATATGCTGTTCTGGCGAAAGTTTGAAGACAAGCTGGCAGCAGTTTACATTCAACAAAAAGTAAGGGGCTTTTTGCACCTATACAACGGTCAAGAAGCAGTTTTGGCAGGTTCTTTGCACGCTATGGACCTTACCAAAGACCGCATGATCACGGCTTACCGAAACCATGTGCAGCCCATTGGTATGGGAGTTGACCCCAGAAAGGTCATGGCCGAGCTGTATGGCAAGGTGACCGGCACCTCGAAGGGTATGGGCGGATCTATGCACATTTTCTCAAAAGAGCATCGTTTTTACGGTGGGCACGGCATCGTAGGGGGGCAAATTCCCCTTGGGGCTGGTTTGGCCTTTGCCGATAAATATTTTAAACGCGATTCTGTGACCCTTTGTTACATGGGCGATGGTGCGGTGCGTCAAGGCTCATTGCACGAGACCTTTAACCTGGCCATGTTGTGGCAATTGCCCGTGGTATTCATTTGTGAGAACAATGGATATGCCATGGGAACCTCAGTGGCGCGTACTGCCCACACCACCGAGATTTGGAAACTCGGTCTTGGTTATGAAATGCCCTGCGGCGATGTGGACGGGATGGACCCGGCCGCTGTGGCCAAAGAGGTACACACTGCCATTGAACGCGCAAGAACAGGCGGTGGCCCTACCTTTTTAGAGATGAAGACCTATCGTTACCGTGGTCACTCCATGTCAGATGCACAGCATTATAGAACCAAAGAGGAGGTAGAGGAGTACAAGAAAATTGATCCCATTACCCAAGTTAAAGATGTCATTCTTGAAAAGAATTATGCCACCGAAGAAGAATTGAAGGAAATTGACAAAAGGGTCAAAGATCTGGTGAACGAGTGCGAAAAGTTTGCTGAAGAGTCTGATTTTCCTCCAAAAGAACAGCTGTACGATGTGGTGTACGCACAAGAAGATTATCCATTTTTACAACATAAATTATAGGCACTATGGCAGAAGTGATCAATATGCCCCGGTTGAGCGATACCATGGAAGAAGGTACCGTTGCCAAATG
>CEVF01126473.1_pt1 | contig 28208 bp, 17 predicted proteins | sample 356441 | NCBI WGS metagenome assembly CEVF01 (sample SAMEA2622765, study PRJEB7988) | marine metagenome | biome: marine biome (ENVO:00000447); feature: surface water layer (ENVO:00002042); material: "saline water (ENVO:00002010), including plankton (ENVO:xxxxxxxx)" | depth 5 m | reverse complement strand
CGCTTGCCCAGCACCCGGCAGCTGGCGATGCAAACGGGATTGCACCGGAACACAGTCAGCAAGGTGTACCGCCAACTAGAGACCGATGGCGTTGTGGAAGCCATGGCCGGCTCAGGCATCTACGTGCGGGACCAGCAAAAGCCCCGGGAAATCAAGACGCCACCGCACGTCCGCAACCGAGGCGTCACCGATCTCGACCGGGAAGTGCGCAAATGCGTGGATGGTCTCCTCAATGCGGGATGCACCCTGCAGCAGACGCGTGAACTACTCACCCGGGAGATCGACTGGCGGCTGCGCTGCGGCGCCCGCGTGCTAGTGAGCACGCCGCGAGAAGACATCGGTGCCTCAATGCTGATCGCCGAAGAACTGGAGCCCTGCCTGGATGTACCGGTGGAGGTGGTGCCGATGGAGGAGCTAGAAATTGTGCTGGAGAACTCCAACAACGGCACCGTAGTAACAAGCCGCTATTTCCTCCAACCGCTGGAGAAGCTTGCCAAGAAGCGCAGCGTCCGCGCTGTAGCAGTGGACCTCAACGACTTCCACCAGGAGCTGGCCATGCTCAAGGAACTGCGGCCTGGCAGCTGTGTAGGGCTAGTAAGCATAAGCCCAGGAATCCTGAGGGCCGCAGAGGTAATACTTCATTCATTGCGAGGCAATGAGTTGCTCTTAATGACCGCGACTCCAGATGTGGGTAGCCGACTACTAGCCCTCCTTAGAGCATCGACCCACGTTCTGTGCGATCGCCCAAGTCTCCCTCTTGTCGAACAGAGCCTTCGCCAAAACCGTTCACAACTTATGAGAATCCCGCATGTACACTGTGCAAAAAATTATCTGAGCAACGAGACAATAGAATTACTACGAAAAGAAATCGGCCTACAGGAGACGTCGACCAAAAGCTAAAAATGTTTGAACATGTACGAGCGGATTTCAAAATAATCCGAGAGCGTGACCCCGCGGCAAGAGGGTGGCTTGAGATATTATGCTGCTATCCAGGCTTTCAAGCCCTATGTATTCATCGATTAAGCCATAGTCTTTGGCATAACCCTTTTTCAATGAAACTGGGTGCACGCTGTCTGAGCCAGCTTGGAAGAGCACTAACAGGCATTGAAATACACCCTGCAGCAAAAATAGGCAGAGGAGTGTTTATTGATCATGGAATGGGTGTTGTAATTGGTGAAACAGCAGAGATAGGAAACAAATGCCTCCTGTACCAGGGTGTTACTCTGGGTGGAACAGGTAAAGAGAGTGGGAAACGTCACCCAACATTGGAAGAAAACGTAGTCGTAGGAGCAGGGGCGAAGGTATTAGGAGCAATAAGAATAGGTACAAATACGAGAATTGGGGCTGGGTCAGTTGTTGTGCGGGAGGTGGATTCCAACTGCACAGTTGTGGGGATCCCAGGACGAGTAATTCATCAAAGTGGAGAACGGATAGATCCACTAGCTCATTCAGCACTACCAGATGCAGAAGCGAATGTAATCAGGAACCTGATGGAGAGAATCGACGAACTTGAAAGTGAAGTTTCAGTTTTAAGCAATTACATAAAGAACATTACAGGGAACAAACAACTAAAGGAAGAATTGCATGGGGAATCGCAGAACCTAAGAGACCGAGAAATAATTGAGTTTCTCGAGGGGGTAAAAGGGGTAGACCCTAACAAATAGAAAAAAGTACTTGAAATGAATAGAGGTAGATGGAATCATGAAAGGCAGTGTATAATGGTTAAAAACAATAAGGATCATGCACGAAAGCTCAATAAAAAGAATGGAGTGGTTTGCCGATAAGTATTTGAGTAAAGCCGAGACAGAGAGAATAAAAGTCTTGGACGTAGGAAGCTATAACGTCAATGGGTGTTACAGGAATATATTTACAGATAAGGGCTATGAATACAAAGGACTAGACATGGAGGATGGACCAAATGTAGATGTAGTTCCAAGAAATACATACAAATGGGACGAAATAGAAACTAACAGCTTCGATGCGGTGATATCAGGACAAGCACTAGAGCATATAGAATTCTTTTGGCTAACAGTAGCAGAAATGGTAAGAGTGACTAAAGACGGAGGGTTGATATGTATTATCGCACCAAAAGGATTTGAAGAACACCGTTACCCAGTCGATTGCTGGAGGTTTTTCACTGATGGGATGATTGCATTAGCTAGATATCACGAACTCGAAATCCTGCACGCACACACTAATTGTGGACCAACAGATGAATCAAAAGAATGGTTTAGTGAAAATGAGGCGGATACTATGCTTATAGCTAGGAAGGGATACGGAGGTGAAGCAAGAATAACTGATTTGGAAAATTACAAATGTATAGCAATAAGCCATCAAAGCATAAGGGGTGACTTCAAAACATATGATGAGTATTTAGAAAAAGGGAAAGTCACAAAAAGGGAGGATGCAAACTCCAGAAATAATCGAACAAGTTTGAAAGATAGAGTGAAAAAGCTGCTATCTAGTATTAGAGATAAATTTACTCTAGGTGATTCAAAATGAAAAATACATTCATTAATGAGATCAAAAGAAATCTAGACTTGTCAATTGAGTTGACAAAAAGGGATATAGCAGCAAAATACAGAGGCTCAGCACTGGGAATAACGTGGACTGTAGTAAATCCCATACTAATGCTAAGCGTCTATACTTTGGTTTTTTCTCAAGTATTTAAAGCAAGATGGAGTAATAGCCTTGAGGATGCGTCACAAGCACATTTTGCATTAAATCTATACTGTGGTCTAATTGTTTTTAATCTCTTTGCTGAATGCATCACAAGGGGACCTTCTCTGATAACTTCCAATCCGAATTACATCAAAAAGATAAAATTCCCACTAGAAACACTCGGAGTGATGGTTACGGGAAGCGCGGTAATTCAAGCAATAATCAGTTTTGCTGTACTTGTAAGTGCTCAAGTTGTACTAGGTGAAAAAATCCACCCTACGATAATACTTCTACCAATACTATGGCTACCGCTAATACTAATGTGCTTGGGCATGACGTGGCTGATGTCAACAATTGGTGTATTGATAAAAGACATAGGTCAAAGCATCAACGCAATCGTAAGCATGCTTATGTTTTTAAGTCCCATTTTTTACCCAACAACTGCACTCCCCGAGAAAATAAGATGGATAGCACAAATCAATCCCCTTGCAATGTATATAGAATCAACAAGGAAAGCTTTAATGATGGGAGAAATGATAAGTTTGTATAATCTATTTCTAAATTTGCTCATGGCAACTATATGGGCGGAAATATGCTTTAGAGTATTGAAGAAATCGCAAAAACATCTCGCAGAGGCCTTGTGAATATAAATAAATCAGGGAGACTATTATCAGTCAGCAATGTATCAAAAAAATATAGACTATATAATAATTCAAAGGACAGGCTAAGAGAGAGGTTTTCACTAAGGAGAAGAACATATCATAATGAATATAATGCAATAAGGGATATAAGCTTTGAATTGAGCAGAGGAGAATCTCTTGGTATTCTTGGAAGAAATGGGAGTGGCAAAAGCACACTTCTACAAATCATTTGTGGAATACTGGAACCAACGGAAGGAGAAGTAAAAAAACAAGGCAGAATTGGTGCATTGCTGGAACTAGGAACAGGTTTTAATCCAGAATTCACTGGAAGAGAGAATATCTACATGAATGCATTGATGATGGGTTTAGGAAGAAAAGAAATAGATAATAGGATAGACAGAATTATAGGTTTTGCAGATATAGGGGAATATATTGATCAGCCTGTAAAGACATACTCTAGTGGAATGGTTGTACGTGTTGCATTTGCGGTGATAACAGAAATAGATGCTGACATCTTGGTAATAGATGAAGCACTAGCCGTAGGCGATGCATACTTCACACAAAAATGCATGAGGTATATAAAAAGTTTTAGGGAAAAAGGTTGTTTACTTTTTGTGAGCCACGATACAAGCAGCATAGTGAGCTTGTGTGATAGAGCGTTATTACTAAGAAATAACCATAGCCACGTAATAGGGAGCCCTAAAGAGATAGTAGAAGAATATACAATGGAGGTACAAAAATATAACGAGACAGAAAAAAAGGGAAATTCGGGTATTTATATGAAAGACAAACAAGATAAAGATAATGATGAGAAGGGTGAGATAGAAAAATATAGGAGAAAGTGGACCGATTATAGACATGAGGCAATTAAAGAATCTAGGGGTAAAAACAGAAAAGAATATGATATCTGTAATGAGATATTAAGTGGTAAGACGTATGGAGGAAAGGAAGCAGAGATAGTTGAAGCAAATGTCAGGAGTTATGAGAAGAGAGAAAATAGAGAAAGTTTTGAGGGCGGTGAAATAGTAGAGCTTGTAATTAGAATAAAGATGAATGAAGATACAAAGGATGTGATAGCAGGATTCATTCTGAAAAATAGCAAGGGTTTGACAATACTGGGGGACAATACTTTAAATGCGATACCATCAAAAAAAATCAATTTTGCCAAAGAAGGCTTAATGATAGAAGCAAGCTTTATATATACAATGCCATATTTAGCAAAGGGTGATTACTCGCTATCCTTGTCAGTAGCGTCAGGGAATCAGGATGCTCACAGAATATTACATTGGATCAATGATGCTATGATAATAAAGTCAAATTCAAACATTATCAGCACAGGAATTGCAGGACTACCCATGCATAGTATTAATATAAAAGAATATGAATAATAAACTACCAGAAAGCCTTAAATTAATTCCTCTATGCAGGAATTTGTCATCATGGTGGGAACATGTGCCAATCGCACATTGGCTTGTAGAAAAGCTAAAACCTCAAATAATAGTAGAACTAGGAACACACAATGGGGTTTCATTTAGTAGCTTTTGTGAGGCTGCAGAGCAATACTCGAAAGACACATATGTATATGCTATAGATACATGGGAGGGCGACAAACAAGCTGGTTATTATACAGATGATGTTTATCAGAAAGTTGTAAACATGCAAAGAGAGCACTATGCCCGATGCAGTACGCTCATAAGATCTACATTTGATGAGGCTTCAAAATACTTTCAGAATGGAAGTATTGATATATTGCACATAGACGGGTTACATACATACGAGGCAGTGAAAAATGATTACATGACCTGGAGAAAAAAGGTTCGAAGAGGGGGAACAATATTATTTCATGATTGGAACGTAAGAGAGGGAGGATTTGGTGTCTACAAACTTTGGGATGAAATAAAAAAGGAGCAAGGAGTGTGTTTCACAGAAATTAAGAATGGATACGGACTTGGAGTGCTCACCATAAGCGGGGAAAAACCAACATGGCACAATGAACTTGTAGAAAATTTAGAATACTTGCAAATGAAGGGAGTATTACTAAGTGAGCTTAACGATTTAAGGCAGAGGCTAGATATTTCAAAACAAAAAGAGAGTGAGCTAATGATTATGCAAATTAGAATAAGAAAAGAATATGACGCAATGGCTAGGCATTGCAAGGAGCAAAATAAATTAATAAGTTCACTAAGGGAAAACTGGTTAAAAACACTAATGAGAATAGCAAAGAGAATAAAAAAGGACCTTAGTCAAACTGCAAAAAAGTTATTTAATTAATTCAATTCATTACAGTTCGAAGTCATTATAAAGACTAGGCACTTTGAGAAGCAGTAAAGGTGTTAAAATATGAAAAATTCAACCAATTTAATGGCTCAAATTATAATTGATGGAAAGGAAATCAACATTAACGATATCAGCGAGGCTGGTAAAGCAAACATTGGGAGCCTTCAATTCGTTCAGGCAGAGATTAAAAGACTTGAAGCACAAATAGCTGTGTACAAAACTGCTGAAGTTGGCTACACGAATGCATTAAAAAAAGAATTAAATGTAAATTAGTTTATTGAAAAGATCTAAAGACTAAATACACTATTAATCCAATCTATTTGCCTAGGGAGGCAAATATTTACTAAGTCATAATTTTCTTGTGCAAATTTACGGGCTTTTTGCCCTAGTTCTGCGCCGAGATCTTTATTTGCCAATAGCGAACAAACTTTATCTGAAATATCACTTGGACTAAAGAAATCAACTAGAACCCCATTTTCATGATCTGATATGACTTCACGAAGAGGACCAGTGTTACTAGCAACAACAGAGCAACCAGCGCTCATAGCCTCAAGAAGACTCCAAGATAAAACAAAAGGGTATGTTAGATACACATGAACGCTGGAGATCTGCAGAATAGTGATGAACTGCTGGTAGGAAACCGAACCAAGGAAATGTACACGAGCCCAATCGGTATCACGTATCGATGGACGCACCTCCTGGATAAAGATAGATTTCCAAGATTTGCCTGATTGATGTGCTGACCCATAGCTAAGACCATCCCCACCAACGATAAGGATATGCGCATTTGGCCTTTCCCGAAGGATAGTAGGTAGTGAGCGCATGAATGAATGATATCCACGATAAGGTTCTAAATTGCGGTTAACGAAAGTCACAACCTCATCGACATTGGTAAGCTGAAGTGAATTATTTAGAGTAATTGATGCATTAGGATTGGGTAAAATTGAAGATGTATTTATACCGTCATGAATAACAGAGATCTTGTTGCGAAATGGGAGGGGGAATGAACTTGCTTGCCAAAATGTAGGAGAAATAGCCGCATCGGCAAGATCAAAATGCAGAAGATTATTAAGGTTTTTAAGACGAAGGTTGCAGGATACATCAGTAGCCACGGCAGAAAACTCTGGGTCAAAGCCTACGTCAAAACCTTCGGGTTGATAATAAAACTCACAGTACAAAGCAAGCTTTGTATTTGGCCATACATCCTTGAGAAAAAGACTTTCACCCCATCCATGATGAGAAATTATAAGGTCAGGATAATATCCGCGAGAGCGCAAAACCAAAGCAGTACGAAAACAGGCTTCAGCACGGATCACTTTCGTTTCAAAATCAACAATCCAAGGATGAATATCCTGAGAACTTGAACGTTCAATAGAATAGTGATAAACAGATATACCTGGATACTTATCAGGATTAACCCGAGTTGAGGTAAGGGCAGATACCTTGTGGCCCTGAGAAAGAAGTGCAGGGACAAGATGCTTGAACTGACCGGGAAAGTTTTGATGTATAAAAAGGATATTCATAGAAACAAACTAAAAGGTCTGGAAAGGAAGGGGGTATAAGGAAAAAAATAAGAAGAAAAAAAAACCGCCTTGCGGCGGCTTTTTGATTAAATCCTCTAAGAAAAAGAAGAAGTTTGTGAGCAGTTAATCAACCAGCGGCGGTGATGTCAGCAGCAACAAAGTCTTCAGCACCTCCAACAAGGATCATGCTTCGGGTGCCATTGTTAGCCTTGGTGGCAAGAGTACCTGCAGCGAAGCCATACATGATGTCATCGCCATCAGCAGCATAAGTGAAGGTAGTCGCATCACCGTCCCAAGTACCAATGACATAGTAGTTACCAGCAACCACAGCTGTCACGTCAACAACATCGCCTACAACCTTGTTGGTGGCGGCAACTGTTGCAGAAGAAGCAAGGATCTCGTCGGTGCCACCGTCGAAATCGGTGACAATGTCAACGCCGTTAGAGAAGGTCCAAACAGCATCGTCACCATCAGAGATGTCAGCATCCAAACCAGCGATTGAGGCAACCAAGGTAGAGAGGCTGTTTTCATTTTGGATGTAGACATCAGTACCGTCGCCACCAGTGAGAGTGTCGTTGCCGGTTCCACCATTCAATGTGTCATTGCCAGCTCCACCCTTGAGGGTATCGGCACCAGCTGCACCTGTAACAGTGTCAGCGCCACCGCCAGCAGTAACAGAATCAGCGCCACCAGCACCAGTAATGGTGTCAGCACCACCACCCGATGTGATGGTGTCACCAGCAGTACTTGCACTAATCGCGAAATCAAGGTCACCATCAGCGATGGTTGCTGAAGGCATCGAAATCTGATAATCGAGAGTAGTAATCAGATTGTCGTTGTTGACATTCACATAAAGCTTGCTGTTAGTGGTGTCGTAGATGTACTGACCACGCTCACCAGATAGTGAGTTCTGCACAGCAGTAATACCTGCAGCTGCGGTAACCAGAGTTGCATTAACGGTCTGGCTCTGAGCAAGTGCTGAATAATCAAGGGTGACTTTCAGGACGTCCTCAGTTGTTGTGAAGTCGGTAATGGTGTCAGTGTTGGAACTGTTGGATTGAGCAACAGCGGAATAGACCATGACGTCACTGCCGCCACCGCCAGTAATGCTGTCAGCACCAAGTCCGCCAGTAATCGAGTCAGCAGCAAGACCACCTGAAATGGTGTCGTTATTTGCAGCACCAGTAATAGTGTCAGCACCAACACCGCCAGTGATGTTCAAGAAGCCATCAGTTTCAGAGGCAGAGCCGCTGAAAGTGAGAATCTGATCGGAAACGCTCATATCTGAAGCGTCAACGGTAAGAGTTGCACCCTCAGCGATTTGTGTATCAACAGCACCCATGGTGATGGTGGCTGTCTTTTCAGCAACTCCAGTAATAGTGATCGTTTCGATACCAGTGACACCGGACAAGTTTGTGGTGCCGTTGTCGGCAGTCAAAGTCAACGAATCGGTAGAACCGCTACCACCAGAAATAGTGTCATCTTCAGTGATGCTGGCAACAGCAGCGCTAAAGCTCATGGCTCCGGAAGAACCACTTGCGTCAACACTTACATCACCAGTACTAACTGCGATAGCGAGAGGACCAGTGAATCCTGAATCAACTGTGACGACACTGTTAGCAGCCTGGAGAGTAAGTGTCTCCACACCAGCCGCCAAGGCATTGGTACCAAGGGTCAAAGCGGTGAAGGCAGTGGTAGCAGCTGCAGTAACCGTCTCGATGTTGGAGAAGTTAGCGAAATGAGCGTCGGTGACTGTAGAGGCAGCAGAGAATGAAACTGTGTCAGTACCGGCACCACCATCAACAGTATCGATGTTGGTCAGATCACCATCATTGACAAATTGGATGGTGTCATTGCCAGCTCCGGAATTAATGCTGTCACCGAAATTCGCGGAACGAGTAGCGGAAATCGTGTCTCCACCTCCACCAGTGTTGATGATGACCTTGGCGTTAAGTTCTGCTTTTGCATCAATGGTGGCGGCAGCAGTACTCAGGTCAGTGGCGTCGATAGTCAGGGTGTCATACAGAGCAGCGTGTGTGTACGCAGCATTGTTGTTGTGCAGAGTAATGCTTGCAGTTGCATCATCCTGACCTTCGAGGATCTGGAAGGTTTCGATCTTGGTGATGTTGGCAAGGTCAGCAGATGCAATGGCATCAGCGTCATCATCAACCGTGATTTGAAGCACGTCTGCGCCGGTACCACCAGTAATGGTGATCAACTGACCAGAAGTAGCAGCATCGAGATCGATGTCGTCGGCAGTAACTGTGAGTGCGCCAGTGTAATTAGTAGCAACGATCGAGTTCGCGTCAGTATCGGCGTCAAGATTAACTGTGAGGTTATTGGTGAAACCAGCACCAACAGTCAACGTGTCGTGATCGTTGAGATCGTTGAAGTTAACAGTCGTGATACCAGCTGCAGCTGCGTTCGCACCGAGGTCAACTTCCAGCTGGATGTCTGAGGAAGAGGCAACAATCTCGATACCAGAGAGACCTGCAAAAATACCGTCCGCGGCAGCAGCGTTATTTGAAATCTCAAGAGTGTCAGTGCCAGCACCACCAGAAATAGTGTCAGCTGCAGTCAACTGAGCGGAGCTAGCAATGATGGTGTCATTGCCAGAGCCAGTTGAGATTGAATCACCTTGATCAGATTGAGAGGCAGTAACGGTGTCAGCACCAGTACCAGTGTTGACGGTTGCGGAACCATTGGTTTCATTAGCGACACTAATGGTGGCAGCACCTGACAGAGCAGTTGCATCAATAGTCAGAGATGCGCCATCTGCAATGTTGTTGTCATGAGAAATGAAACTAGTGGTTGCATCAGCCGTTGAATCATCCTCAACGAACTCGAAAGTTTCGAAGTTAGTGATTGAAATCACATCGGCAGCGATAACAGAATCGCTACTAGTGTCAGCAGTAATACGAAGCGTATCAGTGCCGGTACCACCAGTCAGAGTCTGGATTTGTCCAGAAGTTGCAGCATCAATTCCCTCGTTGCCGACCGTTACTAACAGGTTGCCAGTGTAATTAGTCGCCGTAACTGAGTTGGCATCAGTGTCTGCGTCGAGGTTAACTGTGAGGTTACGGGTGAAATCAGCACCGACAGTAAGTGTGTCGTGATCATCGAGATCGTTGAAATTAACGGTAGCAATACCGGCAGCGAGAGCATGTTCACCGAGGGTGACCTCCAACTGGATACTGTCGGAAGATGCAAGGGTCTCGAAACTTGTAAGGCCTTCGAAGATATCGTCAGCAGCATCAGCATTATTAGAGAGCTGAATAGTGTCTGTGCCAGCACCACCAGAAATAGTGTCAGCTGCAGTCAACTGAGCGGAACTTGCGATAACGGTGTCATCACCAGCACCTGTTGAAATGGAATCACCGCCACCGGTGGAAGCAGAAGCAGTAACAACATCATCACCGCCACCTGTGTTGATAACAACAAGAGCATCAACTTCATTCGCAGCACTGATGGTTGCGACTGAAGTCAAAAGTGCAGTTGCATCAACAGTGAGAGTCTCTGCAACAGAATCAACAACAAGAGTATTGCCGTTGTTAAGAGTAAGGTCTACAGCATTGTCACCAACAAACTCGATGGTTTCAATTTTTGAAACCTGAGCCATTGTGTCATTGGAGATAGTGCCACCACCACTTGTGGTTGTGACCTGCAGAGTATCGCTGCCAGTACCACCTGTAATAGTAGAAGCGGAGGTATTGAGTGATGTATCAAGAGCAGTAACAGTGAGGCTACCGGTATACACAGAAGCATCAATATCATCTGCAGCAGCATCACCAGCCATATTGATGGTGAGTGTGTTGCTGAAACCTGCTGTTACATCAATAGAGTCTGCGGTGTCGTCATCGGTGAAGGTGACAGTAGTGACTCCAGCCGCTGCAGCGAGCTCATCAAGAGTGAGAGAAGTAAAGGCAACGTCATCTGAGGCTGTGAGAGTCTCAAGCCCAGTGACGTTGGTGAAGTCAGCATCAACAACGGTTGCTGCAGCTGTGAACTCGAGCGTATCTGTATCAGCTCCACCACCGATAGTGTCGTCCTCAGTAAGAGCAGTTTCAGCACCAGACATTTGAATGGTGTCTGCACCGGCACCTGCATCAACTGAATCGTTGCCAGCAACGGCACCAAGAATAACTACGTCAGCACCTGCACCTGCGGTGACTGTGTCATTGCCATCTCCAGCGGTAATTGAGTCAGCACCAGCGCCAGTGGTGAAGGAGTCAGCACCTGCACCACCCACAATGGTGTCAGCACCTGAGCCTGAGGTGGCTGCAACACCATTTCCATTGAGAGTGAGTGAAAGAGCTCCCGTGAAATCAGCTGCGGAGACTGTAGTGACCTCGTCACTGACAGCATTAGTGATAGTGAGATTCTGATCACCAGTAATCTCAACACTGCTCACATCAGCACCAGTAGTGCTGAGAGTAGTAACGGTGTTTGCCACCGTTCCGCTATTAAGAGAGACTGTTTCCAGAGACTCGGTATTACCAGCTGCTCGTGTCAACGTAATGGTGTTGGCAGAGGCCCCAGAAAGATTGATCTGGAGATCATCTGTGTCGCCCGAGATAGCACCAGAAGCGAAGTTGAGGATAGTAGTGGCGCTACTGGTAGTGAGATCAACTGTTGGGAGGCTACCGAGTTTATTGACAGTGAGGTTGGTAGCAGAATTCAGGTTGTTCAAACCTGTGAGGCCAGTTACACCGGCCATATCCAACGTCGCAGCCGTGGTAGTTGTGACGTTGAATTGCTCAATACCAGTGCTGTTCACAACAACATTGGTATTTGCAAGAACAGCGGTCAAAGTATCGGTACCACCGCCACCAACAAGGGTGTCGAAGTTGTTCAGGCTATTGCTTGTTGTTGCGTCAAAAGTATCGTCTCCATCAAGACCAGTGAAATTGTTAATACCAGTCGTCAGTACATAAGTCGAAGCAGTGATCGTAGGGTTGGAATCATCATTGGTGATGGTTCCAACAGCCTGGACAGAAGCATTCAACTTAGTTCCAGAGAAAGTGACTGTGAAAGTCTCATCCTCTTCAAAAGTTGTATCTTCAGTAGTCTGAATGGTGACGTATTGAGTTGTCTGACCAGCTGCAAAAGTAACAGTGCCAGAGACAGCGGTGTAGTCAGCTGTAGTAGCCGAACCGTTAGCGGTTAAGTAGTTAACAACTACGTCTTCGGTTGGAGCTGAATCGAGAGTTACAGCGAAGGTAACAGCAGATCCTTCAGATGCAGAAGCTGCTGCAGCTGTAAGTGTGTACTTCGATGGAGAATCGAGGAGATCGGCAACAGCTACTACCTCCGCGTAAGTCTTGGCAGTGGTAGTGGTGACTGAGTCGTTGAACGAACGACCAGACGCCAAACCTGCAGTCGTGGAGTAAGAAGAGAGGTCAGCGCTATCAGTAGCTAGGTAGTCACTATAAAGATTCGCTGAGTCGAGTTTGGCCATCATGACCTGACGCATCTCGACAGACTCGTCAAGATTCAGGATGGCGTTAACGAGGGTGATGCCGAGGTAATCGTGATTTACCGCACCACTAGAAACAGCGTTTGACCAGCCAGTGATCTCAGAAGCTGCAGCATCACGACCAACAAGCCTGTTGTACAGGGTGTTGATCAAATTGGTCATGTTGTAGGTGGTTACACCACCTGACTCAGTACTGTTTGGAGTAACAGTGTTGGTTTTGTACTCGGACGTCGCGACGAATGCCTCGACAACCTGGCTCTGAGTCATCCCAGCTGCCTCCCAGGCAGTCAGCGATGCTGGATCGGCAGGTCGACCGAAGTAAGCCAGATTAAGAAGCTGAACGGCTTGAGCTGTTGCAGTTGCCATGGAGAGACTCGGAAGAGCTGAAGATCGGTGCTAGTGGCTGGGGCCAGGCCCCGAGTTTGGGTTTAGATGCCTCGGGGCATCAGGCCTCATCAAGCGCAGACACGTCTGGCCATCAGATTGAGTGGATATTATCGTTTCAGGGACACGAAAGCAAGTAAAAGGGCCTAGCAGTGCCAGTACCTCGACTGGACCGGAAATCAGCGAAAAACGCATAGCGATTGAAAAAAGAGAGAACAGAGGAAAAAAAACTACCTACCAAGGAAGACCACTCTGAAAGCAGCATCAAGGAAGGGATACCAGTCACAAAGCGGGATCTCAGCGGATATTATGATTATCTAAAAGAACTATTTACGCTTGATAAAAACACTCAGAGGCCTCTCTAAAAACAAATAACTCAAACAGGCAATTATTATAGTGAGGGAAGAAATAGCAAGCAGGTTATCTGGAAGTATCTGTATTCCAGCAAATTTGAAGCCACCCGCCTGCACAGCCCGAATCATCAAGGGTTGGTGGTACAAATATACTCCAAAGCTAATTTCACCCAGATAAACCAGAGGCGACCAGCTCAAGAACCGTCCAAACACCCCTTGACAGGAGGCTAGAGTAACTAGAAGAAAAAGAAAATTAAGAGATGAGAGCTGCCTGGCTAACAAAACATTGTAGGGATAATCGTAAGGTAGCGATAAACCTCTGTAGGCAAGATAAGTAAAACAAAATGCCGGCAAAGCAAAAAGTATACTTGGACTGAAAATAAATTTGGGAGGCTTATAGCGATTCAATATTCCCATCAAAAACGCCAAAGTTTCCGACGAAAAGAGACGGAAAGAAATTATGCCCAACAGAAACTCAGGAAGCCTCAACAAAGGATTGATATACATAAAACCATCGGAGACAACATGATTCAAGTAATCAGACGAGAATGAAGGGAAGTTGGATTGATGAGATATGTGAGATGCAATAGCAAAAGAATAAAAAAGAGAAAATCCATACAAGCAAAAAATATTAATAGTTTTTAGTTTATGTAAAAACGGGTAGCAAAAATAAAAAAACAGCTCAACAGAGATGCTCCAAGTTACTGCATTGAAAGCAAAATATATGGAAGGTATAGGAAACCAAGACTGCAAACCAAAAATAGTAACAATAAAGGTAGCACAAGTAAGCCAAAGAGAACCAAAGGCAGGCAGATATAGATTACGAGGAAGTAAAATAACTAAAAAGATTATTGACAGGAAAAAGGCAGGCCAAACTCGCGCAAAACGTGATTTATAAAATTGAATAGGTGAAAAGTATCTTCCAGTGTATGCGTAACTAAGAACAAAACCTGACAAGACAAAAAAGAAGGTGACTGACTGGGACAAATCAAAGCCACTCAAGGCCTCGGCGGGAACTAAACCATGGTCCCGGGCATGAAGAATAAAAATGCCGAAAGAAGCTATAAAGCGTAAAGTGGTTAAACTGCCTAGGTAGGGTCGACTGCTATGTGAGGCAAGATCCGATCGAATAGGTATCATAACCAAAGTAAAACAGTCTGGATGGAATACGCGTAGTCAGGAAAAGGCAAAGGATAGGAACACAAGTAATTCTTAAGACTATTGTAGTAAGATATTCTGGAAACCTTACAGAAGCACAAAGATAAAGTCAAAGCAATTGTAGATCATAAATAAAACGGCTTACGACGGAAACTGATCATAGAGATGCGATAATTATGAAGTCGAGATGCATCCAGTCTGTTCAGCCATGCAAATTCTGGCAAGTAGTCGAGCATTTCTAGAGAACAAAGCCCCACAATGGGTGCTGAACCTTGTAAAAAGAGTAACTAGTAGAATTTTGGTGATAAGAGGGATGAAAGTATACAAGGGAAAGCTAGCAAAGAATGATTCATTAGCGACTGTATTAATTGTCAGTCACGAATCGTCCGAAACTGGGGCACCAATTTTGGCACTGAATATCGGCAGAGGGTTGAAAGGGAAAGCCAATATTATTTTTATAACCCTAAAAGAAGGGAAACTAATGGATGAATTCAAGAGAAATTCTGTCGGAATAATCCAGCCAAAGAATGGGCCAGTATTTTCAAAACTACTAGAAAAAGAAATAAAAAAGTTAATAGGCAAACAAAAACCCGCGTATGCGGTGGTTAACTCAGTTGTATCCTCTGGATGTCTACATCCTATTAGAAGGCTGGGAATTCCAACAATCACATTAATACACGAATTCAGCAGTTACATACGCCCGAGAAGTGCAGTCGACTCATTAGGACTTTGGTCGAATGTCATGGTTTATTCGACAGAGCTTACAAAAAAAGATATGATTAAAAATTATCCACAATTAGCAAAAGTAAAAAGTTTAGTACTCGCACAAGGCAAATGTAAGCCCAGGGGGAGAAATAATTTAGAAGATAACATGTACCAAGGAAGGGAAACTTTTAGTTACTCTAAGGCAATTCAAGATAATGATATTCTAATCCTCGGTGCAGGAGCAATACAGCCAAGAAAAGGCATTGATATCTTCGTTGGGGTAGCAAATGAATTACAGAAGATTCAAAAAATAGAGAAAATAAAATTTGCATGGATTGGAGGGGGTTACGATCCAATAAATGATTTCAACGTTTCGCTCTGGGTGGAGGATCAAATACAAAGAAGTAATTTAGAAAAAAATATCCTAATAGTAGATCACTGCACAGATGAATATGCAAATTTAATGCAGAGAGCGGATATATTTTTGGTGACATCAAGACTAGATCCATTGCCAAATGTAGCTATAGATGCATTAAGCAATGGGACACCTGTCATGTGTTTTGAAAGCGCATGCGGACTTGAAAGCTTATTTAGACAAGATAAATTGCTTAGAGAACAACTATTGGTGCCATACCTGGATTCGAATAGAATGGCAAAAAAGTTATCTTCCCTGTTGAATGATGAAAAGTCCAGAAGAGAAATAGGCGATTACTGCAAAAATAAGGCAAGAGAATGGTTTAACATGGAAGAATATATATCAAAACTCCAATGCTTGGGAAAAGAAGTCATAGCCGAACAAAACCTATTAAATGATAACGCCAAATATTTATTAGAGCAGAACATAATCGACATGGGATATTGCTATAAAAACGAAAAAAATCAAAAGTACTGTATTGAACATTATCTTTATTCATGGAAAAGTCAAATTGGGACCCGCAAGCCATTCCCAGGATTTCACCCAGGTATATATAGAGAAAGAGCTCTAGGAAGCAATTCGAAAGAAGATCCATTAGTTCACTACCTTCAATCTGGAAGACCTAAGGGCGAGTGGATGAGCGAACTGATCACACCAAATAGAAAAAAACAGCAAATGGCACGTACAGATACCGCATTACATATTCACATACATTACATAAGCCTTGTCGAAGATATTTTTTGTGCAGTTAAATACAATAAGATAGAGCCAGATATATATATTACATATAACAATAACTTGCATAAGGAGCAAATAATAAAGCTAGCTAGAAAATATGAGATTAAATGCGAGGGAATCATGCTAACTCCAAACAAAGGTCGTGATATAGGTCCATTTATTACAGAGGTAGGGCCTATGCTTGATAGAAAGTATCACATTTATGGACATATCCATACAAAAAAGAGCGTACACATAGACAAAAATGACGCAGAAACGTGGAGAAATTTTCTCATAGTTAATTTATTAGGGGATAAAGAAAATCCGATGATGGACACGATAGTTAACCAAATGGTTAGTGATAAAAATATAGGAATGGTGTTCCCGTATGACCCACATTGTCCAAAATGGGACGCCAACTATTCGATTGCGCAAAAAATTGCCAAGAAAATGAAGATTGATAAGTTGCCAGAGGAATTTAACTTTCCTGTAGGTACTATGTTTTGGGCAAAAAAGGGGTCTTTATCACCATTGTTTAATATTGGTATTGAGTGGGACGACTATCCAATAGAACCGATCGGAAATGATGGAACTATATTACATGCGATAGAAAGACTGCTTCCATTAATTACTGTAAAACAAGGATTTAAAAACAAACAAACCTATATCAAAGGAGTAAGCAGATAGCAATTAAAAATGCTGACGTAAGCGAACTAGACCTTCTGAGATTGAGACTTTAGGCGACCAAGATAAACAAGATGTCGCCTTCGCGATTGAAAGAATATTAGAAGGAACATCAAAATCTCGCTTTTGAGTATAAACTACCTCAATAGAACGCTCTAATAAGTTTTCTAATTCATCAACAAGACCTAATAAGCTTAAGCCACATCCTGAACCAATATTGAATAGGTATTCAGAGCCAACATAATGCATTGAAGCAAGCAAAGAATCAATTAAGTCTGAAATATATAAGTAATCACGTACACTAGAGCCATCTCCAAGTATATTTACAGGTTGAGACTGAAGGGCTTGACGAAGAAAGATGGGTATGACTCCCTGAGAGGAATCATATCTTTGTCGCTCACCATAAGGATTTGAAACACGTAATATGATGCCATTTAAGCCATGAAGCTTGTTGTAAAGTGACACATATTTCTCAATGGCAAGCTTAGTAATACCATATGAACAAATAGGATTAGTAGGATGATCTTCAGTGATGGGAACAAATTCAGGGACACCGTAAACGGTCCCTCCAGATGAAATCACAACAAGCCGATTAATATCTTCCTCGAGGCAAATATTAAGTACATTAAGGGTTCCCAATAGATTTATACTAACGTCGGATCTCGGATCAAGATTCGATGATGCAGGTAGGGTACTACTCGCTAAATGAAAAACGAAATCACTACCAGTGACAGCATTCTTTAGATAATCGTAATTCTGAATATCAAGTGGAAAGAGGGAGAGTGAAGGACTCTTTAATGATGACTGGCTTAAAAGACCAGGGAAAGTGCGCGATAAGGCTCTAACTTCGTATCCACGAAATAATAAAGCATCTACAAGGTGAGAGCCAATAAAGCCTGAAGCACCTATTATTGAGACAACAGTCACAGATGAAAACTACAACTAGAATAATATACTAGGCTAATAGCAGAAAAGCCAGAAGTAAAAAGAAATAGTCCTCAGAAAGCCATGTTTTAGTGGCCATGAAGATAAAGGAGCGGCAAGGAGACAAATAAAACGTTGAAGCTTGTTAACTCGTAAAAGCCTTGGAAGAATGGATAGCGTGATACCATATCTATTTTGAAAATATTCAATTTGACGAATCGTATCTAAAGTGTGACCACCAGAATTTCGATTGGTTAACCAGTCCTGACAACGATTATACCAATAGTCAAAACCAAATCCTGACGCTCCAATTTGATTAGATGAATGCTGACGATATAAAATAGGTGAAGCTGAAATATATCGAATCTTACCAAATACAGATGCAACTAATGCAATCCACCAATCGTGTACAAGTGCTTGTGATGGAATAGGTAGTGACTGCTCTAAAAGAGGACGATTCATTAAAGTAGTACAGCCAGTCACAACATTTGTAAGACAGATCTGAGAGGGAAGATTCATTGATGGCCGTAGAAGTTGACGTGATGAATAATTAATGTGCAGATCACGTAAATGTTCATCGACAAGCCTTAAATCAGAATGAATGAGTATTGGAATATCAGAACCAGACGCTTGTTCAACACGTTGCATCTCTTCTAAACAAAGCTCAAGCTTGGTTTCAAGCCAGAAGTCATCCTGATCAGACAATGCAATATATGGGGCAGATGTTAGGGACAATAAAAAATTTATAGAGGATGAACAGCCAATATTATTATTGCTTGGTAGAATATAAAGCCAAGATTGATATGTCTTTTTGAGACTATAAAGAATTTCTAGAGTTCGATCCGTAGAGGAGTCATCCCGCACCAACAATCGAGACGGACGGATGGTTTGATTAAAAATTGAATGAATCTGCTCTTCTACAAAGAGAGCGCCATTATAAGTTGGCATTACAACTTCAATTTTTTTCCTGGCTACCACAATTTCAATCCCCATTTAAGAAAGTATTTGAAAGCACTCATAATGTTAACAATTGAGAGCCATATATCCGTATGATTGCCTCGACCCCAATTATGAGTAACCTTTGCATAAGGAAAATGAACACATCTACCGAAACAGGAGAGCCTACGAGTTAAGTCTGCGTCCTCTAAGTAAAGGAAGTAACGTTCATCGAAACCACCAGAACTAATGAAAGCAGATGAATCAATGATCATGCAGCAGCCGCTAAGATAAGACGATTCGAATATAGAGCTATAATCATAGTCATCCATGCAATACCAAGCATCATACTTTTTAAGCCATTTTGGTTTTATATATTCAGGCAAAAAGCGTCTGCCAAAAAGACCCAATAAAGTAGGATTTCTTTTGCATAACTTCTCTATATTACCGTTTCGATTAACAATTTGAGGAACTGCTAAGCATACATCTCTATTATGAAAAAGCCATTTTATAGCAACAGGAAAAGTTTCAGGACTCCAGCTTAAATCCGTATTAAGTACTGCAATATAAGGCGGCAAGAATGAAAAAGAATTTACTAGCAGATTAGCCGCCTTACCGTACCCTAAGTTAGAGCGTGATCTTATAAATTTAAGCGAATTATCAGATAATTGATTTATAGGCTCACCGGTTTGATAGTCGTTTGCAACAATTGCATAGCGAATATTCTCTGGCAACTGTGCTAAACATTGCCCCAATTCATCAACTTCTTGCTGCTTAGGGTGATATGCAACAATTAGCAAGAGTAGGTCAATGGATGAATTCATACCAAATAACTAGAAGCATTTAACTTTAAAATCTTCGCAGAATTATATGTACCATGAGATAAATTTACCAAAAAAGCTAAGAGTCAACGGTTTTAGGGGCTGGCTGGAACATAAACATCGAATAGATCACATTGCGACGCATATTAGTCATCATTTCGAGGAACATGTCATATCCCTCATTCTTGTATTCAATTAACGGATCTTTCTGACCGTAGCCTCGCAAACCCACTGATTCCCGCAGAGCATCCATAGCCTGGAGATGCTCACGCCAAAGAGTATCAATCTGTTGCAAAATAAAGAAGCGCTCAGCTTCTCTCATCAGACCCGGACGTTGCTGCTCGATCTGAGCCTCCTTGAGGTCGTAAGCATTACGCAATTGCTCCTGTAGAAAAGCCTTAAGTTCATCAGTACCAAGACCCTGTACTTGGTCATGAGTGAGTTCATCTAATAAATAGATGAACTCTTTAACCTTGGCAACTAACTGCTTGAGGTCCCATTCTTCCGGAGGCAAGTCTGGATTTACATAAGCCTCAACGATCTCATCCATCGTACGTTCGCCGTAGCCGATCACCTGCTTCTTGAGAGCACGACCATCCAGGACGCGACGGCGCTCTGAATAAACCGCCCGGCGTTGGTTGTTCATCACCTCGTCGTACTCAAACACTTGCTTACGAATGTCGTAGTAATAAGTCTCCACCTTCTTCTGCGCACCTTCCAACGAACGGGTAAGCATGCCGGATTCAATCGGCATGTCTTCCTCTACACGGAAGGCATTCATAAGACCAGCAACACGGTCACCGCCGAAGATTCGCAGCAGGTTGTCACCGAGCGACAGGAAAAAGCGAGTGGAACCAGGATCGCCTTGGCGCCCGGCACGGCCCCTCAGCTGGTTGTCCACCCGTCGGGATTCGTGCCGCTCAGTACCAATCACATGCAAGCCACCTGCCTCGCGCACGCGAGATTCCTCCTGTTTCACCACCACGTCGTATTCGCCCTTCACTCTGGCGATTGCTTCTCGCAAAGCCTGAATCTGAGGATCGTCGGTAGGAGCTTTCTCAGCCGCAGTCGCAATTCTCTCCTCTAGCTCAATCACAGTCAAGGCACGATCACCCCAGGCCTTAACCAGCTCACGTGCAAGCTGAACAAGGGCTTGATCGGTGTCGTCAGTAAGTGCACAGGGATAAAGGATGTCACGACTGACAGTTGATACAGGGACTGGAGAATCAGTGAAGCCAGCGGGAGTGCTGCGCTGAAGAAGCACCGACGGCTTATGATCATCTTCCGGCATAACCAAACGACCAAGCAGTATCTCCCGCAACTTCAAGCGGGCCATGTAATCACTGTTACCTCCAAGAATGATGTCGGTGCCTCGGCCCGCCATGTTGGTGGCGATGGTCACGGCTCCAGCACGACCAGCCTGAGCCACAATCTCCGATTCACGCTCTACGTTTTCGGGCTTGGCATTGAGCAGATTGTGAGGGATCTCCTGCTCCGCCAACAGAGAACTCAGCAGCTCACTCTTCTCTACAGAGGTAGTTCCGACCAGCACCGGACGGTCACTCTTGTGGATTTCAGCGGTTTCATTAGCCACAGCCCGCCACTTGGCGGTTTCAGTTTTATAGACCTGATCAGGCCAATCCTGGCGGGCTCGCACCCGATTAGTGGGAACGATGGTGGTTTCGAGTTTATAGGTCTTTTCGAATTCCACCTCTTCTGTTTTGGCAGTACCCGTCATTCCGGCAAGACGGGGATAAAGCAGGAAAAAATTTTGGTAAGTGATCGAAGCTAGGGTCTGCGTCTCTGGTTGGATCAACAGGGATTCCTTGGCTTCAATCGCCTGATGCTGGCCGTCACTCCAACGGCGGCCGGGCATCACCCGACCGGTGAACTCATCCACGATTACCGCCTCGTTATCACGAACGATGTAGTTCACATCCTTCACGAACAGCTCCTTGGCCTTAAGGGCATTGGTGATGTAATGAGCCCAAGGATCCTGGGGGTTGAACAGATCCGATACACCCAGCATCTGCTCTGCTTTAGCGAATCCCTCATCGGTGAGGGTGCAGCTGCGCTGCTTCTCATCCACCTCGTAATCCCCTTCCGGATCGATGCCGTCTTTGCCAAGCTCAGCTGCGCGGATGAGGGAATTGGCCACCTGGGCGGCCTGCTGGTATTTCTCCTGGGGCCGTTCCACCTGGCCAGAAATGATGAGGGGGGTACGAGCTTCGTCGATCAGAATTGAGTCCACCTCGTCAATCACGCAGTACTGGAACTCTCGCTGCACCACCTCCAACATGTCAGCCGCCATGTTGTCGCGGAGGTAGTCGAAACCAAGCTCTGAGTTAGTGGCATAAGTGATGTCGCATTCGTAGTTGCGCCGGCGCTCGTCAGGACGCATCTCCTGCTGAATCAAACCCACCGAAAGGCCAAGAAAGCGATGGACCTGGCCCATCCATTCAGCATCACGGCGCGCCAGGTAGTCATTCACAGTAACCACATGAACACCTCGGCCGGTGAGGGCGTTCAGGTAGCTCGGCAGCGTCGCCACCAAGGTTTTGCCTTCGCCGGTTTTCATTTCAGCGATCTGGCCCTCATGGAGCACCATGCCGCCAATGAGCTGAACATCGAAATGGCGCATCCCCAGCACGCGCTTTCCAGCCTCCCTAACCACTGCGAAGGCCTCGGGGAGAATCTCGTTGAGGATCGGCCGCTGATTCTCAAGGCTGCCGGCGTTGGCCAAGCGCTCCTGGAATGCCAGTGTTTTACCGCGCAGCTCCTCGTCGGAGAGAGGAGATATCTCCTCTTCAAGCAGATTGATGTCTGACACTATCGGCTGGTAGCGCTTCAGCTTGCGGGCATTGGGATCACCCAGCAGCAGCTTGAGCATGGAACCGATCGTTTGAGTGAGGTAAGCTTACCTAGCCGCGCTGTAGATGTAGATTAGATTTCTTGGGTTTATCGGGTGCCGTTCAACTCTGTGCAAAACCTGAGCCCTGAAACGCTGGCCCTACTACGGCGGCACAACTTGCTGAAACCCTTAATTAGAGCTGAGATCCTCAGCAAGACAGTTGAGACTATCCAGCTGGGCACACAGCAGAGTGATCAAGTTTGGGACAATTTCAAAGCGAAAAATAAATTAGATACTCCAGATTTACTCAAAAAGTATCTCAAAAATAATGGAGTAACAGAAAGCGATTTACGCTGGCAACTGGAACTACCAACTCGCGTTCAAATTTATTGCCAAGAGCATTTTCAACACAAAGCGGAAGCTCGATTCCTCGAACGCAAAGAACAGCTCGATCAGGTCGTCTACAGCCTGTTGCGGATTCAGGACGGATACTTAGCGCGAGAGCTCTATTTGCGCATATCCGGCAATGAAGCAAATTTTGCTGATCTTGCTGCCAGCTACAGCCAAGGCCCTGAAGCGAAAACCAAAGGCATTATTGGGCCCGTTCCCATGACGCAGGCAAATCCCGCTCTGAGCGAACGACTACGCACCAGCCAACCCGGACAATTGCTGCAACCGTTTCAAATCGACCAATGGTGGGTTGTAGTGCGTCTTGAGCGTTATGAGGCTGCACAATTTGACGACATCACCAGACAGCGCATGGCCCAAGAGCTTTTTCAAGAATGGCTCAACCAGGAACTTCTCGGTAAAGTACGCAGTCTAGGTTGATCTACCCACTGGAAACTTTCCCGCCAACGCGCCTCTCTGAATGAACGTTTTCGACCCAGCCGTCTCGCTTAAACAACTCAAAGCTTTTAAGGACTGTGGCGAAGAAGCTCTGCAGACCATTCAGGCGAACGGCTCGCGGATCAGTTTCGCCACCGGTCATTCACTGAGCACGAATGAACTGATCCCCGATCGCGTTCTAGTGATTCTTAACGGGCGCGCCCGATTACTCGGAAAACAGAATGGCAAGCCTGTCACCCTCGCAATAATGGGTCCAGGAAGCTTCATTGGTCTTTCATCCCTGCTGAGAGCTGAGGCATGTGAAGAGGTGAGCGCAATGGAGCCTCTCGAAGCCTGGAGTATTCCCGACAATCTAATTGCATATCTCTATCGCAACGAAGCGTGCTTTCAGAAATGGTGCCAGTCAACGCTTTTCCCTGCAGAACTCGCATCCTTGTTAGAGGCACTTCTTGATCAAAGTGAGCGCACTTCCTTTTTTGTCTCTGATGTACTTGGCAAGGTCATTCCCCACGCCAAGACACTGAACGCTAACGATGAAGCAGTGCATCAAATTGACGAACAGCATCTGGCATTTATTGGGAGCAAAAATGGAAGCTTAAAGCTAAATCAAGAACTTGAACAAAAACATTTTTCAGTTTTACGCGCTAACAATGATGCCTCTTTTGCGCTGCGCCTAATCACGCTTCCAAAATCGATTGTTGTGCAACTCAGGGCAGGACACTTTCCACAAAAGGGGAACGACCTTGGAGGTACTGAAACAAAGCAGATATCGGAAGCACAACCTGCGACCTCCCGAACAAGTCTCAATTTAGATGGGGGGGATCCTCGCAACAGGATTGAGCTGATTCGTGCAAGTGGCCTCCTTCACGAAACCCTGGCGTGCTTCCGAATGTTGGCCCAAATCATGGGACTGCCGTTCAAACGGGATGCTCTGGAGAAAACAATCCGCGATGCCCTACGTCGAGGCCAACAACCCAGCTTGCCAATGATTGGGCAACTCGTCGCAGGCATGGGACTTCACGCTTCAGGCGCCAAAGTTCCTCCTCAAGTATGCACCCGAATGAACGTGCCCTGTCTCATGGCCTGGGGCGACGGATACGGTGTGGTAGTTCAGAGCAATTCCAATGGAATGCTTATGGCACACCCAAGTCTTGGATGGGTGGAGCTGTCACCAGAGCAAATACAGGCATCTGCGCCAGATGGCTTTGAAGTGATACTGGTTGATCGCACCAGTACAACGCCCGACGCAAAATTCAATTTCGGTTGGTTTATACCAGCCATCCGCCGCTACCGATCCAGCCTCCTGTTAGTGCTGGGCTCATCCTTTATGGTGCAGCTCTTCACTCTGGCTAACCCGCTGCTAATTCAAGTGATCATCGACAAGGTGATTTCACAGCGGAGTCTTGATACGCTTCAAGTGCTAGGAATTGCACTGGTAGGGGTAACAATTTTCGAAGGTATTCTGGGTAGCTTAAGAACTTTTTTGTTTGCAGACACTACCAATCGTATCGACATGCGATTGGGCTCTGAAGTAATTGATCACTTGTTGCGGTTACCAGTCGGGTATTTCGACCGGAGACCAGTCGGCGAACTCGGAACCCGAGTAGCAGAGCTCGAAAAAATAAGAAATTTCCTTACAGGCGAAGCACTCACCACCATTATTGATGCTGCCTTTTCAGTGATTTACATCCTGGTAATGGCACTGTACAGCTGGATCCTTACTCTCGTTGCACTGCTGGTTGTACCTCTACAGGTTACAATTACACTTATTGGAGCTCCATTATTTAGACGCCAATTTCGGCAAGCAGCCAAAGAAAACGCAGATACACAATCACATTTGGTTGAGGTATTAACGGGTATTCAGACAGTCAAGGCACAAAATGTAGAGATCGTGAGTCGATGGAAATGGCAAGAACGCTACGGAAGATATATCAGTCGAACCTTCGAAAAGACAATTACAGGAACAGCACTTGGACAAATAGGTCAAGTGTTACAGAAGCTCTCACAGCTAATGGTTCTTTGGGTTGGAGCAAGGCTAGTGCTCGATGGACAACTGACTCTGGGCCAGTTAATTGCTTTTCGAATCATTAGTGGATATGTAACGCAACCCCTCCTGCGAATTTCAACGATTTGGCAACGTATTCAGGAACTACGTGTGAGTTTTGAAAGGCTTGCAGACATCTTGGACACTCCAGAAGAATCAACCGATCTTGACAAGGGGAAAATTCCTCTACCACCAATCGACGGGAAGGTGGAATTTAAAAATCTTCAATTCCGTTTCAAGCCAAGTACTCCACAAGTTCTTAAAAACATCAATCTATCTATTCCCCCCGGAACGTTTGTAGGTGTAGTTGGCCAGAGCGGAAGTGGCAAGAGCACATTGATGAAATTGTTGCCAAGATTGTATTCACCAACAGAAGGCAACATTCTTATTGACGATTACGATATCGACAAAGTTGAGCTTTATTCACTACGCCGCCAAATTGGAATCGTCCCTCAAGAGCCTCTTCTTTTCACTGGTAGTGTGAGTGATAATATTGCCCTTACTGATCCAAACGCAAGCAGCGAGGAGATTGCAAAAGCCGCAGAAATATCTTGTGCCCACGAGTTCATCATGGGATTACCGTCCGGATATAGCACTGAATTGGGAGAACGTGGCGCGAACCTATCCGGTGGGCAACGTCAACGGCTTGCAATCGCGAGGACACTACTGGCAAATCCAAAACTATTAGTAATGGATGAAGCAACCAGCGCTCTGGATTACGACACTGAGCGCCGAGTATGTCAAAATCTACGTAAAGCTCTTGTAGGCAGCAGTGTTTTCTTCGTTACCCACAGGTTGTCAACAGTTCGAAATGCAGACCTGATCGTAATGATGCATCAAGGTGCAATCGCTGAAACAGGAACCCACGATGAACTCATAGCCCTGCAAGGACGTTATTACGCTCTTTACCGTCAACAGGAGGCTGGCTAAATGTCACGCACTAAGGGTCTGATTAAATCTCCATCTGAGCTAATCAAACAGGCTCAAGAGTTTATCGAACAAAACTTTGTGGAGCAAGAAGGGGAAGGCGAGGTTATCCAGCAATCACCCATTTGGATGCGCGCTACCACGTGGGGGCTTATGGGAACGGCAACATTCGCAATAGCCTGGCTAGCGGTTGCCAAGACAGATGAAATCGTCTCGGTTACAGGCAAGCTCGAGCCTCTCGGATCTGTGCAAGAAATTCAGATGCCAACAGGTGGAATTGCTGCAGAAATCCTGGTGAAAGATGGTGACGAAGTAAACGCAGGCGATGTTGTAATGCGCCTCGATGGTGAAACAACAGAACAGCGATTAAGCTCACTACAAGAAGGGAAAAATCTAAAAATGCAACAACTTGAACTCAAGCAATTAGAATTAAGACAATATCTCCTCCTAAATGACGAAGAAACGAAAACTCTCGGCAATAACTTGGAGTTGCAGAAAGAAATCTTATCTCGCTATAAAATGTTGACTGAACAAGGAGCAGCCTCGGAACTGCAGTATTTGCAACAACTAAACAAAGTAGAAGAGATAAGTGGAACTCTTAATCAAGTTCGTATTGATCGAACCCGTCAACAAGCAGTTCAAAATCAGCAAATCCAACAACTCAAAGCAGAACTTCAAGAACTTCAAGCTCAAATAATCGAAACATCGGTGAACATTCGCTATCAAGTCTTACGATCACCCGTCGACGGAATTGTGTTTGATCTCAAACCGCGGGGCAAAGGTTACGTAGCCCAAAGCACTGAAACGGTAATGAAAGTTGTCCCTTACGACACCCTTGAAGCAAGTGTTGAGATTCCGAGCAGTGAAATCGGCTTCGTAAAAGTGGGCATGCCTGCAGATCTAAGCATTGATTCTTTCCCGGCGACTGATTTCGGAGTTCTTGAGGGAAAAGTCAAGAGTATTGGCTCCGATGCACTGCCGCCTAGCCAACTCGATAATCGCCCAGTGTATCGGTACCCAGCCATGATTCAACTCGACAGCCAACAACTTAAACTGAAAGATGGTCAAGAACTAACTCTGCAAGTTGGCATGAGCTTGACTTCTAACATCAAATTAAGAAAAGTAAGCTATCTACAACTTTTGCTTGGAACTTTCCAAAAAAAGGTAGATTCACTGCGCGAACTTTAGAAAAACATCTTGATTGTAAGCGGTAGTATTGACCCCAACTACCCCAGACTATTCGGCAGAAATACAGCTTAATTTTCAAGATCTGATCATATCAGAATTTAGTGCAAATCTGAATCATAAAGACTAAAAATACAATTTAATCAGGCTTTTTAGGGATAATCACTACACACCGAAAGGTCAAAATGTTCATTTCGACAATGAGACTGACGAATTTACTTCCAAGTAACTGAGCCCAAAAAATTTAATTGTAGCCCTTAATATTACCTTCTCGTCTGGCAGAATTGACACCCTTCTCGCTTAGCCATGGTGAAAATTGGATAGCCGCTGATTGCTGTATCCAGTATTTCAGTCACATCACCTGACCGCACCGTGAAACTAGAAAATCTTGAAATAGAATCGCTTAACTATACCAACTTCCGGCAAGAACGAGCTTTAATTTTTCTCAGAAAATACTAATTAGCCCTGTAGTTAGTCTAAAATTTTCTTCAGCCAAGACAGCCTAAGTCGCATGAATAATAAATCATGCTGATGAGATTGGGGCCAGAGACTGAAGCATTTCAAAGCCAGATTAATTTGTGACAACGAACTTCCGCAAAGATGCGAAGCTTAAATTATTTCAAACACTAACGACCTGAAGCCTTTAAAATTGTTTTGATTGTTCGAAATAAAATCATCAG
>CEVF01133015.1_pt1 | contig 28209 bp, 24 predicted proteins | sample 356441 | NCBI WGS metagenome assembly CEVF01 (sample SAMEA2622765, study PRJEB7988) | marine metagenome | biome: marine biome (ENVO:00000447); feature: surface water layer (ENVO:00002042); material: "saline water (ENVO:00002010), including plankton (ENVO:xxxxxxxx)" | depth 5 m | reverse complement strand
ATCCGTTTCGTCTCTGACAAGAATATCACCGTCCCGTTGACACGCATTATTCAACGGAAAACCACGGCGGCGGGAAGTAGGGTATGCGGTTGAAGGTGTTTTAAGGGGCTCAAGGAATCGCTGTGCTACCGATATCGATTCCCCGCCCCCCAAAACTTGCTGCCACTGGCTCAGGGCAGCGGTGCGATCGGGACGTGACTCAAGCCACTCCCAAAACCTCACCATCCTCGGCACCAACACCCTCCGGGAGACTGACGACAATGCAGCGATGCATCAGCACCAAGGCTGATGGATAACGCATATTCTGGACCACTTTGGATTCCTTTCCCCGGCCATGAGAAGGCCAGTCAAACGGACCGCCCCGCCACTTTGTGGCATAGGACATGGCAGCAAATGGCGCGCCGGGAATTGGTTTACGAGAATATATTGAATGCAGTGGTAATTTGATTTGGAACACACTCGCGACTGCCATTAATGACAGCACAATACATCAATCTGTCATGCTGACAGGTAGCGTTACATATTTTGATTGGACGCAATCAAATTGCCCGCATCACATTGCTATTCACACGATGTATTTTGACACACGGGGTTACGAATAAGGGTATATATGATGAATATATTCTTATAATACCAATAGCCCTTGAAAATATCTATTCATACTGATATTTTCTACACCCCGCCTGTCTATATGTATCCCCATTTTTTACAGGAGTTCCACCCATGACAACAACCAATGTGGCAATCGAACTGCGCAGACTTGTGCATCAGCTCCATAACGAGCGTGCAGAGCACGTCAAGGCTATTGAAGCCATCGACCAGACGTTCCGCGATCTTGGCCTTGATGCATCTCAATTTAAAGCTGCTGACAAACCGCAACGCGGGCGACCCGTCGGAAGCAAAAATGGCTTAAAAACAGGGATTAACAGCGCAAAACGAAGCCACAAGACTCATACAGTCACTGCTGACGCATTTGTCTTGTCGTTCATTCAAGCCAATCCTGATTGCACAACGGCTCAAGTCAACGAACACTGGATAACGGAAGGCCGTAACGGCAAGGCCGATCAGGCTCTGTTCAAACTCACCAGGAATGGTCAGATTTCTCGCAAGAATATTAAGGGACGGCGAGGAAGTATGTATACCATCAAATAGTTATTATTGCCACAAATTAGGTCATATATAACCCAGCTTGACGCTGGGTTTTTAATATGTATATTTAACTATTTCAAATCTCCATATCCATATTAAGTAAGACCGTTTCGGTGGCGGTACAAATCTACGGACGTTCAAAATCACCATGCACCGTCTTGCAGCGTAAAACCTAACCCATATCTACATATTTACTGATTGATAAATGAAGATCAAAATACTGCCACACCTGCATTAAAGTGTTTTTGAACGGAATTAAATAAAATCAGGCATTTCAAAAAACGAAAACGTATCAAACCAGCATTAATCTATTTTCTAATTGGTCCACCTACGTGAATTTTGTACATGCTATTTCTTTATCAATTGCTGAATTCATGATTGATTTCCGATGCCAGTGCTTCAAACATCTCATCCGTCATCGACTGAATCTCATCCAAGGAACAAACCGCTGCGGTCAACGGATCCAAAGCAATCGCCTGGAAAACTTTCCGGCGTGATCCTTCCAAAGCAGCTTGTGCGCCCATCATCTGGAAGTTGATCATGTTGCGATTCAAGCCTGCCAACTGCTCGGGATAATCGGTCACCTGACAAGAAGTGATTCCGTTGGCATCCACCATGCAAGGCACCTCAACACAGCAGTCCGGCGGCAGTGTCGGGATCAACCCACGATTCATCACATTGAGGTTCGCGCACATCATTCGATTGTTCTCGATGGCATCGATCAACTGCACGCCATATTCATCACTTGGTGACAAGTCGATTTCCTGCTTACCTGCGACGATATCTGCAATCTTCTTTTCATTGTCGATTTGCATTTGATCACACACATGCAATGAAGCGCCGGATGTGCCATGCTCCATGCTGTAAGTTAAATCAAAACCTTCAGGAAGACTGCAATACTTTTCAATGAGATCAGCTCGTTTGCGGAAGTATGGGATATATTCACTTCCATGCCCGCTGGACTCGGTGGAAAAATAGCCGAAGTGTCGCATCAATTCAAACCGTACACGATCCTGTTTATATATATTCGGTTGTCCCATCGCTTTGTGCAATTGAGGATAGGCATCCTGACGATTGACTTCAAACTTCAGGAAAAAAGCTTGATGGTTTACCCCCGCAACAAAATGATTAACCTGATTGGGATCCACATCAATATACTTTGCCAACTGCGCGACAGTATGTTGTACACTGTGACATAGCCCATAAACCTTCACTGTCTTGGCGCGATGGCTCGCAGCAATCGTATTCAGTGACATGGGATTGACATAGTTAAGCAAATAAGCACCCGGGCAAATCTGCTCCATGGCATCTATTACTTCAAATAAATGCTTAAGCGTCCGCAAACCACGGAACATGCCACCTGGCCCCATACTGTCAGCAACGACCTGATCAACACCGTATTTCCGGGGAATTTCCTGTTCGATGCGTTGATGTGCCAATGTGCCGGATCGGAAAATCGTGATGACGTAATGGGCATCCTGCAAGGCTTTGTTCAGATCGGTTGTTGCAATGAAGTTCGGTTTGACATCCAGTTGCTGACCGATCTTTTGGGTAAAGACAACCGCAGCATCCAATCGCTTTTGATCAATATCCATTAGCGCAATCCGACTGTCCCTAAGTTTGGGGTTGCGCAGAATGTCCTTGATAAAATTCTGGGTAAAAATGACCCCACCTGCACCAATGATTGCGATATTTGCCATGATGGCTTTTTCCTATCAAATATATCTTTTCGGATTCATTTATCTCAGCACAATTGGTTCGATTTTCAGGAGTCGGCATAGATCAACAAGTTGATCGACAATCTCCCCATGCACCACGGAGAAGTGATGCTCAAAACCTTGATAGACCAGTATCTTTGCCAAGGTCGGCAAATCGACATCGAACTTTATTTGTAACGGATTGCCACGGAGCAGTTGTGGCGTTTGGATGGCAGTCCCCGTGGTGATGAGCATGCGGTAGCCGTTGCCTGTTTGGTTTTCACTGAGTCTTGCCATGGTCACACGACCGGGCTTAAGCGGGAACTCCACGGTGACGCCCTTTTTTTCTCCGCCATCGATGATGGAATGCTTATGTAACTGCGGTTTTGTGTCAGTGCGGCATAGTGATTGGGGAGCTGCCCCACAATGCCAGGTGATGCCGGTGTTGTTGTCACCATCGATTGAAATTAGGTCACAGAAGAATGGCAAGTTGCCCGACAGGGCGTGTTGGATCGCCATGGTGACCGTGCCATAGACATCACCCTCACAGCCGGAAAGTATGCCGATGTCGTTGAGCATGCTGGAGACCGCACACACGCCAACGCCAAACAGATCACCAAACTCCGGCCAACATCGGATGGCAAAGCTGTCGAGTTGGTACTTGTCTTTAAGCTGCATAAATGCCTGATACAACGCAGCACTCTTATCCAACTCATCCTGCGAGGCATCGTGATTGGATGCGGACTGCGTGAGTTGCACCAAGCCTTGTTGTTGCAAAGACGGGTCGATTTTTCGGGATAGCTCCACGAGTTCGTACAGCGTGATTAACTCGATCTCAACACCCAACGCCCGACGCAACAATAATTCATTGGCATCGGAGGTATAAAACCCCGGCACGCGATTGCCCACCAAACCGAGCTTGAACTCCGAGAGTTGTTTGACACATGCACAGACCTTTAATTGGCCTTGTAACTTGGGCAATGCCTCATCCAAATCAGCATGCACATGCAGGTAATCGTGCCCAAGTTTCCAAAGCGTGTGCGCGTTCATGTTCACCGCACAGAACGAGTTGGCACTTAACCGCCCCCCTTCCATCGGCGGTTCGGGCATGGACCAGAAAATCACCGGCATCTTCAATCGCTTAGCCAACATCGGGACAATGGTCCCTAGCGCAAACGTCGTAAAATGGACCACCAAGACATCGACCTGCGATTGGGCCAGGGTGTCAGCAAGCTCGGCGGCTTCCTGATCGGTGGTGATCAGTTTTTCGCCCCCTGCAATCGTCGCATTGGGCATGGCTTCTTTGAGAATGGCCAATCCTTCTTTGCGAATTTCATCTAATCGCGCATCGGCCCAACTGCCTTTGGCGCAGGGGACGTATCCAATGGTAAACGTGCTTTGTGACATGCTCGAATTCAACTTTCAAATCAATGGACGGACTGCGTCATACTTGCCAAACGTATTTTACGCGCTGCTAATTCCGAAATGCGATTGACGATGGGGTCCATGAATAAATCAACAGGGACAAAGTCATCACCATGCGTTTGGATCTCATCCCGCACCGCGTTCAGGAACTCTGCCATGAACTCGGTGGCAATGTTAAGCTTGGCAAAACCCGACGCGATGACTTGCTGAACCTTATCATCCGGCGTGTCTGAGCCGCCATGCAGAACCAGCGGAATTTTCACCAGTTCACCAATCTCTTTGGCCAACTCCGTCTGAATCACCGGCACAGTCTTGTAAAAACCATGCGATGTCCCAACCGCTGCTGCCAAGGCATCCACGCCCGTCTCATTAGCAAACTGCAAAACCTCCTCTGCGGTAGGCAAAGGTGTCTTGTCATTCTCGGTGTATGGGATATGCCCCACTTCACCTTCGATTGTGAGTCCTGCATCATGGGCCAGCTTCACAGCCACAGACGTTTGCTTGATATTCTCTTGGTACGGCAAGGTTGAACCATCAAACATCACCGACGTAAAACCATAGTCAATGGCTTGCTTGACCTGCTTGAGTGTTTGCCCGTGATCCATATGTAATGCGATCTTCAAGTCCGACTGTTCTGCAAGATGCCGGACCAGTGCTGCGACGTAGTGCGCTTTACCAGTATCAAACAACCTGTGAAACACCTGGCAGATCACCGGTTGCTTTTCACGCTCAGCAGCCTGCAAGACCGCAGTGACCGTTTCACAATTAACAACATTAAATGCACACACCGCTCGACCTTCTGCGCGAGCTTGTGGCAGGATTTCATTAAAATCAACCAATGGCATTGAACTTGTTCACTTTCTTTTTGACTTAAGCTTTTACGGGGCAAGCCAACAGGGCTTCTTCCAAACTCATCACATCAATCCCCGCGCCGCGGAGTATCCGCAACGTGTAAGGGCTGGCGGTCACGATCCGATCCAGCGGTTGATCCATCATGCTCTTGAATCGATCAACCATCACCTGAACCAACTTGGGATGCAGTTGATCCAGGACCATGGCAGCTTCGCCCAAGGCATAGGACTCCTCAGGATTCGTGCCGAAGGGTTTGAGTTGATAGCCAGCCTGCTCAAGTAATTGGCGGGGTTCATTTGTGATGTCGTTGTAGTTTCGCAGATAGTCACTGTCGATGTAATAGACCGCCTCATCATTGCCCTGAAGTGTCACCATCTTCGCGTCGGCCAACTTTGCGAGATAGGTTGAACTGTGCTCGATGGTGATGCCATCCCAATCAACACCCCAATTGGGATAGTCGTTTTTTAAAGCATCATACGCAGCAGGTGAATTGGTGACCACGGTTGAGCAGCCTGACTTTTTGATCATGGCTGCAATCTGCTGCGCCATCTGTTTGGCCTGATCGTTGAATCCAAGAATAGAAGGTATTTTGCCGGCGTCGTTGACTTGCAGCACCTGAACCGTCTTGTCTGTGAGATGCAAAAGTTGATGCTCGAAAGTATCTTTCTGCGTGCTCAAAATCAGGACATCCTGTCCTTCGCCAATGAGTTTGGGAGCAAATTGCTCTTGAATCGATTGAGCCAACTGAGACACATTGTCGGGGACTAGATTCTGCTCGACGATGTCGCGTCGTGCCTGAAGAACCAAACCCGCTTCGTCATAATGACTGACACAATGTTTTCGACATGCCGCACTGAGTGTGCTTTGATACATGACATTGATGAAGTCGGAGTTGGCCAACTGTTCGGGGTTCATACGGATGCGATCGAGAACCAACGCCCGGCCGCGGGGTGTGTCCGCTTCGCGAAAAGTCACATTGCCGGTGGTGTCCAGATGCCGACACATAAAACAGAACCGGCAGGCATCGATGACGTCAAGTTTTGTTTGAATATGCATAAGAGAAACCTCGCTCTAATTGAGCTTGTTATTAATTAGGGAAACTTCCGGGGCTTCCGGAGCAACTTCCGGGGGGAGTTAGTTACCAAAGCCCATTTTGCCGGGGTTCATGATGTTGTTGGGGTCCATGACTTTCTTGATACGCTTGAGAATGTCAAAAGCATTGCCATAGAGTTCGGGCATCATGCGTCCGAGCTTGAGCCCTACGCCGTGGTGTTCATTGATCACGCCACCATTGTCCATGGCAGCACGGATGGCCATGTCCCAAATCTTGTTGTACAACGCGGTCGCTTCGGCAGGATCACTTGGCGGGTCTTCAATAATGAACCGGGCATAGAGCATGCAGCCCCATTCGTACCAGTGTGAAAAGTGACCGATGAACGTGGCTTGCGGGAAGTTTTCGGTGACCACTTTTTTCATCGCCCAATAGACGTTTTCAATGTTGGCAAAAGTAGCGACGGTGTCCAGCGTGCCAAAGGCCTGAGGCATGTGGAACATGTATGGCGGATAGAAAAACTTGTAGCGGTTGTCCCACCAGATTTGCCCCATCTCCGTGCCAAGATCTTCGGGGTCTTGCTTGCGACATATCTCGCAGGCTCTAGCCATCTCCAAATCCACCATCTCTTCGTGGCCATCAAAACCGAAGACAAGATACGAACCTTCACGGTCAATGCCCAGGACTTTCTTGATGAGCTTGGCGGTCTCGGGGGTGTCGTACAAACGGATCACCGCCGGACGCAGGCGACTGGTCATCAGTTCGGCACCGGCAGCCATGGCGGAGGTCATGTCTTTGAACAAAAACGCATGGAACTTACGGCATTCAGGGATCGGGTGAATCTTAAGTGTCACCTTGGTCATCACACCAAGCGTGCCTTCACTGCCCAGAAACATCTGCGTGAGATCCGGCCCTGAAGCATGACGTGGCACGGGAAGTGTGTTGATCACTTCCCCCTCGGGCGTCACCATTTCAATGGACATCACCATGTCTTCAATCTTGCCATACTTGGTTGACAGCACACCGGTCCCGCGATGGGCAAGGAAACCACCGAGTGTTGCGCAAGCGATCGATGCGGGAAGGTGCATTGTGGAGTAACCTGCTTTTTCCGTCGCCCATTCGAGTTGCTGCATGTTGCAACCGGTCTCGGCGGTGATGGTCAGCGACTTCTCATCAATCTCGATGACCTTGTTAAGCTTCTTGGTATCGAGGCTGATGCCGCCATAGATCGGTAACGCACCACCTTGCGACCCCGAGCCGCCACCCCAGGGCGTGACCGGGATTTTGTAATTGTTGGCGATCTTCATCACCTTGGCCACATCCTGCGCCGTCTCGGGCGTGACGATGATCTGCGGGGGTTGGGGCGGGCAATTGCGATCATGCCAAAGCTCGGGAACCCAGTAATAGTCAATCGAATGGCCGAGCTTGTCAGCATCATCCGTCCGCACATTGTCCTCACCCACAGCCCATTTCAATTCGCTGTGGATCATTTCAAAATGATAGTTATCTGTCTGCAAAAGCATGTTGGTAAAACCTTTCAAGTGGTCATGGTTCACGCTGCAATGTTTGTCCACGCAGCATCCATTTAATCTTGAGCATATTCGTGATAGACATCCGCCAGAACGTCGTGAATGCGGTAGTAATGTTGAATCGCTTTTTCGTACACTGCCTGATTCTGCGCGTTGGGCAAAACCGGATCACGATGCGATAAACACTGGTTCACAGCAGTACGTTGATCTTTAAAAATGCCGATCCCTACGCCAGCAAGCAAAGCTGAGCCAAACGAAGCATCGCAAGCTTGGGGACGAAGCACTGGCTTGCCAAAGACGTCCGCAATGATCTGCGACCAAAGATCGCTTTTAGCCCCCCCACCGATGAGTCGGAATTCGGTCACGGGCAACTGCATCTGTTCAATGGTTCGGAAACAATCCCGCAATGAGAAGACGACGCCTTCGAGCAATGCGCGAATAAAGTCGGCCTGGGTATGCTGCATTGTTGCTCCGACAAAGCTGGCCCGCAGATCCGCATCCCAATACGGGGCGCGTTCGCCTTGCAGGTAAGGATGGAACATCAAACCATCGGCACCGGGCGAACGCGTGGTTGCCTGCTGATCCATCCATTGATAAATGTTTTCACACGCATCGGGTAATTGCTGATCCTGAAAAAACACATCACGGAACCAACGTTGGCAACGTGCTGCGGAATTGGTTGCCACGACCGTAAACCACATACCCGGGATGATGTGCGAATAGGTCAATGTCCGACGATTGGGGACCGGTTTATCTGTCATCACATTGACATTGCCCGCGGTGGCTAACTTGAGAATACAACTGCCGGGCGTGATCGCTCCTGCTGCGTAGTCTTCAATCGCCGCGTCACTGCTACCACAAATCACTGGCAGGTCTTGAGGCAAGCCAAACTCTTTACTGCCTTTTTCCGATATCCGCCCCGCGATGTCCGTCGGTTCAAGCAACGGTGGTAAAACATCTGTTTTCAAACCCACCAGATCAAGCAACGGTTCGGACCAGTTTTGTTTGGCCATGTCGAAAAACAAGGTCCCCTGCGCATCGATCCGATCCGTTGCCCATTGGCCCGTCATTCGCCATCGAACATAATCTTTAACAAACATGATGTGACGGGTTTGTTTTAAGGTTTGCGGTTCGTGCTGCTTTAACCATAAAAATTGTGGCAAGGTCCAAGTCGGTGCAGCAGCCTGATACGCGGTATCAAACACCAGATCGCCATACTCGTTATTGAGATATTGGGATTGCTCAACACTTCGCTGGTCCGTCCACATGATCGCCGGGCGAATGACGTTGAATTGCTCGTCAAGCAAGACCGCGTTGTGGGTCGATCCATCAACGGCCAATGCTGCGATATTTTGAAAATCAAACGCAGCCCGATCACGCATCTTTGACAAGATCCCCCGAACTGCATCGCACCAATCCTCGGGATTCTGCTCCGCAAAACCGGGTTTGAGATGCGATGTGGCATACTCGGCAAAGCCCTCGTCAAGGACGTTACCTGCCTCATCAATCGCGGTGATCTTGCAGCCGCTGGTTCCAATGTCAATGCCAAGTAAAACCATCACTCATTATCCCACAGCGTCAGCATGAACTGGATCAAGAAAACGGACAAAACCGCGTGAATCGCCGGTCATCACCCACAGGTAATACATCGTGTAACCTGGCGCGTTGACGACGGGATGATAGCCCTCGGGGATGGCAATGGTGTCGTTGTTCTGCACCACGTAACGCGCGTCAGTGCTGCGGTCATCGGTGTAGACCTGCTGCATGCCATAGCCGTGTTGCGGGTTGAATCGGAAGAAGTAGATCTCCTGCATATTCAACTCCTCGGGCGGGTTGTCAAAATCGTGACGGTGTGGCGGATAGCTTGCCCAATTGCCCGAAGGCACCCAGGCTTCACCCACGAAAAAGTGTCGTGAAGGAAAGTCATCACCAATCATCACCACTGCATCACGCAGATGGTTGTCTGTCCCTAGCGACATTGATTTGCATTGATCGGGCGTGACCACAGCAGGTTTACCGGCTTGATCGCAAGGCGAAAGCGCGATGGCAATTTCCACATCAGTAACCGCCGTGATCTTGCAATCACAATTCGGCGGAAGGTACACGGTGTAAGGCTTACCGGAGAAAACATCTTCGCGTTGGCCCAGTTGCCCCAGGTCCTGCGAACCTGCCTGAACCTCGCATTTACCGCCGAGAATCACGAGGACCGCTTCGGTGTCTTTGGTCTGTGTTTCCCATGTTTGTCCCGTGCTGAGTTTGAGTAAACCGAACCCGGTGAGGTCCATGTTCTTTTGGCCGATTTCGAGAATCGGGTTGTATCCATTTTTAGCTGGACATTGAATCAAGTGATCATTCATGGCTATTGCTTTACGCCTTTCCTTCCAGTTGTGTCCAGTCGATGGACTTCAATTTTTTGAGTGTTTGTTGATGGGTTGGGATCGCAGTTCTGCCACCCAACGCCGTGCATTTGATCGCTGCAACCACACTGGCATACCGCATGCAATCGAGCATTGATGGCGGTTGATCCCGGGTCTGCAAATAACGTGCAGCCAATGCACCGTGATACACATCTCCCGCACCGGTGGTATCCACGACATCGACGGGAATCGATGGCACGTGATACGTTTGTTGACCATCAAAACCAAGGCTGCCCCCGGAACCGAGAGTGACCCCTGCCCAGCCTGGACCTTGTTGGTGCAATTGTTCGATAGCTTGTTGCGGATTCTTTTTGCCGGTGTAACGTTGGGCAAATTCTTCAGAAGCAAAGACGACATCGCTTAACGCGATCAATTCATCAATGCGATCCACCAGGGTTCCTGCATCCAGAAAAACCGGGATGTCATTTTGTCGAGCGAATTTGACAGTGGTTAATGCTGCATCAATTTGGTGACCGTCACAATGAATCGCCGATGCACGTTGTACCCAATCCGGGTTCACTTCATCAGGTTGGATCGGTCTTGCCGTCCCTGCATGCCAGGGGATGCTTCGTTTGCCGGTCTGTTGATCGACCAAGCAAACTGCCGCAGCCGACTGGGCGTGATCGCGTTGAATCAGGCAATCGGTTTGCACCTGCTCGTATTCAAATGCATCGCGGATCATTCGGCCAATGGCGTCATCCCCGACGACGCCCATGAAAGATGTCTGACATCCCAGACGCGCTGCGGCCACGATCGCCGTTGCCGCCGGACCTCCGCCCTGCATAAGCATGTGATCGGCACGAACCTTCTGATCCATCAACATCGGTGGCACCACGCATAGCGTATCCATACTGCAATAACCAATTCCAAGGATGTGCATCTGCGTTGGCATGACTAACTTCAAGCCTCCTGTCTTGCCCTGTAAAAGCAAGACTCTTTTCAGAACTTAAAAAATAATCTCTCACCTCAAAAAACCAAATCAAGGCTTTTCCTTTGGGACCATTGGTGCAATAATAGACCGACAAGACAATTTGTCAATGTTATCTATTGATATTTTTTGTTATTTTTTGTAATATATTTCAATTGCCGATTTAATTCAGGAATCACACTGATGACCAAACCCAGCCAAGTTCGACAAAAAGAAATCCTCGACCTGCTCCAGGACTCGCATCACTGCACGATCACACAGTTATGCGATCGCTTTTCTGTTTCCATCCCCACGGTGCATCGCGATATTGATGAACTGGTCTCAAACGGCAAGGCCGAAAAAATCCATGGCGGGGTCCAGTATCTGCCCGTACATGACAATGGAAGCTCAGGCAATGCCAGCTTTCAGGTTCGCGTCAATCGGCAAAAACAAGCCAAACGCGAGATCGCACACAAAGCCCTGAGCCTTATCGAAGAAGACGATGTGATTTTCATGGACTCCTCCACCACCGTGCTGCATCTGGCACGTGAACTGGCCAATTCAAAAATTGGGCGCGTCACCGTGATCACCAACTCATGCAGCGTCGCCAACGAATTCCACACCTTCCCCCAACACATGACCCTGATCAGTGTCGGTGGTGCCTACAACGCACAACTACACTCCTTCCTTGGCAGTATCACACAACAAACATTGGATCAATTACCCATCACCAAAGCATTCGTCTCTGCAGTGGGTGTTTCAGAAAATGGTCTGTATACATTTCATGAACCACATGCTGATTTCCTTAAGCATCTTTTGAGTCGATCCAGCAACAATATCCTGTTGGCCGATGCGTCCAAATTCAATCGACAAGCGGTTTTTCACATCTGCGATTTGAACCAAATCAATACCATTGTCAGTGATAGAAAAATACCCAAAGAAGCAATCAAATACCTCAAAACAAAAAAGTCTGTCATTTTGTAAACAAGATCATTGCACTCTTGCCACTCCAAAAATTGTTTTAGACATGTGCAGCAAAATCCGGCAGCGCATGTGCCGCATAGCAGCTTGTGCGACGCGGGGATGCCGCCGGTGACGGCCATGTGGGTGCCGAAGGTGGTTCGCCAACTTCACGAGTTGATCATAACACCCCTTTTGAGATTTTTAGATCTATATTCGTGTTCAACTCAACCGATTCGCCAGTGGTGTCAATCTGCTGGCAATTAACATCACATTGAACCTTTTCAGATCGAGAACCCGATCTAAACCGACATATCCGCGCTCAAAGCGAACCAACACGAATACTGTTACATGTGTGTTATGTTTTTTTATAATGGCATTATGCTAAAGCCAGTGAATTTAACACATACGAAAGCGATCAAAATGTCATAACAACCTGCTACGCCGTTCTACATCAGTCAGCAATCGCCACACGTTCCAATATCTTTCCGTTCATTAGGTGAACCACAGCTTTCACAACATCACCGGGCATCAGGAATGTCCCTCCTTGAATCCATGTTTCTTTATAGTCCACAAAAAAAGGTTCCTGGTACGCCAAATCGATCATCCTGTCATTAACCATAAAGACAACTCTACGAATCGTCTCAGGATTTTCAGAGGCCAAGCGAATCCATCGTTTGCCAGAATCCATAAAGCGCCCCTGCACTCCCTCAAGTACATAAGCTTGATCTGATGAAATGCAAGGAATATCAATCCCCAGACCACGTGCCATACGGCGGGCAAAGAACATATCTTCCGCACCTGCAAACCCCCAATCAACCGGCGGTTCCTGTTTCGTGAGATTGTTGTAATATCCCCATGATGTATAAGTATCAAACGCCACATCCAATTGAGAGATCAACGGCGAGTCTTCATTACAGACAATCGGCTTGTTCAGGTTCCATGATCTGACGAGTTTGACCAGTTCGTAGTACCGTTGTTTATATGTTCCATTACCATGAATCAAAATTAGGTCGCACGATTCGGCAACTTCACGATCGACGTGACTACCGCTACCGCTGGCGGCAACCGGGATGCCATCAGCAGCTTGTCGTGCAATCTCAATCAGGGCCGTCATACATTCCGGGCTGGACACCTGCGGTCGCTTGCGGAAATTGCCAATGTCATATTCATTGGCAATCTCAATGATAACATTGGTGAAGTTCTGCTCGCCAAGCCAGGTCGCAGCGGTGCATACGGCATTACGAATGGCGGCGCCGTCTTTCATTCGCATCACCTGCCCCTCGTAAAGAAGACTTACGATGACCACCATGCCAGCTTCATCTGCTCCCCGGATCAAGTTGGAAAGTCGTAAAAGATAAGCAAGATCGATTGCTTTGCCATCATCGGCATAGGGGTTGTTGTCGATAGATGCATTCTCAATCGTAAATACCGGCATACCCCCCTGAAGTCCGACAGTAAACGCCCGTAAACCGTACCGATGCCATAGTGGTAATGACTCAATTAATCCTTGTGTGTTTGCTTCCGGATCCCAACGATTGGCTCCGAATCGAACAAATCGCTCCGGGTTTGCCTGATCATCAAAAATCCCCTGAACAAATCGAGCGTTCATCAGTAGACCGTGATATTCAGGAGCACAATCCGGAATTTCCGAGTAGGTCGGCATGCCGTTGATTAAAAATCGCTCACCCTGAATTGATAGACGTGTATTCATGACTTAACACCTTGAATGATTTTTATGCTTTAAAACTGGTTAATTCGGTCAAAATTGCCTTCGAGAGGTTGCTGACAAACGCAGGCAAACCTATCTGTACCTTGATGTTCCTGCCAAATGAACAAATGCGTGGATGTTCCCCAACACACTACTGTATGATCACTATATCAGATGCTATTGAATTAATTTTGTACATTTATGTTGATTTGTTCGCTATTAATGCGTAATGTTAACAGACATTTGCTTTGCCCCTCCCTACGTTTCAATCATAGAGATGACACGTGCCACAAATCATTGACTTACAAACGCGACAAAGACGATCTAAAGCCCAGCTTAAATCCCAGGTCATTGCGGATCTGGTGAATGAGATGAGCTGGATCCTATCACAGCCACCAACTTGCATCGGCGCTCGAATCCGACCTGAAGAAGACTTGGCCAATGAATTGGGGATTACTCGTCGCATGGTTCGCCAAGCGATCAAAGCCTTCACAGACAAAGGTGTTCTCGTCCGACGACAAGGCAGTGGCACCTACGTCCGTCGCGTCCACTCACATCCGGCAGATGCTGCTGAATCGTCTGTCTTTGGATTGACGCATGAACATCTATTCCTGGATTTGCAAACCACTGACACCAAGACGCAACACCTAAACCATGAACTTATTGGCAAGGCGGTCCAGAGTCTTCGTATCGGGTTATGGTCCGACTGGCAGCTTTCACCACCCCATACCACAACACACGTTGTGCTCTCCATGTTCATGCGCCATGCCCAGCTTGCAGGTCACACAATGACCATCCACTCACAGGTCACATCGTCACAAAAAGCATTGCCTGTCCAAGAGATGGCCAAACAACTCGAACATGCCAGCGATGATGGTTTTCTCGTAGGCACTCAATATGCCGATACTTTTCTTAAAGCAAGAAAAATGGCTGGCTCTGTTTGCCCTTATCTGTTTCACAGCATGGGCAGTAGTGATTTTGACCTGCATCCGTCTATTTATGTCGACACCGAACGTGCCTGTCAACGTGCCTTACAGCATTTGATCGAACTGGATTACCAACGAATCGGCACAATTGCACTGCATACAACCAAACAATGTGATATCGAACATCATGTTCATCGTGGGATGATGCTTCGAGCCAACTTATGTCAGGACTTTCATGCTTATGCACATGATATGGGGGTGGCATCAAGTATGCAGGCTACACGCGAATTACTCGCCAAAGCAGATCGAAAGCTTGATGCTATATACGTGACCAACGACATGGTTCTCGTCGGGGTTGTTGAAGCATTAAAGCTCGAAAAACTGATCCCTGGCAAAGACATCGCCATCATCACATTAGCAAACCGAGGTTATCCATTACCTCGTGGATATAACTGGTCAAAAATGATGTTTGACCCCGAAAGTTATGCTTCCACAACCATTCGTCTGATCAGTCAACAAATAGAACACCCAGACATGCCTGTATCAAGTATGGCGATCCAGGCTACATATATTGAAGGTGATACGCATCTTCTTTGAAAAGAGATCAATCTCATCATTAACATCATCAGGAGAATTATGATGCATTTTACATTTCAGGCAAGACGTTATGCTGGAGGTTTCACGCTCATTGAACTGCTGGTTGTCATTTCCATCATTTCAATCCTCATCGGAATTCTGCTCCCGGCATTGTCCTCAGCAAAAGAACAAGCCAGAGCCACACAATGCCAATCGCAACTCCGGCAGATCGGCTTGACGCAAATGATGTATGTGCAGGACAATAAGGATTATTTCAGTGTTGTCCAACTCTCCGGAGCCAATGCTACTTGGGTTGCAAAAATCATCCCGTACCTGTCCAACGATGGGGAAGGGCAAACATGGGGGGATCTTGCTGGACACATGCAATTGGTCTGCCCTTCACATCCAGGCATGGCGATCATTGGCTCGACAAGCTGGCCTAACTACGGCATGAATTTCCGACTCGGGCCTGGGCCCTACCCATTTCAAACCAACTGGACACGTATCGACGAATTACCCATGCATGGTAAAACTCTCATGTATACCGAAGCTGGTTTTAATAACACGTCATTACTTTTCAACGCAGCACCATGGGAGACTTACAAATCCAGTTATGTCGGTGGTGCCTATGGATACGGCGGTGTCTATAAACCAGGCATCCATCAACGCAAATACAATAACATTGCTTATATCGATGGACATGTTAATACCTTTGCCGATATTGCTCGAGTTAATACCGAACCCTATAAACTCTACGATGGCGATACAGGCAGTCTCTTTTCACCTGGTGTTGCGGCAAATCCAACTTGGTAAAGATTACTTTTCTCGTGATATGAGGAGTATTTAACATGTTCAAGTTGTTACAACAGGCCTTGTTACTCACCGGGTTTCTAACTGTCACGGTATTGGCTCAATCGACACCACAATGGCCATTTGATCAGACTTCACCATCATCACTTCGCCAGATGTCACGGAAAGTATTTATTCATTATTTCAGTCCATTTCCAATATCAATTGATAATAAAGATGGTTGGGATGACTATTACGTAAACGGTTATCTAGATCCAACAGGTGAAAATAACAAACATATTTCTTATGGCGGCTATCTACGCCAGCGACCGTTGCCACGCATCAAACTGACGGATTCGGATTGGCATATACAAGATATGAAAACCGAAATCCAACGCGCTGCTGCATTGGGGGCTGATGGCTTTAGCTACGACATGCTGTCAACTGATTCGACGAGCATTCACTGGCAAAGACTGTTGTATCTCCTCCAGGCTGCCAACGAGTTGAATATTGGGTTCAAAATCCTCTTGATGCCCGACATGACCGCAGGCTACAAGACTATCACTGCTTCATCCATGGCTGATAAAATTGCAACTTTTGCTTCCAATCCAGCAGTGTATCGTTTGAATGATGGAAGATTGGTTGTTGCACCATATAACTGTCAATCGCGGCCATTATCATTCTGGCAGGACTTTGAGGATGAAATGGATACGCGAAATATTGAGTTTGTTCTCTGGCCAACTTACCAAGGATGGTGGCAATACATTGGAACGTATGCCCCGGTCTCCTTCGGGTTTTCTGATTGGGGTGTCTCAGCAGTAGCATGGCAAGCCGGCCGGGCTGACAAGTTAGCCAATGAGTGGCATTGGGGAATGGACTTCATGGCTCCTGCCAGGCCACAAGATTTCAGGCCCCAACATCAGCTTGGCTTTGAGGGTGGCAACAGTGCACTGTTTCGTACACAGTGGGACACTGCCATGAATGAAGCTGATGCCCTGTGGGCGCAGATCATTTCCTGGAATGATTATTCCGAAGCGACGGAAATTTCACCATCAACCTGCACACGTCATGCCTTTTACGACTTGGCATCATATTACATCAGTTGGTTTAAGACTCAGCAACAACCACTCATCGTACGCGATGCCATATACTATTTTTATCGCACGCAACCCACGAATGCGATTCCTTCCTCACCCTATCAGACCGCACCATTTTCAATTCAGGGCGGGCCTCAAAATCAAATTGAATTACTGGGATTTCTCACCGCACCTGGCATACTGGAAATCACCATTAATGGGCAAACCTACAGCAGCAGCGTAGGTGCGGGTATACAATCATTCTCAATTCCACTAGATAACGGAACGCCACAGTTCAAACTCAAACGTAGTGGACAGACCGTCATGTCACGTGTTGGCAATTGGGAGATATCGGATCAGATTCAATATTCAAATTTGTTGGTCCATGCAGACGGAGGAACAGATGAACGTCCACGTGTTTATCTAGAAATGGGCAAACTGATTGTCGCCATCGATGAATATGAAACGACCAATTGCAATGTGATCCTGGGCGATCCGTCGTTGATGGCACTACCGCAGTCACAACCCCCGTATTATGCCAACCTCACAGATAATCAGTTGGGTTCCTGGACCATGACTATTGGACCAGCAACATCGACATCAAACGGAAAAATGAACTTTGGTAATCAAATCCAATTGGACAATGGGCAGGAGGTTGTTTTTCACGTTAACAGACATGAAATGAATGATGCAGGTGGTTGGGTCGCAAATTTCTTGAGTATTAAAGGTAGCAACGGCAACAAGATCAACATTGTTTTGCGTGATCCGACCAATGCCTATATCTCGTCATTCTTACCCAACTTTGCGGTAGAAACCAATAATATCGCAGTAAAATACCCAGCTGTTTTTCGTATTCGCAAGCAGGGCAACACACTGGCCTTTCTTTACAACAATACTGTCATATACACGGCCGATGCGACGGATTCTACAGGTCTTGATGAGATTGAAATTTATATGACAGCTCAGAATGCTTCAGCAAAATCCCTGATCGAGTTCAAGGCGATACAGATCAGGAACATTCCTTGACACTTCGCAGCTTCCCTCATGATGCTGATACAAAATTTTCGGTTTAACATACCAGACAACCTATTTATTGGTATCAAAGAATCAAAATATGACCATCAAAAAAATAATGCTATTATCCGTTTCAGTCTTATTGACTTGTATGAATACTTTGTCAATAGCTCAAAGCACACCGCAGTGGCCTTTTGACAGAGCTGCCCTATCGGAACTGCAAAAGACAGAAAAGAAAGTTTTCGCTCATTACTTTTCACCGTTCCCTATCTCCATCGACAACAAACCACCTGGGAATGATTACTATCAACGCGGTTTCCTGACTGACAATGGAGAGAAGAATAAGCATTTGAAATATGGCGGTTTCATTCGTCAGCGTCCTTTGACACGTTTACCGCGTGATGAACAGAATTGGGTTGAATCGGATCTTCGCCAGGAAGTCCGTATGGCATCTGAGTTGGGACTGGACGGATTCAGTTATGACATGCTTTCGATTCCTGGCTCCAGTAAACATTGGGCAAAGCTGTTAAAGCTGTTGGACGTGGTCAAGGATTTGGACAATGGATTTAAAATCTTGCTCATGCCGGATATGACTGCTGGTTACAAAAGTAATCCTGAAGCGTTGGTGCCTGCGATTACCCAACTGGCCAATCATCCGTCAGTGTATCGCAATGACGAAGGCATACTCGTCATTGCTCCTTACAATGGCTATGCACAAAAGCCCGAGTATTGGGTCAACGTCCGTAAGCAACTCAAAGCACAAGGTATTGAGATATCGCTGTGGTTGACGTTCCAGGGTTGGTGGAAGTTTATGGATGATTACGAGTCAGTCATGGATGGCTTTGCAGATTGGGGCGCGAGTACCTTCAACGAACAACATAGTTGGCGACGTAAGGCTTTGGCTGAACATGACCGCAAGGGTCTGCCTTTCATGGCTCCAGTGCGGCCACAGGATTTTCGCCCCAAGAATTTTCATGGGTCAGAGTCAAGAAACTCGGCCTTACTCCGAGAAATGTGGCATACCGCGATGGATCACGCTCAGTGGGTCCAACTGGTGACATGGAACGACTACTCCGAAGGCTCAGAAATTGCTCCGTCCACCGCAACCCGTCATGCGTTCTATGACTTGACAGCGTATTACACCAGTTGGTTTAAAACCGGCAAACAACCTCAAATCGTGCGTGATGCGATTTACTATTTCCATCGCGTCCAGCCAACCACTGCCAGTGCGTCCTCCCCCAATCAGGCCAAGCCCTTTAAAGTCATTGGCAAAGCCTTCAACGAAATCGAACTGCTCGGATTTCTCACCAAGCCGGGGATCCTGGAAATCAGCATTGATGGCATAACTCACCGCAAACAAGTCCCAGCGGGTATCCAAAGCTTTACCATTCCTTTAACTCTGGGGACACCTGCTTTCCGTTTGATACGTGATGGCAAAACGATCATCGAGCATCAAGGTGCTTGGGAAATTTCAGATCAAATTGAATATAGTAATCTTCTGGTCCATGCCGATGGTGGCACAGCAGAGGCACAACGTGATTATTCTGCATCAACGCAACACAAATAAACAACGGCTGACATTTGCTGTCAGCCGTTGGCAAAGAGCGGGTGAACGGACTCGAACCGTCGACAATCACTTAAAAGTCATCTGAACCAATTCGATCTCTCGGTGGTCAGAATCACCGTGCACCGTCTTACTGGCTGAGAACCCGAGCAAAATCCTTGTATTTAATGGACACAGCAACCCAATGTGAATGCTGCCACATGCGCATTACGTGTTAATTGAACGGTATTAAGCGAAACCAGGCGTTTCAAAGATCAGTAAAACCCGTCAAACCAACGCAACAATCTGCTGCACCGGCTACACCGGCACAAGCAATGAAACAATCGGTATCACAACCCAAAATCCAGTAAGCGCAAATGCCCGATCAACATTCAATGAAAGACTGAGAACAGATTTACTTGTTCGATTCTTTGATAATATGGTTTACAGGACATAGACAGATATCTGCCATCCCGCGTAAATTACTGTAATAACAAACCATTGTGTTTTGAGGGCTGATCTGTGGGTGCGGATCCAGATGGTAATAACGATTCAACGCTTTAGGTCCCTGTGGTTGACCAATGCGCAGCGGCCATTGACATTGCGTCAGACGATCATATAAATAGATATCGATTGGTATTCCCATGTACGTGTTCTGGTCGGCGACAAAATATCGTTCCTGCTTATCACAATGAGCATGACAATGTGGCCCATTCCATATAGATTGGGCGTCCCCTGTTTCAAGATCGATACGCACCACTGCTTTATCATGGATGATCGAATACAGCGCGTCACCAGACGGTGCCCACCATTCATGTGTGGGTTGCCCCCATACATTTTCATCCAAAAGTGGACGGGCCGGCAGATTGTCATCAGTCCGCACCACCCAGATGCGATGATCGATGGCGTTGTATGCATCGGTCACCGGATGTCTCCACCATTCATGGCAGAAATATAATTGATGCGGATCAGTGGGAGAATATAACGTGTGATTATAAAACATGTCTTGCGCTGACAAGAGTACTTCGAATTTGTTTACTTCCAGATCATAAAACCCCACAAATGTAAACGTCCCGAAACGCCCATCCAGGCCCAGTCGACACCCGTCTGCTGACAGACTCAAATGACACCCAAAGCTCAAAAGTGGTCCATATTTCGTGATCGATTCTGGAAGCGTCATCCAGCAACGCTCATTTTTTGCCTGTAAATCCACTGAATAAATTGAAGCACCACGTATAAAGAAAAATAACTGGCGTTTTTCATCCATCACGGCCGACGGATATCGCAGCCCACCGCTAGTGTAATACATTTCCCCTCTATGTAAATCAGCAATCACCAAATCAGACTTTGCGTCACCTGGATGTGGCGACACCCCATCGACTGTTTGCGGTCCATGTCGAAGATATCCCCATATCAATTTTTCATCCGAACTTAACGCACTGGACGCATAATATGGCGGTATCTGAATCCCCCCCTTTGCATTTTTCAATAAATAATGCCAGTTTCCCGTGACTGGACACTGCCATGGGCAAAGCAAGGGATTGCCTGCAAAATCTATCATTTTCGAATTCCATCACTTCCTATCATTTAGATTCAAGGAATCTGCTTCAAATCCATAAAATCAAGCATAATAAATTCCCCCGGCATGGCTTGATTAGCGCCGCATCAGCACGTTCTACAACCAATCATGACTTTTCAAATGAAACCTGACACACTCTTTGGTATCTTCATCAAAATCAAACAACCTCAGATTTCATATCTGACGTCAGGCCTTCCCATGATCTGGCATGGCGTACCTGACCTGCATCGAAATAATCGATTAATTCTGGGGCCAAATCAGGAATAGTCTGTAAACCATTGCCTTCTCGGATCGAACGCGTCCCCATGACCCCGGCAGCGACTGCGTAACGCGCTGCAACAGGTGAGGTACTGGTGCGGACGCCATGCTGTAGAAAATCTAGGAATTCACTGACGATCAACGGATCAGCACCACCATGCGAACCTTCAATGGGTTTAATGTCATAGGTCAAATCTGGCCCCAACGTACTACCATTACGTTGCGTATAAACGATGACTTTACAGCGACCATGATCACTAAGAAAATCTGGTAGCACATAGTCAGCCCCATTGACATCAAGAAGGGCGAGATCGGTGTAAAAATCCGTCTCAGTTCAATCCGACTATGCCGCATGGCAGCTTGAGCGACACGCGGACCAACGACGGCCAGGTGTGTGCCGAAGGTGATTGGTAAGGCGTGGATGTCAATGTCTCGTCCACTCACGTCGGCATCATTACTTCTTCATGGGTGCTTCGACATCCGAGAAAGCCTGCACAAAATCTGGAAGACGCTGGCCACGAATCTTGATCGCTGCGATTGAGTCATTGAATTCAACCAGTTCGGCGGGAGTCAATGCAACGTGAACAGCGCCAATGTTCTGGAGCATATGGGCCATGTTCGTCGTTCCGGGAATCGGTACGATCCAAGGCTTTTTCGCCAACAACCATGCCAATGCGATTTGGGCTGGTGCAGCGGACTTTCGCTTGGCCCAATCTTTAACCAATTCTACAAGTGGCATGTTATGCGAAAGATTTTCAGGGGAAAATCGCGGTTCAAGACCACGAAAATCGCCGGAGGCAAACCGGGTTCGTTCATCAATCCAACCCGTTAAAAACTGCACACCCAACGGACTCCAGGGTACAAAGCCGATCCCCAGTTCCTCGCATGTCGGGATCACTTCCTGCTCCGGGCCACGCCACAGCATAGAATATTCACTTTGGACAGCGGAGACGGGCAACTGCGCATGGGCACGTCGCAGGGTTTTGAGCCCCATCTCAGAGAGTCCCCAATACAGGACCTTGCCTTGATCCATTAAATCCTTGACCGCACCCGCGACATCTTCAATTGGAACTTGTGAATCAACCCGATGCTGGTAAAGCAAATCAATACGATCGGTACGAAGACGCTTGAGCATACCTTCAACTACCAACTTGATATGTTCAGGTCGGCTGTTAAGTCCGGGAAGGCGTTCGCCCGTCTCCTGATTAATATTCCATCCGAATTTGGTGGCAATCACAACCTGATTGCGGAACGGAGACACACCCTCACCTAGAATACGTTCGACTTCAAACGGGCCATATGCTTCTGCTGCATCAAAAAAAGTAACACCATGATCAAAGGCAGACCGTATGACGCTGATCATTTCCGGGCGGTATGGCACCGTTGTTTCATACTTTCGGCTCATATTCTGAACCCCCAGGCCCATGCTCGACACCTTCAGTTTACCGAGCATGCGTGTGCCAAGATTGGCAGGTTGATGCGGACTCTCTGCATCAGAATGTATTTGCGAACTGTTCCCATTTTGAGCTTGAGCCGATGTGGTGACATGAGGAAGCAACGAAGCAGCAGCGCCACCTGCTCCGGCGAGAATGAACTTGCGTCGATCCGGCATATTGGGACCGCCGTCTTGAACGTTGCCGTTTGGTTTGCTTGCCATGCGATCGCTCCTTGTGGGGGTATTTATTAACTGTTTGATTCGTTTTGCCGTTGTATTGTTTACTTCAATGTCTTGCCGAAAAACTCGGTCAACTGCTCCATCGCAACATTGACGTATTTCGGCTTCCAATAGGTTTCGATATGGGTTGCATCATCGATCAGGAATAACGTTTTGTATACCGAACGATGAGCTTCCCTAAATGCATCCAGGGTCATGTAAAGGGAATCAGCTTTGCTTCCTGCCATCATCAATAACGGCTGATCGATCAATTCCATATTGCTGGCTGCATCGAAATTCATCAGATCCATAAGACTGCTCATGGTGTATCGAAACGTTGAATTGGGATGGGCATGTGTCTTGTCGTAATATTCAAAGCCCTGGCGATACAGATCAAACGGCAAATTGGCGATTTGCTCATCCGTCAGCCTGGTGTCGGCTGCATAGATAATCTCACCGCCAGCCACTTCTTTGGCGCGGGCTTCCGTGGCTTGTCTTAAACGCTGCTGGATGGTGGAAGTCTGCGAATCCATATAGCCGTTGCGTCTGACCCGACCGGTATTAAACATACTCAACGTGGCAACCGACTTAAAACGTTTGTCGGTTTGAGCAGCTTTTAAGGCATAACCACCACCGCCACAGATACCAAGCAAACCAACACGATCCTTATCAACACCTGCATACTGTGTGATAAAATCAGCCATGCCATGAATATCCTCAATCCGATTGGCAGGTTTATCCACATTCCTTGGTAAGCCACCACTGGCACCTTGATAGGCCGCATCCGCAGCAATGGTGATGTAGCCCTGCTGAGCCAATCGCTGAGCATACAAACCAGCGACTTGTTCTTTAACCCCACCATTAGGATGAGCCACCACCACTGCTGGATATTTGAGGCTTGGATCATAGTTGGCTGGTGTATAGACATTGGCGGAAATATCAATGCCATGAAGTTGATACGTAACCGGATGAATATTCACTTCACCCTTTACATTTTCGGTAATCGCGCCGTCATAGGTCAGCGTAAACGGATTCTGTTTATAGTCTGCAGCCATGGCGACTCCTGAAAAAGCGCCAATCATCATGAACAATGACAGCGACATGGTGATTAAGCGAAACATCGCAATCTCCTTTTTTCTGTAACAGGTTGATGTCGTCCCTAACGCCCTGACAGGCTTGCCAAAACAACCAAGTAAAAGTGTACATTCCCATGGCATTAACACGGTAGAACGATCGTAGACAATTATTGCCTATTTGTCCGTGGATCTGGCATTTTTTGATAATAACGTCCCATCAGCAAAGTATCAGCTTTTATATTTGATGATGAACGCATGTGATGAATATCATCAAGGCAATATCGAGTTACTCAAAATGAACTCATCCGCTCTGACGTAAATTGCTGATATCCCGTAACGGCGGCGCTCCGAACAAGCGGCTGTACTCACGACTAAACTGGGATGGACTTTCATATCCGACATTAAATGCGGCACTGGCTGCATCCAGATGTTCAGCCAACATCAGCCGCCTGGCTTCGTTAAGGCGCAAACGTTTCTGATATTGCAGCGGACTCATCGACGTCATCGTCCGAAAGTGATGATGGAAGGTAGACGTACTCATCTTCACCTGAGATGCCAGTTCATCAATACGCAGCGGTTCAGAAAAATTGACTTGCAACCAATCGATGGCACGGCTGATCTGTTGGCTTTGGCTGCCAGTGGTGGCAATCTGTCGAAGACGAGCCCCCTGCTCACTGACCAACAGGCGATAGAGAATCTCACGATGAATCAATGGGGCAAGAATCGGGATACTCGGTTCATCAGACATCAGCTCAATCAACCGTTCAAACGCATCGAGTATAGGCAATGTCACTTTGCTCGTTGCCATCCCCCGACTGGATTGTTGTTCACGGGGAGCAGGAATATTACTCTCTGCCATCAGCTTGGAGAGTTCGTGCTGGTCAAAGGTCAATCGTAATCCCATGTAGGGTTTCTTCTGACTCGCGTGCGTGATTTGCACCACGGTCGGCAAATGCACCGACGTGATCAGGTAATGATTCGCATCGTACACATACGTATCCTCTCCCAATATCACGCGCTTGGCACCTTGAAAAATCATACAGATACTCGGCTGATACATACCGGTTTGGGGTTCAGTGGTTTCTTCCCGTCTAAACAGCGACAAGCCGGGAATGGCGGTCGTGCGTAAATCGCCGGACTCGGTTAATTTGGCAATCATACTGCGTACGTTTTTCAGCGTGGATGTCAGATCACTTGAATTCATACTGTATTTTCCAGTCCATTATTAATCTTCCGGGCATGTCATATTAACCACACGACCATTGCCAAACAATCTTTTTTTCAATGTTCCGGTCGAATGTGCAAGAATCAAACAGGATCGTTCTACCGGATTTATGTCCATTATCGGTAAACTTGTTTCGTCGAAAAAACATAGAAAGAAAACAACATGCAAAAGCGTCAACTGGGAAACAGTAGCCTGGAAGTTTCTGCCCTTGGACTTGGTTGTATGGGGCTGAGTTTTGCATACGGACCTGCAACCGAAAAACAGGAAGCAATCAAACTCATTCGCACAGCGTTTGACATCGGCGTGACATTCTTTGATACCGCTGAAGCCTACGGACCATTTACCAATGAATCTCTGGTGGGTGAGGCGTTGGCCCCAATTCGTGATCAGGTTGTCATTGCCACAAAGTTTGGATTTGAAAACGCCAAAGTCGCTGATGGCCTCAACAGCCGACCTGAACATATTCACAAGGTTGCCGAGGCTTCGCTTAAGCGTTTGCAAACTGACTCTATTGATCTATTTTATCAACACCGTGTTGATCCGGATGTCCCGATTGAGGATGTTGCAGGCGCGGTCAAAGAATTAATCGATCAAGGCAAGGTTCGCCACTTTGGTTTATCCGAAGCAGGTGTCGATATCATTCGCCGCGCCCATGCGGTCTTACCCGTCACCGCATTGCAAAGTGAATACTCACTATGGTGGCGTGAACCGGAACAGGAAATCCTTGCAACCTTGGAAGAACTGGGGATCGGCTTTGTGCCATTTAGTCCATTAGGCAAAGGCTTTCTTACAGGCAAGATCGACGGTTCGACGCAATTCGGCAAAGATGATTTCCGCAGTATTGTCCCACGATTCACAGAAGAAAACCGCAAAGCCAATATCGCTTTGGTTGAGCGATTAGAATCAATTGCACTGAATATCAATGCCACTCCTGCCCAGATTGCCTTGGCCTGGTTACTTGCACAAAAGCCTTGGATTGCCCCGATCCCCGGAACCACCAAACTCCATCGACTACACGAGAATATGCAAGCGGCAGAGATACAACTGTCAGGGGATGATCTTAATCAGATTGATGAAGCTGTCGCACAAATCACCGTCCATGGTGCTCGCTATCCTGAGCAATTGCAGAAAACGGTGAATCGTTAAGTAGACACCAATAAGTGGATTCACTTGAAATGGATAATTCTCAAATCCAACTCATCTAAATCCCAGCCAATTGAGGCTAAATCGCCATGCCCAACAACCTACTACAAGTTATTTTTTTACTGATGTTCTGCTCAGGTTCAATCCTGGCTCAGGATATGAAAGTCGATACCGCCATGCATTCACAAATCCTCTATCCAGCAGGTTCACAGGCTTCTTTCAAGGCACCTGCTGAACACTTCACCGGCAATGCGCATGTCCAGATGCTCTTTCCTACCACTGATGCCACTTCATTTGCGGGTGCCTATGTCACCTTTGAACCTGGCGCTCGATCCGATTGGCATATTCATCCAGTCGGCCAACACCTCGTGGTCACTACGGGTACGGGTTGGACCGGGGATTGGCAAGGCAAGGTTCGCGTGATCGAACAAGGTGATGTCATCTGGTGCCCACCTGGCGTCAAACACTGGCATGGCGCATCACCCACATCTTCGATGACTCACTTGGTCGTCACCGGCAAAAACAACGGGCAAAGCGTGCAATGGCTTGAAAAAGTAACGAATGAGCAATACCGGATCAATCCAACCAAAGACACTGAATTCAAGCAGTATGTCAACCTTTCCGCCAAGCAACAAGCCATCATCCCCATCGCAACATTTACTGCGACTGGTGATCTGAACCAACTCAAGCCAGCACTGATTGCTGGACTCGATGCAGGCCTGAGTGTCAATGAGATCAAGGAAATCCTCGTACACCTTTATGCCTATGCAGGATTCCCCCGCAGTCTCAATGGCATCATCACATTTATGGCTGTCATGGAAGAACGTACAGCCAAAGGTATCAAAGATGAACAAGGCAGAGAATCCAGCCCCTTACCTGAAAACATGAGCAAGGATACTTTTGGCTCCAAGGTTCTTGCAGACCTGCTTAACGTCGAAACGTTGCCACCTGAAAAAGGATTCCAGAAATTCACTCCCATCATTCATACGTTTCTCAAGGAACATCTGTTTGCGGACATTTTTGCCCGGGACCTATTGGATTACCAGAGTCGTGAACTCGTCACGATCTCGGCATTGGCATGCATGTCAGGCACAGAACCTCAACTCCGATCTCATTTGCATGTTGCCCTGAATGTCGGGCTGACCGAATCGCAAATAACAGATTGGATCAATATCCTTAAAGCCAAGGTCAATGCACACAAAGCTGAACGTGCCTCTGACATATTCACCGAGGTTAAAAGTGCCAGAACAAAACAAGCTGCGGAATAATCCTGTCCACTTCCCTGCAAAATCCGGCAGCACATTAACCGCCCCATTGACATTCAGCAACGCGGGATCCGTGTAGAAGTTGCCATGTTGCACCAGATCGACTGCCAGGTGGTGGAACGGGGAACCGAAATGCCACAGTACACTCGATTGAAAATCCAAATCGCCCAGCCAGTTGTCTGACTCCAAACCATCCATTTCATCAAACTTTCCAGTGCCGAATTCGGTGCCAAGAAAACCGTCCGGGGCCAGAAATGGTGCCAAAACTCAGTCCGGGATAGGCTTCCACTGTCAACGACTGGCAAAAAGAACCACCCGCTACAACCAACCCCATTCGTCGTAACTCTCGCCCCGTGCGCAAAATAAACAACGGCTGACATTTGCTGT
>CEVF01025203.1_pt1 | contig 28229 bp, 20 predicted proteins | sample 356441 | NCBI WGS metagenome assembly CEVF01 (sample SAMEA2622765, study PRJEB7988) | marine metagenome | biome: marine biome (ENVO:00000447); feature: surface water layer (ENVO:00002042); material: "saline water (ENVO:00002010), including plankton (ENVO:xxxxxxxx)" | depth 5 m | reverse complement strand
GGAACCACCACCTTCAGCGTGACATCCAACTTGGTTGCACCGAGTGCGTAGCTTGCTTCACGTAGCGAACGGGGCACGGCGCGCAACACCTCTTCGCTGAGTGAAATAATCATTGGAAGAATCATGATGCCCACGACGATCGACGCACTGGCAGCATTGAATACATTGGCTGACTCGAAGAGCGAACGAATGATCGGCGAAACAAACACGATGGCCAAATAACCGTAAACGACCGATGGAATTCCGGCAAGAATTTCAAGCAGCGGTTTCACGATCTCGCGGAGTAATTTTGGTGCATACTCACTCAGGTAAATTGCTGTGCAAAGCCCGATGGGAATTGCGACCACCGCGGCCCCCGCAGCGACTAGGCAGGTTCCGCAAAGCAGGGGAAGGATACCGAAGTGTTGTGGTTTGAGCAGGGGAGACCAGCGGGTTCCGAACAGAAACTCCCAGGGGGTAACCTCACGAAAAAACTGAAGTGCTTCGGCAAGCAACACGATGACGATGCCGAGGGTCGTTAGCACGGAGGCGGCCGCACAAAGCCAGAGTGCAAGCTGAATGAACCGCTCGAACGCTCGCCTTGTGGTGGAAGCATGGCTTCCCGAGAGCGAAGCAGTTTCCTCCGGAAATAGTCCTGTTGTGGCCCGGTTCAAGGTTTATCCTCTTTCACGCCAAGTGCTGCCGCGAGTCGCTTTTGATTGATTTCCGCAGCCTGCTGGGAAACCGGAACGTAGCCCACCTCACCGGCGAGTTGGTTAGCGGATTGCATGTAGAATTTCACAAAATCTCGTGCGGCGGGTTGTTGAAGCGAGTCGGTGCGAACGTAAATGAATAACGGTCGTGAGAGTGGTTTATACCTCATGCTGCGGACCGTTTCCATCGATGGCTTGATGCAGCCATCTCCGCCGTCGACGGCCAGTAGTTTCAGTTTGTCCTTGTTTTCCGCATAGTACGCGTAACCGAAGTAGCCCAGTGCGTAGCGGCTGTTCATTACCCCGGTGACCAGCACATTGTCATCCTCACTGGCCGTATAGTCAGCGCGACTCGCCTTCTCTTCCCCGACTATCGCTTTGGTGAAATAGTCAAACGTACCGGAGTCAGTTCCCGGGCCATACAAGCGGATTTCCTCGGCAGGCCACGTGGGGTTGAGGTCGCTCCATTTTTTTACAGCACTTTCCGGTCGCCACAGTTCACGCAGTTGTTCCACGGTTAAACAATCACACCAATCGTTGTCGGGGTTGATCACGATTGCGAGGCCATCATAGGCAACTTCCAACTCAATGAATTCAACACCTTGCGCCGCACACTTATCGGCTTCCAGTTGTTTGATCTCACGCGATGCATTGCAAATATCAATTTCGCCAGCCGTGAATTTTTTCATGCCGCCCCCGGTCCCTGAGATACCAACAGTGACCCGAATGCCTGGATGCACCGTCCTTGATTCCTCAGCGACCGCTTCGGTGATGGGATAGACAGTGCTTGAGCCATCCACTTTTACTGATCCGGTGACTTGACCCGCGGTGCCGGTCGCCGACTGTTTTGGCCCACAACCGGAAAACATTGCTGCAGTGAAGCAGGCAAAACAAAACAACACCGTGCACTTGTCTCTGATCATCATGATCGCGCCCTTTTGTGTAGTGGAGATAAATATGGGGTCCGGAAAATCAGATCCAAAACCGACTGTCTTTGGACTGAAATGTAGGTTTCTTTTGTGAAGAAATGATGAAGGCTTTTGGGGGTCCTTTAGGGGTCGATATATCCGCACTATTTCGCAACATCGGGTGCATTGAAAGCAAGTTAAGCGAGAGGATTTAAATTGGCCTGCATCTGTTCCGATTGGTGGTCTTGTTCGGCCAACGGCAGTTTGACGGTGAACGTGCTACCCATGCCAAGCTGACTGGTGACACCAATCTGCCCGCCGAAATCGAGCGTGAGGTGCTTGACGATCGAAAGTCCCAGGCCGGTCCCACCGAGTTCCCTCGAACGGGCTTTATCGACGCGAAAGAATCTCTCGAAAAGGCGATCTTGATCTTTCGCAGCGATTCCAATTCCCGTATCCACGACATCAATCACGACAAACCCTTCCTCGCGTTGCCAGCGAACGGTGATCGATCCATTGTCAGGCGTGTACTTCACCGCGTTGCCGACTAGATTATTCAGAATGTGACGCAAGCCCTCCGCGTCCGCTTGCACAAAAAGATCTTCATTGGGCGATTCGAAGGAGAGCAACACTTTTTTTGCCTGTGTTGTCTCAAAAAAGTCATCCACGCAGGATTCGACTGTGGGTAACACCGGAATGGGATGAATATCAAAAGCCTGCTTCCCGGATTCCACGCGTGCAAGATGAAGCATGTCTAAAATGAGTTGATGCAGTCTCTCGGCTTGCTCCTCAATCCTTCTAACGAATTTTTTACTGTGGAGCTCATCCTCGAGTGCACCCCGCCGCAATGTTTCGGCGTACGCTTTAATCGCAGAAAGTGGTGTTTTTAGTTCGTGCGAGACATTCGCAATGAACTCTTGCCGTAACAATTCTAGCCGACGGAGATCCGTAAAGTCGTTCAGCACGATCACGATCCCCGGACACGGATCACCCTGCATCCGTGTGAAACTGGCCCTTAGAATACGGTCGTGATTTTCACCGATTTCCAGTTCCTGACTCCCATTATTTTGTCCGCTGATTGTTTCCAAAACCGCTTCATGCAGGGTGTGATTACGCACGGCCTCCACAAGCGGTCTGCCGACCGATTCCAGGGGATCGAAATTCAATAATTTTCCGGCCGCCGGATTTGCAAACAGTATTTTTTCGGCGTCATTGACCGTAATGACTCCCTCTCCCATCCCTTCAAGAACCGTAGAAAGTCGCGAGTGATCGCCCTGGAGGCGATCGATTCGGCGGCCCAGTTCTGCGCTCATTCGATTTAAATGGTCACTGAGCATTCCAAATTCATCTCGGTCAGGAAGATCGACTTTTACGTGGGGCCCATTCGACGTGATTTCCTGGACTGCCATATCAAGGGATTTGACGGCAGAAACGGTTCTTCCACCGAACCAGATGCAGACTCCGAGGGTCAACAGGCTGAACACAATTCCACCGAGGATAATGTTTTTCCGTACAGCATCGCTTTTTGAGTGCAGGTCGGATGCGGGTAGTGCCACACGGAGAAAACCTTTTGAATCTCCCTTTGCACCCAGACGCGTAGCAAAATAACGCATCGGCATCCCCTGCGTCGGGCTGATCCGCTCGGACCTACCGAAGCCATCTTGCGACGTTTCGGCTCGCAGAATTTCCAATCGCTCTTTCTGATTCTCTGCAGCTCGGGTGTTGTCTCCCGGGGGGTAGAAGGAATCGGCCAACAATGTTCCATCTGGATCGAGGAGAGTGATCCGAAGGCCGAGTTCTTGACCGACTGAAATTACGGTCTTTTGTATATCGATCGGATGGTCACTGTCGATCTGTTCGGCGAGTCCCGACCGCAATAAAATGGCGGAAGATTGCAACCGTTGATCATGTTCCTCGGTGAGTACTCGATCCGAGTCGCGAATAAACATGGTCGCAAACGTGATGACTCCCAGAAGGTTCAATCCTGCAGTGATTAGCAGGAATTTCCAAAAAAATTGCGAGGACCACATGCATATCATGGGAGCCTAGAGACAGGAAAACGGCAAGCCCCTGCAGCAAGTTACTTTTCCAGCCGGTGAATGCAAGAGACGCAGTCACCAAACAAAAGCAGGTACGCCAGACCGGGCAAGACAAATCATGAGTTATTACCCTTGTTCTGCCAGCAATTCCTCGACGCGTCGATCGATCGATGCGGGTGTTTCCCCGCGGACGCCATCAGTGAACATTGGGCTGAATCGGTACCGCAGTCGACCCTGCCGATCGTAGAGCGTGTAGTATGGTATCGCGTCCGGAATGTCAAAGCTTGCGATTGCATTTTCTTCGGTGCAGATCAGATTCTCAAAACTTGCTCCGACCGAGTCGAGAAACTGTTGGGCTTTCTGGGCGTCCGCGGCACTGTCGAGGCTGACCGAAACAACCTGCAGGCCTCTTTCGCGGTTCTCTGTAAAGAGCGCAACCGTATGAGGGAAAGCATACTGGCAGGGTGGGCACCAACTTGCCCAGAAGTCAACCAGCACAACCTTGCCCTTGTTCTCTGCAATCACGCGGTCGAATCCCGCACGGTCAACCGCCACCAACGGGCTGCCGCTCACCAGTGGTCGTGCTGCGGACCGTTGGCCTCGGTTATCGCAACCAGACCATGCACTAATCGCGACAATGAGAAACACTGGATGCAAGAGTATTGCCGTACCGCTGCTGAGTAGCCGATTCATTCCATACCTCCAGCGATGTTACTGCCATCTGACGAATCAGATGTCGACCGTTTGGTTTTCTTTGAGTGAACGGTAATAGTCGATGCTTCGGGAAATACCCTCTTCAAAACCAACCTGCGGTTCATAGTTCATGGCAGTTCGGGCCGCGGAGATATCAGCTAGGCTCTCAAGAATATCTCCCGGTCTGGGCTCGGCGAATTCGGGTTCCACGTTCGTGCCCAGGTACTTGTTAAGCATCGCAAGCATCTCCAGCAGGGTCACGCTTCGACCGGCGGCCACATTGAAGCTACGTCCGGCGACGCCTTCTGCGTCGGCCGCTAATAGATTTCCGTGAACAACATTCGCAATGTATGTGAAGTCACGAGACTGAAGTCCATTGCCGAAAATCACTGGCTGTCGGTTATCAAGAATCGCAGTGATAAACAGCGGGATCACAGCCGAGTAGGGACTGCCGGGATCCTGTCGCGGGCCGAACACATTGAAATAACGCAGGGCCACCGTCTCAAACCCATATGTTGCAGTGAAAGAACGACAATAATATTCTGCTGCCAATTTTGCCGCCCCATAGGGAGAGATTGGATCCGGGAGGTCAGTTTCTCGCTTTGAGCTTGTCGGCTTGTCACCATAAAGGCTGCTGGAGGCCGCATACACCAGACGTCTTACGCCGGCGCGTCGTGCCGCATCGAGCAGGGTGACCGTTCCAGTGACGCATGCTGCATTGGTATCGAGAGGGGCTTTGACACTACGAGGCACAGAGGCCAATGCAGCCTCGTGGAAGATGCAGTCCACATCCTGTACGGCCCGAGTAATTTTATCGACGTCCAGCAGATCACCCTCGATGAATTCGATTCGATCCGCGAGGTGGGCCAGATTGTCGAGGTGTCCGGTGCTCAGGTTATCCAGCACGCGTACCTTATCACCGCGCTCAACGAGTGCGGTGGCAATGTGAGAGCCAATAAATCCCGCGCCGCCAGTTACAAGAAAAGTCCGCATAATCAGGAGTCCTCGGTAAAACGACGCGTACGGCAAAACCGATGCAAGACGAGACAGCAACGGGGCCTTCCATGCGTTTGAGAGCCTGCCCCGAGTCTCGCCTACAAGCTCCAGATTCTAAGCGGAAACGGAAGATTTGTCAGTGGGGATTCAGCGGGTGGGACCCTCACCCGATTCAAGCGGTATGAGGGCCCATGGTGGCAATACAACCGACCGATCGAGTATTGCTGGTGGCGATTAAATCGCCAATTTTCGATGCCCAACTTCGCGACGTGCTTCCATATTCGACCAGAAACGCGACATGACTACATCGGCCAAGCATCGACTCGATGGCTCCTGGAGCAAGTCCGAAACCGCCTAACAGAATCATGCCAAATTGCTCCCGCATCGAGATCCACCAGCGGTCTGACCGGTTTCCACTCAGGGTGTACCATGCGGTGGCCAAGGTGCAGAGACCCGGGTGCTCGCTCTGAGTGATCTGGGGAATCGTTCTGCTGGCCCGGGCTGTGGTGATTGACTTCGTGGTCGTTGCGGATCCCAACTCTATCGAAAGCACTGGCAAATCGATCAAACCAGCAAAGGCATGACCCCATCTATTTCCCGCCTGCCCATGCGGTGGCAATGACTCCGCAAGTAGGAGCAATGTTGCGCCGCGCGTGGCATCCATTTGCTCGAGCAGCTTGTGGGCTGCTGCCTGAAGCGGATCGCTTGGCTCAATATCCATCGCCGACCCGCTTTTTGCAACTTGTGCCTGGAATCGCAACGTACTGGTTGTTGGTTCAGTCGTATTCGCATCCAATTCAGGCAGCGACGCTGGCAGTACAGGTGCAACTGGTTCGCGCAGAGCGCGGATAGCCTCTTCGTCACAAGTACCTGTGGCCGCCCGCGTTTCAATGTCACATATTGCTTCTTGCAGGTTTGACATCATTTGGAAATCAGATTTTTCAGAGTGTCGTTTTTTGTCATATGGGCTTCCTGTAATTCACAAATCAACTTAGTGAGCAATCCGCTATCCAGTGGGATTAACGGACGAGTCGTGCCGGGCGGAGTCGGCTCTCCGGAAAAATCGTTGCCGATGGCCGGTTCATGTTGCCCGTGTCGGACATCATTGTGCGATTCATGATGCTCGGCCTCAACTTTTGTATGTGGTTCGATTGTTTGGGGTGTTGATGCCGCCGCAGGGCTCGTTGATGCCATCGATTCAATCGTTGCCGCATCCAAAGAGACCACGTGTTCGGCCTCGATTCCCACAAAATCGGTCACGCTGATGGCCGTCGTGTGCGGATTATTTGGCGGCACGTGATGCGGTGTTGGTGCGGATAGCAATGTATCATGCTCCGCCTTCTGCTCCCCAACATCGAGCCCGATGTTGGAGTCTGTATTTTCCGTTTCATGCGCAGGTGTCTCAGTGGTTTGACTAAGGGCACTTCGATTTTGAATCTCGGCTACTGTGTCATGCTCAGGTACTGGCTTAACACTCGGTTCTAGCGCTGCGTTCGATGACTCTTCCAAGCTGCCGAACTCAATCACGGCGGTGCCCGCATCGCAGGCCGTCGCCACGTCGGACGTTGAGGCCGGTGTGGTTGGCAGTTGCTGAAAATCATTCCATGCGTGTTCTATTTCCGCGTCTCCCAGTTGGGGTACCTTGGCCTCAGCGGCCAGAAGTAGAGCATGATTGCAAAGTTGGTTGATCAACCGTGGGGATCCGTCGGTGTGACGGTGAATTGCCTGGAGGGCAGCAAGCGACCACAGGCGATCAGGATGTGTGCCTGCCGCGTCGGTCTGAGCCCGAACGTATTGGTAGGATTCTTCGGGGGAGAAGGCGTGCAAATAACATCGGACCGCCACACGTTGATTGAAGCGGGCCAAACGTGGATGGGCAAACCGCTCCTCCAGACTGCTGTCGCCAGCGAGAATCAGGCGCACGCCGGGTTCCGCATCCTGCACTGTATTGGTCATGCACCGTAACTCCTCAAACATGCGGGGTGAAAGCAGGTGTGCCTCATCAACGATTAACGCTATGCCTTGCGGGCAACGTCCTCCGGGCGAGAGTGCCTCGATAATCGCCAGACGCAGTTCACCGTCGGCCAACTTCTGATGAGGAATGCCTATTCGGTAGAGGATGGTCTGAAGCAGTTCTCTACAATTGGTGATGCGCAGATTCGCGAGCAGGACTGTCTCGAATTGCTGCCCAAAATGCGTTGCAAGGAGATGGCAGAGTAGTGAAATTCCCGTTCCGGTCGGTCCCATCACCAGACCGCATCCCTCGCCCCGCTCGACGCAACGGGTCAGGTTCGCGCGAGCCGCCTCGATCGAACCTGCTGGAAAATAGCGGTCCTTCACTGGGACAGCCAAAAAAGGTCGGGAAGTAAAACCATAAAATGATTCGTACATGTTCAACTCCAAGTTAATTCCGACAATTGGCGGATCCCATCGGCAAGTGCCGTGACCGGTTGTCCGAGCAATTGATGGGCGAATTGTGTGTCGAGCAGCGCGGCCGCTAGCGCGGCCAGAAGCATCGTGATTAAGATCCACTCCCCAGTGGAAGAGATAAATCGGAAAACGGCTTTTGGCTTGCCTCCGAGGCCGTAGCTTATCGGAGTGGCAAGCTGCGCTAAGACCGATACACAAAGCAACGATTCGGCATCGTTGCGGTCTCTAATTACGGCGGAGCGGTGTCTCCAGATCAACAGAGGTGCACTCACCGACAGGCTCACCAGCAGGCATGCCCCCAGCATGCCGAGAGCGAGCGGCGCACTGTGCCGGGTTGCATTTTTTGCGGGCACCATATGCCAGCGTATCCGGGCCGGAACGAAAGCCTCGGTGCTGTCGATAGCATCACCTCGCATCAATTGACCGGCAAGCTTATTGACGGTGTGGATGGCAACATTGGGTTGCTCTGCCGTGCAAAAAATAGAAAAATTGAGGAATAGCGGAGTCGAGTCATCGTCCATTAACACCTCAATGCTCCTATCACCTTGATCAGCAGCCAACTGGTCTGACACAAGCGAGGTCTCTGTCAGCGGTTCCGTCGCTTGCTTGTTGGCAATCATCGCGCCCACTGCCCGATTGAATATCCGCTCGCAGGTTTTCTGAGGTGGCCATTGCGAATCGATACTTTTTCGCGTGATTGTGAGTTGTGCTCGAGCGCGAAAAAGATCGCTCTGCCAACGACAAATGGTCAGCGCCACCAACAAAATGGCTAGCGCGATCACGCACCCCTCGTAGAGCGGGCCGAGCGATAGATGTGGCGGGGTGCGACGGGCACCGGATGGTAAAGAATTGCGGGGCATCATATTCTAAAAAGCAACGCTTTCGCGGGCGGGGTCGAAGAGTCCTTGGGGAGCATGCTCCATGATTCGACATCGACTGCACTCGCGGGCAACTTGAGAGGGGTTGGATAAGGTTTTTCGTTCGCGTTGCTAGCATGCGAAGGTGCGCAGCTTGCGGGTTTTGCGCACTTGGTTTGTGGTAGTTGTCGCGCTATAATCTCGACATCGGCGACAATGCATCGTCGCCCGGCTTGACTTTCATTGTCTGAACGACCGCAAGGGATTCTGCAGCGTGTTTCGCGTAAAGATTTGTGGTTTAACCAGTGCCGAAGATGCCGAGATCGTTTCTCGGGCCGGAGTCGATGCGATCGGGTTGAACTTCTATCCGGAAAGTCCAAGATACATTTCCGTGGACCAGGCACTGCATGTGGTGCAAGAGACAGCCGAAACGGTTGCTCGGGTAGGGCTCTTCGTGAATGCAACGGACGATGAGGTATGCACGGCGTATGATCACCTGGGTCTTGATTTTATTCAGTTACACGGCGATGAACCGCCTGAATATTTGCTGGCCTTGGGTGGGCGACCCGTGATCCGCGCGTTTCGCATGGGCCCGAGTGGCCTTACGCCGATTCTCCGCTATCTCGAGGCGTGCAATCTGCCAGAGGTCAACCTTCAGGCGGTCCTGATCGACGCCTACGATTCACAGCGGTACGGAGGGACGGGAGAGACGGCAGATTGGCAACAACTGGCTGATCAGCGGGCCCGCCTAGAGGAATTGCCGCTCATTCTCGCTGGCGGGCTCAACGCGTCGAACGTGTCCGAAGCAATTTCGACGGTAAGGCCGAACGCGGTAGACACTGCAAGCGGCGTTGAAACCAACCCGGGTGCGAAAGATGCCCGTCAGGTCGCCGCGTTTGCAAATGCGGCAAAACGCGCGTTTGCATCCTTAGGTTCCTGACACGCAATTCGCAGCGTAAATTCGCTCTTTTGGCAAGAAATGCCCTGGGATTCGGCCGTCTGAGAGCATATCATACGGTGGCAGGTACGGGGTAAATTACATTCGGTGCTGTGTTTGCACCCTCATTGCTTAATAACAAAACAGTTTCAGCAGATTCAAATAGGAGCGAAACGGTGTCACAAGTCGAAGCCAAGTTATCTTACAAAGTGGTTGATTGCTCTGAGGAAGAATTTCATAAGTTGGCCGATTGGGGACGCAAAGAGATCCAACTCGCTGAGAATGAAATGCCCGGCCTGATGGCCTTGAGGAGGAAGTACGGAACAGAAAAGCCACTGCAGGGTGCCCGGATCGCCGGATGCCTCCACATGACGATTCAAACTGCAGTTTTGATTGAAACGCTTGTCGAGCTGGGTGCGGAAGTCACTTGGAGTAGTTGCAACATTTTTTCCACCCAGGATCACGCTGCCGTGGCGATCGCGGCCGCCGGCATTCCGGTCTATGCCTGGAAGGGCATGAGCGAGGAGGAATTCGACTGGTGTATTGAGCAAACCCTCACGTTTCCCTCCGGTGAACCGCTCAACATGATTCTCGATGATGGTGGCGATCTGACCGCAATGGTCCATCAGCGTTTTCCTGAGTATCTCGGTGATATTCGCGGGCTTTCTGAAGAAACAACCACGGGCATCAAAGCTCTCTACAGGATGCATCAGAATGGCGAGCTAAAGATGCCTGCTATTAATGTAAATGACTCGGTAACCAAGAGTAAATTTGATAACCTCTACGGCTGCCGCGAATCGCTAGCAGATGGCATCAAGCGGGCCACCGATGTGATGGTTGCCGGTAAGGTCGTGGTCGTCGCAGGTTATGGCGACGTTGGCAAGGGTTGTGCCCACTCGATGCAACGGTACGGCGCCCGCGTCATTGTGACTGAAATAGATCCAATCAATGCATTGCAGGCCGCGATGGAGGGTTTCGAGGTCACCACGATGGATGAGGCTGCTGCACAGGGCAACATTTTTGTAACCACTACCGGGAATCGTGATATTGTCATGGGGCGGCATATGGAGCAGATGCCAAATGACGCAATTGTCTGCAATATTGGCCATTTTGACCTGGAAATCGACATGGCTTGGCTTAATGGTCAGAGCAATGTTGATTGCGTCGAAATTAAGCCACAGGTCGATCGGTACACTTTTCCCGATGGCCACTCAATCATAGTATTGGCACAGGGCCGACTGGTGAATCTGGGTTGTGCCACCGGACACCCGTCATTTGTGATGTCCAACTCGTTCACCAATCAAGTGCTGGCCCAGATGGCTCTCTGGAACGAGACTGACAACTACTCGGTCGGCATCCACGTGTTGCCGAAAAAGCTTGATGAGGAGGTGGCTCGCCTGCATCTAGATCAGCTGGGGGTTAAGCTGACGGAGTTGACCCCTGAGCAGGCTGACTACATCAATGTCCCACAGGAGGGACCCTTCAAGCCGGAATATTACCGTTATTAAGGTATTTCCGCGAAGTGCTTTGGGCTCGTTTTCGGGATTAGTCTCCCACGGGACTTCCATTGCGCGCGTCTTCGGGCTACGATCGCGCGAGGTCTGGGTGCTTGCCGGCAAAATATGCCTTTAATCCAGGCTATATACCGATTGCTGGTCCGTAGACACTTCTCCTGAGGAACCCGTTCTGATGCCGAAAATCGAAGCCTTCGCCGGACTCCGTTACGACCTTGGTCACGTTGGTTCACTTAGCAACGTTGTTGCACCACCGTATGACGTCATCGATCCGGAAATGCAGGACGCACTCTACGAGCGGCATCCGGCCAACGTGGTGCGGTTGATCCTGAATCGGGCTGAGGCTAATGACAACGAGGAGAGTAATTGCTACAGCCGAGCGGCGGTGATGCTTCGCAATTGGCAGCGCGAAGGCATTCTGTTTCGCGAGTCCGATCCTGCCGTTTATGTCTATCATCAGGTTTTTGACGATTGTGGCAATTCAATCGAGCGTCGGGGCTTCATGGCCCGATGCGGGCTTGAGCGATTCGGCGAGGGCACAATCTATCCACACGAAGAAACCATGTCGGGTCCGAAGGCGGATCGCTTAAAATTAACGCGGGCTTGCGAGGCAAATCTAAGCCAGATTTTTGGCCTTTATCCGGATGAGAAATCCGAAGCCCAGAATTTGCTTGAGGCTGCCATTGAAGGTGTGGCGCCGCTGGAGGCGACCGACGATTTGGGCGTGATCCATCGCATCTGGCCTGTCACCGAACTGGAGGTGCTTACGCAGCTGGCGGCAATTATGGGCCCCAAGCCAATGTTCATAGCCGATGGGCATCACCGCTATGAGACGGCCTGCAACTACCGAGACGAGTTGCAAGCCGAGGGTAAATTGTCGGCGGAGGATGCAGCGAATGGTGTGTTAATGATGTGCGTGGGGATGAATGATCCGGGCTTGATCGTGCAGCCAACACACCGCCTTTTCCGCGGTGTCCCCGAGCTTTCGGCAGAGCAACTCGCTGAGCGATTGGCGGGATATTTTACCACCCGCATTGCCGGCGAGGGGGTCGATCTGGCCGAGCCAATCTGGGATGAGATTGAGAGAGAGAGCGACCAAGGGACGGTTGGCCTCCTGACCACCTCGGATGAGCGGTGGACGGTGGCCCGAATCACCGATAAGGGTCGCGAGCGGATGACCGAACTTGTCCCGGACCACAGCAGCGACTGGCGAGGGCTGGGCGTTAGCATCCTGCACAGGTTGATTATCGACGATCTGCTGGGAGCAGCGGGCCATCCCAAGCCAGGCTATGTGCACTCGGTTGAGAAGTTCATGCAAGGCATCGAACAGAACAGCGAGCCGGGTGGTGCCGGCGAGGTGGCTGAGCCCTACCGCATCGGCGCGCTGGTGATGCCCGCGTCGCTTGAGCATATCCGCAAGATTAGTGAGCATGGTGAGCGGATGCCGGCAAAGAGCACCTACTTCTATCCCAAACTGTTGGCCGGCATGGTCATTCATTCCCACAAGTGATCGCTCGGCGTTGTCTGGCGAACCGGTGGCTGCAGGCCCTGCTATCGGCGTTTAGGTAAGATGGGTGTTTCACGTGAAACAGGTCGAATGCGTGGTGGGCTGCTACAGTTGCCGCTTGCCACGACTTTTGTCACTCTGCCCTCGACTCTGCCGCAACGCGTCGCTACAATCCCGCCCCACCATTGCCCGGGGACTGTGATTTGCTCTGGCAGATTGGCAGCCCTGTGGCGGATAAGACGCGTACAAGGAGGTGCGTTCGATGAGTGATGCTGAGGGAAAACCGGCGGAGCGGAGGCTTGGTCGAGGTTTGGAGGCGTTGTTGGGTCAGGCCGCTACAGGCCAGGCAGGCGGAAACCTTCCGTCGCAAAAATTGGCCTCTGAGAACGCGGGGACCGGTGGATCTTGCGGCGAATCACAACCGCCGGCAGAGGATGGCGCACTGTTTCAGGTCAACGTCTACCAGATCGATACGAATCCCTATCAGCCACGCACCGAGTTCGACGAAGAAGAGCTCCACAGCTTAGCTGAAAGCCTGAGCGACCACGGCCTTCTCCAGCCGATTGTGGTCCGCAAGGATGGCGATCGCTACCAGCTAATCTCGGGTGAACGTCGTTGGCGAGCCGCGATCCAGGCAGGCTGGACCGAGGTGCCCGCCACGCTTCGCGAGGCAGACGATCAACAGGTTGCGGAGATGACGATCGTCGAGAACCTGCAGCGAAAAGATCTGGGGCCACTGGAAAAGGCTGTATCTTTCCGTCAATACCTCGAGCGGTTTGGCGCGTCGCAGGATGAATTGGCCCGCCGTCTCTCGATTGATCGCTCGACGGTGGCGAACCTGATTCGCTTGCTTGAGCTTCCTCTGGCGGTTCAGGAATTGATCCGCGATGGATCGCTGTCGGCCGGTCACGGTCGGGCCCTGTTACCACTGGGGCAGGAGCAGGACCAACTGAAATTGGCCCGCCAGATTCGCAGCGAGCAGTTGAGTGTGCGTGCGACCGAGCGGCTGGTTGCTGAGCGGATCCGCGCTGAAGATGATCCGCATGGCCTGGGTGAGACGGGCACAAGCGACCATAGCGGGGGCGATTCCAACCGTGACCACCTGGTACCGCTCGAGCAGAAACTCCGCACCGCGTTCGGCACGGCCGTTGACATTCGCGAAGTCGGCAAAGGACGCGGCACGATTGCGATTCACTTCACCAGCCGCGAAGAGTTCGATCGGCTTTACCACGAACTACTCGATCGCCAGGGTAGCGGTCGCATGGCGGGCTAAAAATAGTGTACTAAAGTACAGTATAGTTTCCATGCATTGCTGGCCGTTCGTTGTGTTCTTTTCGTGATGGCGTTAAATTTGGACCTTACGAGTACGCAAAGTGAATCGGGGCGTGGCGCAGTCTGGCTAGCGCACCTGCTTTGGGAGCAGGGGGTCGTAGGTTCGAATCCTATCGCCCCGACTTACCGAACCGCTCAGCCGCCCCTCGGGCAGTGAGCGGTTTTTTGCTGCGCGGTTGTCTACTGCGCTGCGGATTATTTGCTGGCCGCGAGTCCCGCTTCAATCTCGGCGAGCGACACGCCGAGCGTTCGTTGCGCGATCAGGTCGAGCCCTTCCCGATCGCCTTCAAAGTGGAAGGTGGTTTGGATGTGCGTGCCCGAAGCGCCGCTCGCCAGCGGCAGGGCGGGGCTCGAAGTTTCGAGCTCATAAAACGGTCCCAGCGGTTCGGCACCCGCCTCGGCCGGACCGTCATTATAAGCGTTGATCACATCGCCCGCGTAAGGCTGTTCTTGCAGTTCCCACTTCGAGTTCACGTAGTCGGTCACTTCGGCCGAAGGCTGGTTGTACTGCACCAGCGTCAGCACCCCGCGGGCCGCATCGTAGCTGCCACAGAGCGGGGTCGATCGTCGCGGATTGAGCCCGATTTTGCTGCGAAATTGCCCATCAGCCGCAAAAAACAGCACTCCCTGACTTATCCTGAGCCGCTCGGCGGGCACCTTGCCGAAGTAATCGTCATTCACGATTCTTCCCAGTGCCGCTTCGTTGCCTTGCCGGAAGGGGATAACCACCGTGGTTTTGGGGCCGTGTTTGTACATGCCGAGCATCCAGATCGAAAGCAATCCGGATGGCTTGGACCAATCCTCTTTACCAATATTGGTCAAGCGGTTGGTGGTTTGGTAGGCCACGGCCGTGAGCGGCACATTGCCCAGTTTGAGCGCCTCGCGCATGGCATCTTCCGAGAGTAATTCCACCTCCCGCTCGATGCGAAACTCGAAGCGAGTTCCCGAATAATTCTCAATCTCCGCCTCATGCCGGAACGATGCACGTTCACTGTTTTTTTGCATCACCGCAAACGGCACTGTGTCGATCACTGGTGGGGTCCGCCACTCGGAGAAATCAAAGGTCGATCCACGGTCAAAAAAAATGCTGAATTGCCCGCCCTCGGGCCCGAGCCAAAACCGTTCTTCGCCCCCGAACACATGAATCTGCGACTGCTTTTCACCGCTTTCAATCAGCCCATAGTTGATCCACCCGTAGCTAGTCCCCGCGTCGCCTTTGGCACTGGAGGTCATCACCCGGCCCTGGTAGGCCGGCACAATTGCCACCCGTGGCCCGCCCTCTCGATTGCCCAAAATAATGGTCTGCTGGTGGGCGGCAAGGAACTTGGCGTCCTCGCCGAAATTGCGCTCATTCGCCGCCGCCTGATAGGCACTCACGATCCATCCCCCTAGAAATACTAGAAATACAAGGTTTTTTACGTGTCTGCCCATTCGGGCCGCTCCCCCAAATGCTGATTCAGCGAAAAAAGTAATACAACACTGCCATGCCACCGATTAGCAGCACACTCAGCAGTTTGTAGTTGCCGATGCCGGGCCAGCCTTTCTCGCGCAGCGGCTCAAGCGGTGAGGCCCAATACAATTTGCTCGCCCGCTCCCGCTCGCCGGAGGGCCAGATCAGCGAAAAGGAGACCTGCATCGCCACGCAGGCGCACAGCAGAAAAAAGGCCATCATCATGAACGAGCCACCGCTCAGCGTGCTGAGCCAGTCGGCCGCAGCAGTTCCCTCGCCCAATTTGGAAATCAGAAACACCCCTGCCCCAAGTGCCGAGCCGAACCAGAGGGTCAGTTTAGCGCTCACGGCCGAGGCCCGCGGCCAGAAGACGCCCAGCACAAACACGCAAGTTACTGGAGGAGCAATGTGCGCGATAATGTCGTTGAGTCCGTTGAAAATGCTCGGATATCCATCAAGTAGCGGCACCAGACCGATGGCCGCCACCAGGGCCACTCCGGCCGTCAAGCGGCCGACAAAGACCAAGCGACGATCCGACGTTTCGGGCCGAAACCGCTTATAAAGATCATAGCTGAACAGGGTTGAAATCGAGTTGAGCGCTCCGGCGACCGTACTCATCAGTGCGGCCAGAAGCGCCGCGACCATCAGGCCCACCAGTCCCTGCGGCAAGAGCTGCGTGATCATCACTCCATAAATGCCTTTCGAATCGACCTCCGTTTCTCCCGCTTCATTGACCGAGGTGAGCGACGCGATGTCGAGTCCGCCGCTCTCGACCAGAGCATACGCCATCAGCCCGGGCAGCACAAAAATGAACACCGGCAGCACTTTGATCAGCCCGGCAAACAGCGGCCCGACGCGCGCGTGTTGCTCGTCTTTGGCACCGAGCACCCGCTGCACAATCGTTTGATCGGCGCACCAGTACCAGATGCCCAGCACCGGATAGCCGAGAAACACCGCATACCAGGGCAATCCGTCCGCGTCGCCGTGCGGCCGAAGCATAGAGAGTTTGGCCAGTTCGCCCTTTTCCCGCAGCACATCGATCATCGGCTCCCAGCCGCCAATCTTATTCCAGGCGAAATAGGTGATCACGGCGGCACCGAGTACCAGCACCACGGTCTGGATTGCTTCGGTCACGACCACTGCCATCAGTCCGCCGATGATCGTGTAGATTCCGGTTAGGGCCGCGACCACGACAATGCCAGTGTACATGTCGATGCCGAAGAGTTCTTTGAGTACGATGCCGCCGGTCAGAAACGAGAACCCGATATGGATCGTCACAGCCGAGACGATCGAGAGCACCGCCAGCCAATCGCGACACTGACGCGAATAGCGTTTTTCCAAGAAGTCGGGGAGGGTGGTAACCCCCGAGCGGATATAGAACGGGGCAAAAAACAGGCCCAGCAGCACGAGCGTGAAGGCGGCCATCCATTCAAAATTACCGTTCAGCAGCCCCGAGTCGTAGCCCGACTGTGCCAGACTCACCAGATGCACGCAGGAGATGTTGGTGGCAAACAGTGCCAGACCAATCACCGGCCAGCGAAGCGTGCCACCGGCCAGAAAATATTCCTTTGCCTCCCCGCCGCCCCGTTTGCGAAGTCCGGCCCAGCAACCGAGGATCACGATGCCGACCGTATAGATGACAATCACGGCAATATCGGCGACGCTGAGCGAGCCACTGGCCGGATCGGCCTGAGCGAAGAGAGTGGAAACTGGCATGGAAGGCCCCTGATTGAAATGTTTAAAAGTTTGCAGTCAGTTTATTATGGCGTGTGCGTCACGCTCTCACCTCGCGCGGGGTGCAGGTGTTTTTCGCTCTCGCCATCGATGAGCACAAAGGGTTCTCCGGCGCGCGATTTAATGTTGGCCTCTTTCAGTTTGCCTGCCTGCCACTCCAGGTCGACTTCAAAGCCGCCGCGGGCCCGCAGGCCGCGTACCGAGCCATCAGGCCACATCGGAGGAAGTGCCGGCAGAAGCCGCAAGATGGTCGTGCCATCTTCGGTTTGCTCGTGGCTATGCAGCAGCATCTCGGCCACGGCAGCCGTGGCCCCCAGATTACCGTCGATCTGAAACGGCGGATGGTTATCCCACAGGTTATCAAGTGTCGAGCGTTCGAGTATTTTTTGCAGATGTTCGCCGGCCACCTCGCCATCTCCAAGTCGTGCGTACATGCCGATCGTCCAGGCGCGGCTCCAACCGGTGGCCGCCCCGCCGCTTTGCAGGCGGAAGTCGAGCGACTTCTGGATCGCATCACGCAGCAGGGTGTCGGCCGCCAGATCGATCTGATTGCCCGGATAGGCGCCCAAAACGTGCGAGATATGCCGGTGTCCCGGTTCCGCTTCGCCGAAGGGCAGTCGCCACTCCATCAGCCGGCCATCGTCGGCAATTTTCGGCTCATAGAGGTCGGCGAGCGCCGATTTGACTTCTTTCACCAGCGGCTCATCGGTTTTGCCGAGTGCTGCGGCCGCCTCGAGGTAATCGCTGAAACTCTGCCGAACCAGATATTGGTCAAACGAGTTTCCGGAGGAGAGGGCCGCGGTTTTCTTCTCGCCCGCCGCGTCAACATATTCAAAGCTGTTTTCCGGTGAGCAGGAGGGACGCGAGACGAGCTTGCCCGTTTCGGAATCGCGAATCAACCAACTGAGTAAAAATCGATTCGATTCGGTGAGCATCGGCCACATCCGTCGCAGCAGTTCTTCATCGCGGGTGAAGCGATACTGTTCCAGCACGTGCAGCGTGAGCCACTGGCCACCGTAAAAAGAGCCGCCCCAGAACGGGGTGACGCTCATCACCCGCGCGTTGGCCCACAGATCGCTGGCGTGGCCCATGCACCAGCCTTCAAAGCCCATCTTCTCGGCCATCTCGCGGCCGCGGGGCTGAAAGTATTCGATCAGATCAAAGAGCGGGGTGTGCAGTTCCGAGAGGTTGGTCGTTTCGGCCGGCCAGTAACACATCTGGATATTGATGTTCAGATGAAAATCAGAACTCCACGGCGCTTTGAGGTGCGGGTTCCAGATGCCCTGCAGGTTCATCGGTAGTGTGCCGGGCCGGCTGGTAGCGATCAGCAGATAGCGGCCGAACTGGAAGTAGGTTTCCATCAGGTCCGGGTCATCGCTCTTGCCCTGGCGGAACCGCTCGACCCGCTCGGGCGTGGTGAGGGCTGCAATTTCCGGTGCCGTCTCTCCGAGTTCAATCGCCAGGCGGTCGAAATATTGCCGGTGATCATTGACTGCACGGCGGCGAAGCGATTGCTCATCGCGGGCGGCGGCCCGGTCGACCGCGTCGGTTGCCCGCTGCTGCCAGCCGTCCGGCAGCGGCGCATCGCAGTTGGCCTGATTGAAGTTGGTGGCAGCGGCAATCAGGATGGTCGCTTCGGTCGCGTTTTTTAGCTGCAGCGCATCGGGCGTGGTCGTGAGCGTGCCATCATGCTCGGCAATCCGCACTTGGCCTAAAAAATGCGTGCCATCCGGATCCGGAGTGCCATCCGCATTCTGACTCACCTTCCGGCGGGCGACCCCGTCGATCAGCAGGTCCTCATCGCGGGTCTGCACATTCACTTTGGCCGGGTGATTGAGCGAGAGCCGCAGGTTGAGGCTCTTCGGCTTGCTTGCCACCAGGTGCAGCACCATCACATCGTCCGGTGCGCTGGCGTAGAGAGTGCGGGTGATCGTATTTTCGGGAAGCTCGATGCGCGTGGTTGATAGGCCGGTGGCCAGATCGAGCGCGCGATCGATCTTTTGTGCCTCCGGGCTATCTGTGTGTTCGATCGAGAGGTTGCCGAGCAGTTGATAGCTATAGGGTCGGTGTTCGGCCTGAATGTGCTTGGTGAAGTGGGCATCGGCCGCTTCGTATTTGCCTTCGGCCTCAAGCGTGCGGACTTTTTCGAGATGCTCGAAGCTATCGTCGGCCATGACGCCTTGCGGTCCGCGGGCCCAGATCGTCTCTTCGTTCAGTAGGATGCGTTCTTGGGGGAAGCGGCCGAAGGCCGTCGCTCCAAGCCTGCCGTTGCCGACCGGGTGGCCCGTATCCCAATCGGCGGCCGGTGCATTGTCGCGGATCTGGTGCCGGCTCGCTTCATCTGCCAGTGCGATGCACGGCAGTAGCAGAGAAGTCGCGAGCAACAATCGTTTCAGGCCACAGCGTCTGTTCACAGCAAGCTCTCCCATTGCCCCGTGTCGGGCCGCCAACGCGTCAGGATTCGTATACGGCAGAGCCGCGGTGCGACCTGCGCGACTGTTAATGTAACAGGCCCGCACGTCTCGGGGTACTATCTATCTTCCTGTCGTCACAGCCGGAGAGCCTGAGAGCCGGCACCGCAAAGCTGCGCCGCAGGGAATGTTGGTTATGCGGTTTCGCTTTGTGTGCCCACCTCACACACCTGCATCAAGAGCCGTTTTCCACTCTCCACGTCGCGCGTGCCGATTTCGGTGAATCCCAGCTTGCGGTGAAACTGCAGCGAACCATGGTTGGGTGGCTCAAGATCCATCTCCGCGCACACGTGCGCGATTCCGCTTTGGCGTGCCGCATCGAACACGGCCGCATAAAATGTTCGTCCGACGCCTTGGCCGCGGCAGGCAGGTGAGACGATCACCCGGTCGATATAGATGAAGCGTTCGGCGCGTTCTGTGAACCAACGTGTGAACCAGCGATAGTTCTGGTTTTCAAACGGCTTGCCACCGGTGATGGCCAGCACGAATCCGACCGCCTGGCCATCGAGTTCGGCCACCTGTTTCAGATCGCTTACGGTAAAGAGGGCGGCAAAACGTGCGGCGTCGAGCGGGCTGGTGACCTGCTCGACAAGTCGGTTCATGGAGAGAACCGCCATTTCATCGGCCGGCGTCATGTTGCGGAGCGTAAGGCCAGAGAGCCGATCGACTTTTGCGGTGCTTGGCGTAAATTCTCTTTTTCGCAATTTATTTCGTGATCGGTTTGGAAAATACTTTGTTCCAATCGCGTTTCATGTCCACGACCGACCAGCCATGTTGCTTTGCCGCTTCCAGGCCGGTCGTTAGTTTGCCACTGAACGGAGGCCGAGAATCATATGCATATTCGCGGTCGGGGTCGGTGTGGTGGATATACATAGCGAAGCTAGGGTAAGGGTTATCAATCGTTGTATACTCCATCATCGACCGGTCACCATCCGAATTGCCGAAAGCGGCAATCGGCCGGCGTCCCAGGTGATTGTAGATCCGTTTGGTTTTTCCTTCGTGGTCATTGATGGACAGTCCGCTCGACTGTTTTTTTACAACAGGTTTTCCATCTTCCATCTCAAGCGTTACATCGGCACTGGAACCCAGCACCCACTCTGGTTCGACCCCATACAAAGGTCCCGCAAAGACCCGCATGAAGTCCATTCCGCCACCCGACACGATTGCAATCTTAAACCCATGGGATCGTAGATACGCAATCACTTCTCGCATCGGTTGGTAGGCAAGCTCGCGAAATCGCTCTTTATATTCGGGGTGTTTTGCGGTTTCCCACCATGCGTTCACGCGGCGCTTAAATTCGTCAGCTGATATGCCGGCGTGGGTCAAAGCCATCAGTTTTAAAAAACCATCGTGTTTCTCGCCGGCGAATAATGTTTCGAAATCGCGATTGATAGCAGCCTGAATCACCGGATCGCGTGCAAGTTCAGGTTGCGCATCGGCAAGACGTTTTGCTTCGTCCATTGTGAAGGCAAGCTCGAATGGCATCGGGCATTCCGGCCAGAGTGTCCCATCGTTATCGAATACCGCCAAGCGATCCGATTCGGGGACGAAGGTGCTCTGTGATGGGTCGGTGACCTGCTCGACAAACGCCAGGAATGCCTGTTTTGCACCCGAGTCATTCCACGAGGGAAGCGAGTCTGATGCGACTGCCGAGGCAGCGATGAGGAGGGCTGTGGAAATTAAAGTCAATCGAATGAAGTTGTGCATGTTGGAAGATTTCTGTTTATAAGCTGAGGTGTCGTCGGAAAATTCGAGCTTTCAAGCTGTTGAGAATGTACTCTTTGGATAGCTTTCAAGTGCAATAAATCGCTAGCCGCATTGGAACTCGATTAGCGATGAACCTTACGCACTGCGCTGTGAGCTGCGGGGAAGTGTCACCACGCAAAGTGAGCCGATCGAGGCAATGATGACTAGCGCAACGCGGGTGGATGCATCGCTCTCAGGCTCGCTGATAAAAGTGAAGGTGTAATATCCCAATACGATTAAAGTAGCGGTAAGTGCCAATAGTCGGCCAAGCCACTGCTTTTCGGCTTTGAGTAGATATCCGGCTGCGATGGCAAGCAGGCCGGTAAGGAGGCAAAACCAAAATGCATTTGGCTTGAACGCCTGTGCCTCAACGCTGCGGGCAAGCCCGGTCCAGATAACGAACAAGCCATAAAGAATCATCAAAAGCCAGCGAATGTTCACAAACCGAGTCCCTTCAGTGCACGCAAGTATCAACGATGAATGGTATGCTTGGTCGTCACCGCCCACACGGATTTTTTTAAAGGTTAAATGTCACATATTGTATCTAAACCGGGCAATTGTGCAAAAACGTCGCTCGTCCCTTGGTGCTCGATCGACAGTTGGTGTTACACTGTGGGTGTTGTGCTGTAGATAATGAACATAAAAATCGCGCTCGATCCCAGGATTTAAAAAGGTTCTCGATGGAAAAAAATAAACTCAATCGCCGTGTCTTCGCTCAGGTTGCCGGTGCCGGTGCCGCTGCCATCACGCTCGCCAGATCGCAAGCCGCTGAGCAAGAAAAATCCAAACCGGTCTGGTCGGCCGGCGCAGCAGAAACCGAGGCCGATATCCCGGCCGAAGGCACGTTTCTGATCGGACCGATGCAGAAAAGCGACGGCCAAAACGACCCCCTCTTTATCCGCGCCCTGGTGCTCACCGATGGACAAACCAAACTTGCGATCGTTTCGAACGATCTGTTGGGATTTGATTTCGAGTTCAACGACCGGTTGGTCGATGCGATTCATCAAAAGACCGGCATTCCCAAGCAGCAGATCATGATCAACTGCAGCCACAACCATAACTCGCCGCTGACAATTCCCTGGAGCGAACAGTGGGAAAAAGCTAAAGACAAGCCGTGGCACCAGACGCTGCCCGGTCAGTTTGCCGAGGTGGTCGCCGAGGCCGATAGTCGACTGCAACCGGTCACCGCCCGCTACCGCCGCGAACCGACGCAAATTTCGGTCAACCGCCGCATGCCTGTTGCGCACGGCATGACCATGGCACCGAACCCCGACGGTGACCAGATGCTATGGGTCGATGCGATTCATCTTAAAACGATTGCCGAGGATAAACCCGTCGGTGTGCTCTACAGCTACGCGGCCCATCCGGTGATCGTGCATTCGGCTAGTCGCAAGATCTCGGCCGACTACCCGGGTTTTGCCTCCGAACGGATTCGCCAAGCGATGAACGGAGGTAAGGCGCCCCCGGAAGGAGAGACCGGTGGCATTCCCATGTTTATCCAGGGCTGCGGCGGTGACATCAACGGAGCGCCGCTTGCCTCGGGGATCGGCGCAGCGCGGGGTGCGGGCCGAGACTTAGGCTATGCGGTCGTGCGGGCACTGCGGAAAGAACCGCAACCGCTCGAGGGACGATTGCGATTTGCCTATCGTGAAATCGATCTGCCGCTGCAGGACCCTCCATCGGTGGAAAAATGTAAAAAACTGATTGCCGATCGGCCCCACCATGGACCCTACCGGGAACTGTTGGCGATTGCCGAAGCGGGTAAACCCCGGTTTCTAAAAATGCCGCTGCAGGCCTTTGCCCTGGGTGATGACCTTTGCATTCTCGGCATGTCGCACGAACCGTTCGCCGCCTATCAATTGCAAGGGCAGGAAGAATCGCCGTTTGCGCACACGCTCATTCTCGGTTACACCAACGGCTGTGAAAATTATCTGGCCACTGCCGAGGCTTACCGGATGGGTGATCGCGGGGGCTATGAAGCGAGCCCCTTCGGAGCGGCCATGATGTACAAGCACCGCCTGGCGTGCAAACCGGAGGTCGAGGCGCAAATGCTCGCTGCAATGAATGAAGTGCTTCGCGAGGCGCACCAGGCCTGAGGGCCCTTAGGGCGATGATGCGCAGGTGAGCTAATCGTTTCCAGTCACTGAGTTATTGAGCTTCTGGGTCGATTAGCCACTGGCGCGACGGGTTGCGGAGAAAGGCGATCAGATCGGCCATCGCCTGCGGACCAATTTTGGTCTCGACGCCTTCGGGCATCAGCGAGGTGGCCAGGGCTCGCATTCCGTTTAGCTCGCTGCGTTGAATCGCCGTTATTTTCCCCTGCGCATCGCAGAGCGCGAGGATGGTATCGCTCTCATCGGCAATCAATCCAGTGCGCATTTTGCCGTCGCGGGTGGCAATTTCATATTGCAGATAGTCGGGCTCGATCGTGTGGCTCGGGTCCAAAATATGCTTTAGCAGTTCGGCCGTACTTTGGCGACCGGCACCCGAGAGATCGGGGCCTACGCGGCCGCCTGTCCCGAGCACCGCGTGACAATTCTGGCACTGCCCGTTGAAGACAGCTCCGCCGCGATGCGGATCCCCATGCAGGGTATCGACGGCGACAAATTCGCGGAGCACCGCCGCGCGATCAGTGTTGGTTCCGGTCTTGAGGATCTTAGCGAATCGATTTCTTTCGGCCACGTCTCCCGTGCGGCTGAGCGTGGCGGCCACGGCAAAGGGAATCTCCGCCGCGCCGAGCTGTCCTACCTGTAGGGCCGCATAGAGCGCATCACGGCTTACTTTCGTCCTCGGCGCAGCAAGCAGGATCTGCCTTCGGCTTTCGCGGCTCAGCGTATTCCAATCGGAATAGATCGCTGCGGCTGATTCTATTGTCGGACCGCGGGCCAGCGCTTGCGCCGCGGCTTGCAGCAGCAGCGGGCTGCTTGCAGTCTGCAAGATGCCCCTAACAATCGCCTCGGCCTGCGCGGCGGGTGCAGCAATCAGCAGATTCACTAGCGCCACGCGTACTGCCGCGGGGGCCGTTTGGGTGTTGGGCAACTTGCTGAGCAACCGGATCGCTTCCTGGAAAATCGATTGCTCGAGAGTCTGCCGCTTCTCGGTGGCAGTCAAGAGTGCTTCAAGTTTCGGCAAATCACCATCGAACGCTTCGGCGGCCCCGGCCAGCAGTAGCGTTCGGGCCGTATCGCTCAGCCCACTCGCAAAAAGACTGGCAAGTTGCCGGTTCTGCGCTGCATCGAGTGCAGCCAACCGGCGTCCGGCGCGAACCAGAAATTCCATCTGCGCCTCATCAAGTGTACCCCGCCATTGCTTGCCGCTCGTCACAGCCTGGATCATTGGCAGCAGGTGCGGGCCGGCGAGCACCGCTTCGCCGATCCACCGATCGGCATAGTCGCGAAGCGCGATTTGCTCTGCCGCTTTTTCTGTTTCGGATAGCGCGGGGTCATTGTCAGGATGAGCAAGCGCCAGTGCCAGTTCAAATCGGACCACCGCATCAGGGTCTGCCGCCAGGCCGCAGAGCCGTGGATAGATTTGCGCCTGATCGGCCGCGGGGAGCATTGCCGCAAGTCGCACCCCGTGGCGACGGACTTGCGAATGGTGGTCACCGAGCATCTGCTCGATGATGCTGCGTCCACAGCCGCCAAGTCGGTGCAGGGTCCAGGCAGTGTGAAGTTTGCCTTGGGCCGAGGCAGCACCGGGGAAGGCATTCTCAAGCAGCCTGATCGACGCCGGATCCGCCCGTTCGATCAGCAACCGCTGCGCCGTGTCGCGGTGCCAACCATTGGGATGATCGAGCGTGGCGACAAGTTCTGCAATCGTTGCCTCACTCAGTCGCGGAGCGGGGCCGGTGGCTGCCGAATGGGCGCGACCGATCCGCCAGATGCGGCCCCGCTCTTTGCCTCGCTGCCATTCGGTTTGCGTGCGGGCCGTTTCGGAGGCCACATAACGCGGATGCTCGACATATTGGCGATAAAAATCGGCCACATAAAGCCCGCCGTCCGGTCCGGTGGCTAGAAATACGGGATGAAACCAGGGATCGGAAGATGCTAAAAATGCCTGGCGTGGATTTTTGTGATTTGAAACAAAGATCGCTCCCTCGGGCGTGAGCTTGCGATGGAGAATCAGGTTGGTGAGTGACTCGCAGACGAACGCCGCGTTGAGGTAATCGTCGCCGAGTGCTTGGTCGCGAAAAATCGTGAGCCCACAGAGGGCGTTATAATGATCGGCCCGCTCGCCGTTGAACTGCGCGGGCGGTGGACTGATCGGAAAGATCTGCGGGCTTGCTCCTGCAGGTGCCGTGTCGCGAACGGCGAGCGAGCGAAGGTCATCGCGACCATTCAGATAGACGGGGGGCACCACTACCTGCCGCACGGGAATCGTGTTCCAGTTTAAAAAGCGGTCGCCCCAATCGTTGTGCGCCTGGCCGAACTGGCTCTGCCCGGCGATTGCCTCAAAAGATTTCATATCCGGATCGAAGCGGAAGTCGCGGCCGTGGATATCGACACCCGTGCTTTCTGGGTGGTCCGGGCGATGCACGATCCCGCCGCAACGCCCATTGGCACCGTAAATCCAGCCGTCGAGTCCTCGCCGAAGTGCGTTGGCCCGCAGTTGCTGCGATCCGGTGCCGAACCCGGTCCACTCCGCCCGCCGCACATCGGCCACGCCATCGCCGTCCGAGTCAGCAAGAAACAGGATGTCGGGTGCGGCGGTGACCAAAATGCCCTCGCGGTGCGGTAGCACGCTGGTCGGAAAGCTCAATCGATCGGCAAACACGGTGGAATGTTCGTAGCGGCCATCGCCATCGCGGTCCTCAAGGCGGCGGATCCTGCCCGCGCCCTCGGTAATCGGATAGCCGATCATCTCTGCGACATAAAGTTTGCCATCGGCATCCCAGGCCATGGCGACCGGGCTCTGCACGTCCGGTTCGCTCAGCACCAGCCGCACACCAAGTGCCGGGTCGGCCAGCTGAAACGCTTCTGCCGCCCGGGCCGGAGCGAGGGGGCCCTCGGCGCGGCAGGCAACGGTCGTCATTGCCAGAGTCAAGCCGATCAAGCCGAACAGTAAACGTATCAAAGATCGCATGACACTATGATCTGTCGCTTCCGAGCGATGTGCAAGAGCGTGAAACGGCAAGACGCCGCGTATGCCGACTTACGGTTCGCCGCTCCGCTGCGTTTCGCCCATCCAGCGGGCGGCAGAGCCAAGAATTTTTAATGGAATCTCTTGCAGAAAAATCGGGTAGGTTTCGTGTCCGGGTCGAAAATAAAACACTTTGCCCGCACCCAGATTCCACACCAGACCACTTCGGAAAGTTTCGCCCTCCTTCCAACGCTCTTCAAAAAGCACCGCATCGGGCTCAGGCACCTGAAAGGGGTCGGCATACATTTCCGTCTGCGGTAACTCGAATCGCTTGGGAAGCCCTTTGGTAATCGGGTGCTCGGGAGCAAGTAACTTGAAATCACTCGGCGTGCCGCGGTCCGCGTAGGCCGGAAAGCAGCAGTTGGGCAGGTAGAGTTTGATCCGCACCGTACCGTCATCCGTCTCGACAACTTCAGTGCGTGGCGTGGGCGGTTCATCGCGCTTGGGCAGGTAATAGCGGGTGCGGAGAGGAACTTCCTCGAGCGTCCAATCGCGACCGGCAAATGGTGCAATCGCTTCTTGCCGACTTTTGGCGTTCATCGCTTCCACAAACGGAGTGGCCCAATGCGCTGAGTGCAACGCGATCAGCGACAGCCTACCCTGCTTGATGCGATTGACTATTTCTTTTCCTGTCTCGGGCGTGATTTTCGAGTGTCGTACATGGCCCCACCAGATGAGCACCTCCGCCCAATCGAGCAGCGCCGGATCGAGCCCCTGTGCTGCTTCATCGAGTCCCGAGGAGCGTACGAGAAACCCTTGATTCTCAAGTGAGTCGGCAATCGCCTGACCGAGAAATCTTTCGCCGTAGGCCTGCTTCTGCTCCGCTTGCCGCTCATCCCAGACGAGCACCCGCACCGGGTTTGCTTCGTTAGGACTTCGCGCGGTTGCCGTTCGTGTCGCAGCGGCAAGCACAAAAAATAACAGCGAGATGATAAGGCGATGTGTCATAGTTAGACAGACTAACATGGACCGCACGCGGTGCCCATTACCATTCGGGCGATGATGGTGGTCTGAAGAGCACGCCTGGCGGGCATGACTTACGATTCGTCCGCCTTTTCGTCGACCATGCTGTAGCCCAATCGCAGCCAACCTTTGTCGATACGGAAGGCATCCGGGCAAAACTTGCGCATCATTGCAAGCGAACCTCCGGCAGGGGGAACCAATCCGTCGAAGTAAAGTTCTTCAGGCATCACGGCACTGAACTTGCGATGCAGAAAGTCCAGAGCTTGTTGCTCTTCCGTGGTTGCCGGTCGATCCTCGACCAGTTGGACCGTAACATCCCCTTGACGGAAGAAGACCGGACCGTCGCGCGTCGTCTCGACGTGAAACGCACTCTTGATATCGATCATCGAGTCGAGTTGTTCTTCGCCGCGGTGGAAACGTTTCATTCGCAGGGTGAATCCAATCATGTCATCGCAAAAGGAAACGACGATCGGTCGTTGATTGGCGAAGGTGACCGACCAGCGTTCCGTGCGATCATGAACCCAAAGGACTCGTGGTTCGGAACCGGTCAGCGTGTTGAGACAGCTTAGCCATTGCCGATCGGTGATCTCCTTGCCCCCAAAAAGTCCCTCGGAATAATTACCGATCACGGACTCATGCAGGGCGAAACCGAAATCGTTCTCCGGCACCGCCGGCGGTGGCTCAGGAGCGCCCAATTGCCATGGACGAGCGGATCGCATGTGGACTTGCAGCTTGTCAGGAAGCGTGCTGAAGCGGAGCAGTTCCGGAAAGGTTCCGTAGCAACGATTGGGCGCGCAGAAATAATCGGTGAACATGCGATT
>CEVF01151938.1_pt1 | contig 28368 bp, 22 predicted proteins | sample 356441 | NCBI WGS metagenome assembly CEVF01 (sample SAMEA2622765, study PRJEB7988) | marine metagenome | biome: marine biome (ENVO:00000447); feature: surface water layer (ENVO:00002042); material: "saline water (ENVO:00002010), including plankton (ENVO:xxxxxxxx)" | depth 5 m | reverse complement strand
TCTTCACGTGAGCGAATATACCCATTTTTATCAACCAAGGCGAACATACCGGAGTGCTCAAAACCCCCTGGGGCATCCTCATCTTCATTGGCAAAAATGTAAAACCCTTTTTGCGCCAATTCATAAATTTTATCTTGATCACCGGTCATTAGATGCCAATCCTTATCCGTAATCCCATACTTTTTGGCATAGTCCCTCAATACGGACGGAGTGTCATATCTCGGATTTATGGTAAAGGATGCGACTCCAAAATCCGGATTATCTTTAAAGGTATTTTGAATATCCACCAAGTTTTTGGTCATTACGGGACAAATGGTCGGGCAGGTCGTAAAAAAGAAGTCAACGACATAAACCTTCCCCAAATAGTCCTCATTGGTAACCAAAACACTGTCCTGGTCATAAAATGAAAAGTTGGGCACTTTTCGTTTTTCGCCTTGGTTTACCACAAAGCCCACTTCCACATTTTTGGAACCAACGCTCATACGATCATTCTCCACAATTGTCCCTCCTTTAACGCGCTTTGTGATCTCATAAACGGCGAAAATCCCGAAGATCAAAATAATCGCCGATACCCAAATGTAGGTATGTTTCTTTTTATTATTTGCTCCTGTCGGCATTGTTCTTTTTTAAAGCCAAACGATATTCTGCCAAGATAATCTTGACATCGTCTACCATTTTATTGTTCAATTCTGCTACGGAAGAGGTATCAAATCCGTATTTTATTCCTTCATCCTCATCGTCGGTCCTACCCCTAAGCTTAAGGTCCTTGTCTATTATAAAAACATTTGGGGTAAACAAATCCTCGTCCAGATCAATGTTCGTTTTCAACGAATTGAAGAAGTTTCGGATCTCAGCATCAGAACCAAAGGCGAAATGCCATTTGTCAACATTGGAAAGTTTACCCAGTTCATTCTTCAATTCAGATATCTGTGGCTCATTTCCTTTGGGGACCACCATCACTATCTGAAAATCGTTGAAATCCCCAAACCTTTTGTATATCTTTTGGTTTAGATTAAAAGCATTCCCTTGTTTAGCATCAACATGGTTCCCCAAAAACCCCAAAATAGTAATTTTGTTTTTGAGCTGTACACTGGGGTCGAATGTGGAAACATCGGTTATATTTTCACTAAGCACGGGTAAACGCCCAAAGTTATTCACCCCAGATGCAAAAAATAAATAGACCACCACAGGGAGAACAAAAAGGACTACTAATACGATTTTCTTTTTCATAGTGTCGAACCCTACAAAAATAAAAAAAGACGGTTGGAAAACCGTCTTTTACATTTGTTAAATAAGTTCTTAAAAATTCCAGGTGATGAACCCTTCCTTGTAGACATTATAAATGTAGTCGGCTTCGAACAACAATATAAAGATCAAATAACAGATCAGGAATACAGGTGTCCATACAATCACCCTTCTCAAAGAAGTTTTTTCATCTCTGAGGTGCATAAAATCCCATGCAATGTAATAGGCTTTGACCAAGGTCAGGATGATGAATATCCAGTTAAGCAATTTCATCCCCAAAAAATGACTATGTGTAAGTGCCCTTGGTTTAACGATACCCAATGCAACTTCTATTGTGGTTACAACCGCTAGGAAGATAAGTACCCCCCAAATTTTTTGGGTGTTCGACTTAAATTTTAAAAGTCCTCTGAAAATTTCAAGTTTATGCTCGTGTGCCATTTATAATCAATGTTTTTAAACCAAATAAAAGAATGTAAATACGAATACCCATACCAAATCCACAAAGTGCCAGTAGAGCCCAACCTTTTCCACCATCTCGTAATGTCCCCTGCGCTCGTATGTGCCCAAAATAACATTAAGAAATATTATAATGTTGATTATTACACCGGAAAACACGTGGAATCCGTGGAATCCTGTGATAAAGAAAAAGAAATCGGCAAACAGTCTATGACCATATTCATTGTGTATAAGGTTGGCTCCCTCCACCACTTGATTGGCCTCTAAAATTTTTGCCAAGGATTCTTTTCTATCCAAGACGGTCTTTTCACCTTCTTCGTTCAACTGCTCGGTACGGATCAGGATATTTGGCGTGGCCTTGAAACCTTCAACAACTTCATTCAAAGAATAAGATGTTCTATAGCCTTCTTCTTGAAACCATATACCTTCATTCGCTTGATGTTTCACCCTTTCTTCCGGGAGGGTCTTGGCAAAATCGGCCAAAGCGGCCCTTTCACCGGTTTCCGCATTCACAAACTGAAGGATTCTTCCAGAGTTTGTTTCCACCGCACCATAATCACCTTTTATAAAAGTTGCCCATTCCCATGCCTGTGAGCCAACGAAAATGGCACCTCCTATAATGGTAAGGAACATATAAAGTATAACCTTGTTCTGCTTTAATTTGTGACCTGCATCCACAGCAAGCACCATGGTCACCGAGGACATAATCAAAATAAAGGTCATAAAGGCCACATAATACATGGGATAGTTTCCATGGAAAAAGGGAACGTGTGTAAACACCTCATCGGCAATGGGCCATAGCTCTATGAACTTGAACCTTGAAAAGCCGTATGCCACCAAAAACCCAGAAAAGGTCAAGGCATCCGACATAATAAAAAACCACATCATCATTTTTCCATAGCTAGCGCCCAGAGGTCTATTTCCGCCTCCCCAAACGCTGTCTTCTGTACCGGTACTTACCGTTGCATCCATAAAAAAGGTCGTTTTATTAAAACTTTCACAAATTTACATTTTTTGATGTATTGGAAAAGATAAACTTGAATGAAAACTGCTTCAATCAAAATTTATTTCACGAAATACATAAATAGAATTAGATATACCCAGATAAAATCCAGAAAATGCCAGAATGTGGCCCCCAATTCCATCCCCAACATATTTTCCGGGGTATATTTATTTCTGAGCTGCTGGACCAAAACCACCAAAAGTGTTATCAAACCAGCAACAACGTGTGCGATGTGCACGGCTGCCAACAAAAATACGTAGGACATTTTTATATTACTAGTAGGACCCGTAAAATAATATCCGCTCTCCAGCATTTGCGAAAATCCAACAAATTGCAATGAGATAAACGTAATTCCGAGAGCCAAGGTGATGAGCAAAAATACGGTACCCATCTTTTGGTTATTTTTTCCGACTGCCTTTTTTGCCATAAAATAGGTGATACTGCTCAGGATAATTATGGCCGTACTAATAAAGAATGCACTTGGCAATTCCAGGTCGCTTACCCAATCTTCCCGTTTGCTACTTACAATATATGCACTGGTCCAACCGGCAAAGCCCATGATCAAACTCACTATACCAAACCAGAGCATCATTTTTTTTGCCCTTCTGTTCTTTTCTTTTTCTGTTCCCTGGGTTAAATCCATATTAGCTTATAAACTTATCTATTACGTATACTACTTGAATCAATGATATATAAGTGACACTGGCCAACATCAGCTTACGTGCCGATGGATTGTCCCTGTTTTCGTATAGTTTGAATGCAAAGAACAACATGACCAATCCGGACAATAATACAATTACGGCTGCCGGAACGGAAAGATGCAGTCGTCCTGTAAAACCAAAAACGGGAATTATTGAGATAACAATCATCCAAATGGTGTAAAGTATAATCTGCAATGCAGTCCCTTTATCCTTATTTCCAGTTGGCAACATTTTAAATCCTGCTTGCTTGTAATCTTCGTCCAACATCCAGCCCAAAGCCCAAAAATGCGGGAACTGCCAAAAAAACTGAATCATGAACAGTGTTCCGGGCTCTATTCCAAAATCATCCGTTGCCGCGACCCAACCTAGCATGAAAGGAATGGCTCCTGGAAATGCCCCTACAAAAACAGAAAGTGGCGACTTGGTTTTCAGTGGTGTGTACACACTCGTATACAAAAAAATGGAAATGGCCCCGAACATGGCGGTTTTGGGACTAAGTGCCAATAGTGACAGGACCCCCAACACGGTCAAAACAATAGCTATGGTCATGGCCGTTTTAACCGACATTCTCCCAGAAGGGATAGGTCTGTTTTTGGTACGCTTCATCAAAGCGTCCAAATCTTTTTCTATGACTTGGTTATAGGCGTTTGATGCCCCTACCATACAATACCCGCCGAACATGAGCAGCAGCACTGACAAAATATCTATCCGATAGGCTCCCAACAAGTATCCAGCAATGGAAGAGAAAACCACACTGATGGCCAATCTAGCCTTTGTAATCTCCTTAAAATCGGAAAATAATAAGGAAAGGGTATTGTTTTTTACGGAACCTACGGCAGATTTCATCCACATGTTTATTGGCTGGCAAAGATAACGCCAGTGTATATCTTTTGCAACCAAAGACAAGGTTTTATGAAAGTTACGTTAAAACCATAAAAAAAGCCCGAATGAACATCATCCGGGCTTTTTCCATTCCTGCCTCGACAGGAACTATAAAAATCTTTACTGCAATTTAAATGTAATTGGAATACTAAAAGGTACTTTTACAGGTCTACCTCTTTGTTTTCCTGGGGTCATTTTTGGTAATTTTTTGATAATCCTCATTGCTTCGGCCTCCAAGTTCTTGTCCGGTCCACGCATTCTAATATCTCCGATGCTTCCATCCTTCTGGATAACAAAAATAACACTTACCCTTCCTTGAACACCCATTTCTTGGGCGATTTCTGGGTAACGGAAATTCTTACGAATGTGTTTCTGCATCATCTCTTGGAAACAAGCTTTCTTATCACTTGCTCCTTCACAACCTGGAAATACGGGAACGTCCTCGATTACGGCAAAAGGAACACTGATATCTTCCTCTACCTCTTCTACTTCTACTTCCTCAATTTCAATTACTTCTTCCTCTTGACTGGTTTCCGTAGACTCGATAACGGTCTCTTCCACCTCTTCTTCATCTTCTACAACCTCGATTACTTCGGGGGCAGCTGGCGGCGGTGGTGGTGGTGGGGTCTTAATTTGCTCGGTCATTGGAACTTCTTCGTCCAATTGATCTTCAACATTCATAGAAATGTCGTAGTTATTGACCTTGTCATATTTCTTCCACTCCATGGCTCCGTAGACCAAAGCCAAAACAGCAGCCAATCCTATAACAAAATATAGTGAGCTGTTTCTACCTACGTCCGCTTTCGGGTTCTTTTTTGGTTCCATCCTTTTTCTCCTTTTCTAAATTTAGTGTTTGCTAATTTAATTATTAATTGGTTAAATAAACAATTAAAATTTCCATTTTAACGGGTTTTTCTTAGAAAAAAACCACCGAATCAGCCCAATTCCTGCAAATGCACCCAACGTATTGGCGAGAACATCGCCAAGCTCGGCCATTCGATCAGCTGTGAGCGTATACTGTAATATCTCAATAATTATACCATAAATTACGGCCACAACCATCACGGTCCCAATGGTTTTACCCAGACCTAAACTTCCATTTGTCCTTTCGCGAAAACATAAGGCCCCCAAAAAACCAAAACCGAAATAAAATATAAAATGGACGATTTTATCGGCATACGGAACATTTAAGTTTCCCGTGTCCAGATCCATGCTCGAAAAAGAAAATAAGCTGAGTATTGTTATGAACATTACCCAGCTTACAAACAATAAAGTGTATTTGTACTTTTTAAGCACCTATCAATGCCTTGTAATCCTCAGCACTCATAAGTTGGTCCACCTCTGAGGCTTCGCTTATTTTAACTTTGATCATCCAACCATCACCATATGGGTCGGTATTCACCTTTTCGGGCTCATCTTCCAGGGATTCATTGAACTCTATGATCTCGCCACTCAACGGCAAAAATAAATCGGAAACGGTCTTGACGGCCTCAACGGTCCCGAACACCTCTTCTTTATCCAATGTTTCGTCCAAAGTTTCAACCTCAACATAAACTATGTCCCCAAGTTCACTTTGGGCAAAATCGGTTATACCTACGGTGGCGATATCTCCATCTATCTTGACCCACTCATGGTCTTTCGTATACTTTAATTCTGATGGTATGTTCATTACTATATGTTTGAATTTGTCGATGAACAAATGTAACGGATTGCTGAAAGCTTTTCAAAGAAACTTTATGGGAAAATACAAGAAAACCACATTAGTTACCAAAGTTATACCTCAAGGTAAAGCCCGCATTGATCGTTGTTTGCGGAAATGCGGTGGAAACTGCAAATTCCGAGAAGGAATGATCGTAAAAGAACAATGCGTTCAAACTTTTGCTCAGGGCATAGTCTGCCGTAAACTTTATGGACATTAATTTTTGGCCAGAGGTGATTTGGTTGTTGTCTATGTCTAAATTACGGATGATGGTTATATTATCCCGAAGAGAAAGGTCTGCTTTAAGGTTCAAGTCTCCTTTCAACCTCGTCTTCTCACCTCCTATATTGGTCACAAACTTCACATCCTTAAATCGATATCCAAGACCAAGAGTATATTCATTCCCATTGATCTCCGTCAAAAGATTGTTGTCAAAACTCAGCGACAACGTTCTACTGGTCCGTACTTCGGCCAAGAAACTGAACGAGTTCTGCATTTCAAAATCCACCCGCATCAGAGGACTGAACTCATCGGTGAGCACCACATTATTGATCAGCATTTCCGGAAGCAGATCACCTGTTTCGGAGTCAAACTTTGAATTCTGCCTTTCCAAATTCGTCTGGAAAGAGTTGATACTATAGGCGGCCCTGTAGCCATGAGTTAACGAAAAACGCTTAAACTTCTTTTTAAACCATCGATTCTTCATCAAACCAGTATACTTAATGTTCCAGTTTGGAATCGGAATTTCCCTAAAGGCATCCAAATTTACACGGTCGACATCCTGCCCGGTATAAGCCGCAAAGAAGGCCGGAAGCAATACCTCTTGCTGGGTTTTGCCGTAATACTCTGGAAAACCATCATCATCAAGTTCCCCAGGGTCCCCGCCCCTATCGGCAACCAGCCTGTTGGCAATGGTCAGCCTATTTTGTTTGAACTTCTCAAAAGTTTTGGAGTCGAATTCATCACTTTTATTGAACACCGTTCCGATCATCACTGTGGAAATACTGAAATTCCCCATTTCGTTGATCAAGCCATCCTGTCCATTGAACCATTCTTCTGGACTGTAACTTTCCTGGGATGAGCTGGTATAACTCCTATCGGCACTCAAATCTATGGTCAGGTCCTGTGTAGGCTGTGCGGTGGCGGTGATGTTCAACAGTTTACTGGTGTTCCGCATATATTGTGTGCTGTACTCCGGGTAGTCCGTCAACCACCCGTTTCGTGCCGCCTCAAAACGCACATCGGCCTGGCTTCCGAAAACAAAACCCAATGTTGGACGGGTCGTACCTATGAATCCGATGGACTGTGTATAACCGGGCAGTACTGTTCCCCTGTTCTCACTGTAGTTCACATTCACCCGTTTTACCATGGTCAGGACATCCACCAAAGTATTGAATCCTTTACTGGTTTTTCGAGGACCTTTGTCATCAGTATCCTCTGCAGGATTACCAGCCTTGTCCCTTCTCACTGGAGCTTGGTTGGCATTTACTTTTCCATCACGCTTTTTTAGACCCAAAAAGTCGTAAAAACGTTGCATGCTCATATTTGCCGTAAGATTATGGGTACTGGCATTTTGAACGGTGTTAATGGTCTCACCTGCCACTTCGGTAAGGGCATCCCCCCCACGTTGCCAATCAAAATTACTGGTATAGGTGTACTGTGCATTGATAAAATTAAGGAAAGGAATCTTGCTAAAGGGAAGCTCGTAGTTCAACTGCATTTGCTGTGCATGCCTATTGGGCTCTCCTATATCAAAAAAACCATCCCACAAATCCAATGCTTCATTGATTCCGGAATCCGCGTCATCATCCACATTGAAATAATTTCGGACAATATTATTGTTGGAGGCGGTGAGATTCAACCGCAACGATTTGGTAATACTATAATTGAGTGCATATTGCCAATTGAACAAATAATTACGTTGTTGCAGCAATGGCAGATCCAATGCTTCCACACCTGGCTCCAGCACATCCCTATACCTTTGTTGATTAAAGGAACGGTTATAGTTGGCATTAACGGAAAGACTTGTCGGCAACAAATTAAAGTTCAGGTCTTTTAACCATTGCCAGTATTTACCGGTCAACATGGAATCCTTTTTGGCAAATGGTGCCACGGTAGCCGGTTTAAAATTATAGTTGTAGACAACTCCTGTTGAAACATTTTGATCTCTAAGTTCTGCCACCTCAAAGTCCCGATGATCTGTCTCGTTATATGAATAGTTTAATGTAAAGTTCTCTACATCAAAGAAATTCTCCTCTGCTTCCTCTCCCCTATTTTTTCTCACACCGATCAAATTGATACTGGTTCGCTTGGTGTAATCCTCTGCCTGTTCCCTAATGGCTTCAGCTTCTTCTTCGGTTGATGCAGCGGCAATTCGGTCATCCAATCGTAGATCATCGTAGACTGGATCATATTCCGGGGTGATCAAGGTTTCGGAAATTGAATAGTTGAATGGTAATTGAAGGTTCCATTTTTTGGGGAACAATTGGCCCGCATTCACATTGGTAATCACATCGTAGGACATGGCATCTTCCATTGATCTTTCCGTTGGGGTCTGGTCAATCGACCCAAATCCGGATGTGCTCATGCTACCACTAGCCGAAACATTCGCGAAATCCGCTATGTTGGCATCCAAAGCAGCTACGGCCGCCCATCCACCATTATTGTCCAGTCCGGCCAATCGAAGTTCATTGAACCAAACCTCGCCCCGGGCAGGAACATCGTCTATGTTCTTTACACCCACCATCATACCACGGATACTTCCCAACGAAGGGTTCCCCCGTATTCCTATACGAACGGTGCCCAAAGTACGTGGATCGAACTCATTTACGAGCACTGCCTCCCCATCCACTATTTCATAATAGTTTATTTCGGTAAGGCTTTGATCGGATATTCCTTTTGATTTTACCTTGTTCAAATCACTGAGCGCAACTTCAATTTCGTTCACATCAGGCCAAATCTCCTCATCCGTCGTAGCAGAATAGGGAGTGAATTGCAGCGGTAGTTCTATTTGATAGAAGTTCTCGGAAAAATCTGTTCCTATCCTTAAGAAACCGACCAACGGTGTATCATCATCTGAATAATCCCCATCCATTATCTTTTCGGCATGCATGAACATTTTTATTTTTTCGTACTGGCGTACATCTATGTTCACATTTTTAAACACACCTCTTGAGTCCTCAGATTCAAGGTTCTCCACCACAAAGGACAATGATTGTTCGTTCTGACGGATAATGGTGTTATTGTTGTTGAGCTGCTCCCTGACCACTCCTGGAGGCAACACATAAGGTATTGGGGTCCTATTGTAATTTTCCTCGATATTTACGGTGTTCACGTCAGTAATGGTTCCATCATCTGAAGGATCGTTGTCCACATCTGGCTGAAGGGACTCCGTATAGTTCCTCCAATCGCCACGGACCAAATCCAAGGTCGCAAAACGCAATACAACATCATCCGAAAATCCTGTAAGGTACATTCTCATAAAGCTGATGGACCTAAAGTCTGAAATTCCCCCGACCGCATCTGTAAAATCGCTCAATGGGATTTTATATTGAATCCACCTCCTGTTCAACTGGGTCCCGTTTGGCAGGGTGGATGTCACACCTTCCAACACATCGGTTACATATTCATCATTTACCGTGGCATTGGGCTTGATGGGAATCCGGTATTCGTAATAACTGTTCACCGTATTCATGGTAAGGTCCCTGTCTATGTCTTCCACATCGGGCAGGGTTGTGGACCCCCTATTGGTATCGGTAACGGATACCGGTGAATTTCCCTGGGGGTTATTGTAATTTAGGTAGCGTTCCAAAATGCTTCCTTCCGCATCCAGGTAATATTGGTAATTGTCCAAAGCCGGATCATCGGCAGGCCCGTTATAAATGGCTTGTTCCTCAGAATCATCGAGGCCATCAAAACCCAAATCCTGCGAACTCCTGTTTTCTTCGTCCGCATCAAAAGCATAAACAAGGGCCTGAGTGGAAGGCACTTGCCCCCAATCGGTTTCAATTGGGATTTCTGCATTAGTAGAGGAGGGAAGCCCGTTTTCATATTGTTTTCTTCCATCTTTCAATATATCTTCAGATATATTTCCAAGGTTCAGAACCAATTCCCCGGTATTGGCATCGGTCGTTTCTCCATCAATATATGGATCCATAACCCAAAATTGCACATATTCAACATTGGATTGCTCAAAATCCGTACTGCTCAATGGACGCATAATACCTGCCCATTTATCGTTGGGCGACTCGGTCTCGAAGCTAGGGTTGGCATTGTATGGCCCTTTTTCATTTGGATAGTACGCAATGTCCAAGGTAGTCTGGACTTGGGTCTGTCCCTGGGCAATGTCCGTTTCGGAGAATACCTCATCGATATAGACACGTCTGGTGGCATTGGTCGAAATATCATTGTCCGTAATTGTGGACGGACGTTGGTTGGTATAAAAAATGGGGTCAATGGTGTACCAGGCCATCTTAGCTCTTTCATATCCAACTTCCAGGCCTGTGCGATCATCCAAAAATTCGACAGGGGGACTCGCCAAGGTCCATCCCAAGGCAGAACGGATATCTATCAATGCCTGCGCTCCTTCAAAATCATCCAAATACGTTGTTGTTTCCCCATCAAAGTCCGCACTGCTCGGAGAATTTGGAATCAAGTAAGCTACTTCCCCCCTCAGTGAAAGATTGGAGGGAACATCGGTATCTATGTTGGGCAGCTTGTTCACCAATCTGGTCATAAATGGCATTTCGGTACTAAAGTTTCCATTTAGTCCAAAAATGGTATTGTTCACGGATTCGCTGCCGTAGTTGGATTTCTGGGTCAGTGGACGTTCACTTAAATTAAGTAAGGTACCTCCCAACATGAAATTTTCATTGAACTGGTGCTCAACGTTGACACCTGCAAATCTTCTTGTTTGTTGACCGAATACTGCATTGTTCTCAACGGAGATGTTTATGGGCGTATCGGAAGCTTCCAAACTTGGGTCCAATATTTGTACTGTTCCCGCCTGATAGTTGACCGTATAATCCACCCCTTCCTGTAACTCAATACCACCTGCGGTAACAGTTACGGAACCCTCCGGTACATTGAACGCCCCGATAGAAATCCCATTACTACTGGTGGACTTATACTTCCCCTTTATAATGAACCTGTTCTTCTCCGCTTCTTGCAACGATGCCGCCTTGGTGTTCGCGTACATATCCCTGAACACATACTTCTGCTGATTTACATTGTACCCCATATCGTCATCCACGTCATAGGTGCCACCACCGAGCAGTTCGAACAAATACTCCCCAAAAGGTTCGACTTTAGTAAATATGATCCGGCCAGTTTGTGAATCCACTGTGATACCTTCCACATAATCAAAAAAACCATCACCTCCCGGCTGTACGTCATTGTAAGTGTTCAATCGGTCCAAATTGAACACATTGAGCAAAATCTGCTCTTCCAATCCACTGGGCCAACCAGCATTCTCATCTACTGGAGTAATATAATTTCTGGCAGATGTCTCCGAATACAAAATATTCAAAGTGAAATCATCCTGGCTCAACTGATATGCTCCGGTAGAGTAGATATTTTTCATCATCAAATCCCAAATTGGATCTTGGACGTTGGTAATGTTACTCTTCAACAGCTTCAACACCAGTGCATTGTTTTCTACCGTGTTTGTATCGGATGAAATGGTAGTGGCATCTACCGAGCCATTTGCAAATTCACCTACTTGGTAAACATTGCCATTGTAGGTGTACTGAAAAGCTACGGCCAAGACCTCATCATTGCTCAAACTTTGACTCAGTGAAATATATCCTAATTGGGAATCGTATTCGTAATCCGTTCCAGCCGTAAGTTTTCTTGCATTTTCCAATATGGCATAATCGTATCCTTGATTTGGTGAATATCCGGGAATGTTAAACCCAGATTCTACGGTTGCAATCTCCCTTATGGCAGAGGTCAATGCCCCAGTCCCGATCTGATTGGGATCATAGGCATTGGCACTGTTTTGAGGAAGCCCGGTCGCCACCGCAGAGGCATTGAAAAAGCCTGCTGGATCACCATTGTTTATCCCAATTCGCGTGTTTTCGGCAATGGCCTCTCCCAAATCCTGAATAGCGACCACGTTTCTAACATTCTGTGTTTGCTGGTTCCTATTGGTAACCCACACCTCTAAACGGGTAATCTGGACTTGACTTTGAATGAACGGGTAATACTCCAATGCCTTGTCGTAATTGTCCCGAAAATATTGTGCAAGAAAAAAGTGCCTGTCCTCATCATAATCCAAGGCACTCAATTCAAATTCGTTTACGGTACCACCACCTTGGGCCACCACAGTATTGGTTTCGGACCGTTGTTCCGAGAAGACCGCGGTCACCTTGGTTTTACCAAATTGCAACTGTGTTTTCACACCGAACAAGCTCTGTGCACCAGTAATCAGCGAACTGTTTAACGGCATGCTTACATTACCGATTTCAATTTTTTGAAGGATATCATCCTCCGTTGGCGTATAGTCCAGTTTTACCAGGTTTTGAAAATCAAAAGTGGCTTCCGTATCGTAATTGGCGGTTACCTGAAGTCGTTCGCCCACCTTTCCCAATAGACTCAAACTGATACGCTGATCAAAATCAAAAGAAAGGTTTGTCCTATTTCTGGGCGACAGTGCCGGATTATCATTTTTTTGCCATAAAATACCCAAATCCATGGCTACCGACCCTTGGGGGATTACTTCTATGGTATTTCCTCCAAAAATGGTCTCAAAAAAGTTGTTGTTCACATAAAAATTGGGCAACAGGTTTTTTCGGGCCTCTTCGCTTCCGGCCTTCTTCCCGGCATAAGCATCCGCCTTTTGCTTGAAATAGGATTTCATTTGTTCCTTTTCAACAAGGTCATAATATTGTTCTGGAGTAAGAATTACCGGATAGTTGACATTGAAATCACCAACACTTTCAGTATAAACATACGTATTGGTTTCTGGATCGTAGGTATATTTTGCAACAATGCTATCGGGATTCTCCAAGATAATACGGCCAAGCTCAACTCCTGTCTTTACAGAATCCTGTGCCTGCTCATTGTTCTCCTGTGCCATGATCGTTGATATGGACAGCAAACAAACAACAAAGAAAATGTACTTAAAACGTGCCTGTTTAAGTATTGATTTTGCCCCTTTTTTCAAACTAGTTACAAATTTTTCAGCGCCAGTTTAATAATGTTCTCTACGCTTAGCGAAGGGTCTTGGATAAGTACCTTGTCAACCACTTTTTCTGATTGCTTTCTGGCAAAACCAAGAACCTCTAATGCAGATAACGCTTCTTCTTTATTTGTATTGTTTGATTTTTGTGAAACTTCACCTATGTCGTAGACTTTTAAAATCTTGTCCTTTAAATCCAGGATTACGCGTTGGGCGGTCTTAGCCCCAATCCCCTTTACGGATTGGATGGTCGCCACATCACCAGTGGCAATGGCATCCCGCACATCGGACGGGGACAAAGAGGACAACATGGTACGTGCTGTACTGGCACCGACACCGGATACCGAAATCAATAACCGAAAAACTTCCCGTTCCGATTTCTCTGCAAAACCAAAAAGTGTATGGGAATCTTCCTTAACCAATAAATCGGTATAAATAAAAATATTTTCATCATCTGGAAGCAAGGAGAAAGTATGCAAAGAGATGTTTAAAAAATAGCCCACACCACCACATTCCACTATGGCGTACGTTGGATTTTTCTCTACAAGTTTTCCTCTTAAATGGGCAATCATCAACTATTGGTTTTAGTTACTCCCCTGCATTCTTGCTTGCTTTCTTTTTTCCCTTTCCTGGGCATCGATCACAGCAACGGCGGCCATGTTCACCATTTCGTCCACGCTGGCCCCCAACTGCAAAATATGCGCTGCACGGGTCAAGCCCACCATTATTGGCCCGATAGAATCGGCATTGTTAAGACCTTTCAACAATTTATAGGTGATATTGGCAGACTCCAAGTTGGGAAAAATCAAGGTATTTACTTTTTTCCCGGATATTTTGGAAAACGGAAAGTTGTTGTTGCTCAATTCAGGATCTAAAGCAAAATCGGTCTGAATCTCCCCATCCACTACCAAATCCGGATTTCGCTTATGAAGAATCTCAACTGCATCTCTCACCTTTTGGGCATTGGGATGACTTGACGATCCAAAGTTCGCGTAAGAAAGCAGCGCCATCACTGGTTTAAATCCAAAGGTTTTGGCCACATTGGCCGTCATCTGGGCAATTTCCGCCAATTCTTCCGCATTGGGATCAATATTGATAGATGTGTCCGCCAAAAAGAGAGGGCCACGATCTGTGATCATAATGTTCACTGTACTGGCATTTTGTACATTTTTGGCCCTGCCCAAAACCTCGAAGACCGGTCGCAGTACTTTGGGATAAGCCCTGGAATAACCAGAGATCATACCATCAGCATCTCCTTCCTTGAGCATCATGGCACCAAAATAGTTTCGTTTACCCATATTTACACGGGCACTATATTTGGTCTCACCTTTTCGTTTTCTTGATTCCCACAATTTCAATGCATACTTGGACCTCATATGGCTGAACTCATCGGAACGCGGATCTATGATCGGTACCTCAGCATTGAAATCAAGTTCTTTCTTTAAATTTTCAATGGTCTGTTTATCACCCAATAATATGGGTGTGGCAATCCCCTCGTCATGCACGATTTGCGCAGCTTTCATCACATCCAGCAATTCGGCTTCCGCGAACACTATCCGTTTTGGGTTTACCTTCGCCCTATTGTGCAACAGTCTAACGACTTTGTTATCGTTACCTGATCTCTGGTAAAGCTCTTCCTCATATCGGTCCCAATCCTGTATAGGCACTCTGGCCACCCCACTATCCATGGCTGCCTTTGCCACAGCCGGTGGAATTTTAGTGATCAATCTGGGGTCAAAGGGTTTTGGAATGATATAATTCCTACCAAAGGTCAGCCTTGTAGTATCATAGGCTATATTTACCTGTTCCGGCACCGGCTCACGTGTCAATTCGGCCAATGCACGGACCGCGGCCATCTTCATCTCTTCGTTGATTTTGGTGGCCCTCACGTCCAACGCCCCCCTAAATATGAAAGGGAATCCCAATACATTGTTCACTTGGTTGGGATGATCGGAACGTCCGGTCGCCATAATAATATCTTTTCTGGTCTTGCAGGCGACGTCGTACTCAATCTCGGGATCTGGATTTGCCATGGCAAAGACAATGGGATTGTCCGCCATGGATTTGAGCATTTCGGGGGAGACAATATTGGCGATGGAAAGTCCAATGAACACATCGGCATCTTTCATGGCTTCTTCCAATGTATCTATTTTTCTATCGGTGGCGAACTCTTTTTTCTGTGAAGAAAGGTTTTCTCTATCACTACGGATAACCCCTTTACTGTCCAGCATTACAATATTTTCCGCCCTTGCTCCAAAAGCTTTGTACAGTCTTGTGCAGGAAACCGCTGCGGCACCTGCCCCACTCACCACTATTTTGACCTCTTCAATTTTCTTGTTGGCGATTTCCAAGGCATTCAACAATGCTGCCGCCGAGATAATGGCCGTGCCATGCTGATCGTCGTGCATTACAGGAATGTCCAACTCTTCCCTTAATCTGCGTTCTATCTCAAAAGCTTCAGGGGCCTTGATATCTTCCAAGTTGATGCCACCAAATGTTGGGGCTATCGCCTTAACGGTCTCAACAAACTTGTCCACATCGGTGGTGTCCAGCTCTATGTCGATCCCATCAATATCGGAGAAAATCTTAAAGAGAAGGCTTTTACCCTCCATTACCGGTTTTGAAGCTTCAGGACCTATATTGCCCAAGCCCAAAACTGCAGTACCGTTGGAAATTACAGCAACAATATTGCCTTTTGCAGTGTACTTGTACACATCGTCCTTGTTCTTTTCTATTTCAAGGCAGGGCTCCGCGACCCCAGGGGAATAAGCCAATGCCAAATCCCTTTGTGTGGAATAAGGTTTAGTTGGTACAATCTTGATTTTTCCTGGTTGTGGCTTTGCGTGGTACAGCAATGCTTCGCGTCGTTGTTTTTCCTTGCTCATATGGTCAAAAATGAATGGGTAAAGTTAGGGTATTCCTTGGTTTTATCAGAACATCTATAAAATCAAATTTTGACAAATGTGTAAAAATAAAAATAAAAAACCCTAACCTACTGCCTTGCCATCAGTTATGACCCCAATGGATATTCTCCCCCTTCTTTTGTCACATTGAGGCGCATCGCCAAAATAGCAGCGATCACAAAAAATACAGCAGCAAACAACATGGCATTTACAGAATTGGCTCCCAAAAGATTTTTGAAAATAGGTCCAAAGGTGAGCGTTTGTATACCCATTGGAATTACGATCATCATATTTAAGATACCCATGTACACCCCTCTTCGTTCCTGGGGCACAATTTTGGAAACCATACTGTATGGAATACCCATCATGGCTGCCCATCCGATTCCGAACAGCACCATGGGGAACAAAACATAAATTGGATCTTGGATATATGGGATGGAAAAAAGGGCCATTGCCGTCCCCAATAGGCTCAATGCATATACTTTTTTACCGCCAAATTTCAATGTAAGTGGCACCAACACCAGGGCAACCACAGCCGTAACAATATTGTAGGTCGTGCTCATTTTTGCTGCTTGGGCTGCGGCCTCAGAGGTATCGAATCCAAGGGAAACCCTAAACAAGGGCGTGATAAATTGCCAGTATACAAAAAGTGCGTACCATTGAAACAGATATACTGCAGACAACTTCCACATAAACTTGGGCATATCTTTTACTGCTTGGCCAATTTCTACAAAAGGCACTTTGAAACGCTCAACAAACGGTAATGCTTTATGTTTGTTGATTTCTGCCAATTCTTCATCCGTAGGCGGAATTTCGGGTGTTTTTAGAACGGACCATAAAATAGTCGCAATAGAAAGAAACGATCCTATAAAAAAGGAATAATACAACCATTTGGGAACGGTTCCCTCGATTTCCTGTCCGCCCCCGAACCAATCTTGGAACAAAAAAATGGAGGCGTTGGCCAAAAGTATACCCGCCCCCACAAAAAGACTTTGCATTTGATAACCAACACTAAATTGCGATTCGGGCAGTTTATCGCCCACAAAGGCACGGTACGGTTCCATAGCCATATTGTTGCCTACATCCAAGATCCATAACAGCCCTACGGCAAACCATAAGGTCGGGCTCAAGGGAAAAGCGAACAAACACAAACTTCCCATTACGGCACCGATCAAAAAGAAAGGTTTTCTCCTTCCCCATCTTGGGGACCAGGTTTTATCGGATATGGCACCGATAATAGGCTGTACGACCAATCCTGTTATGGGGCCTGCTATATTCAAAATAGGGAGTATTTCTTCTTTTGCACCCAAAAATAGGAATATGGGGTTGATAGCACTTTGTTGCAGTCCAAAACTATATTGAATCCCTAGGAATCCAACATTCATATTAAAAATTTGCCAAAAACTTAATTTAGGTTTTTTGATTTTAATCATTCCTTAGGTTTAGCTGGTCGTCAAAAATTACCTTGAAAGAATACGAATCTTTCAAAAATATGACCCAATATAGTGTTTTTTCTTCTTGAGAAGGGCTTCTTCCAAGGTTTTGAATATTACCGGAACCACTTTACTTTTTAAGAAAGTCAATATTGCGTTTAAGTCCTGCGTACTTGGTTCGCTTTACTGCTGACTTTTTAAAGACTTTCCTAAAAACATCTTCTGTAATTTCTTCCCAGTCTTTTTGGGTAAATGACAATAATTCCGGTTTGGGATGGAACAAGGGCTCATTGTGCGGCTTGGAAAACCGGTTCCATGGGCAAACATCTTGGCAGACATCACAGCCAAACATCCATTCATCCAATTTTCCTTGAAACTCGTTGGGAATCTCATTTTTAAGTTCGATGGTAAGGTAGGATATGCATTTGCTGCCATCGACTACATAAGGTGCTACGATAGCTTCGGTAGGACAGGCATCAATACAGGCGGTACAAGTACCACAATGATCTGTAACAGGAGTGTCATATTCCAGTTCCAGGTCCACTATAAGTTCGGCAATAAAATAAAAAGACCCTACTTGCTGGGTAAGTAGATTACTATGCTTGCCAATCCATCCCAGTCCGCTCTTTGCTGCCCAAGCCTTATCGAGCACAGGGGCGGAATCCACAAAAGCCCTTCCGTGCACTTCCCCTATTTCTTCTTGGATGAAACGGAGCAAATCCTTTAATTTATCCTTTATCACAAAGTGATAATCCGTTCCATAGGCATATTTGGAAATTTTGTACGAATCAGGATTCTGTGTCTCGGAGGGAAAATAATTCAACAACAACGAAATGACCGACTTGGAACCCTCCACCAATTTTGTTGGATCTAAGCGTTTGTCAAAATGGTTTTCCATGTACTGCATTTCTCCATGCATATCTTGCTTGAGCCATTTTTCCAATCGAGGGGCTTCTTCTTCCAAGAATTCAGCTTTGGAAATACCGCAGGATAAAAAACCGAGGCGTTTTGCCTCGGTTTTGATTAAATGTGTCCTTTCGATCGCATTCATGCCATAAAGTTAATCCATAAAATTTCATTTCATGCACTAAGGATCATTGTGCTTCCTTAATATAGCCCCAACCTTCCTTTTGCTTCATGATTATTTCGTAAATACCATCGGGTACGGAGCCTACACCTGGGATAAGGTCACCTATGGTCATTTTGTGCCTTTTCATGGTCTGCTCACATATAACAACTGATACATTATCCTTTGTAATTATGGCCGATAGTGTTTCTCCCGCTACAGATGATTTATTGTCCACCATTTTGTACGCGCCACTGTATATCACCATTTCAAACTGAGAAGCCGGGTATGCCTCTGCCATTAGCCTAAGGTGTTTGGCTGCTGTTCTGTGGACATCTGGATTGGCACTGGTTACATCAAACACTACTTTGATGGGTTCAGTCTGGGCCATTGTAAACCCAGAAACAAATAACATGAGTACTACGATTGTCTGTTTCATCTTAGCTAGATTATTCTCCTGCAAAAATGTATCCACAACCTTCTTCTTGGGCCCTTCCCAGTGCCCACACGCCCGAGGGAACAATCTGGATTTCTGGCAAAACAGCTGCTTTCCATTCCTCATACATTTCATTGGGATCTTTTCCCATTTGTTGTGCAACAGCGCCACTGTATACATTCAATGCCAAATTACACACACAAAACATGGAACCACGACCAATCAAATCCTTGACCCCTTGGATTACGGGCATAGGAAAATCCCCTTCCTGAGGTTCATAATATGGGTTTCTATCATACGGTGTTCCATCTGCTTTTTTGATGTGGAACATCTCTCCGAGCGGATACTTCTTCCATAAATCGGAATGAAGAGCAAAAGCTATCGCATCATGGCGAAATACTGTCATGGCCGTAATTTCATCATCAGCGGCACCCATTTCATTATTGGAAAGATAATAGGCCCAATTCCATATAACTGGAAAACCTTTGTGCGGATACGAACCATCATAAACAATACGATGCTTTCCTTTTATTGATTTCATCCAAGTCTCTGCGTCATTCATTTCTGAATTGGTAAAATCTACCATACCAGCAAAAGCAGGATTGGCAAAAGCCGATAATGTGGATGCAGTGGCACCCAGCATCACCGCTCCCATAAACTTTCTTCGTGATGTTGTTTGTGTTGTTTTCATTGTTAATAGTGTTTATTTAGATTTATTGATTTGATGATTTTTCTGGTAATAATCCATAATGGGCTGGAATGGTCCCAATTGATGCTGTTTTTCAGGGAAGGGGTCCACGTAGGGACCATAGGGGGTAGAAACCGGTTTTTTTACCAGATCGGGGAAGTCTATTTCTCTATTGGGTTTGGTTGGTCTTGTTTTTTGATTGATGTATCCTGCAACATCATAAGCTTCTTCATCAGTAAGTATGGGATTGTCGAAGGTAGTGCCGTATGGCATGTTTGCTTTGATAAATTGTGCGGCGGTGATCACACGGGTCATTCCCGCTCCGTTGTTGTATGAATCAGCTCCCCATAAAGGTGGGTAAAGATATAAATCGCTTTCCGGCAACTTCTGTCCCTGTCCATCAGCACCATGGCAAAGAACACAATGCTTTATAAATACGGATTCTCCATGCGCCAAATCAACCGCTCTTTCGGGAATCTCCATTTTCAGAAATCCCTGTCCTTCAATTTTCCCATGGGAAGGAGCTGCTCGACCCAACCAATCCATATAAGCGACCAAGGCTTTCATTTCGATGGCGGATTCTGGCATCATCTTGCCATTCATACTTCGTTCCATACAGCCATTTATCCTTTCCTCTATGGTTCCCATTTTGTTTTCTCTACCCCTAAATTGCGGAAAGCGTTTCACTACACCGATAAGTGGTGCCGCATAAGGCTTTGTTCCCCCGTTGATGTGGCAACTTGCACAGGCTAGATTATTTCCTGCAAATATTTTTGTGGAGTCTTTTTGTTTGGGTCCTATATGTATTGGGGTATTCCTAAAGATTTCATACCCCAACTTGATTTCTTCATTTTTTGTGGAAGATGACAGGTTAGAGACGTTATAGTCCATGAAATATACATCATCTGGATACTGGGCATAGGTATTTTTTTGTCCTATATTCCCAAATCCAATCAAGATTACCAATAGGGCCAAAAAAATCATCAAGGCAAAACAGATACCAATTTTAGCGCACAACCTCCTAATCTGTTCAGACAGGGATTGAAAATTATTAACCGAAGAAGTATTTGATTTGTTTTGACTTCCCTCCATTTATATATAATGATTGCTTAATACCACATGAGGGAACCACATATAAGCGTTGTAGATTTGGGAAGCTACCTGCTAGGGTATATAAAAAAAACCTAAGCCTGAGTAATATACAAAAGAATGGAAGCAATCCTACTATTTCTTTAGATTAAAATCAAAAAATTAAAACAACCCTCCCTGTACACCTCCTTTGGTCTTGCCCAGATGCTTATATGCCAGCTCCGTTACTTCACGACCCCGTGGGGTGCGCATTATAAAACCTTGTTGTATCAAAAAGGGTTCATATACTTCCTCCAAGGTCTCAGCACTTTCAGACACGGCTGTTGCCAATGTGGTTATACCGACCGGGCCCCCTTTAAATTTATCGATGATAGTGCTCAGTATTTTGTTGTCCATTTCATCCAAACCATGGGCATCCACATTGAGTGCCTTTAACCCGAATTTGGAAATTTCCAGATCAATACTCCCATTCCCCTTGATCTGTGCAAAATCCCGAACCCTGCGCAAAAGGGCATTGCATATTCTAGGTGTTCCCCTACTTCGTCCCGCTATTTCAATTGCGGCTTCGTTCGTGATTGGAACCTTCAGGATTTCCGCACTTCGCTCCACTATGGTGGACAATACTTCGGTGTTATAGTATTCCAACCTGCTCTGGATACCAAATCGTGCTCGCATGGGTGCTGTAAGCAATCCAGACCTTGTAGTTGCTCCGATCAAAGTAAAGGGGCTTAAGTTAATCTGTACTGTACGGGCATTGGGACCTGTCTCGATCATGATATCAATCTTATAATCCTCCATGGCAGAATACAGATATTCTTCCACAATGGGGCTCAACCTATGGATTTCATCAATAAAAAGGACATCACGCTCATCCAAATTGGTCAAGAGCCCTGCTAAATCCCCAGGTTTGTCCAAGACGGGGCCAGAAGTAACTTTGATATTAACACCTAGTTCATTGGCCAAAATATAGGCTAGGGTGGTCTTGCCCAAACCGGGAGGACCATGAAAAAGCGTATGATCCAAAGCCTCGCCCCTTTGATTGGCAGCCTGCACGAAAACCTTTAGATTTTCGAGCACCTTGGCCTGTCCGGTAAAGTCATCAAAACTAATGGGCCGGAGCGCTCTTTCAATATCGAATTCTTCTGGAGATAGATTATCGCCTGATGGATCTAAATTTTCGTTCATTGTTCAACAAATATAAATGAAAAGCCCTGCTACAGGAAACCATTTGTCATTGATAATCCATAATTGACAAAAGATTACTCCTTTTTGATTAGCTGGGCGCTATCCAAGAATTCTTCAATAGTGATTTTAGGTGTTCCGTAAAGATATATTCGTGGGTCCTGCGTGGCATTTATTTTGATTTCCCTGAATGCATATACCCTGGCGCTGGAATTACCGGTCATTTTTAGATCGCAGGATCCAATTTCCATTGTTTCGCCCTTGTACTTGGCATAGTCCAAAAAATTGGCCTGTACCCTATCGGCCGTCCCTTCCATGGTAAGGGATGCATTTCCTTCCATATCCAACATACCGGCATCAATCTGGGCATATACATAGGCCTCTGCTCGATTACCAAGGTTTAGGTTCAGTGAATCGACCTCAACGTTGAAATCACCGCTACTGGTATCTTCCAAGTTAATATCCATTATGGCCGCATTGGCCTTTATATCCAGTTTTGTATTGTTGAAACCATCAATGAACAGCTGATCGGCATCTATGACCTCTTTAGTGACAATACTTCCATTTTTCAAGGTAATCGCCTGAAGTTCTGTATAGTTTACGGTTATTTCCAATTCTTTTTTGGCGGTTATATTATAATACGAGCTGATGACCAAAGTGCCATCCTCTACTTCAAATTTTAAAACATCTATCAAGTTATCATCCACGCTAAGGTGGTATCCCGGCCCCAAGGCCCTGTTGAGATTGATTTCGAGGTCATCATTTAGGACGATTGCATTGAAGGGAGGAAGTTCTTCCGTAACTTCTGCAACGATTCGACTTCCCTTTATTTTAGGTTTGCGCTGAGCAATGGATACTATCGGAGCTAATATCAGTAAAAGGATAAGTGTCTTTTTCATTTTCATTATGGTTCTTTTTAGATAAGGGGAAATGTCATTTAAAGATATACAATTCACTCTAAAAATTGCTTCAATAAAAAAAGCCCGTCCAAAAGAACGGGCTTTATTATATAAATTATATAAAAATGATTGGTATCAATGGTTGAGTTCTTCTTCGTTTTCTTGAAGTGGAACGTTCTGTGGAACAAAATCCTGTCCCGCTATAATGTACTCACCATTCTCGTATGTTTTACTATAATCGTAAGCCCAACGGTAAACATGTGGGATTTCCCCAGGCCAGTTTCCGTGAATGTGCTCTTGGGGAGTTGTCCATTCCAATGTGTTGGAACCCCATGGATTAACGGGTCCTTTTTTACCGTAGAAAATACTGGAGATAAAGTTGTAAACGAAAATCAACTGGGCCAAACCGGCAATAATCGCAAATACGGTCATCAAAACCTGTACATTGGTCAACTCATCGAACATTGGGAACGCCGTATTTTCATAGTAACGTCGTGGCACCCCGGCCATACCCACAAAGTGCATTGGGAAAAATACCCCATACGCACAAACTGCGGTAATCCAGAAGTGGACATAACCTAAGTTTTTGTTCATCATTCTTCCTTGGAACATTTTTGGGAACCAATGGTAGATTCCAGCAAACATACCATACAATGCTGATATACCCATTACCAAGTGGAAGTGTGCGACCACAAAGTATGTATCGTGAACGTTGATATCGAGCGTACTATCACCCAAAATGATACCTGTCAGACCACCAGTTATGAAGGTTGACACCAAACCGATGGAGAACAACATCGCAGGGTTGAGCTGCAGATTACCTTTCCATAGGGTGGTGATATAGTTAAATGCTTTTACTGCTGATGGAATCGCTATCAAAAGTGTCGTAAAGGTGAACACAGATCCCAAGAATGGGTTCATACCGGACACGAACATGTGGTGACCCCAAACAATTGTCGATAGGAATGCAATGGCCAAAATAGAAGCAACCATCGCTCTATATCCAAAAATTGGTTTTCTTGCATTGGTCGACATTACTTCTGATGTGATACCCAACGCTGGCAACAATACAATATATACTTCTGGGTGACCCAAGAACCAGAACAAGTGTTCGTACAATACTGGGGAACCTCCTTGGTAGTGCAATACTTCACCTTGAATAAAGATGTCGGACAAGAAGAACGAAGTACCGAAACTTCTATCCATAATCAACAACAAGGCAGCTGAAAGCAAAACAGGGAACGAAACCACCCCGATTATTGCGGTTACAAAAAACGCCCAAATTGTCAAAGGCAAACGTGTCATGGACATTCCCTTTGTTCTTAGGTTGATGACAGTCACGATATAGTTCAGCGACCCCAACAAGGATGAGGCGATGAATATAGCCATGGACACCAACCAAAGGGTCATACCCATACCCGAACCGGGCTGTGCCATTGGCAATGCACTCAATGGAGGATATACGGTCCAACCAGCAGCTGCAGGTCCTGCTTCGACGAACAAAGAGATTATCATAATTACGGATGAAACAAAGAACATCCAATACGAAAGCATGTTCATGAAACCGGAAGCCATATCCCTTGCACCGATCTGTAATGGGATCAAAAGGTTACTAAAAGTACCACTCAAACCCTGGGTAAGCACAAAGAAAACCATCAGGGTACCGTGAATGGTCACCAATGCCAAATAAATATCAGCATCCATCACACCATCCGGAGCCCATTTGCCCAAAACAGCTTTAAAAATCCCAAAAGATTCACCAGGCCAAGCCAATTGCATTCTAAACAACAATGACATGGCTATACCTATGAATCCCATAATAAGACCAGTAATCAGATATTGCTTGGATATCATCTTATGGTCCTGACTGAAAATATATTTTGTTACAAAAGTTTCCTTATGGTGATGTCCATGATCATCGTGGTGATCATCGTGACTTACATGGGCTACTTCAGACATATTCCAATTAATTTTTTTGTTATTCTTGTTTGTTTGTTATTCCACAGAAGCTGTATCCGCCAATTCAACATCACTAGCATCTTCTATGTTCAATGCTTGCTCTTCCGATTTATCGGCCATAACCGTCTCCTTGAAGGTTTTTTGTTCTGCAAGCCATTTGTTGAATTCTTCCTCGGTCTCAACTATGATCTTCATCTGCATATTATAGTGAGACTTTCCGCATATCTTGTTGCACAATAAAATATAGTCAAACTCCCATGGATCTGAGTTGGACCTTCCTTCGGCTGCCCATTCAGCTCTCAATGCATTGGTCCTTTTAACCTTGTCAACGATATCAGGATTCATTCGCATTTCCTCGGTTGTTATGGTCGGCGTGAAGGAGAACTGCGTGATCATCCCGGGAACACAGTTCATTTGAGCCCTAAAGTGGGGCATGTATGCAGAGTGCAACACGTCCTGCGATCTCATTTTGAAGTTCACTTTTCGCCCTACCGGCAAATGCAATTCCTTAACAATTATATCATCCTCGGCATTGGGATCGGATTCGTCCACACCGAGAACATTGGCATTTGCAATATCGATCAATCGAACATTTGCATCACCAAGAACATTGTCTTCACCACTATATCTGGCAGTCCAACTGAATTGTTGTGCATATAGTTCCACTACCAAGGGGTCATCGTCCTCGTTTATATCCATGATACTGGTCCAAGTGTACAATCCCCAAAGAATCAAACCTGCCAATACAATTACCGGAATAATGGTCCAGATAAACTCCAACCGATCATTATCTGCAAAAAACAGTGCCTTTCTCCCTTTTTGTCCCCTGTACTTGTAGCCAAAGTAATGCAATAGGGCCTGGGTCACTGTTTGTACAAAGAATATAATGCCCATCGACATCATCATCAATTGGTCATAATCCTGACCATGCTCGGAAGCAGCTTCCGGCAACAGTGCCTTCCCATATTTTGCGAAACTGAAAATTGTGATTCCATAAATAAAAATCAAGAACACAAACAAAAGGTAACCATTGTTTTTGTTATCGGAATCGTTCGCTATCTCAGCTCTCTCTGTTTTATTTTGCGATAATTCGAAAATCTTGGTCATCTGCCATATAGCAATCGCAACCAGTACTAAAACAGTAAATGTTAATAATGCAGTCATCGTTTATCTATCTAAGACTTAAATCGTATTAATAATGAAAATGTCTACTCTCCTCAATAAATGGATTTCGTTTGGGTTGCAACGGAGCTTTTGTCAAAGCTGTAAACACCCAGTACACAAATAAACCTCCAAAGAACAAAATACCGCCAATTTCCGGGAATCCAATATACCATTGATCACCAACCGTTGCCGGCATTACCATATTAAAAATATCCAAATAGTGGCCAAAAAGCACCACGATACCGGTCAGGATGACAAACCAGTTGACCCTTTTGTAATCGCTGTTCATAAGCACCAACAATGGGAAAACAAAATTCATCACCAACATACCAAAGAAGGGTAATTTGTAATCTTGAAAACGAGCTATATAATAGGTTACCTCTTCGGGTATATCTGCATACCAAATAAGCATAAACTGTGAGAACCAAAGATAGGTCCAAAATATGCTGATACCGAACATGAACTTGGCCAAATCGTGTATGTGGCTATCGTTCACTTGTTCCAAATAACCTTTTGATTTGAGGTAAACGGTCACCATGGCAATCACCGTAATTCCGGACACGAACATACTGGCAAATACATACCATCCGAAGAGTGTGCTGAACCAATGGGGATCCAAACTCATGATCCAGTCCCATGACATCATCGATTCGGTAATCAAATAGAATACCAAGAAACCAGCGGACCATCTAAAGTTTTTTACAAAGTTGCTGTTATCATCCGACTCATCTTGGGCCAAGGATAATTTTCTGGAATACTGACGATAGAAAATCCATCCCCCCAAGAAAATTGCAGCTCTGATCAAAAAGAAGGTTGGGTTCAAATACCCGGATTTTCCCTGTAGCAATTCATCGTGTGCCACGGTCTCAGCATCCATCCATACGAACATATGGTTCATATGCAGTGCTGAAAGGAGTAAAATTACGAACACTATAATCCCTCCAGGTATCAAATAAGCGGTTATCCCTTCCATTACCCTAAAGAGCAAGGGGGACCAACCTGCTTGCGCAGCACGTTGTATGGCGTAAAAAGCCAAGACGCCCAAAGCGATCATAAAGAAAAAGAATGCAGCTACATAAAGTGCGGACCAAGGTCGGTTTTGTAGTTGGTGCAACAAATGTGTATCATGGGAGGCATCATGCTCTTCACCATGGGAAGCAGCTGCTCCATGACCTTGTTCTTCTCCATGGCCCATTGCTTCTTCCGCATGCCCACCGCCATGACCATCGTCATGCGCCGCTACCATGGCCTTGGCTTCTTCCACTGTTGATGGAGCCGACAAAAAACCAATTGCCAAGAAAATAACTCCAAGCCCCATGGCTATGAAAGATCCTATTCTAAGTTTGTTTGAAAAGGTGTACATAGTCTATTCTTATCCTATTATTTTGTTAGGTCTTCCTTTAACTTCATCACATATTCGGACACTTGCCACATTTCTTTCTCATTGGCAAACTGCGAGGCATAGGAGCCCATGGAGTTCAACCCATAATAAATAGTGTGGTACGTGGTTCCAACAGTAATATTTCTAGCTACATCATCATAGCTGGGAACACCCAATATTTTTTCTCGTTTTACAAGATTTCCTTGCCCATCTCCTTTTGCCCCATGACAAATGGCACAGTATATATCGTACAACTCTTTACCTTTTGCCAAATTTTCTTCTCGATCAAGGGAGTCCAAAGGACTTGTATTCAATCTTGCAAGTTCCTTGCCTTCCGGAGTGTTTTCAAACTCATAGGGCATGTATCCTCTGTTGATGGTCCCTTCCACTGGCAAGAGGGCCTCTGTACCATCAGGGAACAACCCATTGTCAACGCCTTGGTAGGTTTCATATCCTACGGGTTCGTACATGTTTGGCATGTATTGGTAGTTTGGCCTGTTTTTATCTGCGCAAGAAGCAGCAAACAGCACCAAGACCAAAGCAACACTTATTTTACCTAATTGCTTCATATTATTAAGACTCCTTTTCTGTAACTTTTACTTCTACCGCACCTGTTTCCCACAACAAATCGGCAAGTTCTTGTTCGTTATCGTGAACTCCCAATTCCATCAAAAAATGGTCATCGGTAGTTCTTTTATCGGGGTTTTCCGCTTTTTTGAACGGCCACATCCTACTTCTTAAATAAAAAGTGATCACCATCAAGTGAGCAGCGAAGAAAACGGTCAACTCAAACATGATCGGAACAAAGGCGGGTAAATTTTCCATATAACTGAAACTTGGTTTACCACCAATGTCCTGTGGCCAATCCTCAATCATGATATAGTTCATCATAACCACAGCCACCGTTAATCCCAAACATCCGTAAAGGAAAGAGGTTATGGCTATTCTAGTATCGGCTAAGCCCATAGCTTTGTCCAGACCGTGAACAGGAAATGGAGTGTA
>CEVF01018118.1_pt1 | contig 28647 bp, 23 predicted proteins | sample 356441 | NCBI WGS metagenome assembly CEVF01 (sample SAMEA2622765, study PRJEB7988) | marine metagenome | biome: marine biome (ENVO:00000447); feature: surface water layer (ENVO:00002042); material: "saline water (ENVO:00002010), including plankton (ENVO:xxxxxxxx)" | depth 5 m | reverse complement strand
TTCCTCAGCGGCGGATTCCTCCTCGGCGGCAGGTTCTTCGGCGGCAGGTTCTTCGGCAGATTCCTCTTCGACGGAGGGTTCCTCACTCGATACCTCCTCAGCAACAGGAGCCGCTTTTGCCTTCTTCTTTGCCCTAGCCTGCTTGGCCTCAGAGATCTTCTCCGCCCTTTCCAGCCATTCCTCGGGACTAAGTCGTCCTTGACGAATCAGGCTCCTGGCCGTATCCGTGGGCTGAGCTCCAACGCCAAGCCAGTGATCGATGCGATCCATCTTCAGCTTGAGCTCCTCAGCTCGTGCGTGAGCCTGAGGATCGTAGGTGCCTAGCACCTCAATGAATTTGCCATCGCGTGGCGACGTCGAAGGAGCCACGACCATGCGATAAAAAGGCGCATGCTTGGCACCATGTCTTTGCAAACGAATCTTGATCATATCTGAACGGGCGAAAGGAAGGTAGAAATTTGAGGAAAAGAGGAAGATAAAAGGGAAATTAGGTGTTTTTGTCAATTCCAAAGCTTGATCTCCACGGCCAGGAAAATCAGTCTCAAACCGTGCTTGAAAGACGGACCGAACTACCAGCCAAAGCAGGAATTTCAAGGATTCAACGTTCCTTATCGGTCAGGCTCGCGAAAAGCGGGCTAGGTGGCAAGAAAACTTGCATTATTCAAACAGACGTTTAAATTAATCACCGTGTCGATAAACTTAACACAACGCCGGCGGAACGGTATCGAAACCAAAGAGAGGTTACTACAGTCGACGGAATCGCTTTTCGCATCCGGGGGATTTGCCGGTCTTACTATTAGGGAGGTGGCCTCCCGCTCGGGCACGAACATCGCGTCGGCACACTATCATTTTGGGTCGAAGGAAGCGATGGTTCTAGAAATGCTGAAGACGAGGATTGGTCCCATCAATGCCAAGAGAATGAAGTATCTCTCCGAGGCCAAGGAGGCAAAGGCAGGCAAGCCGTTATCCACCTTCGAGATCTTCCGGTCCCTCATCCTTCCGATCGGCGAGGAAATCTCAAAGAGCGCGCATTCCCGAGAAAGCCTGGCTCAACTCGTTGCCCGAAGCTTTACCGAACCAGCCGGCTTCATCCAGAAAATGCACAAGCGCTTCTTCGGTGAACTCTCCCAGCGCTTTATGGACGAGCTTCGCCTCGCTCACCCCGGGGCAAGCGATGAAGACTTGTATTGGAACCTCCACTTCGTCATCTCATCCATGCTTGGAGCCTTGGCCCAACATCGCAGGTTGAATGATTTTTCTGAGGGGACCTGCCGGGAAGACGAGGTCGGCAACATGATCGAGCGGCTCATCGTATTCGTAAGCAATGGTTTTGAAGGAGGGTTGCTACATATCAAATAATGAAAATCCTTTCTTTTATCCTACTACTCGCCCTTGCGGGCTGCGTCCCAAAGCCCTTCCTCTTTAAGCCGGAGAACGACCTCGTTCCCTCCAGGTGGGAGACTAGGGCAAGACAAGGGCAGGAAGCCAATTCGACTTTCTGGATCGAATCCTTCGGGAACGATGCATTGAAACAGGCCACCTTGGCGGCTTGGCGGAACAACCCCGACCTTCTCGCCACTGCGGAAATGGTCTTGGTCAGCGGTGAAGAAGCCGTCATTGCGGGCGCAAGCTTGTTTCCAACAGCGAGAGCCGACGTCTCCGGCACACGAAGCAAGAGGAACCTGATCGGATTCAACTTCCCGGGAGGCGAGACTTCCTTCACCACCAAAAGCTTCAGCTCGGGCATAAACCTTAGCTGGGAACTCGACTTTTGGGGTAGGATACGGGACCTCAGGCATTCGGCCAGAAAACGCTTCGAGGGCTCGCAGGCCGACTACCAGGCTGCCCGCCTGTCCCTCGCCGGCCAAGTAGCCAAGGCATGGTTCGCTCTTGCCGAAAGCTCGGCCCAATTGGGGATCCTCCGTAAAACAACGGAAACCTATTCCAAAAACCAAGCCTACGTCAGTGACCGTTTCGACCGGGGACTGCAGCCAAGCCGTCTGGAGAAGGACTTAGCCACCTCAATCCTTGCCAACGCTCGAGCCAACCTAGCAAAGGGAAAGCGTTCCCACGAGGCCAACCTGCGCGCGCTTAGCCTGCTTTTGGGAGAATATCCCTCCATTGATCGAGATCGTAATAAAAGCCGCTCCCTCCCGCTTCTCTCCCTTCCGCCGAGGCCGCCAACCCCCGTAGAGACCCTTGCCCGCAGACCTGACTTGCGGGCGGCCAGGATGAATATGGAGGCAAGCGGGCTCGATCTCAAGGCGAGTGGGAAAAGCCTGCTCCCGAGCTTTTCCATTCTGGGAGGCCCCGGAAGCAGAGCTGGGGAATTCAACGAACTACTCGACGAACGCTTCCGCACTTGGGAGGTTGCTGGTTCGGTTTCCCAGCCCATTTTCCAAGGCGGGCGCCTTCTGGCAGTTACTCGCAGAGCAAAAGCCATCCAGAAAGGAGCCGTCGAAAACTACAAGTCGGCCATCCTAAAGGCGTTTGCCGAAGTGGAGAATGCGCTGTCGTCCGAAAACCTCCTGGCGCAGGAGGAGCAAAGCCTCGAGCTCGCCGTCCAAGCCTCAACTTCCGCTGCGCAGATCAGCTGGGAGCGCTACCAGCGGGGCGTTGAAAACATTTTCAATGCCCTCGAAAACCAAAGGCGGTCTTTCGAGGCAGAGAGCAGGCTTCTTTCCGTGAAGAAAGAAAGGATTCACAACCGTATAAACCTCTACCTCGCACTCGGCCTGGATGCCCTACCGGAGAAACAATGAGAAAATTTATTCTGCCCCCGCTGCTTTTTCTTGCCCTGTTTGGCTTTGCCTGGTTCCTCGCTACCTTGCGGCCTGAACCCAAAGAGAAGAAATTCGTCCCTAAAATCCCCTTCGTGGAATATACCGAGGCGAGGTTGCAGGAACTTCGGGCTTCCGTCCAGACCCACGGATTGGTAAGGCCCCGAACCAAAACCACCCTGCTTGCGGAGACCTCCGGGACCATCGAGGCAGTGGCCCCATTCGCGAAACTCAGAACGGACGCAAACCGTTCGGGTCCGGCGCCGTCCTTCCGGGCTGGTGGATTCTTCCGGAAGAATGATCTCCTCCTTACCATCGAGGATACTGATCTCAAGGCCGCCTTGGCTGTGGCAAAAGCCAACCTTAGGCGGGCGGAACTACAGCTTGCCCAGGAACGCGAGATGGCCAAGCAGGCCAAGATCGAATGGGGGGATAGGGACTGGCAAAAGGCCCCTCAATTAGTTCGAAGAATCCCCCAGATTCTAAAGGCCGAAGCGGAGACCGCAGCGGCCGAGGCGGGTCTTCTAAAAGCCGAGCAAGATCTCCAACGCGCGAAAGTCCGTGCACCCTTTGAGGGAAGAATCATCCATACCATGGCTGACGTCGGGCAGAGGGTTGACCTTGGGGCAACCTCCGCCCTAGCGGAGGTTTACGCCCTTGATTCAGGAGAAATAGATGTATCCCTAAGTCGATCGGAGATCGGCTTTCTGGGCTTCTCAGAGGAGTTCTCCGAACTGGATGCAAATGCCATCGAGGTAGAAGTCGTCGATGAGTCGGATCGAGTCATTCTCAGAGGTTCCCTTGAGAGATCCGAGGGGATCGTGGACTCCCGCACGCGCCTCACAAAACTAGTGGCAAGGGTGGACGACTGTTTCGCCAACCCCTTCAATAACAGAAAAACCCCGCAATCCGAGACCCTTAACGTTGGTCAGTTCGTCAGTCTGCGACTTGTCGGCCAACACATCTCGGCCTTCGTCGTGCCCGATTCTGCTTTTCGCAACCGTGAGACTATCCTGATCATCGGCGAGGATGGAAAATTGACGACCAGAAAGGTTCAAGTAGCCCATCGCAACGGATCCGAGATCTGGGTTTCAGTTGGACTCAGTGAAGGCGAAAAGATATGTACCACGCCTCTTGAGATTGTTGCCGAGGGTATGGAGGTCAGGACGATCGATGACCCCGCGGAGAGCAACGGGAACACACCATGATTGCCTGGTTCGCAAGAAACGGCGTAGCCGCCAACCTCCTTATGGGCATCATCCTGGTCGGCGGCATCTTCTCCATTCGTGGTTTGAAGATGGAGCTCTTTCCGGACTTCGATCTAGATATCGTCTCCATTCACGTACCCTACCCGGGTGCCGCCCCCCTTGAAGTCGAGGAGGGCATTTGCAAGCAAATCGAGGAAAAGATCTGGGACCTCGCCGGGATCAAGGAGTTGACCTCCTTCGCCCGGGAAAACGGGGGTGCGGTGTACGTACACGTGGAACGAGGCAAGGATCCGAAAGTGCTGGCGGACGAAATCAAGGTCAGGGTGGACTCCATCCTCACATTCCCCGAAAATGCAGAAAGGCCGATGGTTGAAGTCGCCACCCAAAAAAGACAGGTTCTCGCCCTTGCCATCCACGGTAATACCGATGAGAAATCCCTCCGGAAATTGGCCGACAAGACCCTGAACGAGTTAACTAACCTGCCGGGAATCACTCAGGTGGACATCGCTGGCATTCGAAGGCCCGAAATTGGAATCGACGTTTCCGAGCGCTCCCTGCGAGAATACCAGCTTAGTTTCGACCAGATCGCCCTAGCCTTAAGAAAGTCATCGGTCGACTTACCCGGTGGAGTCGCCAGGACTTCATCTGGGGAAACCCTCCTCAGGTCGACAGGCAAAGCTAGGGACGGAGAGGAGTTCGAGCAAATCGAACTACTTAGTTCCCCGAATGGATCAAGCCTCAAATTGGGGGATATAGCAACCGTTAGGGATGCCTTTGAGGACAAGACTCTCTACACTAGGTTCAAAGGTCTTCCCGCAGTAACTCTAAGGGTTTTTAGGGTTGGCAAGCAAAGTCCGCTCGACATATCCGAAAAAGTGGCTGCCTACGTGAACGAGACCAAGGCCACCTTGCCCGAGGGGATATCCATGACGATCTGGAAGGATAGTTCTTTCTACCTCAGGGGCAGGCTTGAAATGATGATCAATAACGCCTTACAGGGCTTGATCTTGGTTTTTTTGGTCCTTTCTTTCTTCCTGCGCCCATCCCTTGCGGGATGGGTAGCCCTTGGATTGCCGATCTCCTTCATGGGTGCCTTTGCCACCATGGGCCTGGTGGGAGCCTCCATTAACCTCGTTTCCCTCTTTGCCTTCATCGTGGTGCTGGGAATCCTAGTGGATGATGCGATCGTGGTGGGGGAATCTGTCTACACCTTGGGTTCCAAGGGGAAAAAGCCAATCGACGCGTCAATCCAGGGAACTCACTTGGTCGCCATGCCGGTTACCTTCGCCATTCTGACGAGCATGGTCGCCTTCGTGCCCATGCTTTTTCTTCCAGGCTGGCTCGGCAAACTGATGATGGACATTCCATTAGTCGTTATTCCGGCTCTCTTCTTCTCCCTCATCGAGTCGAAATTTATCCTGCCCTACCACCTATCGCTTTGCCGCTTCGACAGAAAACCCAAAAGCTTCCTGCTCAAGCTTCAAAACCGAGTCGCTACTGGACTCGAGTCATTCATCGTCCATTATTATCAACCCGTGCTGAAGCTCTGCCTGAGAAACCGCTACCTTACTATCTCGGGCTTTCTGGGTTTCTTCGCCATTACCATAGGCTTGATCGTCGGAGGGCACGTCCCTTCCATCAGGGGAGTACCACCCGTGCCCTCGGATTATATTTCCGTCAAGCTTACCATGCAGGAAGGCGTTCCCGCATCGACCACGGAAAATGCAGTCGATATGGTCGAAAAGGCGAGGCGGGAAGTCATTGTTCATCTTTCCAAAAAGAACGAAGGCAACCCTTTCCGGCATTCCATGCTGACCATGGGGGCACAGCCATTCTCAGGGGGACCGAGGGGGTCTGCCCACATACCGTCTGGATCTAATATGGGCGAAGTAAGTGTTGAGTTGATCAAATCGGAGGACAGGAACTACACCGCCCCCCAAATTTCAAAGATGTGGCGGGACAGAATCGGTCCCTTGCCGGGGCTCAAGGAGATCCGTTTCGAAGATATCGCAGCCGGTGGGGAACCCACTGCAATCGACATTGAAATTTCGGGACAGGATTTCTCATTGATGACTGAAGCCGCCCAAGTCTTGAAAGGCCGGCTCCGCACCTACGAGGGCCTCTACGATATAGCCGACAATTACTCGGGCGGCAAAAAGGAGCTCAAGCTTAGCCTCAAGAAGGCGGGACTGGCACTCGGACTGACTCAAGCAGACCTTGGCCGACAGGTCCGCCAAGCATATTATGGCGAGGAAGTTCAGAGACTTCAAAGAGATCGGGATGAGGTCAAGGTGATGCTCCGCTACCCACTGAACGACCGCAAGAGCCTAACCGCCTTGAGCAGCCTCAGAATCCGGGCTCCGGGCGGAGTCGAGGCCCCCCTTGAGGAAGTCTGCAAAATTGAACTTGGGCAAGGCTACCCCTCCATCGAGCGTTCCGGAAGATCTCGCATCATCAACATCCTGGCCTCGGCCAACAAGGAGGTTTCGGACATCCCCGCCATCGAGGATGATCTGGAAACAAATTTCATTCCACGACTGCAGGAAAGGTTTCCCAAGCTCAGGTTCAGTTTCGTGGGCGAGAAAAAGGAACAGGATGAGTCCGATTCCAGCCTGGCCCAGGCAGGAGCCATTTGCCTTTTCGTGATCTATGGCTTGCTAGCTATTCCCTTTCGCTCCTACGTACAGCCCTTCATAATAATGTCGGTCATTCCGTTCGGCTTAATCGGCGCGGTTCTGGGTCATTTTCTTTTCGGCCTGCCCTTGAGCCAGTTGTCACACTTTGGTTTGGTCGCCTTGACCGGCGTAGTCATCAACGACAGTCTAGTAATGGTCCACTACGTAAACAAAAGAGCGAAGGACACCACGTTGATTGATGCAGCCAGAATAGCCGGCATGGCTCGCTTTCGTCCTATTCTACTAACCTCCCTAACCACCTTTGTTGGGCTTTTGCCGATCCTCTTCGAGCGTAGCCTGCAAGCGCAGTTTCTAAAACCAATGGCGATTGCCATAGGGTTCGGTGTTCTCTTTGCGACCTTCATCACGCTTCTCATGCTGCCTTGCCTTTACTTGATCCTGCACGACTTGCAACGCGGGCTGAGGAAAGCCTTGGCCTTGTTGGGTCTCCGAGGCAAAGCCAACTCCAATGATGGCTTGGCGGAAGCCTAGGCGGAACTCCGCCTGTCAGCCTCTAACCCCAACCCCCAGCAGAGTCTCGAAAAAGGGTTCCACTTCCTCCTTGGAAACAGTCTCCACCTTTACCTGCTTGAAGCCGGCGTCTTTGATCATTCGGTAAAGCTCGTTCTCCGGGAATCCCAGCCATTGATCGCTATACAGTTCACGAGCCTTCTCGAACTGGTGCTCCTTTAGGTCGAGCACGACCAACTGCCCGCCCTTGCGCAAGATACGGAAAGCCTCCGAAAGGGCCTTTTCGGGCCGTTGCGCATGGTGTAGGGATTGGCTCATGAGGGCCAAGTCTACGCTACCCTTTGGCAAAGGAACTTTCTCGATATAACCCTGCTTGTAAATCAGGTTCGATAGGCTGTGCCTATGGGCCAGTTCCTTGCCAACGCGAACCATGCTCTTGGAACTATCTATGCAATAGACCTTTTTTGCCCGCTCCGCGAGCAACTGTGAAATCATGCCCTCTCCAGCCCCAAGGTCGGCGATCGTTATCTTGGGGACTAACCTGAGGAGGAAATGTCCGATTGCACTCCAGGAACGCCCGGGTACGTAGTGCTTGCCCAACCGTTCCGCCACCTCGTCAAAGTAACGCTCGCTCGCCCTGCGCCGGCGATCAACGATCCTGGATAAGGCGGAAAGGTCTGATTTCCAGAAGTCCTCCTCCGACTCCTCCGCCAAAGCAAGGCGAACCAGTTTCATCCGACGGGTGACTCCGAGGTTAAGAACGTAAAAAGTTTTTTTTCCTTCCTTGCGGTCGCTTACCATTCCGTGTCGCCTGAGTAAGGCGAGATGAGACGAGATCCGAGACTGTCCCATCTCAAGAATTTCCTGAAGCTCGGCAACCGAGAGTTCCTCTTGCTCGAGCAGCCTTAGCATCCTCAAACGGGTACTGTCCGAAAGAATCTGTAGGATTTCGGTAATTCTCATCTGCCTGGCAAAATAGAATGCAAGAAAGAAGGAGCAGGTTGCAATTCCATTTACAACGATTGGCTCCGCCGCCCTAAGGAAGCAGGAAAAGGCAGGATTATTTGCCGTCTACCCAGCGGGAAAGACCCTCGATCTTCCAGCTTTGGACGTTCCCCTCGACTTCAGTCTCTACGATCTCTCCGATTTTCTTGGTCAGCAGTTTCTGACCAAGCGGAGTGAGATAGGAAAGAACGTCATTGTCAGGATCACTGTCCCATGCCCCAAGGACGATGTATTTCTGGGATTCTCCGTTTGCTTGATCAATGAGGGAAACGACGGAGCCAATTCCAACGGAATCCGAGGGAGCATCGTTGAAGTCGGTGGGCTTGGCCCGCATGATATCACCCTGAAGCTCGGACTGACGGGCCAGCAACAATTTTTGTTCGTCCTTGGCCGACTGGTATTCGGCGTTTTCTCGGAGATCTCCGAGTTCTCGAGCCGCCTCGATGGCGAGGGAGTTGGCGGGTATCTTCTCCTTGGTCAATTCCTCCAAGTCCGCTATTTTTAGATCATAGCTCGACTGAGACACAATGAGGGTATCATCCGTTACGGCAGAGCTATTTTCCGAGGAAGACCAATCATCCTCCCCATCCACCATAGACTGGATTTCAGGATATCTCTTGATGAATCGGGCCAAAAGGGAGCGCTTGCTCAAGTCCTCGAAGCCTGGATTCAATAGGAGGGCCTGGGCTAGGTCCTTGGCATTTTCCTCGGTTCCCTTGTCAAGAATCTCGGGAAGCAGTTCCTTGTCATCAGAAAGAATTTCGGCCAATGGGATACGACGAGTGGTTACGTTTTGAAGGGACTCGTAGTCAATGGCGGAAAAGACTGCTGTAAGCAGGCGGGGACCAATCAAGCCGCCAAGCAAGTCCTTGAACTTAGCCAATTCCCGAAATTTCAGAATCCATAGCAGAACGGGAGCCTTCAAGGTTTGCTCGTCAAGCCAGTTGTGGAGAGATTTCTTGAGAAGAGCGGATTCGTCTCGGTCGATTAGGAAATGGGCGCATTCACCGGAAAACTTCAGGGAGGTATCCTGAAGCAAACGAACCACGATCTTCTTCCAGTCGTCGGGATAAACCCGGGTAACCAGATCAAGAAAACGGGAGTGAAACTTAGTGGGCATCAAGTCGGCCAACCCGGGAAGATCGTCTTCGCAATCGCTTAGGATAGAGGCTGAGGTCGGCTCGAGTTTCTCCACGTCCTCCTCAACGTCGCGGGCAAGGTTATTCCTAACCCAGATCCCGTAAAGACGATCCGCCTGACTGAGGTTTCGGGCTTCCATGATCGCGTTGGTCAGCTCCTCAAGAACGCGAGGGAGATCGGCTTGCAAGTCTTCCTTCTCGGTGGCAAGATCAAAGAGTTTCTCGGCCAAGGCTATTTTCTCCTTCGACCTCTTCTCGTCGAAGAAATCCTGCAGAACCTCCTGCTCGGGTTTGACGGGCTCGTCTCGGAGCACATATGGCTCGGTCTTCTTATTCGGAACGGCCACTCGGGGATCCTTGATCAATAGCTTCTTGGTCGCAGTCCACCATTTCTTCCCCCTCACTGGGCCCAACAGAAAACCCAGCGTTCTTTCGATCTCTCGGGTCGAGGCGCAACCGTCCTCACAGATCGTGAGAATCTCAATGATGAGATCAACGGGTTCCTTCTTGGCCATCTTCTCGATTTCATCTGGGTTTTCCCTGTGCCGGGCAAGAATATGGGAAGGGTCAAGAACTTCCAGCTTCCCCAAGCAAAAAACGGGATCCATAGGATGGTTTGTTCGGTCTTCGCTCTCAAAGTCCACCAGAATCATGGCTCTTTCCGAATCATACCCTGAGATTTTGCCGAAGCCCCAGCTTCGATGGATGCAAAAAGTGCCTTCCTTCATGGCTTCAAGAGCGGCACGTGAAGACTCAAGAGTAGGATCCTGCTCGATCAATCGATCGATGATTTCAGCATTCATTCAGTTTGGTTAGGCAGTGTTGAGCGATTAAAATTCCGATGCGTACAAAATTCATCATACTAGGAGGTGGAACGATAAAAGCGAGATAAAAGGACGCGGCGACTATGCGTTTTTTTCACGCTCATCGAACTTTGGCTGTGGGATTTTCAAAAGAATAAAAATCGGTATCATGAGAAAGATAGCCCCAAGCATGTAGGCAAACGAAGAACCGTACTTGAAATAGATCAGACCGGCCAGCAAGGGCCCGCAGGCGCGAGCCATGGAACCGGAGGAGCGGAAGACTCCAAGATTAAACCCCTGATCACTCTCCTCGGAATGAAGGGAAGTCAAAGCGGTCAGAGTGGGGCTGATGAAAGCCACTCCCGTGGACATTAAAAAGAGGGCGAGGTAAAACAAGAATTCTCCATGGACGGTGGCGACCATGGCAAAAGCAAAGGCCCCGATGAACATGCCCGCCAATGCCAGCCTCTTTTCTCCCAGAGGTCCGACGAACCTGCGTACGAAAAACCCTTGGGCCAAGATTAAGGTAACCCCGATAAGCAAAAATAGCTTCCACATCTCGCTCGGCAGGTAGGAGAACCTCTCGAAGGCAAGGAAGGTCAGGGTGAATTCCATCCCGCTGAATGAAATCATGTAAAACAAATAGGAAAGGCAGGTTTTTCGAACGGCAAAGTTCGAGACTTTTCCAAATTGAAAGATCGCAGGCCTGGAGCCCGCGGCCTCATTTCTTTTTTCGGGGGGCAAAGTCTCGGGAAAGCGAAGTGCAAGCCAAATCCAGTTGAACAAGGCAAGACCAAAACTGAGAATGGCCGCAAGAGAAAACTTGTTCAGTTCAAAAACACCACCCACATTCGTCGACAAGTCGTAATTTGAGGCCCAACTACCCAAGGCGGGGCCCAAAATAAAGCCCAACCCAAAAGCCACACCGACGAAAGCCATTCCCTTGGAACGAGATTCACGCGAAGTAACGTCGGCGATTGATGCGGTAGCCACTGAAATGTTGCCACTGAAAACTCCTCCCAGAACACGGGAAAGAACAAGAACCCAGAAACTACCCGAAAAGACCCAAAATAAATAGCCCAAACATGTTCCTCCGAGCGTGAGGAACAAGATGGGCTTGCGACCGAACTTATCCGAAAGCCTACCCCATATCGGAGCAAAGAAAAACTGGAGGATAGCATAGAGTGAACCGAGTATCCCCCCAAATATTACGGTCTCGATCCGAAATGATTTGTTATCATATTCTCCCATCTCTCTAGAAGTTCCTTCAACGCTATCAACGAAAGCCGTGAGAACTCCTCCACCTGCTGTTTCCTGAGCCTGCAGGTAATGATCCAGCATGGCGGGGAAAAGCGGAAAAATCACGGAAAACCCAACCATATCCATGAAGATGGTAAGAAAGACCACCCCGAAAGTGCTCCTCTTCCTCCTCGCGGAGGCCTTCTCCTCTTCACTCATGGAGTTTGTCCTTATTCTCAGTTGTTTTCGCGTCGAGACAACCCTCGAAGGGCTTCCAGAACATTGGGCGGAACCAAGTCGTCCGTCTCACGGTTGCCGTAAAGGTGAACCTGTTTGATCAGCTGGGAACTGGTATAAAAGTACTTTTCGTTCGGCATTAGAAATATCGTTTCCAGCTCAGGATCCAGGTGCCTGTTCATCTGGGCCATTTGAAATTCGTATTCAAAGTCAGAAACTGCCCTCAATCCACGAACCAGTACGGTGGCTCCCCTTTTCCTGGCGTAATCCACGAGAAGACCGTCGAAGGCTTCCACGGAGGCATTGGAAAACGGGCCGAGATTCTCTTCGACCAAGGAAACACGAGTCGGCGTATCAAAGGCTGTTCTCTTGGATGAATTTTCATCCGAGACCGCAACGATGACGCGTTCGAATAGACGCGTTGCCCTCGACAGTACGTCCAAGTGGCCATTTGTCACTGGATCAAAGGTGCCGGGATACAAAGCGGTTTTCATATCCCCGTCCACCATATGAAACAAAAAGGGGAAGTCCATCCTCAAGGAGGAATGCCTTGTGATTGCCAACTGGATGGTTCATGTCTAATGCATTGGTCATCCAATGAACCTACCTAATCTGCTGACGCTTTCGAGAATACCTCTTATGCTAGTGGTCATCGGACTCCTCTATGATCCCTCGATCAAGTGGATGAAGACCACAGCCCTCCTGGTCTTCCTGTTCGCGGCCCTAACGGATTGGCTCGATGGCTGGCTAGCCCGAAAATTCGGACAAGTCTCCGAATTCGGGAAGTTCATGGACGCGCTCTCCGACAAGGTTTTGACCTTGGGCATGTTCGTAAGCCTGTTGGCGCTCGGCGAACTCGAAAAATGGGCCCTTTTCCCCGTATTGCTAATTCTTTCCAGAGAATTTCTTATAACAGGACTGCGTTTGGTCGCTGCCGGGAAAGGCAAAACCCTCGCAGCCGAAAAAATGGGTAAACTTAAAACGGTCATCCAGCTTACCTGCATTTCCATCTACCTAGCGAAAATTGCCTTTCAATCCGATGGTCAAGGTTTTTTCTCAAGCGAGTTGCAGACCCAAGTCATCGATATCCTGCTCTGGGGAGGACAACTTACCTTGATTGCGGCTACTCTCCTCACGGTCTTCTCAGGAATCGTATACCTTACCAAATACTGGAAGTTCTTCATCGCTGAGGAAAGCTAGGCGAGAAACTATGGATAGATTGGTTCTCCTCCTTGCCACACTCGGTCCAATCGGACGGAAGCTGCCTGCCCCTGGGACTTTTGGTTCCTTGGTCGGGGTTGGGTTCTATTACTTGCTTCTGGCTCCCGGAGCCATCGATCCGGCGATCATCCATTCGGCATTTGGCATTCTCGCCTTGCTTTCAATCCCGATCTGCGGAAAGGCCGCCCGCCTTCTGAACAAGAAGGATCCACAAGAGGTCATACTCGACGAATTCGTTGCCCAACCCTTCGTATTCCTTGGCGTTCAATGGCCGGCTGTCCTTTCAGTTCACTCCGTATGTCTGGTCCTTGGATTGGGCTTCGCCTTGTTTCGCGTCTTGGATATCCTCAAGCCACTGGGCATTGGAAGGCTACAGCATCTTCCTGGCGGAACAGGCATCGTAGCCGACGATATCGCCGCTTCACTGGTGGCCGCGCCATGCCTTTGGTGGATATGCGCAAACCTTCCCCTTTCCTAAACTTTTTCTTTGTCTTTTCCTTAATTCCTCCCTCTTATCTGAGGAAGATGAGCACATCGGGAGAAACTCAACAAGGGAATTCTGCAAGCTTTACGCTGGAAGTATCCAACAAAATGGGAGTTCATGCCCGACCCGCCGCAATGATCGTCAGGATTGCCTCTCGTTTACGGGGGGAAGTCTGGATTGTAAAGGAGGACGAGCGCGTAAACGCAAAAAGCATTATGGGAATCATGATGCTTGCCGCGGCCAAGGGAACACAATTGCGCTTTGAAGCCGATCAGGCGGAAATTACCAGTTTGGAGAAGGAAATGTCCGAGCTTTTCGCCTCCAAATTTCAAGACGAATAGCAATATCCAAGCCGGGGAAGACAAGCCCCCGCCTAAGAAATGAGGTCCGAAACCCTCTGTTCGTAAAAATCCTTCAGGGTCTGGTTGATTTCCGATGGACGAGTCATTCTTAAAACTCGTTTGAGAAGCTCCACGGCTTCCGTCATGGAAAACCTTCGAGCAAAGAACTTCAACTCGGGAAGCATCGGAGAGGCTGCGCTCAAGGAACCCTCACCAAGGGCCAGAAGTATGGGCAGAAAATGGGGATCGCCTGCGATTTCTCCACAAACGGTAACTCCCACCTTCTTCTCACTTGCTACGTCGAATACCCTTTTCATGGAACGGATCACGGCGGGATGATGGGGCTCATAGAGATAAGCAATCTCGTTGTTGATTCGATCAACCGCAAGAAGGTACTGGACGAGGTCATTGGTACCGATACTGAAGAAATCCACCTCCGTGGCCAACATATCGCAAATGGTAACGGCGGAAGGTGTCTCTATCATGCAACCCACCTGAATCTCCGAGTCGAAAGATATTTCCGATTCCCGCAACTGCCTTTTGGCGGTAGACAGACATTCCTTCGCCCGAACAAGCTCGCCTACACCGCTTACCATGGGAAACATAACTTTCACATTGCCATGGGTACTGGCTCTCAAGATGGCTCTAAGTTGATCAAGAAAAACATCGGGATTGCGAAGGCAGTAGCGGATTGCCCGGAAACCCATGAAGGGATTTTCCTCCTTTTCTCTACCGATCGAATCAAGAATCTTGTCACCTCCAAGATCAAGCGTTCGAATCGTGACCGGCAATTCTTCCGCCGATTCGACGATTTTACGGTACTCCTCATATTGATCATCTTCGGAAGGAATCTTGTTTTTCCTTAGGAAGATCGATTCGGTGCGGAAAAGACCGACTCCCTCACAGCCGTGGGAACGAGCCTTTCGAACCTCCTCAGCGGAATCTGCGTTGGCGAGGAAGACGACTTTGCTCCCATCTTTGGTGGAAGGGGGTAGCGACGCTTCTTCTTCCAGCAAGTCCTTGATTTTCTTTCTCCTCAAGCCAACCTTGCCATAACGGAAAAGGGTGCTCTCGGATGGGTTCACGATGGCGATGCCCTCGAAACCGTCGACGAGTAGGGCGTCCCCATCGTTCAGCGTGCCACTCAACCCTCTAAGTCCGACAACCGCAGGAACTCCGCTCGAACGAGCCATGATTACGGCATGGCTGGTCCGACCCCCGGTATCAGTTGCAATTCCCAGAATCTTGGACCTGTCCAAGGATGCGGTATCGGAGGGGCTCAAGTCTTCGGAAACAAGGATTCGTGGACCCTCGAGGAAAGCGGTTCCGGCAGCGGTGGCTCCAACCAAATTCCCGAGAAGCCTTCTGGATATGTCCTTTAGGTCGGAAGCCCTCTCCCTAAGGTATTCATCCTCCAGTTGACCGAAATAATCGATGTAGCGCTGAGTGACTCGATGCAGGCACTGCTCGACGTTGTCACCGGAAGTCCTCACCTCGGACACCACGTCGTCAATGAGAGCCTTGTCCTCTAGGACCAGAATGTGAGCATCGAAAATTGCGGCTTCGTCTTCACCGAGGTTGCGGGCGACGTCATCCCTGATCTTGCTGATCTGTTCCTTAGTCTCCAAGAGAGCCTCCTCGAAACGAGCAATCTCCGCATCCTGGTCATCTTCCTGAACGTCATACCTCAGAACCTCCACATCCCTGTGAAGGAATCGGAAAACCTGCCCATGAGAGACACCCGGGGAGGCGGGTATCCCGTAGAGAATGGTTTCATTGGAAGGCGAAGTCATTAGAAACTACGAGGTTACGAAAATCAAAAACCTTACATTATGACCTATTTTGCCCTTTTGGTAAACAAAAAGGATTGCAATGCGTCAGGACCTGATTCTGGCCTCAAAGACAAACGCCTCTTCTCCCCATGATTCTCTAACCAGAAAGGCAAACTGCTCAAAGGAAGCCGCCTCGCTCACAGCCAAGAAACAACAAGATCCACTTCCTGACATAAGAGGTTTAGAGCCAAATTGACGATTTAGAATTTCGAACATCGCAGGCATGAAGGGATACTTCTGGAAGACGACTGACTGCAGGTCGTTACGGGTTAGCTCGCCGATTTCCAGATCCGAATCCTCCCAGTCTCTAACGAACTTCATCATGTCTTTACCAGACCATGAATCATTATCCCCCGCTTCGGCAAACCGCACATAAACTTCCCTCGTGGAAAATCCGATGGGGGGCTTTAAAAGAAAGATCCTTTGGCCCGCCAAACGATCGCCGGCCTTTTGGTCAAGAGCTCGAACCTTCTCCCCTCTTCCTCCTGCAACGCATCCACCCTGAACGAGAAAAGCCGGACAATCGGAGCCCAACCGAGCCGCAACCTCGGACAATTCCCTCGGACTTAACTTATTCCCGTGCATATTATTGAGAGCCTCAAGAGTGGCCGAGGCATCGGAACTACCTCCCCCCAGTCCAGCCATAATAGGGATTCTCTTTTTGATCGTAATGCTTACTCCTTGATCGTCGCCGGTTGCCTCACGCCAGGCACGCACGGCTTGGGAAGCGAGATTTCGGTCGCCGCTCAAGGAATCGTCATTTATGCACCTACAGATGATTTCATCCCTTTCCCCAGTAGGCTCCAGAGTGATGAGGTCGCATAAATCCAACTTTACCAAGACGGTAACCAGTTCATGGAACCCATCTTCACGCTTCCCTCCCACCGACAAGAAAAGATTGATTTTGGCGGGAGCGGGAATGGAAATGCTTGGATTGGAAGATCGGCGCTTCATTCGAGACTCTTCAGGGTAAGGAAAAGTCCAAAGGGTAGCGATGAGAAAGATTAGGATTGGCTCTCCTCTTCAAGCAAGCATGATGTTCAGGATGCACGAAGGGATCCCGGAAGTCATTCTCGCCTTGGATGTGGAAAGCAAGGAACGAGCTCGGGGCATGCTCAAGGCATGCGGCGACCGACTTCGCTGGGTCAAGGTGGGTTTGCAGACTTATCTTCGCGATGGTCCCGATTTCGTCCGAGAAATCTCGGACTCCGGCAAGAGCGTCTTTCTAGACCTCAAGCTCCATGACATCCCAAACACCATGGCAAAGGCCATTGAAAGCCTGGCTTCCCTTCCCATCGGCATGCTTACGCTCCATGCTTCGGCCGGACCGGATGCCTTGCATGGCTGTGCTCGGATTGCCCGGAAAGCCATGCCGGACACCACCCTTCTCGCAGTAACCGTTCTAACCTCCATGGATCAGCACGCCCTCGCTGCCATCGGCATCGCAAGCCCGGTCGAGGAGCAGGTCAACCGGTTGGCCACTCTTGCCGTCGAATCGGGTGTTGGAGGTATCGTCTGCTCTCCTCTGGAGCTTCCCCGGCTCCGAACGATTCTATCATCCGAAACAAAGCTCGTGACTCCCGGAATCAGACCGGCGGGTAGCGCGGTGGGAGATCAAAAGAGAATCATGACCCCATCCCAAGCAAAGGATGCCGGGGCGGACTACCTAGTAATAGGCCGGCCTATCTTGGCCGACGACAACCCGCAATCGGCGCTCGAGTTGATTATGGAAGAGCTCGGTCCATCACCATCCTAAACATGCACCTTGCCATCCTACTTGCCGGAGGAAGTGGGAACCGGATGGGTACATCGGTCCAAGACAAGCTCCTGCACCCAATCGGTGATTCCAATGCCTTCAGGTTATCGATCGAAGCCTTTCTTGCCGCCGACTCGATCCATGAAATCCTGATCGTTTTCCGAGATGAAGCCCAAAGAAGAAAGCTTGAAAGAGAACTCTCCATGGCCTCCGAAAAAGTCGGCGATAAAGTAAATTTCACTTGGATTGAGGGAGGAAGGGAACGCAAGGATTCCGTCGGTAACGCTCTTGTCTCCTGCCCACCCGAATGCGAGTTCGTTCACGTCCACGATTGCGCAAGGCCGATGATTCGTCATCAGACGATCGACTTGCTGGCAAAAAAAGTTGCCCTTACCGGTGCTGTCGCCGTGGCCCGCCCACTGCATGATACGATAAAGCGGATTCCCGATTCCTCTCTGTCCGACAGCGTTCCCCAGAAAACCGAATCGCTCGACCGTTCTTCCCTCTGGCTGATGGAGACTCCCCAATGCTCCCAGAGAAGCTGGCTCGAGGACGGACTTGCTGAAGCGGAACGACTCGGAACTATTGTTACGGATGAAATTTCCGCCCTCGAATTGGTAAACCGCAAGGTTTGCTTGATCGATCCCGGATATCCCAACCCTAAAATTACCACCACCGATGACCTTGCTTACCTGGAGTACCTTTTCAAGCTATGAATCAACTTCCCTTTCGAATCGGACACGGCTATGACCTCCACCCTTTTGCGGAGCATCGCAAGCTGATTCTAGGTGGAATCGAAATTCCTCACGGAATGGGGCTTATTGGGCATTCCGATGCCGATTGCCTCTTCCATGCCCTGGCCGATTCCATTTTCGGAGCCTTGGGGCTACCCGATATCGGGCATTATTTTCCTGACGACGATCCCGCGAACAAGGACATGGATTCTCTTGAGATTCTCGGGAAATGCACGGAAGAGTGCAACCGGATGGGCTATTCAGTGGGTAACGTAGATCTCACCGTTGTTGCCCAAGAGCCGAAATTAGCACCCTATTTGGGGTCGATGAAGGAGTCGGTGGCCAAAGCCTTGGATCTTTCAACCCATTCGGTGGGCTTGAAGGCAACCACAAACGAGAAACTTGGTCCGGTCGGCAGAAACGAAGCAATTGCCGCATTTGCGGTATGCCTTTTGGTGAGTGAGCGGTAGTCCTAACCGCAAATCTGGTCCGCATCGAAGAAACGATTGATCTCGGCCAAGGCGGATTCCGGACTGTCGGAAGCATGCACCACGTTCCTCATTCGGTCGGTGCCAAGATCCCCTCGAATGGTTCCGGATGGAGCAGCCGTTGAGTCGGTTGGCCCAAGTAAGTCACGAATGCCCTGGATGACGTCTTCTCCTTCAAGCACGAGAGCCAGAACGGGCCTTGAGCTCATGAAAGAAGCTATCTCGGGAAAAAAAGGCAGGTGAGCCACATGTGAATAGTGTTCGTTGAGCAACTCTTCATCCAGTTGGATCATCTTACTAGCCAGGATGTCATACCCTTTCTTCTCAAAGCGTGTGATGACATCTCCGGCTACTTTTCGTTCCAGGCAATCCGGTTTTAGGAGCACTAGGGTTCTTTGCATAAGGTGATGGTGGGGTAAACTGCAGCCATGCCTGAACAAGAGGACGAGAAACTGGTCTCAGGAATCGGAACTCTCTTCGTCTTCCTCGGAAGGCGAGACGGATACCCTGTCCTTCCCGGAGTTTTGCAAGAAGCGAATATCGTCCTCCTTGTCCTCGGACATAAGGACTTGTATAGGCTTGGACTTGAGAAGATTTCCGGACAAAAGAGCCTCAGCCAAGTTGTCCTCAAGATATTTTTCAACGGCTCTGCGCAGAGGCCGAGCTCCTAGCTTCTTGTCGTATCCCTTTTCGATTAGGAATTCCTTCACTTCATCGGAAACATCGATTTTAAGCTTCTTGTCGCGCAAACGATCAGCCAACTTACCCAATTCGAGGTCGACAATCGCACGCATGCTCTCCTTGGCAAGGGGCCGGAAAATCACGATTTCGGTCAAGCGGTTGAGGAACTCAGGTTTGAAGGACTTCTTGGCCTCGTCCATGATCTTACCCTTGGTGTTTTCAAAGTCCTGATCCTCGTCACCGACTGCAAAGCCCATGGATGTGTTTCGCTGCAGGATATGAGCACCAACGTTGGAGGTCATGATGAGAATGGTGTTTCGAAAATCGACCTTTCTTCCCAGGCTGTCGGTCAAACGACCATCTTCCAGAATCTGGAGAAGAATCTGTGCAACGTCGGGGTGCGCCTTTTCTATCTCGTCGAAAAGTATGACGGCATAGGGTTTTCTTCTTATGGCCTCGGTCAACTGCCCACCCTCTTCGTAACCCACGTACCCTGGGGGCGAACCGATCATGCGGGAGACGGCGTGCTTTTCCATGTATTCGGACATATCGATCTGGATAAGGGAGTCCTGGTCACCGAAAATCCTTTCGGCCAGAATCTTCGCAAGGTGGGTTTTGCCAACCCCCGTGGGCCCAAGAAACATGAAGGAGCCGATCGGCCTTCTCGGATCCTTCAAATCGGCTCTCGACCTCCTTAATGCCTTGGCAACGACCTCGGTGGCGAAATCCTGCCCCACGATATATTCGCGGAGGTCTTCCTCCAGCTTGAGAAGCTTCTTCGATTCCTTCGCTTCCATTCGACTAAGCGGAATGCCCGTCCAATCGGCAACGACTTGGAGCATCTCGTCCTCGTCGACGGTGGAACGCTTTTCCTCACGGCTCTTCTTCCACTTCTCCAAAACCCTCTCCCGCTTGGCACGAAGCTTCTTCTCCTTATCTCTGGCTTCGGCCGCTTCCTCGAACTTCTGGTCTGAAATGGCGGTCTCCTTAAGGGCGCAGACCTCCTTTATCTCTTCTGAAAGATCCTCGATCTCAGGTGGACGCTTTAGGGAGTCCATACGAGCGCGGGCACCCGCTTCGTCAACCGCGTCGATCGCCTTGTCGGGCAGGTAGCGGCCCGTCACGTAGCGATCCGACAGCTTAGCCGCCGCAACCAAGGCCTTATCCGTAAAGCTTACATTGTGATGCTCCTCGTACTTCGGGCGAATGCCCTTGAGGATGAGGATGGTGTCGTCAACCGAGGGGGCATCCACCTTGACCGACTGAAACCTCCTGTCCAAGGCGGAATCCTTCTCGATGTGTTTGCGATACTCGGCCAAGGTCGTCGCCCCGATGCATTGGAGCTCTCCCCTACTCAAAGCGGGTTTGAAAATATTAGATGCATCCATGGCTCCCTCGGCTGCCCCGGCACCGACGATGGTATGAAGTTCGTCGATGAAGATGATGATATTCTTGGACTTCTTCAACTCATCCATAACGGCCTTGATGCGCTCCTCGAATTGCCCCCTGTACTTGGTTCCCGCAACCATAAGGGCAAGGTCAAGGGTAACGACCTTCTTGTCGAGTAGGTTCTCGGGAACCAGCCCTGAAGCTATCTGCTGGGCGAGACCCTCAACGATAGCGGTCTTGCCAACACCTGCCTCGCCGATGAGGACGGGGTTATTCTTGGTCCTGCGACAAAGCACTTGAGTAACCCTTCGAATTTCCTTTTCACGCCCGACTACGGGATCCATTTCGCCCTTTTTGGCGATGTCCGTGAGATCCCTCCCAAATGCCTTTAAGGCTGGGGTCTTCATGTCTTTGCCCTTTTCCTCGGAACCCGAACTTCCAGCAACGGAAGCCTCGGCCTCTTCGGACGAAGAGAAGTTCGGGTCTAGTTCGGAAAGGATTTCGTTGCGGCAACGGTCCACGTCAACATCCAAGGACTTGAGAACCCTCGCCGCCACCCCCTCGCCTTCGCGAAGCAGGCCAAGGAGAATGTGTTCCGTGCCCACGTAGCTGTGGTTGAGAGACTTCGCCTCCTTTCCTGCGAGAGCCAAAACCTTTTTAACCCGCGGGGTATAAGGAACATTACCAGAAGGCTTGGCCTCGGGACCGAGACCGACCTGTTCGTCGACTGCCTGCCTAACCGTGTCCAGATCGAGGCCCATTTTCTGCAAAACGTTAACGGCAACCCCCTGGCCAAGATTGATCAACCCCAGGAGCAGGTGCTCCGTTCCGACATAGTTGTGATGAAATCGATCCGCTTCCTTTCTAGCCAAGGCAAGAACCTGCTGGGCACGAGGTGTGAAATTACTCATTGGTTCGGACATGTGGTTTATATACCTTTGAAATCGTCTAAAGTCAACCTGCCGCGGGAGAAGGATCCAAATGGGGAGCACGCAGAAATTCTTTTCTCAAGAGATCGGCTCGCAAGGCATCCCGGAAAGCGGGATCCACGGGTTTGCCCGCGGAAAGCTGAACATGGCCCGGTTGCACCTCGATGAACATTCGGTCGGATAGGGTGCGGAACTTTTCAGGCATCATTCCGAAGTCGCTCGCAAGCCTAACCAAGGAAAGATAGTCCATGGCCTCGGAACTCTGGATCAAGTGGCAGGTCTTCAAGTTACCGATGGCCCGGCTCATTTTGTCAATGAGGCGAGTTCCATCGTCCTGCAAAAGCTTTTCTCTGGCAAAGTTTTCCTGCCGTACGATGTTCTGCAGGGTATTGTCCAAGCGCTCGATGATCGCAGTTTCGGATTCGCCCAAGGTCTGCTGGTTGGAGATCTGGAAAATGCTCCCGTTTGCATCGGAGCCCTCCCCAAAAAGACCGCGCACGGCGATCCCCAATTGATTCACGGCATTGATGACCTTGTCCATGTTCTTGGACATTACCAGACCGGGCAAGTGCATCATTGCGGAAGCCCGCATGCCCGTGCCCAAGTTGGTGGGACAAGCCGTGAGAAACCCCAGTTCGCCGTCATAGGCGTAGCCGACCGTCGATTCAATGCCGGAATCGAGTGCGTCCACGTGCTTCCAGACAGTGCCGAAGTCCAAACCCGGCCTCAAAACCTGAATGCGCAGATGATCCTCCTCGTTAATCATGATGCAACAGTTCCGGTCTTCGGACAAAACGATCCCGGAACCCTCCTCGACCTGAGAAAGCTCGGGACTGATCAGATGCTTCTCAACCAAAACCTGACGGTCCAGTTCGCTCAAGTCATCGACTTCCACGGAAAGAGAGTCGTCCAGCCCCTTAACTTCGCTTAGGGCGTCCATGCACTTGGTCAAAACGGCTCTCTTCTGTGACGTTTCGGCACGCCCCGGAAAAGGGAATTCACGCAAATTCCTAGCCAACCTAATCCTCGTGCTAAGGGTTACGGGGATGGACTTAGGCGTCCTCTTCGCCTTGGACTGGTTGCTGAAAAGATCGTGAAACATATTTAAGCAAGAGTCTTGGCATCGTTTTCCAAGTCCCGCAAGCGGTCACGCAACTCGGCGGCTTTCTCATAGTCCTCTTTCTCCACCGCATCCTGCAGTTCCCTGCGCAGGTCATCTATCGATTGCTCGAAACGAACCCTTGATTCGGAACCGGACGGAATCTTTCCGAGATGCTTGGTGCCGGCATGCATGCCGTCCAGAAGAGGGTCCAGTACGGGCCTGAACACATGGTAGCAGGCTTCGCAGCCCAAACGTCCGCCCTTCTTAAAATCCTGATGGGTGGTCCCGCAACTTTCGCAAACCATTGAACCGGAAAGGGACTCGGACTCCAATTCGCTCTTCTCCATCAAGCTGCCGATGGAAAGGTTCTCCGGGTTGGTCACCCCCTTGGCCTGTGCACAACTTTCGCACAGGTCCATCTTATGCATTTGCCCATTGAGAATCTGGGTCAAGTGCACCGTAGCTTGGTTATCACAGTGGTGACATTTCATACGATTTTTAGATTCGTTTTAGTGAACATTTTCAAGCTACAATAGAATTACTCAAAACTCAACGCAGATGACGCGCCAAAAACGAAAGACAAGTGGAGAAGGCTGGAAAGTCACTCGCAAGGCTACAACCGGATCCCGTCGGTATTGGCTTTTTGACGGAACAAGGCAATAAGTTCTCGGGTAACCTTACCTGGTCGACCGTCTCCCACCTGCCTGTGGTCGACTTCCACGCAGGGGATGACTTCGGCCGCGGTCCCCGTGAGGAAACATTCGTCAGAGGTCCATAAGTCATATCGCGTCAAGGGCTGTTCCTGACAAGGAATCCCCAAGCCGGCGGCAATATCCATAACCGCGGCCCGAGTAATCCCACGGAGGGAACCAGAGTCAAGCGGAGGGGTGAAAAGCCTTCCTTTGGCAAGGATGAAAACGTTATCCCCCGTGCACTCGGCTATTTCTCCTTTATCGTTGAGCATCAGTGCTTCCTGAAAGCCAACCCGCTTCGCCTCAATCTTGGCGAGAATGTTATTTAGGTAGTTCAGGCTCTTTACGGCCGGGGGCAGAGCGGAGGAATTGATCCTCCGGGTAGGGACGGAAATGATCTTGAGCCCGTTCTCATAAAACTCCTCGGGATAAAGCTGTATCTCGTCCGCTATGATGATTACGTTGGGTGGACCGCACCCATCAGGGGTTAAGCCCAAGTGACCGGGGCCACGAGTAACCACCAGCCGAACGTAGCCATTGCTCAGGTCGTTGCGACGGCAAGTCTCACAGACCGCCTCCCTCAATTCCTCCCGTTTGATGGGGAGATCGAGAAGGATAGCCTTGGCCGAGTACTCAAGCCTCTCCAAGTGCTCCTCAAGCTTATAGACGCACCCCTCATAGAGCCGGATACCCTCGAACACGCCATCACCGTAGAGCAAGCCATGATCAAAGACGGACACCTTGGCGTTGTCCTCGTCGACGTAATCTCCGTTCAGGTAAATCTTCATCCTCCGCTTCTCTTCATGAACGAAACTATCCCCCTTGGCGAGCGCCAAGAGAAAACTTTATTCACCTATTCGCAATCAGGCTTTCGACCACCCCCGGATCCGCCAGGGTCGAGACATCTCCTATCTGGTCCGTCTCGTTGGTTGCGATCTTGCGCAGAATTCTCCTCATGATCTTGCCCGAGCGGGTCTTGGGCAGGGCTGGAGCCCAGTGTATCGCGTCGGGGGTAGCGATCGGGCCGATTACCTCGCGAACCTGATGCCTGAGGGCAGCCCTCAACTCCTCAGTGTATTCCACGCCTGAGTTAAGGGTGACGTAGGCGTAGATGCCCTCGCCCTTCACTTCATGGGGAAACCCCACGACCGCAGCCTCCGCGACAGTCTCATGAGCCACAAGGGCACTTTCCACCTCGGCAGTTCCCATACGGTGTCCGGAGACGTTGATGACGTCGTCAACTCTCCCCGTGATCCAGTAGTAGCCATCCTCGTCACGACGGCAACCGTCTCCCGTGAAGTAGTAGCCCTTGTATTGATCGAAATAGGTCTCCTCGAATCTCTTGTGGTCCCCGTAAACGGTGCGCATCTGGCCGGGCCAAGGCTCGGTTATGGCAAGAACTCCGCTGACCCCGTTCCCCTCGATTTCCTCGCCGGAATGGGGATCGAGGATGATGGGCTTGACCCCAAAGAAAGGAAAAGTGGCGGATCCCGGCTTCAAGGGCGTGGCGCCGGGAAGCGGGGTGATGAGAATCCCTCCCGTCTCGGTCTGCCACCAGGTATCGACGATCGGGCATCTTTCCTTTCCGGCGTTCCTGTAGTACCACCTCCAAGCCTCGGGATTGATCGGTTCGCCAACGCTCCCGAGAATCCTCAGGTTGGGCATGTCGTAGGCTTCGGGCCATTGCTCTCCCGCAGCCGCGATCGCACGGATGGCTGTCGGAGCCGTATAGAACTGGTTTACCTTCCATTTCTCGATCACCTGCCAATAGCGGTCCGGGTTCGGGTAAGTCGGGATACTCTCGAACATGGTGGTGGTGGCGCCATTGGCCAAGGGACCGTAAACGATGTAGGAATGCCCGGTGATCCAGCCGATGTCGGCGGCGCAAAAATAGACGTCTTCCTCGTGATAATCAAAAACGTATTTGTGCGTAGTCGCGGTGTAGATCATATAGCCGGCGGTGGTATGGAGAACCCCCTTGGGTTGGCCCGTCGAGCCCGAAGTATAGAGGACGAAGAGCGGATCCTCCGCATCCATTTCCTCGCAAGGACAATCAGCCGAGGCGGAGGACACAGCCACGTCCCACCACAGATCGCGGCCTTCCTGCATTTCGCAGGCAATCCCGGAGTCCTCCGATACCCGACGGACCACTATGCAGGTCTCGACCGGTTCGCCCATCCGCTCGGATGCGCTTTTCATTGCTTGGTCCGCATTGGGTTTCATCGGGATGGCCTTGGCTCCACGGAAAGTGCCGTTGGCGGTGATAAGGGTCTTGCAGGAGGAATCGACGATTCTATCAGCCAAGGCTTCGGCCGAAAACCCGCCGAAAACGACGGAGTGCACGGCCCCGATTCGGGCGCAGGCAAGCATCGCGACGGCCGCCTCCGGAACCATGGGCATATAAATGGAAACCCGGTCGCCCCTGCCGACTCCCCTGCCCTTAAGGACGTTGGCGAACCTACAAACCTGCTCGTGGAGGGCCCGATAGGTAATGGTGGCGTCCTCCCCCGGTTCGTTACCCTCCCAGATGATGGCGGTCTTGTCGGCCCGATGCTCGAGGTGACGGTCGACGCAATTATGGCAGACGTTGGTCTTGGCACCGGAAAACCACTCGATGGAAATGGGACCCGACCTGCGGTCGTAGTTATGGCTCTTGACGCGATCCCACTTGGAAAACCAGTGGAAGTCCTCCGCCACCTCGGCCCAGAATCCTTCCGGGTCCTTGACGCTGCGGTCGTAAAGTTCGAGGTATTCGCTCATGCTTCCGAGGTGAGCGCCTTGGGCCAATTCGGCAGGAGGATGGACGGTCTCGGATGGGTCTGGGTTGCTCATGAAGGACTAGGGGTTGAAAGGAATGGAAGGAACAACAGTTAGGCGATTGCACTAGGCTTGTCGATGCGCTTTTCATAAAGTTCCATGCTCACCTCCGAACTGGACTTTAATCTTCCGGGCGACCGAGTCGCCCAGTTCCCGACCGACCGTCGCGACCGCTCCCGCCTACTTGTCTATCGCAGAAGCGAGCAATCGGTTCACCATCATTATTTTCACGAACTTCCAGACCTTTTGCCTTCCAGACTACGCATTTTCCGAAACGACGTCTCCGTGCTCAAGGCCCGCCTCTTTGGGCAGCGAAAGACGGGAGGGGCCGTAGAGTGCCTGCTTCTTCGCCCCAACGAGAAGCTTGACGACACTTGGCATTGCCTGCTCAAACCGGGGGGCAAGACTGCCCGGGCAGGATGCTTTTCTCTGCCCGGAGAGTACGATGCGACGGTTGTGAAAACCCTTCCATCCGGCGAGTATCTCGTTAAGTTCGATCTACCGAAAGATGACGATCCGGCAGATTTGGCCCAACGCGTCGGCGCCCTCCCCCTTCCCCCTTACGTTGATCGACCGGCCCATGAAATCGATGATTCCAGATACCAAACGGTTTATGCGAATCCCGAAAACCGGACGGCGGTAGCCGCACCCACCGCTGGGTTGCATTTCACCCCTGAAATACTCAATGAGTTAAAAGATATGGGGTACTCCATTTATGACCTGACCCTATCCGTCGGTCTGGGTACCTTTCGGCCAATCGAAACCGAAAAAATCGACGACCACCCCATGCATGCTGAGGAATATTCGATCGGACCCGAGGCAAAAAAGGCACTGAAGGAGAAAGACGGGAAGACCCTTGCCGTTGGAACCACTACCGTGCGAACCATCGAGCACTACCTTTCGGCAATCGACCTTACGCTTGAAAAAACAACTCGTGCTCAAGCCGACCTCTTCATTCGTCCCCCCTACTCGTTTCTGGGTGTTGATCACCTCTTGACCAACTTTCATTTGCCAGGTTCGACGCTCCTTTGCCTGGTCTCCGCATTTCTTTCTCCCGGCAAGGAAGACGGTCTGGCGACGCTCAAGGACATCTATGCCCAAGCCATTTCCCATGAGTACCGATTTTTTAGCTATGGGGATGCAATGCTGATCTTATAATTAAGATGGTTATTCAATTTGTAATCAGATCGCCCTCAACCTAATCTACCACAGTGAAACCAATCATGGCACCCTTCGCTCGTTCCATTTTGACAGCTTGCGTTTTATTGACCCCAGCCGTCCTTCGTGGGAATGCATTCACAATCTCCACGACCTTACCGAGTGACCTCCAGTCCGCATACTCCGTTTTTTCAAAATTCGTCGAGGTTTTTGGTCTTCGAGTCTTGGCGACCTCAAGCGTATCCGACGCCAAAGTTCTTCACACCGCAAACGTCCTGGCCGAATATCTCGACAATGACGAAGACGGCATCATAGACCAGGCGGAAGTTCTCGCATCCCTTATGGGTTCATCTCAGAGCACGATATCCACAATGGTCCTTTTTGCTTCCCAGACTGAACAAGATTCCCTCGACTCAAGTTTGGCGAATTTGGAAACAATCATGACTCGCACGCAAAACTTGTTCGCCGATGAAATTTTCGAGAATGGAAGTCAGGGGGAAAGCCGTGACGCGACTTTGGAGGAAGTCTTGCATTTGGTTACGGACAAAGGCTGGGACGAGGCATTCCCTTCCGTTTGGGGCGAGAAAAAGGACAGCAGCATAGCTAACGCCATGGACACGGCCCGCGGCGGCTATTTCGAAACCATCCCCAACTCCTATCCCTCCAATGCATGGTATACCTACTACGATCAAACTTCAGACTACGCAACGCAAGTCACCGAATACGTCTATTGGGCCACAACTACCTACCTTGGTGGTCAGGATTGGCCGGGTCGCGTGCATGCCAACTTCACCTCCGAGTGGAAACCCATTACCCAAGCCGACCTTAACTCAACCGACCCCGGGGTCGTTTCTCTTCTAACCTCATCGAGCTATCGATTTCCAATCAGCCAACTTCCCGACGGCAACTACTCAGGCGCAAGCCTTCGGGCCCAAGCCTCCACCACCTCGACGAGCGGATGGAAAAGCAGTTCCTGGTTTGGTTATTACTACGATCCCGGCGGCAATTGGATTTATCATCAGCATCTTGGTTGGCTCTATACCGTTGAATCCGGTTCCGGTGGTGTTTGGCTGTATCACTCGAGCTACGACTGGATGTGGACCAATTCCAGCGCCTATCCTTGGATTTACTTTTATTCCCTTTCTGGCTGGAGATACTTTCTCTCCGGCAAAGGCTTTTACGATTCCGGTACAAGCGCTTGGACCGCGGTCGAGACCTTCTCGGTGGAAACTTCGAGTTCTCAGACCGGATATGGAGATGAAAACAGCTCAACCGTATGGAGTTCCACGGGAAACGCATCGGTCTCCCTGACATACGCGACTTCCAATGGCAATTCGGTCATGACACTCTCCAGCAACTTATACCCGAATTGGAACATAACCGGCGAATCCGATCATTATGTCACAACACCTTCGGCTCAGAGCGAGACCGTTGAGATCATCTTGCATCCTAACCCTACGGCCAGT